>Ga0164290_1000084_pt1 | contig 338228 bp, 298 predicted proteins | sample Micstemetagenome_FD_108782 | JGI IMG/M metagenome (GOLD analysis project Ga0164290, IMG submission 108782) | Contaminated culture microbial community from soil near Moab, Utah, USA - Microcoleus steenstrupii SON62 (Illumina Assembly) | ecosystem: Environmental > Terrestrial > Soil > Soil crust...
AGAAAACTCGCCGTGTAGCGCCCGGCTTGCGCGATCTCGACTTCCCAATGGCCCAGTGCATCGGGTCCCCAAATCGCGCGCGGGCCGCGCCAGTCTTGCTGGCTCAGAGTCACGGGATTCTCGTGCGGAGTTCCGACCGGGATGCGCACCGGGTCGAAGCCCTTCTCGGTGACCGAAGCGAACCACGTCTCGTAGTCGCGGCGGAGCCCTTCCACCACCTGCGGGTTTTGGGCGGCCACGTCCGTCGATTCCGCCTGGTCGTTTTCGAGATCGAACAGTTCCTTGTTCTCGACCAGCTTCCAACGTTGATTTCGCGCGCAGGCGTTGCGCCACTTTTCGGGAGCGTCGCCGCGATGCCATTGAAAACAGATCGTGCGATCTTCGCGATTCGCGCCGAGAATATCGCGACCGTCGAGCGGATGGTCGGGCGGGGAGATTCCGGCGGCGCGGGCGAGCGTCGGCAGCAAATCGATATGTGCGGCGAGGCGGTTGTCGGTGGTACCGGGCACAATGCGCGCGGGCCAACGCACGAAACACGGTACGCGAATGCCGCCCTCGTAAACCGAGCCTTTCAGGCCTCGCATATTCGCGTTGTAGCGGCGTTGCTGGGGACCGTTGTCGGTGAGAAAGACGAGAATGGTGTCGCGTTCGAGATCGAGACGCTTCAGCGTGCCTAGCAATCGGCCAATGTTCGCGTCGAGGTTGCGAACCATGCCGTAAATGCGCGACGTAGTCTCGTCGAGATTTTTCTCGCGAAACGGCTCGACGAGATCTTCGGCGACTTCGAGCGGCGTGTGCGGAGCGTTGGTTGCCACATAAGCGAAGAAGGGTCGAGAACGGTTCGTCTCGACGAACTTCGCGGTTTCGTCGAAAAAGATATCGGTGCAATAGCCGCGAAAACGCTCGGGCTTGCCGTTGCGCTGTAGCAGCGGGTCGTAGTAGCGCTCGCCGCCGGGCGGGTCGGACGGTTGACCGATGCCGCCGCCGAAGTGCGTCACCGCCGTGTCGAATCCGCGGTCGAAAGGACGCAACGGGTAATGGTCGCCCAAATGCCACTTGCCGAAGATGCCGGTGCGGTACCCGCCCTTCCGGAAAACGTCCGCCATCGTGATTTCGTCGGGCCGCATCATCGACCGCCCGATGTAGGTATCGGTGACGCCCGTTCGATAGTAGTGGCGTCCGGTCATCAGGCTGGCGCGCGTGGGCGAACAAACCGGGTTGACGTGGAATTGCGTGAACTGTAAGCCGCCGCGAGCGATCGAATCGAGGTTCGGCGTTTCGAGATGCGCATTGCCGTGGACCGAAAGATCGCCGTACCCTTGATCGTCGGAAATCACGACGATCACGTTGGGGCGGCGGGGCGCTTGCGCCAGCGAGACCGCCGGGACGGCCAGCAGTTCGCGCCGCGTCATGCGCGTTGCAGCCTCATGCGCACGAACTTCATCACCTTGCGGATGGACCAGACCAGCGCCACCAGAAACGCGGTCACGACGCCGAGCACGATCAGGGGATAGTGCAAGGTCAGCCAGAGGCCGAACGGCAGGAACAGGTCCTCGATCGCGGAAACGAAAACGTTGGATAACGGCTCCGGCGAATGGTTCACCGCGACGCGGGTGGCGGTTTTCGCGGCGTGGCTCGAAAGCGCGACGGCGCCGGTCAGCAGCGCGATCGCCGTGCGTTCGCCCGAATCGAGAGCGCCTAGAGACGTCATCGCGAGGACGGCCGCGCCGATGGGCCGGACGATCGTGTGGATCGAATCCCAGAGTGAATCGAACCAGGCTATTTTGTCGGAAATAAACTCGACGACGGTAAGCGCTCCGGCGGCGATCAGGACGGGCGTCGACCCCAGATGAAGCATGGTCTGGAATTGATCGCCCAACTCGATCACGCCGAAACGGATTAGCAATCCCAAAATGAACACGGTGGCGTAGAGACGGATTCCGGCGAGAAAGCCGACGCCCGCCGCCGTGCCGATCAACTCGGGTAAGCTCATTTCCGGTTGTCCCAATCGTGCGGCGGATTCTTCTGGGGGCGAGGTTCCGTGCGCGCGGTCTTCAGGAAGTTCTCGATCTTCGCCAACACCTGCGGTTGCTCGGCGGCGACGTTCTTCGTTTCGCCGACGTCCGATTTCAGGTTGTAGAGTTCCAGCGCGCCGTTCGGCTGCGGACGCACGGCTTTCCAATCTCCCATCCGCACGGCCTGCATCGGAATCTCGCGCGGAAACTCGGCGGTCTTGCCGATATAGCGCGGCTGCTCCCAATAAAGGAACTCGTGCGGTTTTTGAGTGCGTCCCGTCAAGGTCGGCAGCACGGATACGCCGTCGGTCCTAGGCGCGGGAACGCCCGCGATATCGCACGCCGTCGCGAAAAAGTCCTGGAACATCCAGGCGAAGTTACTCGTGCGGCCCGCCGGGATGCGGCCCGGCCAGCGCGCGGCCATCGGCACGCGGATGCCGCCTTCATAGAAGTTTTGCTTGTGTCCCCGAAAAGGACCGTAACTGTCGAAATAATTCTCGTTTTTGTACAAGCGCGACGCGCCCCCGTTGTCGCTGGTAAAGAAGACGCAAGTGTCGCGGTCGAGGTTCGACTCTTTCAGTAAAGCCATCAGCCGGCCGATGTAGCCGTCCATGCGCGTGATCATGCCCGCGTAGCAGGCGCGCGCCTCGAGTTGGTCGGCGTAGTGCTTCCGTTCCGTAATGTACGGGACGTCTTCGGGGAACTTTCCTCGATACTCGGCGAGCGAATCCTCGGGGACGAGCAACTCCCAGTGAGGAATCGTGAAAGGCAGGTAGGCGAAGAACGGCTTCCCGGCGCTTTTGCGGACGAACCGAAGCGCACGTTCGGCGATCGAGTCTGGCGCATACGTTCCTTTCGGCAGCGGAACCTCGCGCCCGTTATCGATGAGCACGCTTGGGTAATGGTAGTGGGCGTGGACTTGGTGGTAGTAACCGTAGAACTCGTCGAAGCCCTTCTTTTCGGCGGCTCCCACCGTTCCGGTGTCACCCAGCCCCCACTTGCCGAAACCGCCGGTGGCGTAGCCCGCTTTCTTCAAAACCTCGGCGACGGTGATGTCCGACTCGAGCAGCGGTACGCCTCCTGGATTCGACCGGATCGAGGTATGCCCCATATGCATGCCGGTCATCAGGACGCTGCGCGAAGGCGCGCAAACGGTACAGCCGGAGTAGGCGTCGGTGAATTTCGTGCCTTCGGCGGCGATGCGGTCGACGTGCGGCGTGCGGATTTTCTTCTGTCCGTTAAACCCGACGTCGCCCCAGCCCAGATCGTCGGCCATGATCCAGACGATGTTGGGGCGTTTTGCGCTCTGCGCGGCTAGAGGCGCCGTCAGGGTTGCGGAGAAATCGCGCCGGGTCATTGCCGATAGCATATCCGGTATGCCCACGCGCAGACAGTTTCTCGCCGCAAGCGCCGCGCCGCTTACCGCTCCCGCCGCCGAGGGTTCGCAGACTTGGCTTGGCCCGCAGTATTGGGCGAACCGCTTCGAGGATTGGCGGAGGACGGGCGACCGCATCGAGTGCATCGCGCCGTCCGAGGGGCTGGAGCTGCGCACGGCGGCGCTGTTGACCTACGAGATGCTGCCCCCGGGCGTCGGCGGCGACGGCGACTTTACGATCACGGCGACGACTGCACTGCACGGCGGCGAGATGACCGGCTTTCTGATCGGCACGGGCGGACCGGAACTCGACTGGCGGGCGGCGGCGCTTGTGCAGCGAGCTTCGGGCGAGGGCGGGGGAGTGCTCGCGTGCTACCACGCCGACGGAACGTTGGCCATTCGGGAGCACACCGACGAGGAGAAACCGCTCGCGTGGGCGGCGCTGGTCACTAACGCTACGCCGGCGCGGAAGCCGGGCGAAGAGACTACTCTGACGTTGAAGCGGATGGGTGGCAGCTTATTGCTTCAAGTGGGCGGGCACGAAGTCGGGATGAACTACGCACGGCGCGGAATGGGAGTCAGCCTCGTCGCTACGGGACCGTCGTCGTTCCGTTACGTGCAGGTCTCTGGCCCCGGGATCGTCGCGCGGCCCGAACGCGCCATCGGACCGGTGCTCGGCTCGATGTACTCGGTCAACAAAAAGGTGCTGAAGGTTAGCGCGCAGTTCCTGCCCGTCGGTCTGACGATGGTGAACGAAGCCGAACTTCGAATCGACGGCGTAAAGCGGGCGACGGCGCGAATCGGACGGGGCTTCGTGGCGGCGTTCCGCGTCGCCGATTGGGACTCGACGCGCGAGGCGAAATACGAGATCGCCTACGATGGGCGGGCGGTGTGGTCCGGCACGATCCAACGCGATCCGGGAACGTCGCGTCCGCTGCGCATCGGGTTACTCAACTGCATCATGCCCTCGGTGCGGTCTCTCGATCAAGGCCCGATCCGGAAAGAGATGCCGCAGGCGGAGTTACTCGGAAGGTACACGCATAAGTCTCTGTACTTTCCGCATAACCGGTTAGTCGAGAACGTCGCCAAGCAAAAGCCCGACCTGCTTGTCTTCTCGGGCGATCAGATTTACGAAGGTTCGCCGACGCGGCGCGAGAGCGGCGAATCGCCCTCGCTCGACTACTTATATAAGTGGTCGCTCTTCTTGTGGTCGGTTCGAGAATTGACGCGTAATATCCCTTGCGTCGTGCAGACGGACGATCACGACGTCTACCACGGCAATTTGTGGGGCAACGGCGGGCGCATGGCCCCGGAGCGCGACCCCAATCGCGGCGGATACCGCTGCACGGGCGAGTGGGTCAACATGGTGCAGGAGACGCAGTGCGCGCATAACCCCGATCCGTTCGATCCCACTCCCATCGATCAGGGAATCAACTGCTACTATTGCGCGTTCGAATACGGCGGAGTTAGTTTCGCGCTACTCGAAGATCGTAAATTCAAAACGGCGGCGGTGCAGGGTCAGGACCTGGACGTTCACGAAGCGGAGTTACTCGGCGAACGTCAAGAGAAGTTTCTCGACGAGTGGGCGCGAACGTCGCCCGGACTGCCGAAAATCTGCCTGACGCAGACGGTGTTCGCGTGCGTGCAAACATCGCCGACCGGGAAGGCGCTGCTCGATTTCGACGCCAACGGCTATCCGAAACTAGGCCGCGACCGCGCGGTCCGGCTGCTCAAGAAAGCAGGGGCGATCGCCCTCGCCGGGGACCAGCACTTGTCGACGCTGGTCGTCCACGGACTCGACCGGTACGACGACGGGGTCTTGCAGTTCGCCGCGCCCGCCGGAGCGTCGAGTTGGCAGCGCTGGTGGGCCCCCGCGAATCCGGCCCCAAACGGCGAGTTCATGGATGCGTTCGGCAATAAGTTGCGCGTGCTGGCCGTAGCCAATCCGAAGGTTACGTTCGCCGAGTATCGGGAGCATAACAAGGGCCGCGGGCAAGGTCTGGGCGACCGGAAACTCAAGAGCGAGGGCTTCGGAATCGTCGTCGTCGATCACAAGGCGAAGAACTACACGATCGAGTGCTGGCCCTACGATGTCGGTTCGCAATTCAAAGGCTGGCCGCACAAAATGCCTTTCCCGAAACGCGGCGCCTAAGTCTCCATACGCAGTTGGTTGTACATTGGCGAAAGTATCTCGATACCGCCTTCGTGAAAGGTGTCCTGTAAGTTGCGATGTAAGTCGGAGTAAATGCGCGCCATCTCCGCCGGCCGGTCGGTGTAGGCGTTGATTTCGTAACTTACGTTGTAGTCGTTCAAAGCCGTCTGGAACACGAACGGCGAAGGCTTGCGTAGAATCCCGTCGGTGCGCAGCGCCGCGTCGATCATAATCCGATGCACCTTGGGCCATGGCGCGTCGTAACCGATCGTCACCGTGGTGTGCAGGATCAGACCGCCTTGCCGTGCCCCCTCGGTGAAATTGGTAATCGCCATCGAGAGAACTTGCGAATTCGGAATTACGATGTCTTCGTTCTTGATCGTTCGAAGGCGCGTGACCCACGTGGACTTTTCGACGATATCGCCCATATGCTCGGCGACGCGCACGCGGTCGCCGACGCGGAACGCGCGCGTGTACGTGAGAATCACGCCCGCGACGATGTTGCCGATGGCCGATCCCGATCCGATGGAGACGAGGACGCCGATGAAAATCGAAACGCCTTGAAACGCGGGCGAGCCTCCGCCGGGAAGGTAGGGGAAGGCGACGACGAGTCCGAACGCGCCGATCAGAAAGGCGAGGATGCGGTGGGTCGGATCCGCCCATTCGGGATGGAAGCCGGGGATTGCGATGGCGCCGGTGGCCACCCAGCGCGCGAAAAGCCCCAACCCGCGGATCAGGAAATAAATGCACGTTACCCAAACGATGAGAAAGGCGAGGTTCGGTAGATAGGCGACGAAGTTCGTCCAAAGCTGGACGATGGGATCGCGAAACCAGGCGACCCACGCGGCCGACATGTCGCGCGTGGCCGGGAACTGACGCAGCGTGAACGTCAGGGCGGCGGGGAACAGAAGGAGGAACGAAATCGCATAGGCCGCGCGGAAGAGCAGAGTGACCGGTCCGCGGAGACGGTTGGCGCTGACTAACTTTCCCGCCAGACGCGCGATCCGGCGAAACAAGGCGCGGCGCGTCCAAGCGAGCAGATAAAACCATCCGCAAAAGAGCGCCCAGACAAGTAGCAGTTCAAGGACGACCAGAAGCAGGTGCGAGTCCATTGGAGACTATCCAACCACAGCCTAATCCTCCTCCTCTTCTTCGCCCGCCCGAGCCGCCTTCGCCGCCGCGATGATTTTCTCGGCCTGCAAATTCGGTACGTAGTCGTAGTGATCGAACTCCATCGAAAACGACGCCCGGCCTTGCGTCATGGAAGTCAAGTCGCTCTGATAGGTAAGCATCTCGGCCATGGGCGCCTGGGCGCGGACGATCTGCGTGGAACCCTTGGTTTCCATGCCCGAGATGCGGCCGCGGCGACCGTTCATATCGCCCATCAAGTCGCCCGCGAACTCCACCGGCGCCTGCACGGTGACGTTCATAATCGGTTCGAGCAACGCCGGCTTGGCCGCCGCCATGCCCGCCTTGTACGCCTTGCGCGCCGCCATTTTGAACGACATTTCCGAACTGTCCACGTCGTGGTAGCTGCCGTCGTACAAGGTCACTTTGAAATCGACCATCGGAAATCCGGCGAGATAGCCGTTGGCCGCCGCTTCGACGAAGCCTTTCTCCACCGCCGGGATGAAGTTCTTCGGCACCGCGCCACCGAAAACCGCGTTGACGAACTCGAACTTCGCGCCGCGCGGCAGCGGCTCGATCTTGACGCGCACGTCGCCGAATTGCCCGTGTCCGCCCGTCTGTTTCTTGTGGCGACCCTGGACGTCGGCGAACCCGCGAATCGTTTCGCGGTACGGAATCTTCGGCGCGTGCAGTGCCACATCGACGTTGTATTTGCGGCGCAGGCGACTGACGACGATCTCGACGTGCTGTTGCCCCGCGCCGGCCAGCAGAAACTCCTTCGTTTGCGGATCGCGGTAGAAGCGCAGGGACGGGTCCTCTTCGAGCAGCTTGTGGATCGCGTTCGCCATGCGGTCCTCGTCCTGCCGCGATTTCGCCTGGATGGCGTAGGCGATCGACGGTTCCTCGATCGCCAGCGGCGCGAGCGCCACTTGATTCGATTTGTCGGCCAGCGTGTCTCCCGTCAGCGTGTCCTTAAGCTTCGCCACCACGCCGATATCGCCCGCGTGCAGTTCGGGAACGGGCTGGATGGCTTTGCCGAACGGACTGCCGATGTGCGACAGACGCTCGTCCGCCGCGGACCGGGAGTTGATGAGATGCGCGTCGTTCTTGACGATCCCCGACAGCACTTTGAAGTAGGTCACCCGGCCCTGAAAAGGGTCGGCGGCGGTCTTGAACGCGAACGCGGCGGGTGCGCTCAAGTCCGACACGGGACGGTCCTCTTCTTCGTCGCCGTGCTTCAGGTGGATCACCGGGTGCTCGGTGGCGGCGGGGAAAAAGATCCGCGCGAATTGGAGCGTTTGACAGGAACCGATGTTACGCGCCGCGCTGCCGCAAAGAATCGGCACGATGGCGTTGTACTTCATCTCGTCGTGGATGCCTTGGACGACGTGTTCGGCGGACAGCGTACCGGTCTCGAAAAACTCGCTCATCAAAGCGTCTTCGCCTTCGGCCACCGCCTCGACGAGAACGGCGTGCGCGGCCTTGGCGGCTTCGGCGTATTCGGCCGGTATTTCCGTCTCCTGGCCGACGCCGTTGCCGTCCGGCGTATACAAGAACGCTTTCATCGTGACCAGATCCACGACCCCGCGAAAATCCTTCTCCGATCCGATGGGCAACTGGATCGGAACGCACGTCCGCCCGAACACTTCGTGCAAGTGATCCACGGTACGTTGAAAGTCGCTCCGCTCCCGGTCGAGTTTATTGACGAAGATCGCCCGAGGCATCTTAAATTCCTCGGCGAAGCTCCAGATTTTTTCCGTTTGGACTTCCACGCCCGCCACGCCGTCCACGGCGATCAGAACGGCGTCCGCGGCGTGCAACGCGGCGCGCGTGTCGTTCATGAAAATGTTGAAGCCCGGCGTGTCCAAAAAGTTGATTTTCGTTCCGCGCCACTCGGCGGCGGCGATCGAGGTCGAGATCGAAATCCGGCGCGCGACGGCTTCCTCGTCGAAATCGGTGATGGTGTTCCCTTCGTCGGTGCGGGTCAACCGGTTGGTGGCGCCGCAAGTATGAAGAAGTGCCGCCGTCAGCTGCGTCTTTCCGCAATGCCCATGACCGGCGAGAGCGATGTTGCGAATGTCCTTGCCTTCGTAGACCTTCATGGTTGTTTCAGTCCTGTAACGACGGGCGAAATCGTATCACAGAGGGCTAGAATGGAAATCGTCCCCATGACCGCTTCGGCTCTCCGTGTCTCCCCACGCCTGCGCGCCGAGCTTCCGCAACTGCTGAAGCTGGCGGGTCCGGTAATTCTGGCCGAACTGGGTTGGATGGCGATGGGCGTCGTCGACACGATCATGGTCGGACGGTTGGGAGCGGAAGCGCTGGGCGCGGTCGCGGTGGGCAACGTCGTCTTCAATTGCATAGGAATTCTGCTGGTCGGGTTTCTGCTCGGCATGGACACTTTGATTTCGCAAGCGTTCGGCGCGGGCGACCTCGACGACTGCCGGCATTCGTTGCGGCAGGGCTTGTGGCTGGGCTGGACGATCGCGCCGGTTTTGATCGCGCTCATGCTCGCCGCCGTGCCGCTAATGAGCTACTGGGGGCTCGACCCCGGAGTGCTGCGGCGCGCGCAGCCGTTCACGTCGGTCCTGATTTGGAGCTTGTTGCCGTTGGTCTTCTATTTCGCGTTCCGCCGATATCTACAATCGACGAACGTCGTCCGCCCGGTGGCGTTCGCGCTCGTGACCGCGAACTTGGTCAACTGGGCCGGCAATGCGATCCTGATTCCGCGCGACGGCGTGGAGGGCGCGGCGACGGCGACGATCTTCGCTCGTTGTTACATGGCTGGTGCGCTTGCGTTTTTCATTCCGCGCGCGGCGTGGCGGTGGGAGCCGCCGGATTGGAAGCGGATCGGCGAACTTTTCCGGCTTGGGCTGCCCGCCGCCGGTCATATCTTTCTCGAAATCGGGGTCTTCGGAGCGGCTACCGCGCTGGCGGGGCGATTCCCCGCCTACGCCCTCGCGGCGCACGAGGTCGCGCTTAACAACGCCTCGGTGACTTTCATGATTCCGTTGGGAGTTTCGTCCGCCGCCGCGGTCCGCGTGGGGCAGGCGATCGGTCGGGGCGACCTGCAAGGGGCGCGCGTCGCGGGCTGGACGGCCATCGCCGTGGGCGCGACCTTCATGGCCGGCGCGGGTCTCGCTTTGCTCGCCGTGCCGCGCGCGATTTTGGGCGTCTATACGCCGGATCCGCAAGTGATCGAGTTCGGCGTCCCCTTGCTATACGCGGCGGCGGCTTTCCAACTGTTCGACGGAATCCAAGTCGTCTCGATCGGCGCGCTGCGCGGCGTGGGCGACACGAAAATGCCGTTTATCGCGAACACGATCGGCTATTGGGTTTTGGGCCTGCCGATCGGCGCTTGGTTGTGCTTTGCGATGGGTTGGGGGGTGCTGGGGCTGTGGGTAGGACTGTCGCTGGGGTTGATGACCGTCGCCCTTGTGTTGCTGCGGGCGTGGGCTCGGAAATCTCCGCGCTAAACGAAAAAGGCCACGCGCGAAGCGTGGCCCCTTTCTAGAACTTAAGCGACTTACCAGCGGCTATCGCGCCGGCCGCCACCACCGCCGCCGCCACGGCGATTGCCACCGCCGCCGCCACCGTAGCCGCCACCGCCGCCGCGGGCTTCGCGCGGACGCGCTTCGTTCACGTTCAACGAACGACCGTTCATCTCCCGACCGTTCATGCCGTTGATAGCGTTCGACGCCTCATTCGGATTCGTCATTTCGACGAACGCGAAACCGCGAGGCTGCCCGGTTTCCCGGTCGCGGACGATGCTGACGCGTTCTACGGCGCCGAATTGACCGAAAGCCGACTCAAGCTCGGGTTCAGTGGTTTGGTAGGACAGATTCCCTACGAAAATATTGGTCACGGATTGACTCCTTCTGGAGAGCCGCTCGAAGGCGGCGAAATACACTGGGCGAGCTAGTCTAGGCCGGTCTCGAAATTTCGGGCAAACATAACACGCGAAGTCACCTCTAGCTTTCGCTAAAGACCCTTTAATAATACCACTGAACGGCGGTTGTCAAGGGCCATCGAGTTTCCATTTTTTTGCTTTTCCCCGTCTTTCGTTTTGTTAACCTTAAGTCACGCTTGTTGTGGGATCTTCCTCGCTCCCGCCGGGTTCTTTTCGCAAGCGCTTAAGGAGACGCATGAAGGTTTTTTTGGTCAACCCGAGCGACATGGCGTTCGGCATCGGGGTCATTACCCCTCGCTGGCTGTACGTCCTCGGCGGTGCGACTCCGGAGCGCTTTGGCGATCCCGTGATCGTAGACGAAACGCTCGAAGCGATAGATCTCGACCGAGTCCAACCCGGCGACGTGGTGGGCATTGGGATCCACACCGGGAACGCGCAGCGGGGCCTGACGATCGGCCGCGAGGCCCGCAAGCGCGGAGCCTGGGTCGTTTACGGCGGTATCCACGCCACCTTGTTTCCGGAAGAAGCCTACGAGATGGGCGAGGCGCACGCGGTGGTGAAGGGCGACGGCGACGTGATCTGGGCGCGCGTGCTCGACGATTGCGCCCAAGGCGCGCCCGAGCGCTTGTACGACGGCGGACGCGTGGAGGCGGAGCGGTTCGTGCCCGCCCGCTGGGATTTGCTGCCCGAGAAAGGCTACATGTGGGCGTCGGTGCAGACCGTGCGCGGATGCCCCAAGCATTGTTCGTTCTGCTCGGTTTGGCGGACCGACGGGCAGAAACCCCGGCAGCGCGCTACCGATCCGGTGATCGAGGAGATCGTCGAACTGCGCCGCCGCGGCTACCGGTTTATCGCGCTCGCCGACGACAACTTTTATCCGGTGACCCTCGAAGATCTTCGCTTGGCGGAGCGGCAGAACAACGCTCCGCGGCTCGCCGAGTTGCACCGTCTGCGATCCGAACGTTTCGAGTTCATGGAACGGCTGGCGGAACTGCCCTCGGACATGGTGTTCTACACGCAGATCACGATGGAGGCGGGCGAAGATCCGGCGTTTCTCGACGCGATGCGAAAGGCCCGGATTCGCGGCGCGCTGGTCGGCGTCGAGTCGGTGACCGAAGAAGGCTTGAAGGCCGTTTACAAGGGCTTCAACTGCGCGGGCGACGCTCTGGCGGAGCGCCTGCGGACGTTCCACGCGCATGGCGTGCACGTGCTGGGCTCCTTTATCTTCGGCTTGCCCACGGACCGTCCCGACACCTTTACCGCGACGCTCAAACTCGCGGAACAAGCGAACATGACGTTCGCCCAGTTCGTGATGATGACTCCCTTTCCCGGGACGGTGGACTTCGAGAAGTGGGAAAAGTCGCTCGGGGACGACGCGCCGCGCGTGGCGGGCGTGCCGATTACGCGCTATTGGCGCATTCCCGCGAACGTGCGTCCGAAGATGTTTTCGCCGCACCCGACCATGAGTTCCGACGAAATGCGCGAACGCACGCAGGGCGTCTGGGACGAGTTCTACAGTTGGCGCAACGTCTGGAAGCGTTCGTCCTGCGTTAAGTCGCTTAAGGGGCGGATCGCGTTTATGTTCGTCTCGAAGTTATACCGGCAGATGTACGCCAACACGGGAATCTCCACCGATAGCGCGCGGCGGTCTCGTTCGGGCCAATGGGCGCGGTGGCTGGCGAAGCCCACACGCCGGTTGTTTACGGCGAAACCGATGCCGGAGTTGCAAGTGCCGCGCGGCGCCGCGCCGGAGTTGGTCCAGATACACTAAGCGGCGGTATGCCCGCCCTTAGCCACTCGAAAGGCCCCGAACGACCTCTCGCCGATCTCACCCTCGGCGAGGCGCTCGCCCGAACCGCCGCGCGTTTTGCGGACCGCGAAGCGTTGATCGTCCGCCACCAAAGCCTGCGCCTCACTTGGCGCGAGTTCGATCTGGAGGTGACTCGCACCGCCTGCGGTTTAGCCGGATTAGGGCTTCAACCGCAGGATCGGGTGGGCGTCTGGGCGACGAATTGCGTCGAGTGGGTACTGCTGCAGTACGCCTGCGCCCGCGCGGGCTTCGTGCTGGTGAGTATCAATCCGGCTTACCGGTCGCACGAACTGTCTTTCGTTCTCGGCAAGTCCCGCGTGCGGGCGCTATTCCTGCACGAGCGCGATTCGCGGTCGAACTATCGCGAGATTCTCGACGGCGCGCGATCCGCCGATCGCTCGCTCGAGCGCGTGATTTATCTGGGAACCGCGGATTGGGAAGCGACGCTCGCCGCGGGCGCCGAGTTGCCGGACGCGCCGGTGCTCCCCGGCGACCCCACCAACATTCAATACACGTCCGGCACCACCGGTTCGCCCAAGGGCGTCCTGCTTACTCACCGCGGGCTGGTCAACAACGCGCGGTTTACGGGCGACTGGCTAGGCATGACGGAGCGTGATCGCATGTGCGTTCCCTTTCCGCTCTATCATTGCGCCGGGTGTGTCTGCTCCGTCCTGAACTGCGTCGTTCGCGGCGCGACGATCGTGCTTCCGTCGGCGACTTTCGATCCGCTGGCGGCGCTTCGCGCCGTCGAGGAAGAACGCTGCACGGTCACCGGCGGCGTCCCCACGATGTTCGTCGCGCAACTCCAGCACCTGGAATTCCCGCGGTTCGATCTTCGTTCGCTGCGGGTCGCCATCATGGGCGGCGCGCCGTGTCCCGTCGAGTTGTTGAAGCGAGTGAACGCGGAAATGCACTGCCCGGACGTCGCGGTGATTTACGGACAAACGGAAGCGTCGCCGGTGATCGCCATGAATCCGCCGGAGGACACCTTCGAACAGCGCACCTCGACGGTCGGCGCGGCCATGCCGTGCGCCGAGGTGAAGATCGTCGATCCGGCCACCGGCGAAACCGTTCCGGTGGGCGTATCGGGCGAACTCCTCGCGCGCGGATACATGGTGATGTCCGGCTACGACGGCGAGCCGGAAGCCACCGCGCAGGCCGTCGATTCCGAAGGCTGGCTGCACACGGGCGATCTGGCCGCGATGCGGGAGGACGGCCATTTTCACATCCGAGGCCGCGCCCGCGACATGATTATTCGCGGGGGAGAGAACGTCTATCCCGCCGAAGTGGAGGCGTTTCTTTACACCCATCCGGGGATCGCCGAAGCGCACGTCGTCGGCTTGCCGGACCGGAAACTCGGCGAAATCGTCGCCGCGTGGGTCCGTTTGCGCCCGGGAGAATCCGCCACACCCGACGAACTGCGCGCGTTCTGCATCGGACAGATCGCGCATTTTAAAATTCCGTGGCACATCCGGCTGGTCGATTCCTTCCCCATGACCGTCACTGGAAAGGTCCAGAAGTTCCGCATCCGCGAAATCGAGATCGAGGAGCGCGGGCTGCGGGATCAGTTGGTCGAAACGGCTTAGCTGAGCGAGACGCGCGTGCCGCCGTCCATTTGGCCCACGACGTCGACGGGCGGGGCGTAGCGCAGCATACGCCCGCAGCTCTCGCACTGCATTACTTTCGCCGCCGTCTTCAAATCCTGAAAGTATTGCGGGCGGAGCATCATGTTGCACGCCGAGCAGCGGCCGTGCGTCGCGTCGGCCACCACCGGCCCCGCCGGATGTTTCTTCTTGATGCGTTCGTAAATCGCGACGATCGAGGGCGAGAGGCCCGCCGCCAAGGCCGCCCGCCGCGACTTCTCCTCGGCGAGCGCCTTTCGATCGGCCGCCGTGCGCTCCTGCGCCCGCGCCTTCTCCGCCTCCACCGACGTCCTCTCTTCGCCCAGCGCCTTCTCCGCCGTCTTGACGTTCGCCTCGAGCGGCTCGCCTTCGCCCATCAGATCGAGGATGCGGTCCTCGGCCTTCCGAATTTCGCCCTCCGCGTATTCGATTTCGTGTTGAAAGGCGCGATACTGCTCGTTGGTCTTGGCGAGATTCATCTGGTCGCGCAACTTCGACACCTTCGCCCGGTGGGTTTCGATATCGAGCTCGCGCTGTTTGCGTTCCTTATTATTGGCGGCCAGCGCCGCGCGGTCCGCTTCGAGTTTGCGCTGGTGGCCGTCGAGTTGCTTCTCGATCGCGGCGATGTGCTTGGGAAGCTCGGCGATTTCCCGGGTTAATTCGAGAATGCGCGCGTCCACTTCCTGCAGGCGCAGCGATTGCTCCACGTCTTCGATCATTTGCGCTTCGAGCGTAGCACGCGCGCGCGAATGGGCCGGAGCACCAGTTCGAGTTCCGGCACGCGCAGCAACCGGCAGGCGCCCGCGAAAGTCAGGGCCCCAAGCGGTACGGAGAGAGCGACATCGGCGAGGCAGGCCCAGTTTCCCGATCCGAGGTTGCCGCGGATCAGCGCGCTCGACGTCCAAACGACGAGGCCCATGGCCATCGACGCGGCGCACGTGCGGAGAAAACTCGAAGCCAACGCGCGCCCGTTCACGCCTCCCAACCGCGAGCGCACGATGGCGAACAGGGTGAGAAAGCTAAACAGCGCGACCGCCGAGGTCGTGATGGCGAGACCCTGGTGGCGAAGGCCGACGTAGTGCGTCAGCAGAACGGCGACGATAAGATTGACGCCGACCGTGAACAGGCTGACCACCATCGGCGTTCGCGCGTCCTTCAAGGCGTAAAACGCGGGCGTCAGTACTTTGAGCCCGGCGTACCCCGCGAGCCCGATCGCGAATCCGTCCAAGGCGAGGGCGGTTTGCGCGGTGTCGTAGGCGTCGAACGAGCCCCCTTGGTAGATCGCGCCGATCATCGAACGGCCCAATAGAATCAGGCCGACCGAAGACGGTACCGTTAGCAGAAACACCATGCCGAGCGATCGCGACAGCGTGTCGCGAAACTCGCCGATGCGCCCCTCCGCCGCGCTGCGCGAGACCGCGGGCAACGTCGCCGATCCGATCGCCACGCCGAACAATCCCAGCGGGAGTTGCATAAACCGGAACGCATAGCCGAGCCAACTCACGGGGCCGTCCGGCCCGCGCAGCGGGTCGACTACCGCGGTCGCGAACGACGTATTCACCATCACGTTGATCTGCACCGCCGCGCTGCCCAAAATCGCCGGACCCATCATCGCGAGGATGTGGCGCAAGCCTGGGTCCGTCCAATCGATCAACGGGCGGAAGCCAAAGCCCTCGGCGGCCAGCGACGGCAGTTGCACCAGCAACTGCAACGCCCCTCCGCCTACGACACCCCAGGCCATGCCTTCGATGGGCGAAAGCCCGATGTACGATCCCAGCCATGGACCTAGCGCCAAGCCGAATCCAACCGATCCGATATTGAAGAACGTGGACGACAGCGCGGGCACCGCGAAGCGGCCGCAAGCGTTCAACACGCCCATCGCCTGCGCGGCGAGCGCGACGAGCAGCAGGAACGGAAACATGATGCGCGTCAGCCGCACGGCGAGTTCGAACTTGCCCGGTACGGAGTGAAACCCCGGAGCCAGCAGATTCACCAATTCGGGCGCGAACCAGGCGCCCACCGCGCAGAACGCGCCGACCATCAGGATCAGCGCCGTGCTCACGAGTCGCGCCAGACGCGCCGCTTCCTCCCTTCCGCGCGTGGTTAGGTACTCGGTGAACTTCGGTACGAAGGCGCTCGAGAGCGCTCCCTCGGCGAACAGATCGCGAGTGAGATTGGGAATGCGGAACGCGAGCAGAAACGCGTCGTAGACCAGGCTCGCGCCGAACAGCCGGGCCATCGCCATTTCGCGCACAAGTCCGCTGACGCGGCTCAGCGCCACGGCGGCGGAGACGATGCCGGCGGAGCGAAAAACGCTCGGCGGCGCCGGCGGTTTACTGGCTTCCGTATCGTTCAAGGAATTCCGCTACGGTCCGGATTCCGAGGTAATAGTTGTCGATCCGGTACTTTTCGTTCGGCGAGTGCAGACCGTCGTCGGGGAGCCCGAAGCCCATCAGGATCGTGGGAATGTTCAGGTGATGGGCGAACTCACCGACGATGGGAATCGAGCCGCCGCCGCGCGTGAACACCGTCTCCCGCCCCAGCGCTTCGGCGAACACCGCCGCCGCCGCGCGAATCGCCGGATGATCGGTGTTCACCACGTGGCCCGGGCCTTGGCTCAGCAAGCGTACTTCGCACGTCACGCCCTGCGGTTGACGCTCGGCGACAAACTTCCGGAGCGCCGCGACGACCTTCTCGGGATTCTGGTTCGGAACCAGACGCAGACTCACCTTCGCGGTCGCCGTGGCGGGGATGACCGTCTTCGCGCCCGCGCCGGTGAAACCGCCCGCGATGCCGTGCACTTCGAGCGTCGGCCGCGCCCAAATCCGTTCGAGTACCGAGCGGTCCGGCTCGCCCGTCAGCCGCGACGCTCCCACCTCGCCGTGCAGGAACTTCTCTTCGTCGAACGGCAGCGCGCGCCAACTGGCGAGTTCGGCGGGAGAGGGCTCCGCGACGTCGTCGTAAACGCCGGGAATCAGGATTCGCCCATCCTTATCTTTCATCTGGGCCAACAGTTCCACCAGCCCATACACCGCGTTCGGAGCCGCTCCGCCGTACATACCCGAGTGCAGATCGCGCGCCGGACCGTTCGCCACGATCTCGGCGTAAACCAAGCCGCGCAAGCCCACGCACAGCGTCGGAACGCCCTCGGCGAATAGTTCCGTATCGGAAACCAGGGCGACGTCCGCGCGTAGCTTCTCTCGATTCTCGGGCACGAACTTCGAGATCGATTTCCCGCCGATCTCCTCCTCGCCTTCGATCAGGAACTTGACGTTGACGGGCAACCGCCCATGCACCGCCAGGAGCGCCTCGACGGCCTTGATATGCGCGTAGAACTGACCTTTGTCATCCGCCGATCCGCGCGCGTACACGTTGCCCTCGCGAATCGTAGGCTCGAAAGGCGGCGACTTCCACAAGTCGAGCGGATCGGGCGGTTGCACGTCGTAGTGGCCGTAGCAAAGCACGGTGGGCTTGCCGGGTGCGTGCAGCCAATCGGCGTAAACGAGCGGATGGCCTTCGGTCGGAATAATCTCGACGTTCTCCAGACCCGCCGCGCGTAGCGCCCGGAACACGAAGTCGGCGGCGCGGGACACGTCGGCTCGGTGTTCCGGTAGCGTGCTGATCGAGGGGATGCGAAGCAGGTCGAACAGTTCGTCGAGGGCGCGTTGCCGATGGCGGTCGAGGTAGGCGGAAAGCATGGGTGAGAGGGAAAGCTCTCTCGGTTATACCGCGCGGGAGAGTTTAGACCGCACGTGCGTGGCGCGTGGACTCGGCCGCGTCCGCCAGTTTCCGCAAGCCGTGCGCCACCGATTCGTACTTCAGGTATGCGCTGAGGAACAGCCGCTGCACTTCGGCTTGGCGGAATGGCTGCGTGATGACGTCATACGCCCCCGCTTCAAGCGTCTCGGCGAAGAAACGGGAATCCGCCCCTTTCTTCGTTACCAGGACTTGCGCTCCAAACTGGCAGTCCTTAACCGCTTGAACCACTTCCCGCCAGTCGGCGTCGTCGAGGACGGCCTCGCTCAGGACAACACCGAACGATTCCCGGGCCAAGCGAGAACGCGCTTCCGAAAGCGTGGACACGAAGGCGACGCGGATCTCGAAATTCGACAGCATACCGTTGAGCACTGCGGCGTGCTCGGGCTTGGGCGAGAGAACAAGCGCGGTTCGCTCCATAGTCGACTCCTTACGGGTGAAAACCTTTTCATATTCGCATAAATTGACCAATCCGGCAAGATGGGCGAACCCCGCGTGGGATGCTAGGGCTATGCCCTACATTACGGTTGGAAAAGAGAATTCCGGCAATATCGATCTGTACTACGAAGATCACGGCGTGGGCCGCCCGGTGGTGCTGATTCACGGTTGGCCGCTGAACGTCGCGTCTTGGGAAAAGCAAACCAACGCACTGCTGGCGGCGGGCTATCGGGTAGTGGCTTACGACCGTCGCGGGTTTGGCGCGTCCGCGAAGCCCACGGTCGGCTACGAGTACGACACCTTGGCGGCGGACTTGCAGGCTCTGATGTCGGGGCTCAACTTGCGAGACGCGACGCTGCTCGGATTTTCGATGGGCGGCGGGGAAGTGGCTCGCTACTTAAGCAAGTACGGCGCGGATCGCGTTCGCTCCTGCGGCTTTCTCGGCGCGATTCCGCCTTACTTGTTGAAGGCGGACGACAATCCGGGCGGAGTGCCGAAGGAGGTGTTCGACGGCATTCAGGCGATCTTGCGCGCGGACCGCGCGGCGGCGCTCGCGCAGGTGTTCAACAACTTCTACAACTACGACGTGCTGGGCGGCAAGTCCATCGGCGAAGATTACTTCAAACTGACGTGGAATGTCGCGATCGGCGCGTCTCCGGTGGGTCTGGTCGATTGCGTTCCGGCATGGCTCACCGACTTCCGCGCCGATTTGGCGAAGATCGCCGTTCCTACGTTAGTCGTGCATGGCGACGCGGACCGGATGGTGCCCTTCGAAGTGAGCGGCAAGCGCACCCACGAAGCGATCAAGGGCAGCAAGCTCGTATTGATCGAGGGCGCGCCGCATGGCTTCCTGTGGACCCACGCGGCGCAAGTGAACGCGGCTCTCCTCGATTTTCTGAAGTAGCTAGATTTCGATCTGCGGACGCCCCGGCTCCGGCCAATCGAGGTGAAAGAACTTGCCGCGCGGGGCGTCCACCCGCTCGTAGGTGTGCGCGCCGAAGAAGTCCCGTTGACCCTGCAGTAGATTGGCCGGAAGCCGCGCGCTCCGGTAGCCGTCGTAGTAAGACAGCGCCGAATAGAAGGTCGGGGCGGGCACGCCATGCGTGGCGGCGAGGGCGATAATCGACCGCCAGTTAGACTGCGCGCGCTCGATCTCGGAGTTGAAATACGGATCGAGCAGCAGGTTCGTCAAATCGGCGTTCGCCTGGTACGCTTCCGTGATCTTTTGCAGGAACCGCGCGCGGATGATGCAGCCGCCGCGCCAGATCCGGGCGATCTGCCCGAACGGCAACTTCCAGTTGTATTCCGCCTGCGCGGCGCGCATAAGTTGGAAGCCCTGCGCGTAGGCGCAAATCTTCGAACAGTAGAGCGCGTCGTGCACTTGTGCGATGAACGCCTTCCGGTCGCCCGAAAAGACGAGGCCCGGTCCGCGCAGCACGCTCGATGCGGCGACACGTTCGTCCTTCACTGCGCTCAGGAATCGCGCGAAGACGGCTTCGGCCACGGTCGGCGCGGGGACTCCCATATCGAGCGCATTCACCGAAGTCCACTTGCCGGTCCCTTTTTGACCGGCCGTATCGAGGATCATTTCGACCAGCGGTCCGCCGGTGACTGGGTCCGTTTGGGCGAGAATGTCGGCGGTGATCTCGATCAGGAACGAATCGAGCACGCCGGTGTTCCATTCGGCGAACACTTGCGAACATTCCTTCGCCGAAAGCCCCGCGAGTTGCAGCAGCGAATACGCCTCGCAGATCATCTGCATGTCGCCGTACTCGATGCCGTTGTGCACCATCTTGACGTAGTGGCCCGCGCCGTTGGGCCCGATGTAGGTGGAGCAAGGTACGCCGCCCTGGATAGGATTGCCGGGCGATCCACCGGCCAGCGGCTTGCCGGTTTCGTTATCGACTTTCGCGGCGATGGCGTTCCAAATCGGCTCGATTTCGAGATATGCGGCGTGCTCGCCGCCCGGCATCAGCGACGGTCCGAAGCGCGCGCCCTCTTCGCCGCCGGACACGCCGGAGCCGATAAAGCGCAGTCCTTTCTGCGCGAGCGTCCGTTCGCGGCGGATCGTGTCGGTCCAGAGCGCGTTACCGCCGTCGATCACGATATCGCCCTCTTCGAGCATCGGCAGCAGACCCTCGATCACGGCGTCGGTCGGCGCGCCCGCCTTGACGAGGATGATAATCTTGCGCGGCCGCTTCAACGACTGGATGAAACCGCCCACCGTCGCGTGCCCTTCGAGCCCGCCCGGCGTCGAAGGGTTCTCGGCGACGAATTTCTCCATCGTTTCCTTCGTGCGGTTGTATACCGCGATGCGGAATCCGTGATCCGCGATGTTCAAGGCCAGATTCTGGCCCATGACGGCGAGGCCGACGAGGCCGATATCGCAAGTTGCTTGAGACATGAATCGCCAGTTTATCGTGTTCACATTTGGCGGCGCGGACCGTATCGAGGACATGAACGGAAACGAAGCGTTGGCGATCGCCGCCGTGACGGGTTCGCTGGGATTCGCGGTGGGCGGCACCCTGCGGTCGCTGGTCAAGACGCACCATCGCCGGAAGATGGCGCAATTGCAGAGCGAGACGGTAGGCCGGGTCCTCGACAAATTGGGCTCGGGGCCGGAGGTGCTCGAGTGGCTGAAGACCGGCGACATGAAAAAGTTCTTCGACGTAGAGGCGCCGGCCGCCGCTCCGGGAATGCGCGTGCTCAACGCGATCCAGTGGGGGACGATCGCGTCGCTCGCGGGCGCATACCTGTTCGCCGTGCCGGACCTTTCGCAGGAATTCCAAGTAATCCGCTGGCTGCTGATGGCCGTCGGAGGCGGCTACTTGATCTCCGCCGTCGCGTCTTATGTTTTGCTGAAAAGGTGGGGGCTGATTGAGCGCGATGAGCATCGACGTGGTGAAGATCGCTAGCTTGGCGCGCGCCTTTCGCCCGCGTCCCGCCGACGAATTGTCGATGCCGGCGGAAGCGTTCCGGGCGTTCCACGAATCGACGGGCCGGGCTCTATGGGGATTTCTCTCGCGCGCTTCCGGCGACTCCGCCGTCGCCGACGACTTGAGCCAGGAAGCCTACCTGCGATTTCTGCGCGCCGCGATTCCCGAATCGGCGGACTTCGTGTACCGGCGCAACTATCTCTTCCGGATCGCGACGAACCTGCTGCGAGACCGCTACCGCGCCGCGCGGTGGGAGGAAATGGACGAGCCCGAGGCGCCGTCGCGCGATATCGGACGCGAACTCGACGTTCGCCGCACGCTCGAAAGCGCGTCCCCGCGCGACCGCGCTCTTCTGTGGCTCGCCTACGTCGAGAAGCTTTCGCACCGCGAGATCGCCGCCATGCTCGAAGTCGGCGAGGCGAGCGTGCGTACTATGCTGCTGCGCGCGCGGGAGAGGTTTAAGGATACTTGGGGAGAGAAGCCGTGACCGATCTCGAACTCCAAACGGCGCTGCGAGAAGGGATCGACTGCGCTCCCCCGTCCGCCGGAGCCCTCTATCTTCTCGCCGCGCGGCGCGCCCGGGAGGAACGCGAATCGTCTGCCTTACGACCGGTGCAATGGGCGGAATACGCGACTCTCGCCGCGTGTTCGGTGGCGGCCATCGCCTTGCGATTTCTCTACCACTCGCTGTAACGCGTACCTTCGAGACTGACTTTGTCCGATCCGCTTTTCACGTCGTAGATCCCCGGCTCGGTCTGGCTGGTGGACGTGACGGCGTCCTCCATGACGATGCGCCAAGACTCGTTATTGCCGGTCATCGGGTCGATGGGCACTTGGCGCAGATAACCGGCCTCTACCAGGTCGCGCAAATCCTGCGGGGCCTTCTGTTTGTCGTAGGTGAATTCGTCGATCACCGTGCGCAACGTAAACAAGTTGTTCCGCAGCACGCTTTCTTTCGCGCGGACGACGGACTTCTGATAGATGGGCACGGCGATCGAGACGACGATCGAGATGATCGCCATCACGATCATCAACTCGATGAGCGTGAAGCCTCGCCTACCGCCGGAGGCGTTACCACTCGGAATACGGTGTGCCATCGGCGGCTTTCTCCATCGTTTTGGTATACACGTCGAACACGTTTTGCCCGCCCCAACTGAGGCTGCGCGGATCGTCGCCGGTGGAGCGCATGCCCCAGTCCGGCTTCCCCGTGAATGGATCGCGCGGCAGGCGGCGCAGGAAGCGGATTTTCTTCTCGGTGGTGGCCTGTTGGATTTTCACCCCCTCCACCAGCACTTCGAGGGTTTCGGGATAGCCTTCCGTTCCGATCTTGATGTTGCCCAGTTGTCCCAAGTCGGCGGCGTCCTTATATTTGTCGATCGCCGAGCGAATCTCGCGAAGCGACCAGCGCAGTTCTTTCTCTTTCTCGCGGCGAACGCGCGACTTGGCCATCGGTACGGCCATGGCGGTCAGCAAGGCGAGGATCGTGAAGGCTACGATTAGCTCGATCAGCGTCAGTCCGCGTCTGCCTCCGGAACGCATGTCAGTCGATATTAATCGTCAAGGGCGCGGGTGTCGCCGCAATGTACTGGAGCTTCGAATCCTGCATCAGCAGTTCGTCGATGGTCACCGTCGCGGTACCGGCCGCGATGGCTTCGAAGACGACGGTGGCCAGCGTTCCGTTGGCGGCCTGGATGCCGCCCGCGCCGGGAAGGCGCGTAATCTTTACCACGCCGGTGTTCAAGTCGCGCGAGAACGATACCGGCTCTCCGCCGCCGACCATCGCGGGTCCTCGCGAAAGTTCGACGACCCGCAGCAGGCGTTTGTCGTAGTTGAGGCGGAACGGGGCGCTGAAAAGGTCTTTCGCGTTGCGGACCTCGATCTCCGCCGTCAGGCGAGCGCCGACCTTCAACGACGAGGAGGAGGGAGCGAAGGCTACCGACGCCTGCGCGGCGGGATCGGCCGGAACCGCCGGCGCAGAAGTTTCGGCCTTCGGAGTCTCCGGTTTGGGCGCTGGCGGCGCGGTTCCCGGAACGGCCTCGGGGCTTTGGATCTTGCGCGGCGCGTAACCGACGCGGACGTTCTGCTCGTTGCCCGCCGCCACGCCGCGAAGGTTGGCTTCGGTCAGCTCCTGGCCGCGCACGACGCGCGGAACCAGCACGATCAGCAATTCGGAATCGGCGCGGTCCGAGCCCTGCGTGCCGAACAGGAATCCGATTCCGGGGATGTTGGCCAAGCCCGGCAAGCCGTTCGAATTGCGGCTGGCCGACAGGCTCGAAAGACCGCCGATCACGCTGACCTCGCCTTCGCGCAGGCGGATGTCCTCGAAGATCTTGCGTTGGCCGATCACCGGCTGACGCAGGCCGCCAACGTCGATCTGATCGCGAATGTTCGAAATCTCGATCTCGACGTGCATCGAGATTTCCTCGCTGCCATGAATCTTTGGGGTAATGTCGACGTTAACTCCGACTTCCGCGAACTGAAACTGCGTCGATACCAGCGGGTTCACGCCGACGCCGCCCACGCCCGGTTGAAAACTGCCCGTGGCGTAGGGATAGCGATCGCCGATTTTGAGCGTGCCCTTGACGTTGTCGAGCGTGCGGATTTGCGGGTTTTGCAGCACGCGCGTCTGGCGGTCGTCGAGAATCGCCTGAATGGTCGCGCCCGGCAGCGTGGTCGAGAAGTCCGCGCTCGAAAGCGATCCCAGGCGGTTGAGCGTGATTGCGTTGCCGGTGGACCCGCCGTTCTCGCCGTCTCCGCCCGAAGTGCCTCCGCGCGGCGTAAAGCCGATGGGAATGTTTAAGCCCCCGGCGAACGGCGTCGCGGCCAGCGAGCGCGTCTTGCTGCGGTTCGCCTCCATCACCATAATGTCGATGACGACTTCCGACTTCGGCTTGTCGACGTCGAAGACCAACTTTTGCGCCAGCGCCACCTGATCGGACGTGCCGCGCACGAGGATCGCCATTTGCGCGGTGTAAGTCAGCAACTGGCGAATGTTCGTCACCGCGCGAATCGCGCCCGCGATTTCGTTCAGTTCCTGCTGGGAAGTGACGTTCTGTAAGTAGAAAACCTTGACGACGTTTTCTTCGTACTCGCGCCGTTTCGTGACTTGATCCTGGGTCACGAAAATCGCGTTCGCCGATAGCGGTTTCCAATAAGCCTTGGTCAGCAGAGAGAGATAGTCGAGCGCTTCCTCGAGCGTCGAGTTATTCAGGTCGAGCGAGAAGTTGCGGCTCTGCTGCGCGACGAAATCCGGGTCGAACAGAACGTTGACGCCCGCCAGCTTCGCCACCGTCTCGAACAGCACGCGCGCCGACTGGTTGGTCATCTTGAGGTTATTGATCTGCGGCGACACCGGCTTCAGTTCCGGTACCGGGAGCATCGTGGCCATCTTCTCTTCCGTATCGCGACGCGTGATCTGCGCGGGCGTCAGGGAGCGGTCTTCCGGCTTCGTTTCGCCGCCCTTCGCCTTTTGGATCATCTGGTAGACGCGGCGTATTTCCTGCTCCGCGATCGACGACGAAGGATCGATGGCAAACGCCTGCCGGAACTCTTCGAGCGCCTCCTCGAGTTTCCCTTGTTCGCGAAGTTTCTGGCCGCGATCGACCCGTCCTTGCCCGGCGCTGAACCTGGCCTTGCGCACCAGCAGCATGTATTCCGGCTCGCGCGGGTCGAGAGTCAGCGCTTCCTCGTATTTCGTCAGAGCGGCCTCGAAATCCTTCTTGCCCTCGGCCACGCGACCTTCGCGGACCAGCTTGTCGCCCTTACGGGTTCGGGCTTCGAGCGCCGCGACGGCGCAAATCAGGCATAGGGCGAGGCGGTACACTCTCACACGAGGTTTGACGCCCGGCCTTCCCGAAACGTGCAGGACCGTCGGGCGGTTCCGTGCGAACCTGAAGGCTTGAAGTCCGATTCCGGGATTAAGATCCTCGCCGATAACCGCCGCGCCGGGTTCGAGTACGAGTTAATCGATAAGTACGAGGCCGGCATGGCGCTGACCGGAACCGAAGTGAAGGCGGCCAAAATGGGCCGAATCCAGTTGCGGGACGCCTATGCCGAAATCCTCGACAACGAGGCGTGGCTCAAGAACGCCCACATCAGCGAGTATTCGCACGGCAACCTGTTTAATCATCTGCCGGTGCGGGAGCGGAAGCTGCTGCTGCATCGGGCGGAAATCGACAAACTCTTGGGCGCGACGCAGCAAAAAGGCCTGACGATCGTACCGACGAAGATGTATCTGAAGAACGGCAAAATCAAGGTAGAACTGGCGGTGGGCCGGGGCAAAAAACTGCACGACAAGCGCGCCGCCGAACGCGAACGCGAGGCGAACAACGAGGCCAAAGAAGAGATGGCCCGCAAGAATCGACGATGAATCATCGGCTTTCCTTACTTTCCGCGCGGCAAACGGCCGCGGACGTTTTGGCGGTACCGGCTTTCGAAGGCGAGGTCCCTCGCGACCTCGATCCATGGGTCGAGACGCTGGTCTCTTCGGGCGAATTCACGGGCAAACCGCAAGAGCTTTCGATCGTCCCGCAACCGGCGGGTTATGCCGCGAAGCGCCTAGCGCTCGTAGGGGCGGGGAAGCGCGAGAAGTCTACCGCCGCGGAGTTCCGAAAGACGGTGAGCGCGGCGGTGCGGTCGCTGAAAGGGAAAGGGCTGACGAACGTCGTCATTGTCGCCGACGCCGGGCATGTCGCGGCCGCCGTCGAGGGCGCCCTGCTGGGCGATTGGGAGCCGGACGCGCACAAGTCGAAGAAAGACGCCAAACGCCTCGCGAGTTTCACGGTTGTCGTTCCGGAAGGCGATCCGGCTCTCGAAACGGCGATGGAAAGAGGCCGTCACATCGGCGAAGCGCAAAATTTCGCGCGCGATCTGGCGAACGATCCGCCGAACGTGATGACGCCCTCGGTGCTGGCCGAGCGGGCGAAAACCATGGCCGCCGCCGAGGGCTTGCAATGCGAGATTCTCGACGAGGCGGCGATGCGGAAGCTCGGATTCGGCGCGTTGCTGGGAGTCGCCCAAGGCAGCGCGGAGCCGCCCGCGCTAATCGCGCTGCGCTACAAACCCGCCGCTCCGAGCGCGGTTCACCTGGCCCTTGTGGGCAAGGCGGTAACCTTCGACACGGGCGGAATTTCGATCAAGCCGTCCGAAAACATGGACCAGATGAAGTTCGATATGTGCGGCGGCGCGGCGGCGATCGGCGCGATGCTGGCGATCGCGCGGCTGAAGCCCGCCATCGCGGTGACGGCCTACGTCCCGGCGGTGGAGAACATGCCCGGTTCGCGCGCGCAACGTCCCGGCGACATCGTGAAATCGCTGGCCGGGAAGACGGTGGAGGTTTTGAATACCGACGCCGAAGGGCGGTTGATCCTGATCGACGCGATGACCTACGCGATCCGCGAGGGCGCCACCCACTTAATCGACGCGGCCACGCTCACCGGAGCGATCGGCGTCGCCTTGGGACGCGTGAACGCGGGATTGTTTTCAAACGACGGTCCGCTGCAGGATCGCGTGCTGGCTTCGGCGAAAGCGCAGGGCGAAAAGATGTGGCCCATGCCGATGGACGACGAGTACAAGGAGATGCTCAAATCCGTCTACGCCGACATGCCCAATATTTCCGCCGGGCGCGGCGCGGGCGCGATTACGGCGGCGAAGTTTCTCGAAGAATGGACCGAAGGTAAGCCTTGGGTCCACCTGGATATCGCGAGCTTGGCGTGGCTGGACGAAGCGAAGCCCTGGATGGCGAAAGGCCCGACGGGATTCGGCGTGCGGACGTTCGTCGATCTGGCGATGGGTTGGCGTTAACCGTCGGAAGCGGGTCGGTGCGCTTTCACGAAGTTCGACTTCAAAAACTCGCGGAGCCACCGGTCGCGGAGCGATTTCACCGCTCCGGCGTCGCGTTTCGACCAATCGTAGAAGCCGCTGCCAGTCTTAACTCCAAGTTGCCCGGAGCGAACCATCTCTCGCATCAACTCCGGCGCGCGGGGCTCGTTATTCAAGTCCTGGCAAGCGTAATCGACCACGCTCATCCCGAGATCGAGGCCCACCATATCCTGATGCTCCAGAATTCCGTACACCGGAAGCCGCAGCCCGAACCCGGCCTTCGCCGCGAGATCCACGTCGGCGGCGTCGGCAATGCCCTCCTGCACGATGTGGACGGCCTCTCGCACTAACGCCATTTGCAGCCGGTTGCCGAGTTGCCCGGGACGGTCTTTCTTGACGATCACCGGTACTTTGCCGCAGCGCTCCAGCAGGTCGCGCAGCGCGACCGCGATCTCGTCCGAAGTTTTTTCGCCTTTGACGATCTCGACCAAGGGCATTAAGTAAGGCGGATTCCAAAAGTGCGTGGTGACGACCCGTTCGGGATGCACGCAACGCTCGGCGATCTTGGTGATCGAAAGTCCGGAAGTGTTCGACGCCAAGACGGCTTCCGGGCGCGCGATCGCATCCATGCGCGCGAAAAGATCTTGCTTGAAGGGCATGCTTTCCGGCGCGGATTCTACGACCAAATCCGCGTACGCGATGGCGTCCTCGAAGTCGGCGGAGGCGTGCAATCGCTCGAGCGACGCGTTGGCCTGCTGGGGCGTGACGAGTCCATGCTGCTCCAAATAGAGCGTTTGCCGCCGCGCGGAATCGAGGCCCTGTTCGGCGCCGTCCTGCGTGCGCGACAAGATCGTCGCTTCAAGGCCGCCGAGGGTTAACGTCAGGGCGATTCCCGGCCCCATCATGCCGGTTCCGATCACGGCCGCGCGTTCGAAGTTCATTTGAGTTCGATCAGCAAAGTCCGGTACGCCTTCGCGCCGCGATTGGTCAGCACGGGCGCGTCCTCGCCCTTATCGTGCCAGATCGCGTCGCCGGATTTGCGCTCGCGCATTTCGATCGCGCCGGTTTTCGAATCCTTACGCTCGTACTTGGATTCGTCGAGGAATACGATGACTTGGTCCGTCGGGCGGATGTACCGTTCGCGCGGAACGCCCGGCTCGTAAACGATCTCGGTCACCCGCACCTTGGCGTTCTCCAACTTGACACGCTTCGACTGAGCTTGACTTACGAGTAAAGTCGCGGCCGACGAAAGCAGGGCGGTAAGTAAGATCTTCTTCATTTTGGGGCGTATTCCTTTCGCACCAAGAGTAAGTAACTGGCGATGCCGATTATCAGGAAGACGAACACGGCGATCATCGGGGCTTCCCAGCCTCCGGTGGCCTTCCTTAGATACGACGTCACCAGCGGGACGACGACGCCGGGTAAGTTCGCGGCCGTATTTTGCAGCGCCGCCAAGCGGCCGGGAGGCGCTCCCGGTAACATCGCCGGAGTTAACGCCCAGTAGTTTCCGGTGGCGAGGCCTAGGCTGCTCAACGAGAAGATAGCGAACCCCAGCGCCGTCGATTCCGAGGTGGCGTAGGCGCCGATTAGCTCCGTGGACGCGAGGGCGAGCCCGGCGACGATAAATCCTTTTCGGACGGCGACTAAGTCGTAACCGCGGCGGATCAGCGCGTCCGCCAAGTAACCGGAAAGGGTGGCGATAATCGCGAATCCCAAGTAACTTGCCCCCGTGTAAGCGCCGTTCTTCATGATCTGCATCTGCCATTTCTCGGCGAAGTAACGGGGTAAGTCGAGCAGGCAAAAATAGTTGAAGTACTGATAGCAAAAACTGCCGACGATAATTCCCCAAGTGACTCGGTTTTTCATCATGTCGCCGAAACTCAGCGACGCCGTAACCGGCTTACTCTCGGGAATCGTAGTGTCTCCGCTGGGAACCAAGAACAGCCAAGGCAGCAGCCACAACAGCGCGCCGAAGCCCAGGATCATGAACATGTTCTGCCAGCCGAAATCGTGGATCAGCCAAGCCGATAGCGGAGCGCCCAACGCCGGGCCGACTTTCGCCGACGCTTGATACAGGCCCATCACGAGTCCGTGCCGGTGCGCGGGGAAGTTCTGCCGGATCCATCGGATGCCAGCCGGAGTGTTGACCGCTTCTCCGGCTCCCAGGATCAAGCGGAGCGAGAACAGTTGACCGAACGACGTCGTGAAGGCGGTAAGTCCGCTGACGATGCTCCAGAGAAAAAAACAGGCGGCGAACGGGACGCGGACGCCGAATTTATCGATCAACCATCCGGCGGGCACTTGGAGAACCGTGTAACTCCAGAAGAACGCCGAGTTCAGCCAACCCCGGTCGTTTTCCGAAAGCGAAAAGAACTTATTGAAGCCCGGATCGGTGAGCGCGTAGGAGAGATTCTGCCGGTCGAGATACGCCACGACGAACGCCACGCACAGCAGAAAAACGATGGACCAGCGGTGCGGCGCGGTGAGCGTGGAACCGGGGGCTTGCGTCAAGCGCTTTACGATATCATGGGCCGCGCGCGAGCCGTGCAGTGGAGGCGGCGGCCTACGGAGAAGCGATGCAACTCAAGGTAATGGCGTTCGTACTCGCGGGAGGCAAGGGAACACGGCTATACCCGCTGACCAAGGAGCGGGCCAAACCCGCCGTCCCGTTCGGAGGCCGGTATCGCATCGTCGATTTCGTCCTCAGCAATTTGGTGAACTCCGGGATTAACTCGGTCTACGTGCTGATTCAGTTCAAGAGCCAGTCGCTCTTGCAGCACCTGCGCGACGGGTGGGAGTTCTCCGGCGTCCTGAAGAATCAATTCATCATCCCCGTACCCGCGCAAATGCGCAGCGAGGGCGAGGCGTGGTACCGCGGCACGGCGGACGCGATCTGGCAGAACGTCAATCTGATCGAACAGGCGGACCCGCACGTGGTCGCTATCTTCGGTGCCGACCATATTTACCGCATGAACATCCGCCAGATGATCGAGTTCCACGAGCAGAAACGCGCCGATTGCACCGTCGCCGCGATCCCCGTGCCCAAGGCGCTCGCGAAAGAATTCGGCGTCATCGAAACGGATCACGACGGCCGCATTGTCGGCTTCCACGAAAAGAAGGCCGACGCGCCGACGATGCCCGGCAACCCGGACATGGTGCTGGCGTCGATGGGGAACTACATTTTCTCGACCGCCGCTCTCGAACGCGAGTTGAAAGACGACGCCGCCAAGCCGCCGGGAACCACCGCGCACGATTTCGGCCAGAACGTCCTGCCGGGTATGGTGGGCCGTTCGGCGATTTTCGCTTACGACTTCCATACGAACCATATTCCGGGGGACCCGCTGGACCAACCGGCTTACTGGCGCGACGTGGGCACCATCGAGAGTTACTACGAAGCGTCGATGGACTTACGCAGCGTAACTCCCAATTTGAACCTCTACAACAAGCAGTGGCCCCTGCGAACGGCGGGGTACGAGGATCCGCCGGCGAAGTTCATCTTCGACGAAGACGCGCGGCGCGGCATGGCGATCGAATCGATCGTCGGCGGCGGCTCTATTGTCTCGGGCGGCTATGTGAAAGGTTCGATTCTCGGGCGCGGCGTCCGCGTGCACGACGGCGCGACCGTCGAGAATTCGATCGTGTTCGATAACTGCGTCATTAAGGCGGGCGCGCGAGTCCGGCGAGCGATCCTCGACAAGAACGTCGTGGTGAACGAGCGCGACTCCTATGGCTTCGATATAGAGAAAGACCGCGCGAAACCCGGCGTGACGGTAACCGAAACGGGAATCGTCGTCGTGGAAGGTAAGCGTTCGAAAGTAAGCGTGGGGACTATCGACTTATGACGCGCAGAGACTTACTCGGATCCACGGCGGCGGCGCAATTGCGCACGCGGCCGCCCAAAAATCCGAACATCGTCGTCATGCTCTCCGACGACCATAGCGTTCCCTACCTGGGTTGTTACGGCGACCCGGCGGTGCGCACGCCCAATCTCGACCGCTTCGCCTCCCAGGGCATGCGCTTCGACCGGTGCTTCACCGGCGCTCCGCAGTGCGTTCCTTCGCGGACGGCCTACTTAACTGGGCGCTCCCCCGTATCGGCGCGCATGGGGCGATTCTCGTCGCCGCTGCCGCCGGATATCGTCACGTTCCCGGAGCGTCTCCGCGAGGCGGGCTACTTCACCGGAGTGTGCGGCCGCCAGTTTCACTTGGACGGCATGGCGAATCCCGGGCCGGTGACCAAGGAAATCATGGACCGGAACGAAATGCGGACCTGGTCGCGCCGCGTGGATTTTCTCGACGCTACCGGGCAGCCGAACTTAATCGCCAAAGCGAACGAGTTTTTCGACAAGCGGCCCGCGAATAAACCGTTCTTCCTCTGGGCGAATTTCTCCGACCCGCACCATGTGTGGAATGCGCAAGGAGGTTCGCCCGTCCATCCGGCGAAAGTGAAGTTGCCCGGCCATGTTCCCGACTTACCCGGCGTTCGCGGCGACTACGCGCGCCACTTAAGTGAGATCGAACATCTCGACGGCGATTTCCAGGCGCTGCTCGACGTGATCGAAAAACGCGGCGCTTCGGCTAATACCGTCGTCGTGTTCGCGGGCGATAACGGCATGGCGCTACCACACGGGAAAGGTTCGCTGTACGATCCGGGACTGAACGTCCCATGCCTGGTCCGGTGGCCGGGCCAGATCAAGGCGGGTTCCTCGACACGATCTTTGGTCTCCGGCGAGGATCTGGGGCCGACTTTGCTCGATCTCGCGGGCCTGACGATGGTGAAGGGAATGACCGGGCGGACGTTCGCGCCGCTCCTGCTCGGGCGGACCTATGAGCCGAGAAAGCATATCTTCGGCGCGCGTCTCGCCCACGGAAACGCCGGGTACACCGCCGAGACGAAGGCGAGCACTTGGGATCAGTCGCGCTGTGTCCGAAGCGACCGCTACAAGTTGATTTACAACTGCACGCCGTGGATGGAATATCAACCGGTGGATAGCGCCAACGATCCGGGTTGGAAAGAAATCGCGGCGGCGCATAAAGCGGGGACGCTGGCGCCGGAGTTGGACCGGACTTACTTCTCGCATCCTCGTCCGGTGTGGGAGTTCTACGATCTCGACAAAGATCCGTTTGAACTGACGAACTTGGCCGGCCGGCCGGAAATCGCGACCGAGGAACGCGCGCTGAAAATCGCGCTGCAAGAAAAAGCTCTAATCGACTACGATTTCGTCCCGCTGCCGATGGGTGGAACCGCGTAAGTGAGCGCGGCGGCGGTGGCGAGTACCACGGCGCAGCCGATCACGTTGTACCAAAGAAAGCTAATTCCGGTGAACGCGCGCGCGGAAAAGATCGCCGCTTCCCCGGCCAGCACTCCGACGAACGCGGCGTTCGCCCCCACGCGCGGGAAATAAAAGGCCAGCACGAACACGCCGAGCAGTCCGCCGTAGAACAAGGATCCCACCATATTCACGGCCTCGATGAGCGAACCGAGATTGCGCGAGTATTGCGCCGTGACCACGGCGTACAATCCCCAAAAGGCCGTGAAGACCTGCGAAGCCCGAAAGTAGTGATGGTCCGATGCGTCGCCGCGTACGTGCCGTTTGTAAATGTCGATCACGCTAACCGTCGCGAGGGAATTGATTTCGCCGGAACTCGCGGTCATGGCGGCGGCGAGAATCACCGCGATCAGTAATCCGACGACGCCCGCAGGCATGTAATGCGAAACGAACGATAGAAAGACGTAGTTTGTGTCGTTGACTCCGGTCGATTGCCGGATCGTCTCCATCTCGCGATTGGCGTCGACGAATGTGGCGCGGGCCCGCGCATCGCCTTGGAGCATCCCGCGCGCCGCCGAGCGCCGTTTCTCGAACGCCGTATCGAAGCCGGCCTGCAACTCCGCGAACTTCGCCGCCTCCTTCGGTTGAAACAGCACCGGCGGCTTTTCGAACGTATAGAACGCGAAGACCATCGCACCGACAAAGAGGATGAAAAACTGCATCGGGATTTTAGCGACGGCGTTAAACAACAAACTCAATCGACTTTGCGTCACGGACCGCCCGGTAAGGTAGCGCTGCACTTGCGATTGGTCGGTTCCAAAGTAAGCCAGTGCGAGAAACATACCGCCGATCAGTCCACTCCAGAGGTTGTAGCGGTCGTTCCAATCGAAGGCGGTGGTGACCGGATTGACTCGACCCGCCGCCCCGGCGATACGAATCGCGTCGAAGAAGGAAACGTCGGCCGGTAGCAGATTCACCGCCAAAACCAACGCGGTCGTGATTCCCGCGAACATGATCAACATTTGCTGTACGTCGGTCCAGGTGATGGCCTTGATGCCTCCGAGGACGGTGTACAGAACGACGACCGAGCCCACCAGTAGGGTCGTGATTTCGGCGGGCCATCCGAAAATCACGGTCAGCACGATCGCCGGAGCGGATAGGGAAACTCCCACGGCCAGACCGCGCTGAATGAGAAAAATTATACTGACCAATAATCGAGTCTTAGCGTCGAAGCGTTTTTCTAAGTACTCGTAGGCGGTAAACACTCCCGCGTTATGAAACTTCGGAACCGCGGTGACGCAAATCAAGATCATCGCCAAAGGTAGTCCGAAATAGAACTGTACGAAGCGCATCCCGTCGACATACGCTTGCCCCGTGGTCGAGATAAACGTGATGGCGGAGGCTTGGGTAGCCATGATCGATAACGCCATCGCGTACCAAGGCATCGCCTTTCCGGCGAGTAAGTATCCCGATGTCGAACTGGTGCCGCGCGACCGCCACAAGCCGTAACCGATGATGAAGCCGAGCGTCGCCGTCAAAACCGCCCAATCGAGCGGCCTCATGCGGAGAAAGCCTTACCGAAAACGGCGAATAAAGAAATAATCGCGACTAAGTAAACGACGACGGCCAGATACACGCGAGACCACGAGCCTAGAAACGGAGGCTTCTCGTCGATCACCGTTTCCCCGCGCTAAGGAAATTGGCGAAGATCCGATACGCGCCGGGAACCCCGGCGGGTAACTGCCGAAACCAAGATAGCGTCGTGAAAATGTAGGTCCCTTTTCCGTGGGCCGCCACTAGCGTCGAACCGTCGAGTGGTTGATCGCCCGGATCTTTCATACGGAACAGCGGTTGATACTTGGGGTCCCACTTAGAGGCGAAGTACAAGCCGCGTTCTTGTACCCAGCCTTGCCAGTCGGCCGCCGCGATCGCGTTCGGAGTCTTCAAGAGCGGGTGATCGATTAACCTCTCGACCGCGGCTTCTTCGTCGGTCACGCGGCCGTTCCCCAACTCGATCGGGTAAGGTCCGAATCGATTGCCGACCGACTCGCGCCCCGCCCAAAAACGGTTGTCGGCCACGTTGTACTGCACGATCATCGTGCCACCGTTCTCGATGTATTGCATGAGCCGCCGATGATTCGCGCGAAGGTCGTTCCGGGTGTTATAGGCCCGCACGCCCGTTACGATGGCGTCGAAGGACGCAAGGTCGCCCCGCGATAGATCTTCGGCGGAGAGCAAGGTTACGGTGCAGCCCAGATCCCGCAACGCCTCCGGCACGTCGTCGCCCGCGCCCATCACGTAGCCGACTTTCTTCGAAAGAATTTTGACGTCCACCGGAATCAACTCGGCGGTGGCCGGTGGAAACAAACTCTGCGGCGGAATGTGCGGATAGCGGATCGTGTCGATGCCGAGCGAGTACTCTCGTCCGTTGTATGTCGCGATCGCTTGGAGTTCTCCGGCTTTCGCGCCGGGCGACACGGTAAAGGCCGCGGTGGTCTGTTCGTTGACTTGCGATAGGGAGAATCGCGACGACGCCGGTTCCACGCGCCAGCCGCTTGGTGCGGTCAACCGGAGTTCGCCTGCCGCGTTCGCGATTTTCGCTGTGACGGTTACTTCCACGGCGCGCGGCGCGGCGGAGGGGAAAACCATCACCTTGTTACTTAGCTGCACCGCCACCGCCGGAACCGCCACGACCGGCCGCACTAACTCGCCGTCGGCGCGATCGACATAGCGGTAATGCACGGGACGGTGTAACTCGATCTCTCCTCCCAAAAGTTCGACCCGGAACTTCATCGTCGATTCCGGAGGATTTTCCGGCAAACCCAGCAAGTCGAAGTCGCGTACCCGATACCTGGTTCCGTCCTTCGATTCGCGCAACCAGTAGGGCTGCGAGACGGGATGATCCGCCGGTAGAATCCACGTTCGCTCGCTCGTCTCCACGCGATTGGGCGTTAGTGGCTTACCGTCTATCGAAGCGGTTAGGCTCGACCGGACGATCGCCGACACGGCTACCGTTATCGCCGCTCCCGGAACCACCTCCGCACGCTCCGCGGAAGCGTCCACCCAAAGCCCGGCGCACAGCGCGATCGTCTCGTCGATTTCGCGTAGCTTCCACCGACTCCAAAAGTCGCTTCGCGCGGCGATCGACTTACGAGCGTCGAGTAAAGCCGGAACCGTCGCCGCCGGGTTGGCCGGCTGGAACTCCGCCCGCGCCCGCGCGAGCAGTCGGCCGATTTCGGGCGCGCCCACGCGACTCCAAGTCGTATCGATGCCGTCGAAAGGATCCTTCGTCGCGGGATCGCCCGCGAGAGGCAGCAGGTGATTCCGCGACGAGCCCTTTCTCTCCGGGGAGCCCATGCCCTGACTTCGGTGCTGGCTGCGGCTCACGCCGGCGATTTCGTTGAACGAATAGCCGAGCACCGGGTCGAACTCGCCCGTATCGAACACCAGCGTGCCCGGCGTCTTTTCGTTCTCCGCTTCCATGCTCGGCATAAAGGCGAATAGGTTGAAGTACAAGCGCCGCGGTTGCCATGGCTCGACGAACTTCAGTTGATCGGCGAACTTCGTGCGGTCGCCCGCCATCGCGAACGCGTCTTTGCCGAGCAACGCCGACGTTTGATGATGCCCGTGGCCGTCGCGCGGAGTGCCCGAGAACCGCAGCACGACGACGTCCGGTCGAAACTTGCGGATCGTCCAAACGATGTCCCGTAGCACCTCCTCGCGGTTCCACTTGTCGATCGTTTCGGCGGCGTTCTTCGAGAAACCGAAATCGATCATGCGCGAAAAAAACTGCTCGCCGCCGTCGATGCGCCGCGCCGCCAGTAACTCTTGCGTCCGAATGATTCCGATCTTGTCGCCCTGTTCGCCGCCGATTAAATTTTGACCGCCCTCGCCGCGAGTGAGCGACAAATAACCGGTGCGGAAATTGCGGCCGCGGGCGTAGTAGGCGATCAGCGCGGTGTTCTCGTCGTCGGGATGCGCGGCGATCATGAGCACGCTGCCGAGCGTGTTCAACCGGTCGAGCGACTTCAGGATTTCCGCCGTGCCCGACGGGATTTTCTGGCCGAACGCGGAGGCGCACGCGAGCAACGGGATCAGGGCGCGGAACATGAACTTCAGTGTACGCGCCCGGCCTTCCCGTAGACTGGGGCGCATGGCTCCGCGCTCCGTCTACGCCGCCGCCGCGATCGGTATGCAGGTGCTGTTGGGCATCTTGTACTCGTGGTCGGTATTCCGCGGACCGCTGGCGCAACTGCACGGATGGTCGAAAGCGGAGACGATCGCTCCGTACCGCTACTCGACACTCGCGTTCGCGGTGGGGATGATCGCCGCCGGGTTCTGGCAGGACCGGCGCGGCCCGCGCGTGGTCGCGACCGTGGGCGGCGCGCTACTCGGGCTGGGTTGCTTCGGAGCGGCGTTCTTCGGCGAGACCGTCTCGGGGCTCGTCTGGTCGTACGGGTTGCTCGGCGGTTTGGGCATGGGCTTCGCCTACGTGACGCCGATCGCCATGTGCGTCAAGTGGTTTCCCGACAAGCGAGGCATGGTCGTCGGACTCGCCGTGATGGGCTTCGGTTTCGGGCCGCTCGTCTTCGGACCCCTGCTCGAATCGCTGATCGGCCGCGATCCGTCGCGGTTCGGCGAAACGATTCCCCGGACCTTCCTGATTCTCGCGGCCGCGTTTTTCGTCGGAGTTTGCGGCATCGCGCAAACGTATCGAGTTCCGCCCGACGGGTGGAAGCCGGAAGGATGGACGCCGCCCGCCGGGCGAGTGGTCGCCGTCGATACTTCGCCGGGCGATATCCTCCGCACTTGGCGTTTCTACGCGTTGTGGGCTATTTACTTCTTGGGTACGTCCGTCGGCTTGACCGCGATCGGCGAAGCGTCTCCTTTGTTGCGCGAAATGGGCGGATCGAACGCCGCTCTCTCGGCGGGCGCGGCTCTCGGCGTGATGAGCGTATTCAACGGAGTGGGCCGATTGGGATGGGGCGCGTTATCGGACCGTTTGGGCCGTCGTTTCGCGCTGCTTGGCATGGCGAGCATTTCGATTTTCGCGTGTCTTGCGTTTCTCCGGACCGCGTCGTCGTTCTGGCCGCTACTCGCCGGGTTGTGCCTCGCGGCATTCGCCTATGGCGGCTACCTGGCGCTGATGCCTTCGATGACCGCCGATTACTTCGGTTCGAAGAACGTCGGCGCGAATTACGGACTACTGTTTTCCGCATGGGGCCTCTGCGGGTTTCTCGTACCCGGCTACTTCGCCGGGATCATGGACAAGGCGCGAGTGGCGGGCGATCTCGCGGCCGGATACGGCGAAATGTACGCGACGCTCGCCGCGATCGCCGGTTTGGCGGCGGCTGTCTCGGTGGCGATGCATCCCCCGCGCGAGCCGTCTCCGCGCTAGTAAGAATCGGTTCGGCGTTAGACGCACACTTCGAGCTTTTTGACCATCTCGACCTTATCGAAGCCCGGAGCGAAGCCGTCGGGCTCGCGGCCAATCTCGCGAAACCCGAGCTTCTCGTAGAACGCGACGACGCTCGGAATGGTGGCGAGCGTCGCCGTTCGGGCGCCGATTTCGCGCAGCAGTTGCATCATCAGCAATCGTCCGATCCCATTGCCGTGCAGAGACCGCTCGACCAGCAGCCAGCAGATGCGCGCGCCCTCGCGTCCACCCGCCGCCACGACGCGACCCTCGTGCTCGGCCACCAGATAGCGCTCTCTCGGCGCGGCGAGAAACTCGGCGAAGCCGGCGCGCTCGGCGGGATGGAACCATTCGGGCGTGTTCGAATCGAACACCGTGAGCAGCACTTCCCGATCCTCGATGCGATAGCCGCGAATCTCCATCTCAAAAGGATAGTTAGTGTGCGCCGCTTTCCACCTTGCCCGCGAATCGCCGGTAAAGGAACGCCATGTAGAACCCCGCGAGCGCAACTCCCGGCAGCCACCACCACAACCCCACGCGCAAGCCGTAACCCGCCGCCGCCGTATTGAAGACGGTGAGCGATAGACTCGGATCGGTCGACGAGGGGAGGACGAACGGAAACACGCCCGCCGCCGCGGAAGTCATCATGCCGAGCAGAAACACGCAGCTCGCTCCGAAACGCGTCGTCTCTCCGCGCAACGCAAAGGTTCCCGCCAATCCCGCAATAGCGAGAGCGGGGAAAACCGCTAGCCAAGGACGCGCGGCGAAACCGCGGGCCAACTGCGGTTGGATCGAGAAACTCGCCCAGGTGACGAGCGCCACCAGAGTCGCTACCGCAATCCCCGTCATGCGCGCGAACCGGGCCGCGCGCGTGTTCAGTTCGCCGCCGGTCTTCGCCGCTACCCATAATCCGCCGTGCAGCGCGAGCGCCGCGAAAGTCAGCGCGCCTACCGACACCGTGTACCAGTCGAGGACGCCGGGATTGGCGCCCGGCGTCCAGTCGGTCCAGAGCGGCAGGAAAAACTCGGCGCTCTGGTCGAGCGGAACTCCGCGCACTACGTTGCCCAGCGCCGCTCCGTAGAAGATCGCCAGCAGCGCGCTCGCCCCGCCGAACGCCAGATCCCACACCGGCCGCCACATTGGATTCGAAACGTGATGCCGGAACTCGATCGCGATTCCGCGCAGCATCAGCAGCCACAGAACCATCATGAGAGGCAGATAGAAACCCTGAAAACTCGACGCGTAGAGGACCGGGAACGCGAAGTATAGCGTGCCGCCGCCCGCCAGCAGCCACACTTCGTTACCGTCCCAGAACGGTGCGATCGACTCGATCACCCGCGATCGCTCCTCCTCGTCGCGCGCGACGAACAAGCTCACGATGCCCGCGCCGAGATCGAACCCGTCGAGCACGACGTAGACGGTCAACGTCGCCGCCACCAGCACGAACCAAAGCGTTTCCATTTAGCTCGCCTCCGGGCCTTTTTCGATCCGCCGCCACACCATGAACAGAAACAGGATGCCCAACAGGAGGTACATCCCCAGAAAGCCGAGCAGCGTAAACAACGTATTGCCCGCCGACACTCGCATCGACGCGCCGTCGGCGGTCCGCATCAAGCCGTAGATCAGCCAAGGCTGCCGCCCCAACTCGGCGGTCATCCATCCGGCGGTGTTGGCGATGTACGGGAATGGCGCGAGCCCCAGCAGCATCCACAGCAGCGGCTTCTTCTCGAACAGCCATCCCCGCCACAGCGCGAACGCCGCCAGCGAATAGGCCGCGATAAAGATCGTCCCCAAACCCACCATGATGTGGAACGAGTAGTAGAGCAGCGGGATGTTGTCCGGCCAGTCTTCCCGCGGGAAATCGTTCAGCCCGCGCACCTCGGCGTTCCAACGTTTGTAGGTGATGAAGCTCAGCGCTTGCGGGACGAGCAGCGGATTGTCGAGCTTGCCTTTCTCGACATCCGGTTGTCCGAGAATCGCGACGCCCGCTCCTTTCGCCGTTTCGAAGTGCCCCTCCATCGCCGCCAGCGTTACCGGCTGGTGTTTAGCCACCATTTGACCTTGTCGATCGCCGGTCGGGAAGAGCATGAAGATCGCGGCGGCGCATCCGGCGATCACGCCCAAGCGCACGAAGGTCCGCCCGTGTTCCTCGTGCCTTTTCGCCAGCAGATAGTACGCTCCCACCGCCGCCATTACGAACGACGCCGTCACCACGGACCCGATCATGTTGTGCCAGTACTGCCAGAAGGTCCAAGGATTCAGGATCAACGCCCAGAAGCTATCGAGCAGAATTTCGCCGTTCGGGCCTAGCTTGTAGCCCACCGGATGCTGCATCCAAGCGTCCGTCGCGATAATGAAGAACCCGGACAGCCACGATCCAAGGAATATGCAAACCGCCGCCGCATAGTGGCCGATCCGGCCTAGACGCCGCTCGCCGTAAAGAAAGAGCCCAAGGAAAGTCGATTCCAGAAAGAAGGAGTACACGCCTTCCATCGCCAGCGTCTGCCCGATCACGCCGCCCGCCGCTTTCGAAAATCTCGACCAGTTGGTGCCGAACTGAAACTCCATCGGGATGCCGGTGACCACGCCCATCGCGAAGTTCAAGGCGAAGATTTTCCCCCAAAATTTCGCGGCGGAGTTGTAACGCTCGTCGTTCGTTCGCAGGTGTACCGTTTTGAGTACGACGATCAGCAGCGCCAGCCCCATGGTCAACTGTGGGAACAGGTAGTGATAGGTGATGGTGAACGCGAAGTGGAGCCGGTGGAGGGTCAGGGCGTCCATGGCCGCGTCACCTCGCTCCGGCTAACGTTCGATCCGAAAGCTGTGGCGGCTTTCGGAGGTGGTTCCGGCGATTAAGTCCCGCAGAATCAGGGTAATCGTGTATGTTCCGGGCGCGACTTTCGAGTCCGGTTGCAGATTCACGACGCCCGGCAAGAAAGCTGGAGGATAAGAAAATTTCCGGTCTTCTCTCGCACATAATTCTTGCCTGAACAGAATTTTTCCATTTTCACCGGAAAGAGTCAAGCCATATTCTACGTCTACCCGTGAATCTTCAGTCACTTTGAATCCAGCCATCCGGAATCGCCCCCAGACCGGTTCACCAGGTCGATAGGCGGCGACGCGCAGCGGCTCAGTCGCGGACTCATCTCGAAACCACTCGAAGTTGTAACCAGTAACCACTTCGCTCAAAGGGACTTCTTCGCTGGAAATTTGGAACGGAAACTCGCCCCGCGCTTCGCGATTGGCGATCTGGTCCCGGAGGCTCACCGTCACGCGGTAGGTGCCGGGCCGCAGGTACAGGGGGAGAGGAAACGACGCCGCGATCCTGGGCCGCCACTCGCGATCTTCGTCCGCTAGTTCGACTTCTACTTTGCCCGTTTTGGGGTCGGCCAGCAGCATTCCTCCGCCGTCGCTTGCGAGGATCGAGTAGTCCAGGCGCACCTTCGGATCGTCGTCGTCTGATTTTCCGAACCCCGAAACGCGAAACTCGACGTGCAACTGCGACCCGGGTTGCGCGCGAAAACCGGCGGCCACTTCCGGTCCGCCTTCGTATTGGCGGAAGGAGAAGCCCTCGATGGCGAGTTTCGAGCCGGTTTGCGCCTCGCTACCTGCCGCCAGGAGTAGGAACAGGCAAGGCCGTAGGATCGCCGCCCGGAAGCGTCGTGGGAACCGATTCATTCAAGCTATCCAAGTTGAGCGGGATATCGATCAAAACGCTTTGTTCGGTGTCGCCGACCGTGTCGGAAATCCGCAACTGATAGGAATTGGTAGGGACGTCGAAGACGATCCAGCCTTCCTCGGTTTGCGCGGGCCGTAAAGATCGCAGCAACCCGAACCAGCCTTCCACGCCGCGTCCGTCCTGGATCTCTTGGAAAGACCCGCCTTTGCCGTCTTCCAGCGAGAGCAGCGGCATACCCGCTTCGTTGCCGCCCGAATTGGTGACCGTCAGCCGCAGGAGCAGAAACCGGTTCTCGGGAATCCGGGCGTCGAACGCCCCTCCCAGTTGTGGTGCCCAACGCGCTTCGAGAACGTTGTAGATTAGGGGGCCCACCTGCATACGCTCGCCCATGCGGAAGGAGAGGCGGCCCTGCTGCTTCGAACCGCAGGCGGTCAGAAGAATCGCCGCCGCGAGAGCGATCGCGTGAAACGGCCTATATCGTTTAGTCATCCAAGAATCCAGACACTTCAGTGTTTCACAAAGCGGAGTTTGACAAAATTATGCGTCGCTTCCTCGGATCGGCGGTTCTCGCCGCAGCCTTTACCCTGGCGGCTTTGGCGCAGGCGGAGCATCCCGTATCCGGTCGCCGCATCGCCCCGGTAATGGGTTTCGGCGGCGCCGATTGGCTGGAGCGCTCCGAACGCGAAATCGAGGAGATGCCCGATGTGGCGCTAAAGGCGATCGGGATCAAGCCGGGAATGACCGTTGCCGACGTTGGCGCGGGTTCGGGCTATTTTTCGGTCCGGTTGTCGCGGCTGGTCGGCCCCACGGGTAAGGTTTACGCCAGCGACATCCAACCGGAGATGCTGCGTCTGTTACGGCGGCGCCTCGACAAGGCGCAAATCCTGAACGTCGAGACGGTGCTGGGAACGGAGGCGGACCCTAAGCTGCCGCCGAAAGCGCTCGACTTGATCCTAATGGTGGACGTGTATCACGAGTTCGCGCAGCCGCAGCGGATGCTGGCGAAGCTGGGAGAAGCGCTAAAGGATACAGGTCGTTTGGTTTTGCTCGAATACCGCAAGGAAGACCCGTGGGTGCCGATCCGGCCCGAGCATAAGATGAGCGTCGCCGAGGCGAAGCTGGAATTGGAACACGAGGGCTTCGCGCTCGAATCCGTAAAGCCCGACCTGCCCCGCCAGCACATTCTGATCTTTAGAAAAAAGCTCTGATCGCCTCAAATTCTTTCTCGAACGCGCCCACGATCTTCCACGTCGTTTCCTCGTCCGTCATCGCTTGCACCGGCTCCGTGGGATTGGCGTGCGGCTTGAAATCGGCGGGTAGCGCGGCCACCGCTACGCCCAGTCGGTTCACCGATTCGCTCGCCGCCCGCACGACGTCGGCCAGGTGGAACCTAGCGTCTCCCACCTCGGCGAGGTAGCCCGAATTGCGTTGCGGATCGTGGTGATACTCGACCGCGATCTGCACCGGCAGGGGCAGATTCCATTCCTTGAGCGCGATCGCCGAAAGGACCGCGTGATCCGCGCCGACGATCTCGCGTTCGCATTCGACCGCCGGACGCCCGGTCTCCGCGATCATGCGCTCGATCTCCTCCGCTTCGGCGGGCATGGCCACGGCGTTCAGTAGTTTGCCGAAATCGTGCAACAGTCCCGCGATAAACGCGCCCTCGGGATAGTTGGTGGAAACGTGCTGCGCGATGTTGTCCGCCATCACGGCGGTCGCGACGGAGTGCATATTGAACCGCGCCGCCGACCACGACTTCGGTAACTTCACGCCCGCCCACATCCGGGAAATCGACAGACCTAGCACCATGTTGCGGAGCTTGGACAAGCCCATCACCGAAATCGCGTGCGGGATCGAGGTGATTTCCGTACGCCGGGCGAACGCCGCGGAGTTCACCAAGCGCAACACGTTGCCCGACATCACCGTATCCTTCTCGATGATTCCCGCGAGTTCCATGTACGGAACGTCCTCGCGCGCGAGCGTCGCCAGCAACTTATTCAGAACGGGCGAGAAGGGGGGCAACTGCCCGAGGCTCTTCAAGACTCGCGACCGATAGTCCGGTGTCGTCAAGACCATATTTGTCACTGGTATCTATCGGCGATAATCGAAAGAACTATAAGCCGATGGATGCCCTCGAAACCGCGCCGCTTCAGGCCGAACCGCCACCCGCCGCCCGCGTTCCCGCGATCGAGATCAAGGCGCTGACCAAGATCTACGGAACCAAAGCCGCCGTCGACGGCTTGAGTCTCACCGTTCCCCAGGGCTGCTTCTTCGGGTTTCTCGGTCCGAACGGCGCGGGTAAGACGACCACGATCAAGATGATGATGGGCTTGGCGCCGCCGTCGGCGGGCGCGATCTCGATCCTCGGACACGCGATGCCCAAAGAGTCGCTCGCGATCCGCGCGAAGATCGGCGTCGTGCCCGACGACACGCTGCTGTTCGATCAACTCACCGGCCGGGAGTTCGTCGAGTTCGCGGGGCGCATGTACGGGCTCGAAAAGTCCGTCGCGCGGGAGCGGGCGCGCGAGTTGCTGACGTTATTCGAACTGGACGCCCAGCCGCGTAAGCTCATCGCCGAGTATTCGAAAGGCATGCGCAAGCGCACGGCGATGGCCGCCTCGCTGATCCACCGTCCGCAGTTGTTCCTGATGGACGAACCTTTCGAAGGCGTCGACGCGGTGGGCGCGCGGTTGATGAAGGACCTGCTGCTCGACCAGGTGCGCCACGGCGCGACCATCTTCCTGACGTCGCACGTGCTCGAAGTCGTGGAGCGGTTGTGCGATCGCGTCGCGATTATCAACGAGGGCAAGATCGTAGCCGACGGAACGATGGACGAATTGCGCTCCGGCTCGGAGACGCTCGAGGACTTGTTCGTGCGGCTGGTGGGCGGCGGCCGTTCCGCCGAGTCTCTCGAATGGTTGTGAGATGCCCCTAATCGACACGCAAGCGGCGGCGATTCTTTCCACGCAATGGAAAATCCTGTTCAATTTCTACCGCCGTAACGGACGCGTGGGATTCGTAGTCTCTTCGATTTTCCAGGGTTTTTGGTACTTGATGTTCGCGACCGTCGCCGTCTACGCCGCCGTGTTCTACGGGCGGGCGGAATCGCTCGATCTGGCGAAGCGCTCGACGGGGGCCCTACTATTTTTCGCCATGCTCTATTGGCAGGGCATGCCGCTGCTTCTCGCGAGTATCGGCGGGTTGCTCGACTTGAAGAAGCTCCGTGTATATCCGGTGCCCGAAGGCCGGCTATACCGTATCGAGCTGCTGCTTCGAAGCACGCTGTTTTTGGAAATGCCGATCGTGATGCTCGGCATGGCGATCGGATTGTTTCGGAATCCGGCGTTGCCTAAGTGGTGTGCGCTCGCGCCGGTCGTCTTCACCGTGTTCAACCTCACGCTGGGAGCGGGTTTGCGCGATCTGCTGATGCGCCTGTTCTCGAACAAGCGCGTCCGCGAGTTCGGAATTTTAGTGGTCGTGATCCTCGCCGCGCTGCCTTCGTTGGTGGCCGCGAAAGGCGTTCCCGCGCCGGTTAAGGAGTTTTTCAAATCCGCCCCGAAAGACTGGCTGCCGTGGGCGGCGGCGGCGAACGCCTCGCTCGCCCTCAACGGAGCGTTGCCCTGGATCTATCTGCTTGCGGCGGCGGGGCTGGCCTGGATGTTCGGGCAATGGCAGTTTCAACGCTCGCTGCACTTCGATTCGGACGGCGTGCGCGCCTCGGAGGCTCGCGACCCCAAGGGCCGCCTCGAATGGATGTATTCGTGGCCGTCGAAGATCTTCCCCGATCCGTTCGGCGCGCTGGTCGAAAAGGAGATCCGCTCGCTCAGCCGGATTTCGCGCTTTCGCGTGGTGTTCTTCATGGGCTTTAGTTTCGGGCTGCTGATCTGGCTGCCGTTGGCCACCGGATTCGGACGGGGCGGCGGCGGATGGATGTCGCAGAACTTTCTGTCGGTGGTGGCCGTGTACGCCATGATGCTGCTCAGCGAGGTGTGCTTCTACAACGCCTTCGGCTTCGACCGGACGGCGGCGCAGATGTATTACTTGACGCCCGTCGATCCGCGCACGGTGCTGGCGGCGAAGAATCTGGCGGCGGCGTTTTTCGTGATCGCCGAAATCGGGTTGGTGGCGGCCGCTTGCCTGGCGCTGCGCATGCCGCTGACCGCGTCGAAACTCGGCGAAGCGCTGGCGGTGTGTCTACTGTTCTTGTTGTGCCTTCTCGCGATCGGCAACTTGGGTTCGACGCGTTCGCCCCGCGCCATGAATCCGAACGAGGGCTGGAAGCGCAATACGAACACCAAGATTTCGCTAATCGCATTCGCGTTTTACCCGCTGATTTCGATTCCGATCGGCATGGCATACCTGGCCCGCTACGCGTTCGGCACGGAGGCGGCCTTCTACGCGGTGATCGCCGCTGGCGTCGTCGTGGCCGGATGTTTCTACTGGGTGGCGATGGATTCCGCGGTCGAGACGCTCGAAAAGGATCGCGAGAAGATCCTGACCCTGCTAACCCAAACCGACACGCCCGCGCTCTAGCGCCGCCGGATCGATAGGATCTTGACGGGCGGCTTCAGCGCTTGCGCCTCGAATGGAGCGTTCTGGATTTTTCGAACGACCTCCATACCTTGGGTCACCCGGCCGAACGCCGCGAAGCCTTGCCCGTCGGGATTGCGCGCGCCGCCGAAATCGAGCGACGGCTGATCGCCGATACAAATAAAGAAGTCGCTGACGGCGGAATCCGGCGCGAAGCGAGCCATCGAGATCGCGCCGTCCACGTGCTTGAGTCCGGTGACGGTGGTGCGCTCGAGCGAGATCGCGCCAAAGTTCTTCTCGCGCTTCTCCGGATCGACGCCGCCTTGGATCACGTCGATCTTGACCGTCGATTGCGGCTGATTGTCGGGTTTGGTCTTGACGGTACGGTGGAAGCGCCCGTTTGTGTAGTGCCCGGCGTCGACGTACTTGAGGAAGTTGGCCACGGTCGCGGGCGCGCGCCGGTCGTCTAGCGTTACTTCGATCGATCCCATTTCGGTCTCGATCACGATGGGGACGGCGGCGAGAAGGAGGAGAGCGATCATTATACAAATAGCGTCGCGGCCTAAAGAAGGATGTCTTTGACGATCTCGCCGTGCACCTCGGTGAGCCTTTCCTTACGGCCTTGGTGCATGAAGCTCAACGCGTCTTGATTAAGGCCGAGCTGGTGGAGCATGGTCGCGTGCAGGTCGCGGAAGTGCATCGGTTTTTCGACCGCGCGCAGACCGATGGCGTCCGTCGCGCCGTGGACGTAGCCGGGCTTGATTCCGCCGCCCGCCATCCACATCGTGAAACCGAGGTTGTGGTGATCGCGGCCTTTGCCGCCTTGCGCTTCGGGCGAGCGCCCGAACTCGCCACCCCAAAGAACCAAGGTGGAATCGAGCAGCCCGCGCCGCTTCAAATCCTGAATCAGCGCGGCCACCGGTTGGTCGGTTTGCTTGGCCATGCGCAGATGGTTTTCCTCGATATCTTCGTGAGCGTCCCACTGCAAGTTGCCCGGGCCCCCGCCCGAGACGACGCACGTGAAGCGCACGCCCCGCTCGACCATCCGACGCGCCAGCAGACACCGGCGGCCATAGTCGTCGGTGGGCTCTTGCCCGACTCCGTAGAGCGCCAGCGTTTCGGGCGACTCCTTCGACAGATCGAAAACTTCCGGGGCCTCGGTCTGCATCTTGAACGCCGTGTCGTAGGCGGAGATTCGGGCCGACAACTCGGCGTCCTCCGAGGCCATCGCGGCCTCGTTCAGGCGCTTGATCAGGTCGATGGTCTTGCGCCGGTCGGCGAGCTTCACCCCGTCGGGCAAGTCGAGGTTTAGCACCGGTTTCTTGCCGGGACGCAGCATGGCGGGCTGGTAGACGGCGGGCAGAAAGCCGTTCAGGTACATCGGCTGCCCCGCTTCGAGCGCGCCTTTCGGATCGGGGATGACGACGTAGGCGGGTAGCGCTTCCGCTTCGCTCCCCAAACCGTAAACTACCCAGGAGCCCATCGACGGAAAGCCGGGAATCACTCGCCCCGTCATGCACTGATACTGGGCGGCGGAATGCACCACCATGTCGCCATGCATCGACCGCAACACGCAGATGTCGTCGACGATCTTCTTGTGATACGGCAGCAGATCGGACACCTCGATGCCCGACTGCCCGCACTTCTCGAACGTCCGCTTGGTCCCAAGGATCTTCGCGTCGGCGGTGACGAATTGATACTTCGCCTCGCCGAATTCCTTCGGGCGTTTTTGGCCGTCGAGCTTATTGATCAGCGGCTTCGGGTCGAATGTTTCGAGGTGAGACGGTCCACCGGCCATGAACAGGAAAATCACGGACTTCGCCTTCGCCTTATCCGGCATGTGCGGCGGCTTGGGCGCGAGCGGGTTCGACGGCGCGGCCTGCGCGGCCATCGCGGAGAAGGCTAGCGAGCCGAAGCCGCAGAAGGCGTCGGTCAAGAATTCGCGGCGGTCGCGGGTATACCGAATGTGTTCCGACATGTCAGTTTATGTAAAGGAACGAGTTGAGATTCAGGACCGCGAGCGAGAACTCGCGCAACAAGCCCGCGGTTAGGTAACGTTGGGCGATTTGACGCTCGGCGGGAGTGGGCGCGCGCCCGGCCGCCAAGCGGTAGGCCAGCGAAATCCGCGCGGGATTCGTTTTCGCCTCGGCGGTCAAGCGGGCGGCCAACGCCTCCGCCATGCGATTGGCGAAATCGCCGTTCAGCAATTCGAGCGCCTGCGGGGCGTGCGTCGATTGCTCGCGCCGCGCGCAGGAAATTTGCAGGTCGGGCGAATCGAACACTTCCATAAACGGCAGCCGCAGATTGCGCTTCTGCAGCAGATAAATCGAGCGTCGGTCGTGTTCGGCCGGATCGGGCGTCACCTTCCACTGCGACGGGTTGTAGAGGAAGTTGACCAGTTCGGGATCGGCGGGGACGATGACGCTCGGGCCGCCGGTTTTGTCGTTCAACCGGCCCGCGACGGCGAGCGACGCGTCGCGAATCTCCTCGGCCTCTAACCGTCGGCGGTTGAACTTCCACAGCAGTTTGTTTTCGGGATCCTTCTCGGCGCCGAGCTTCTCCATGGCGGGCGTGGCGACGCTCGCTTGACGGTAGGTCTCCGACATTAGAATTTCGCGGTGCAGCTTCTTAAACGTCCAGCCGCCCTCGACGAACCGGTTCGCCAGCCAGTCGAGCAGCTCGGGGTGCGTGGGCCTCGCGCCCATCCGCCCGAAATCGTTGGGCGTCGGAACGATGCCGCGTCCGAAGTGGTAGTGCCAGACGCGATTCACGGCCACGCGCGCGGTCAGCGGATTTTCGGGGCCTAGCAACCAATCGGCGAGCTTCGTGCGAGGTTGCGGCGTGTCGAGCGGAAGCTCGGGCGTCCCTTCCGGCAGCAACACGCCGAGCGGGCGCATCCCGACCGCGGCACCCTTGTTCTGGTAGTCGCCCCGCGCGAGCACGTGCATCGGCGAAACTTTGTCGGTTTTGTTCGCGACGCTGAACAAGCCGGGCAGGGGATCGGGCAGCTTCGCCTCCATCTCCTTTAGCCTCTTTTCCATCTCGGCTTTCTCGGGACCGGCGGTCTTGCCGATCTTGCCGCGCAGCGACTTCAATTCTTTGTTGATCGTGTCGAACCTCGCCTTCCAGGCGGCCTGTTCTTCGGCGGAGGTCAGCGGCACGTCTTCGTCGTGCGTAGCCGCGAAGTAGGCTTGCATCCGGTAGTAATCGGTGTGCCGGATGGGGTCGAACTTATGATCGTGGCAGCGCGCGCAGCCGAGCGTTACGCCCAGAAATCCCGCTCCGACGATGTTGGTCATCTCGGTGAGAACTTCGTTGCGGCTCGAAGCCACTTCTTGATTGCCCGCGTTCTTGCGCAGCGGCCCGAGACGGTTAAATCCGGTGGCAATCCGGTACGTCTCGTTGCGCGGATTCAACTCGTCGCCCGCCAGTTGCTCGCGGACGAAATCGGTGTACGCTTTGTCGACGTTGAACGAGTGCACGACGTAATCCCGGTAGCGCCAAGCGTCCGTGCGGTGCGTGTCGTACTCGAACCCGTCGGACTCGGCGAACCGCGCCACGTCGAGCCAGTGCCGCCCCCAATGCTCGCCGTACCGGGGCGAGGCGAGCAAGCGGTCGACGACTTTCTCGTAGGCGTTGGGCGAACGGTCGTTCACGAACGCGTCGATCTCGGCGGGCGTCGGCGGAAGGCCATGCAGTCCGAAGGTGACGCGGCGCAGGAGCGTGGCGCGATCGGCGAGCGGCGCGGGAACGAAGCCGTTCTTCGCCAAACGCTCCCGGATAAACGCGTCGATGGGATGGGCGGCGGCGGACGGAGGCGAAACGTCGCGGCGCGGCTGGAACGCCCAATGACGCCGCTCCGCCGGAGTGTACTTTTCGAGCGACGCCGCTTCCGCGGCTAGTAGCGTCAAGGCCAAAATCATCGTTGGACTTTCTCCATCCAGGAACCCAATCCTAACCCCACGCGGACCGAAAGAATCGAGAACGCGAAGGCTAGCGAGATCCGGGTCCAGAACTGCGCCGCCGAAGCGTCGATGGCGCTAAACCGGAACATCGCGGCGTCGGAGGTCGGCGGCGTGAAATACGGCAAGTAGTGCGATCCGAAGAAGGCGTTCCGCGCGGCGGGCGATTGCAAAAAATCCGCCATCGGCCACTGCACGGCGACGAAGGCCGCGAGAAACGCCGGTCCTAGAATCAGGGCGAGCGTCCAGTCGTTGCGGTCGCGGAGGCGGGCCCAAAGCCAATCCGCCGCGAGCATCGCTATCGGCACCAGCAAGGGAAAACCGCCCATCGGAATCAAGTGGGTGACGGGCTGAAACACCGGCCCGAGCTTCGGCTCCGCCGGAAAGAGCGGCAAAATCCACAGGAAGGCGAGCGAAATCGCGAAACCGAGCCCGGAGACGGCGGTGAGCGGCAGGCGGCCTTTCAGCACGCGCGCCACGGCGAAATGTCCCAAGGGAACGGTGATCGCGGCGACCAGGAAAAATCGCCCGGAGTGCTGCATCGTGCGCTGCATATATTCGAGCGCGAACACCCCGACGATGTCGCGCGCCAGCAGCGTTCCGAGAAACAGGAAAAACAACCGGAGAATGCTCCGCCGCGCGCCTTCCGCCCGGTTCATCTCTCCTAACACGATCAGCAGCGCGCCGAATTTGATGGCGAGGATGCCGAGGATCAATACGACGTGGGGCGGAGAGAGTACCTTTACGTCGAGGCCGTAGGCGTTATGCCACCAGTCGTCGAAAGGGGCGGAAGCGAGCATCGCCGCGCCACCCCAAGCCGCCACGAACGCTCCGAGCGGTCCGCGAAATCCCCACATACCGACCGACGAAGCGCGCATTTCCGGCATCCGGCCGAACGTCGTGCCGAGGATCAACGCCGCGCTTCCCAATCCGCCCAACACGCCGCACAAGTAGATCAACATGTGCGCCGGGGTCCAGAACGAATCGCGACCGACGGAGACGTGCCAGGAAATGTCCCACTGCCCGCCGATGGTGACGCTCAGCGCGGCGGCGGCGAAGTTCCACACATACCAGGGGATGGCCCGCGCGTTCGATTTCGATTCGACGTGCGGGGCGGCCAGACGATCCGGAAATGCGGCGATGTGGCCCATGCCCGCTACTCGAATCCTATCACCAACGCGCGGCTTTCGTCTTTGTTTTTATGCGCGTGAGGAACATGTCGGTGGTCATGTAGAGCGTCGAGCCGTCGTCGCCCCAGGCGGCGTTCGACGTGCGCTCGAACGTCTCGATCCGGCCGAGAAGTTTTCCGTCGGGCGCGAAGACGTAAATCCCGCCGGGACCCGAGGCGAATACGTTGCCTTTGGCGTCCACCTTCAGGCCGTCCGGCAGTCCAGGTAGACCTTTTTTAATGTTACCGGTCGAGTCCGCGAACACCTTACCCGCGCCCAGTGTGCCGTCCGCATTCACCGGATAGGACATCCAGACGGGCTTTGCCGGGTCCGATTGCGCGACGTACAGGGTCTTCTCGTCGGGCGAAAACGCGATCCCGTTCGGTCGCGTCATCTCTTTGGTGAGCAGCGTCAGAGCGCCGTCCGTCCCGAGACGGTAAACGCCGTAGTGGGGGAGTTCCTTGCGCGGGTCGTTTTCCCGGTTCGGCAGCCCGTAGGGCGGATCGGTGAAGTAGAGCGCGCCGCTCGAATGGTAAGCGCCGTCGTTCGGCGAATTCAGACGTTTGCCTTGGTAGTTGTCGACCAGCGTCCGCATGCCGCCGTCCTTTTCGATGCGGGCGACGCGCCGGTCGCCGTGCTGGAAGAGCACCAAGCGGCCCTGCGGGTCGAGCGTGAGGCCGTTCGAACCGGGTTCCGCTCCGTAATCGACCACCCCGGTGTAACCGGATGGCTTCGCGAACAGGGTGATCCCCGCGTTTTTCGGCGACCACTTCATCACGGAGTTCCGCGGAATGTCCGAAAACAACAGGTAATCGTCGTCCCAACCGCGCCGCTTCGACACCCAGACCGGACCTTCGCACCAAGCGAACCCGGAAGCGACCACCTCGATCTTTGCGTCGGCGGCAAGGATTTCGTCGAGGCGCGCGTCGTAACGGTGAATCGTGCCTTTGTTCGGGTGCGTGCGCGGCGGCTGCGGAGCCTGCGCCAGAAGCGGCAGAGCGAGAGCGAGGACGGTCCATTTCATGGCTCCGCAAAGCATATCTCAAGAGCGGCGAGACCGCGTCGATATGCCGCCATAATGAGCGCCGCAATTCGCGAACACGAGCAAGAGTACCTGGCCAAGTCCTCGCAGCTCGAAAGCCTGCTGCAAAAGAAGACGGCCGTATACGCGGTCGAGGCCGAAATGCGGGAGTTGCATCGTCGGCTAGTCGACCTGGGCCGAGCGATTCTCGCGCCCGAAGCGAACCCGGCGGGCGAACAGGACTACCTGAAGGCTTCCGCCGCTCTTCAGGATCTGTTACGGCAGCGCGAAGCGGCCTGGAGCCTGACGCCCGAAATCGAAAAACTGCACGGCGATCTGGTGGCGCTCGGCGACAAACTCGGCTGGACGAAATGACTCTGCCATCCGATCTCGCCATCGAGTACGAAGCCGCCGCCGCCGAAGCCGCGGCCTTGATCGCGGAGCGCACGCGTTTCGAAGCGCTGCTGGGGGATTTGGAAGGCCTGGAGGCGCGGGCAGCGGCCGTCGTCCGGCGTTCGCCCGTCGGCGAACTGGCGGAGGAAGTTTCGGAGGCGGCCGACGATGTGCGCCGCTTGATCGGAGAGACCTTGGCCGCCGAGCGGCGCGAGCGCTTTTCCGACGCGCAACGCCGGCTGGCCGAAATCGGCGAACGAATCGGGATTAGCGAGCCGGAAACTGCTTGAGAATGTCGGTGAGCTTCGTCAGGCTCGAAATCAGTTCGTTCGTGGTACCGGGCGGCATCGGGGCGCGCCGGTTCTCGCCTAGAGCCTCGACCATTCTCGAAACGGTGGATTCGAGGTTGTCGATTCGTTCCGCTAGCCGGTCGTAGCTCTTCTGCTCGGCCGCGGCGATGATGCGTTCTAGGTGCTCGAAGCGTTCTCGGATGAGCCCGGGAACGTCCTGAGCCGTAACCGTCGCGGTGGCCGCCGCGGGACTCGGCCTCCGATCGCGTTGACGAGCGTATTCTTCGAGCATCGTTTGCACATCCCCTCGCGCCTGGCCGGATTCCTGGGCGACTCGCGCCAGCACGTCGAGACCGGTGGGCTCCGGGTCCGGCTCGCGCACCGCCCCCGTCGATTTTTTCCAAACCATAGGCTCTCCTTCGGGGAATATCGGCCCGGCGGCAAGGAAACTTGAGTCGGACTTATCGGCGGGGAAGCCGCTAATTTGACCGTTTGCTTCCGTGCCAGATATGGAGGACATAAACTACTCGAGCATTCGCATCGAGCGAATAGTAGACCGCGTAAGGCGAATGGAGGAGCTTACGAGATCCGGGACGGCGTCGAGACGACGAGCCCATTTTCGGAAAGCGCCGCAAGAGCGAAATGTGAGCGGTCAATCCCGAGACGAATCGATCTACCGATGCCGGGAAATGCTCCTCACCATATCGACGAAGCGCGGCTAGGTCGGCTACCGCGGGTTGGGTGAATACGATCCGGAAGTCCATTCGGCGACCATGCGTTCAACCTCTTCGAAGTCGACGGTGCGGCCCTCGCGAACCGCCTTCAGTCCCTCGTCGATGGCAGCCAAGGTTTCCTCGTCTTCGTCTCCGTCGATTCGGACCGGCGCGTCGAGGTCGAGAATTACGTCGCCCATACCGTTATCCTATCGCCCCGAAGAGGCGGGCGTCTTCGGGGCGCCGTTCTTCGCCCGCGCCTCCGCCACCATCTTCCGCACGTTGGCCGCGAGCGTCGGCGCGTGATAGGCGATGCCGTCCTTGATCGTCCACTCGATGCCGTTCTTGAGCGGCGACAGCGACTTGAAGTCCTCGAGCGGATTGCCGTTTACCACCAGCAAATCCGCCGCCCAGCCCACGCGAATCCGTCCCAGGCGGCGCTCTTCGCCCAAAATCTTCGCACCGTTCGCCGTCGCGTGTTGGATCGCCTTCAGCGGATGAAAACCCGCTTCTTGGTGCAGTTCGAGATTCCGCAGCATGCCGAACCCGTAAATCTGATAGATAAATCCGGCGTCGTCGCCCATTCCGATCGTGCCGCCCAGACGCTCGAAGTCCCGGAGGGCGCGAAACCAGATTTGGTAATTTTCCTTCCAATACGTTTCGTCGGTGGACGACCAATTGACGTAGTACGAACCGTGGTTCGCGAGATTCGGCGCGAAAAATTCCTCGAGCGCCGGGTGCAGGTACTCGCGAAACGCCGGTTGCGTTTGCGCGCGCTGTAGGTCGCGCCCCGCCTCGTAAATGTCGAGCGTCGGATCCCACGCGACGCCCTTCTCGACCATCGCCTTCAGAACGCGCTCCAGTTCTTTCTCGTCGGCCTCCCGCCAGATACGGCCCGCCCAGCGAAAACGATCCGCCTCGTTCGCGTAGTTGTAGCCGGAAGGGAAGCCCTGCACGCCGTCCTTGAACGCCGCGTCGGGAATGCCGTACCAATGTTCGATCGACGTGGTGCCGAACTTGATGTCGTCCCACGCCGTCGTCTCCTCGACCCCAATATGGTGCGCCGAACGAAGTCCCAGCTTGTTTGCCTCGTCGAGCGCCGCTCCCAGTACGTCGCGATAAGTCCCGAGGAACTTCACTCCGTCGGCCCCCTGCTGCTTGATTTCGCGAATTCGCGCGCGCGCCTCGTCTTCGTTTTTCGCCCGGCCGAACATCGGGTAGACGAAGATTCTCGGCGCGGCGATCTCGCCTTTCTTCGACATCTCGCGGTAGGCGAGCGTTTTCGCGGTGGTCGATCCGACGTCGCGCACGGTGGTGATGCCGGTGGCGAGCCAGAGCTTCAGCACGTAGTCGCGCGGCATGGGGACGAACGCGCGCTCCTCCTGCAAATGGGCGTGCAGATTGATCAGCCCCGGAAGAACGTAGCGACCGTTACCTTCGATGATCGCGTCGCCCGTTGGACGTTCGGGGGCGCGCCCCGTTCCCGTCACTCCCGCCGAGCGCGCCACGGGGTCGAAGGGCACGATCGCCGTAATCGCGCCGTTCTCGATCACGATGTCCTTGGGACCGGCGGCGGGCGTACCGTTGCCCTCGACCACCATCACGTTTCGGACCACCAGCTTTTTCGGTCGCTGTCCGTGCGTGGGCGCTTGCGCGAAAGCCGCCGAAACGGCGAGCGCCAGAACCGCGGTCCGCGTCATCATAGGTCCGAGTGTACGCTTTCGAACAAGCCGCCGATCCTCGCGAACTGTTCGAACGCGGCATGGCGCTGCTCAAGGCGCGAGACTTGGCGGGCGCGGAATCGGCTTTGAAACAAGCGGCGGAACTCGCCCCGGCGCAGGTCGCGGTGTGGGCGAACCTGGGGGCGGTCCAGGCCCAGCGCGGCGACCATACGGGCGCGATCGCTTCTTACGAACGCGCTCTGCGGCTCCGGCCGGAGGATCCCGCCCTGCGCGTCAACATCGGCTTAGCTTGGTTCCGGCAGTCGAAATTCGAACCGGCGCTCGCCGAGTTCGAGCGCGCCCCCGGGCATCCGCAGGCGCGGGAGTTACGCGCCGTTTGCCTGTTTCAGTTGGGCCGTTATTCGGAGGCCGCCGCCGTGTACGAAGCGCTGCCTCTTGAAACGATTTCAAAGCTCTATGGATTAGGCGAAGCGCAGATGCGCGCGGGCGAAAAAGCCGCGGCGGCGAAGACTTTCGAGCGCCTTTTCGCGGCGTTTCCTAACGCTCCCGAAACCAAGCTGCTATCGGCGCAGGCGCTGATGAACGAAGGGCGGCACGAAGAGGCTCTCCGGACGATGCAAGCCGTGGATTTGCCGGGTGTCGATTTGTGGCGCGGCATCGCGTTCGAGGGTCTGGGCCGGATGGACGAGGCGCTGGCCGCGTACCGGGCGGAGATCGCGAGAACGGGGGATTTGTTGGGGCACTACGCGGCGGGGGCGATCGAGGCTCGCTCGGGCGACGCGGAGCGAGCGCTCGCGCACTTGGCGGCGGCGAAGCCTCTCGAAAGCGATCGGTATCGTGTGCGCTACTACGCGGCCCGCGCGCACCTGCGCTTGGGACGCGCGGAAGAGGCCCGTGTGGCGCTCGGCGAACCGGCTACCGAAGAGGAGCACACGCTCGCCTTGCAGGTTTTCCAGAAGCTGGGTTTGGCGGACGACGTCCGTCGCCAAGCGGACATCGTCCGGAAGATGAAAGAAGAGAAGCGGCTCCGCGAAGAGAAGCTGCTTCTCGGCAAACCTTAAAACCGCAATCGCAGACCGATTTCGATGGTCCGCATCGGCTGTACGTCGGTGAGGTTGATATGGCCGAAACCGGCTCGGTACTGGTTGTAGCGCTCCGCCGCCGTCGCGTTTGGATTGCGGTTGACGAGGTTGGTCACCAGTTGCTCCGGCGAATTCCAAAGCCGGAAGCCGCTCGCCGCCGTGGCCCCGTTGGCCTTGTAGACGGCGTTGGTATTCGCGAAATTGTCGCGCCGCACGGCGTTGAACGGATTGAAAAGGCTGGCCCGGATTTCGAGATTCCGTCGCTCGCCGATCGGAAAGCGCTTCGAGACGTTGATGTCGTTCGAGTGCATGCCGGGCGTGACGAGGAAGTTGCGCGACCCGGTTCCGATGTTCAAGCCGGGCACGGTGAAGGCCGCGTTGTTAAAGTACGCGTCGATCGGACCGCCGCCCGTGTTGGGATTGCTCGTCGGCAGAATGCGCGGGGCGTAGGCCGAACTGCCGGTAAAGATGTTGTTTAAATTCGAAACGCCGTTGGTGGTGTTCGCTTCCTCGATCGAGAACGTCGGCGTGATCCGGCGGCCCGAGTAGAAGTTCAACAGGTGCGCGACGCTCCAGTTGTCGAGGACCGCGCGGCCGACGGCGTTGTCGGTGAAGCCCATCCGGGCCGCCACCTTCGGCACGTCGTAGGTGTAGTTGATCGCCACCACGTGCCGCCGATCGTTGTCGAGCAGATACCCGCCGTAATCGCGCCAGTTCAGAAAGTAGTGGCCGAACGACTCCGTGTTGCCCCGGACGTAGCCCATGGTGTGCGCCACCTGGAACGTCAGACCCTGACCGAAGCGCTTCTGCAACTGCGTCTGGATCGAGTTGTAAGTGGCGTTGCCGACGTTGGCCGTCAAGTTCAGACTGCCAAGCCCGACATAGGGACGCAGGAGGTTGATGTCTACCAGTTGCGTGCCGGGCAGCGGTCCGGGGTTCGACGCCGAGATCGGCCCGGCGAGGTTGTTGCCCGCTAGCCGCGGGTCGCGGAAGCGCGGGTCGAAGCCCGAGCCGGGTATCGGGTTGTTGACGTTAAACGTAATGTTCTGGCGGCGCTGGATGTTGCCGATGTAGGCTACTTCGAGCACCATGCCCCAGGGCACTTCGCGCTGGATCGAGAACGAATAGTCGTAAACCACCGGCAGCCGGTTGTTGGGATCCCGCACGCCGAAGCTGAATGGCGAAAGCCGCCGCACGCCGCCCCGTGACGCGTTCAACGTCGCGATCGACGTTTGCCGCAAATCGACCAGATCGGAGAGCGCGTTCTCGAAGTTGTTCACCGCTTGCCCGATTTGGACGCGGTTGTACGCCCAGCCGAACCCGGCGCGGATCACGGTCTTGGGAAGAGCTTGCCAGGCGAAGCCGCCGCGCGGGGCGAACATCAGCGGCGGATTGCGCAACCCCGGCTCGCCCCGCAACGGCACGACGCCATTGAACAGATCGCCCGAGTTGGGCACGATCGAATACCGCAGCACGTTCGCCAGGTTCTGCGGTACCGGGTTGTTCGGGTTCGCCGGGTCGATCACTTGGTTCGGGTTCGAAGGATTTGGAACGTAATACCGCGGCGCTTTCGCCGGGTCCCACTTATCGAACAGAAACACGGCGTCGAGCGTTAGATCGGGGTTGGTGTTGTACTCGGTCGGCATGTACTGCAAGCGCAAGCCGTAATCGAGCGTGAACTTCGAAGTCACTTTCCAGGTGTCCTGAATAAAGAAATGGAAGTCCTGGTAAAGGGACTGCTTTTGCGAAATCGCCGCGCGCTGCGAGAACTGGTTGAGCGCGCCGGTGACCGTGTTGGCGGGCGCGTAGCCGGTGTCGAAATCGGAGGCGGTGTTAACGCCGAAGTTAAACACGCCTTTCTCGGTCGAGCCGTCGATCTCGGCCTTGGTGTTGCGGATATAGGTGCCGCCCCACTTGATCACGTGCGAGCCCTTCGTCCAGGTCCAGGTAGAAGAGCCCTGCCACTCGTTGGCGCGTGCGAACACGGGAAAGCGGTTGAAGTTGAAGTCCGGGTAGCCGGTGGACGCCACCTGCGGCAGTACGAACCCGTACTCCGTTTCGAAGAACGACGGCAGATTTGCCAGGCCCACCTTGCGGCGGTCGATCTGATCGGGGAACAGCGAGTCGTCGATGGTCGAGTGCGGGAAATCGTAGGACCAGCTAAACAGGTTCTCGCTCACCAGCGTGGGCGAAAAAGTGCGCGTGACGTTAACCGCCAGCGCGCGGTCCGGCCGCTTGAGACGCGTGATGGCGAACGGCACGTTGCCGGTGGCCGTCCAGCCGATGTTGTCCTCCTGCAATCCGCCGTCCTCGGAATAGCGCACGTAGGCGCGAGTCTTGTCCGAGATATTCCAATCGACCTTGCCGACGTTCAGGAACCGGGGAAACTTCCGCTGGTATTGCAGCAGGTAGTTGTTGTTGGTTTCGTTCAATAGGTTCGGGGTCGGGTAAAGCGCGAGGATCGCCTTGCCCAGCGGGTCCACTTGGCTCGCGGGGACGACGTTGTTGGGAACCGGGACGGGCCGGCCCGCCGCCTGCGAGCCGGGCGCGAAAATGTTGGGCCGCGTCCCGTTCGCGTTAATTGTTTGAGAAAAATCGCCGTTGCGTTCGAGGACGGTGGGCACGCGCACCTGAATCTGCGTGGTCGGCGTGTCCTGCTTCAGATTCTCGTAGTTGTAGAAGAAGAACAGCTTGTCCTTGACGATCGGGCCGCCCGCGTTCGCGCCGAAATAGTTGTAGCGCGTACGCGGTTTGGCGACGCCGAAATAATTGTTCGACCAGGTGTTCGAATTCAACGCCTCGTTTCGCAAATAGTCCCAGACCGTGAAGTTGTACCGGTTGGTTCCGCTTTTGGTGACGATATTGATGACCAAGCCCGAGCGCAGTCCGTACTCGGCCTGAAAGTTATTGGTGAGCGTCGAAACTTCCTGGATCGATTCGAGACTCGGCGTGACGGTGGTCTTGCCGTCGTTGCCGTGATCGACCACCGATCCGCCGTCGAGATTGGCTTGAGTTTGGTTCGCCCGCTTGCCGTTGACGCGGAAGTCGGCGTACCCGTCGTAGGAAGCCTCGCGCCCGTTCACCGCGTTGTTGTTGAGCGGAGACGAGCCGGGGATGACTTTCAACAGCGTGGACCAGTTGCGCCCGTTGAGCGGCATCTCGACTACTTGCTTCGACTGAATCGTGTCGTACTGCACCGCGTTCTCGGTGACGATCATCTGCTCGCTGGTGACGGTGAGCTGCGTCGCCGGGCCGTCGCCCACTTCGAGCCCGATCCGTCCGAGCGCGAGCACCTGAAACGAATTCAGCGTGAGGTTCGCGATGGTGCGCGTCTTGAAACCCGGCGCGGTAATGGTGAGCGAGTAACTCGACGCCACGAGCGAAGGCAGAATGAAAAAGCCTTCCTCGTTGGTCGTCGCCGACCGCTCGATGTTGGTCGTGGTCTGGACCAGTTTGACGGCGGCGCCGGGAACCGCGGCGTCCTGAGAATCGACCACCGTGCCTTGCACCGTGCCCAATCCGCCTTGCGCGTAGGCGGCGACGGACAGCATAACCCCGGACACAAATCGAAGCATGAAAAACCCCCTCGTTACGCGGCCCCAAAAACCGCGTCTTGGGATGCTATCAAGCTTCCGGGATGGAGTAAAGTTCGATTTCGGGCATGGGGAAGTCTTTGCGGTTGTAAGTAACCAAGATCATGTCGTGGGTTATTGCGGTGGCCGCGATAAACATGTCCAGAAGACTCAACGACCGCCCAACGGAAAGACCTTCATTTCGCAGACTGCCCGCCAGCTTGGCGATCTCCGCCGTCACCTCGTACTGGCGCATGCCCGACAGCAGTTCCTGGGTCGCTTCCACCTCGTTGCGCCGCATGCCGGCCAAGACTTCCGCCGCCGTAACGACGGAACAGACCACAAGTCCGCTCTGAGCGAGCTTTTGCAGGAGTCCGACGGCGGAAGGACGGCCGCGCAGTGAATCGATGAGAACGTTCGAGTCGACTAGGTAAGTGGTCACGAAGTCCGGTATTCCCTGTGGCGGTCTTCTCTCGCCCGCTCCTCCCGCAACCACTCCGTCGTATCACGACCGGCGAACTCCGGATGGTCCTCGTCCTTCCAAATCGGACCGGGCCTATTCAGCGCGTCGAGCAGCAGCTTGCGCCGGATTTCCGCGCCCACCGTCTCCTCGATAAACGCCGAGCGTTTGCGCGGACCGGCGACTTTATCGATATCTTCCGCAAGTTTACGAGAAATCTCGACTAAAGTTCTTGACTTAGCCATACAACAGCTAATGTTAACATCGCTCGGCAACTGTCGAGGTTCTAGGGTTTCCGGGCTAGTACGATTCAAGGCGAATCTCGGTACCCACCCGTACCTCGATCTCAGGTAACTCCCCCGCCGAAAGCCGGATACTCGGCTCATGGGAATCGCGGCGCTGCTGGCTATCTCGCTCGACTCGACCGCAGTTCGCGGCGAGGCGCAGAAGCTCGAAGCCGCCCTTCGCGTCAAGTTTCAGGCCTACACCCTGCGGGCCGCCGATTGCGGGGCGGCGGGCGATGGCCAAACCGACGACACGGCCACTCTAAATCTCTGTATTCAAACGCTTCCCGCCTACGCGACGCTCGACGGCGAAGGCCGGGATTACCGCGTCTCGAATCTAAATCTGAAATCGGGCATGCGCTTCCGCAACTTTCGCCTGATCAAGGCGGCCGGAAACGCGAACATGACTTCTCCAGTGACCTTAGACGGTCGCACGGAATCTAAGGCCGACGTCCTGATCGAAAACGTCGAGGTGGAAGGCCGTCGGACCCTCGAAACCGGGTTGGTCACTCCGTCGGCCGAGGACGGCGGCCGCCATTGCTTTCGGATCGTCGGCCGGATTTCGAACATCGTTCTCGACAACGTTTCCGGGCAGAACTGCGCGACGGACGGGCTGCAACTCGGCGGGCAGCACGCGACGCTTTCCGACGAACCGGAAGGACTCGCCGTGCAGAACGTGGTCGTGCGCCGGTCGAAATTCAATGGCAATCGCCGCGTGGGCATCGCTTTCGAAGGCGTCCACAACGCGTACTTTATCGACGTCGAGGCGAAGGCGAACGGACGCACCATCGCCCCCGGCGCCGAGCGTTCGCAAGGCGCTCATTGCGCGCACGTCGACGGCTACTGCTTCGGCACGGGCGTTTGGACCGAAAACGATCACGACGCGGCGGGCGGAGCGTTCCACGACGTCTATCTCGTCAATATCACGGCGACGGCCAACCAAACTCGCGCGTTCTACGCGTACTCGAATTCCGGTCCGTTGGTCGCCGGGTTCCGGGCGAAATCGAACCTCGCGATTCTCGATTCGCGGCTCGACGCCGGCTTCGCGCCCATCGCGGGCAATCCGATGGCGATCCAATTCTCCTCCTCGTCGCCCGACGGCGCGGGCGCGGTTTACCGCGGTGTGACGATCGAGCGGTCGGACATCGCGGGGACGATCGGGGTCCGGTCGCTCGACGGGCTGACGCTCGGCGAGTGCCGGATGGCGAGTTCGACGCTTGGTTTCGCCGAGTATTTCGACAATGTCGCGGTTCGCGGCACGACAGGCGAGTTCCTCTCTTCGCTGTGGCTGCGTCCCGACGGAACGCCTGGGGCGACGGTGATCTACCAATGAAAATTCTGGCGTTGGTCCTATGCGCGGCGACGATCGCGCAAGCCGAACCGATCGAAGCGCCGAAGCGTAAAATGCGGTTCTGGAAAGCGTCCGCGCTGGTCCTGGCCGGGGCGTTGGCCGCCGATACCGCTTCCTCCTGGGGACGGCCGGAACTGAATCCGTTGGTGCGCGGCCAAGGCGGCCGATTCGACGCGCGGAGCTTCGGCATCAAGGCCGGAATCGCGGGCGGGGGCCTCGCCTTGCAGTATTTCCTCTTGAAGCGCGCTCCGCACGCCGAGCGCGCCGCCGCGTATTCGAACTTCGCCGCCGCTGGAACGCTCGCCTACGGCGCCGCGCGGAATTGGTCTTTAGGTCGAGTCCGATAGTCTCCTTGTTGACCTAACGGGGCTGGGGCGAGTTCCCAGCCCTTTTTTTCACTTGTGTTACCCTTCGAACATTCAAGGGTCCCAGTCGCACCCCAACGACTCTAACCGCACAAGGGGGTTCCGCTCCATGCGTTACCTGATAGTTTTACTTTCTTTCGCCGGCTCTCTAGCCGCACAGACTTTCCGCGGCTCGATTTCGGGCAATGTGGTCGATTCCACGGGCGCGGCCATTCCCGAAGCGTCGGTGAAGGCGCAGAATAACGCCACCGGCCTGACGCGCGAAACGCTCGCGACGGCCACCGGCGACTTCACTCTAGCCGACCTTCCACTCGGTATCTACACCGTCACCGTTTCGAAGCAAGGCTTCCAGACCACGGTCGTCAAAGACGCCGAGGTCGCCGTGAGCCGCGTCACTAATATTCCGGTGAAACTCGGCGTTGCCCAGCAGGCCTCGATGATCGAAGTGGCGGCTACGGCGGCGACGCTCGAAACCACGTCCACGGCGCTCGCCAACGTCATCGGTCCGCAGATGGTGGACGACATGCCGCTCAACGGGCGCGACTTCCGCCAGATGCTCAAGATGGCTCCCGGCGTGAATCCGACGAACAACTCGGTGAACGGCATGCGCACGTCGGGCAACAACTACCAGATCGACGGCGCGGACAACAACGACGCGTTCCACAACACCTCGGCGGTGAATCAGGGCGGAGTGTCGGGCATCGCCGGCACGCTGCTGCCCATCGAGGCGATCGATCAGTTCGCCGTCGTCACCAACGCCAGCGCCGATCAAGGGCGCAACGGCGGATCGAACGTGAACCTGGTGATCAAGTCGGGGACCAACGAGTTTCATGGGTCGGCGTACTACTTCAACCGGCGCGAAGCGTTGGCGAGCCTGACTCCGTTCCAGGCGCCGGGCTCGAAGAAGCGCGTCATTCGGAACGATCAGTACGGATTCTCGATCGGCGGCCCGGTAGTCAAGAACAAGCTGTTCTTCTTCGCGACCGGCGAAGCGCAGGACGCGATCGCGGCGTTTTCCGCGCTCGGCACGCACCCTTCGTCGGCCTGGGTGACGCAGGCGCGCGGCGTGCTGTCGCGTTACGGCGTGGCGGAGTCTCCGCTGGCTTCGGCGGTTTTGCGGGCGTGGCCTTCGCGATTCGACGCTCTTCCGGCGTCGGTCAATAACCTGCTGGCCGCCGACCAGAACGTCTACGACAGCTACAACGGCATCGCCAAAGTCGACTGGAACATCACCGAAAAACATACCGTCGCCATGCGTTACTTCGGCGGCACCGGCAAGCAGGCGGCGTCCGTGTCGGGCGGCTTGTACAGCGAGTACTACCAAGTCGCGCCCAGCCGCATGCATAACGTCAGCGTGGTCGCCAACTCGACGTTGACGCCGCGTATGGTGAACCAGTTGATTCTGGGAACCAACTACTTCCTGCAGGTGTTCAACGACCAGGACACGAGCTTCAATCCCGTCGCCGTGGGTCTCAACACGGGCGTGACGGAGCCTTCGTTGATCGGCACGCCGTCGCTGCGCATCACGAATTTCGCCGGCGCGGGCTTCACCAATCCGCTCGGCCGCATCGACACCACCGGACACATTACCGACAGCCTGTCGGTGACAACCGGCCGGCATCAGTTGAAGTTCGGCGCGGAGTATCGCCGCGCTCACCTCGACGTGTTCTACGACACCAACAAGCGCGGCACGTTCACCTGGGACGGCACTCGCGGCCCTTGGGCTACGGACCCGACGGTGTCCGCGCCGCTGCGCTCGCTCGCCGATTTCCTCGCCATGCGCCCCACCAACAACGCCGGCGCGTCGATCGTGCGAGGACAACTGCAGCGCGATTACCGGCAGAACAGCCTCGATTGGTGGGTCCACGACAATTTCCAAGTAACGCCGAAGTTGAATTTGAATTTCGGTGTCCGGTGGACGTACCACGGTCCGCTATACGACACCAAGAACTCGATTACGACGTTCGTTCCCGGCACTCCCACCGGCCTCGCGACGGTGAACGATTTGGGCAGCCTGTATCCGAAGGACTGGAACAACTTCGCGCCGCGATTTGGCTTCGCCTATACGCCGGAGCGCAACGGGCGCACGGTGATTCGAGGCGGCTGGGGCATCTTCTACGACGTTCCGCCGCTCAACTTCATCGTCGCCAACACCGCCCCGGGCAACGGCGGCGCGGCGGGCGTCAACGCCAATCCCGGCGGTCCGGAGCCGGTCTTCTCGGTCAACCTAAACAACCAGAACGTGCAAATTCAGCCGGGCGTGCCGATCTTCGGTACGGCGAACCCCACGCCTCCGTTCGGCGTTCACTCGATGAGCCAAAACTTCCGCACGCCTTACGTGCAGAACTACAACCTCAACGTCCAGCACCAACTTTCGAACTCGGTGCTGGTCCAAACCGGCTACGTCGCCATGACCGGGCGCAAGCTCAGCATTCCGATTAACGTGAACGCCCCGATTCCCGGCACGACCGGCGCGCTGCAATCGCGTCGGCCGTTCAACGGCCAGTACCCGCTGCTCGCGGCGATCAACGAAATCCAGTCGATCGGCAACGCGCAGTACCACTCCTGGCAGTCGTCGATCCGCGTGACGCGTTGGAAGAACTTCAACATCAACGGCAACTACACCTACGGCGCGCAGCGCGACAACGGTACCGACGTACGCAACGTGCTTCCGGCGAACAGCTATAACCTGCGCGCCGAGGAGAGCTTCGGCGGCGTCGATATCCGGCACGTGTTCACGGGCTTCGTCACCTACGACGTGCCGAAGTTCTGGGACCGGGCGCGATTGTTGACGCAAGGCTGGCAGGTGAACTCGCTGATGACGTTCCACTCGGGTACGCCGCTCGACTTGAAGGCGGGCGTGAACCGCAGCCAGTCGTTCGACAACCAAGACCGTATCGATCTAATCCGCGACCCGAATATCCGCCTGCAGGACCCGACGACGCCCGGCGGTTCGCGCCGCTACTTCGACTCCGCGGCGTTCGCGTTGCCCGCTCTCGGCACGTTCGGCAACTTCACCCGCAACACGCTACGCGGCCCCGGCTTCAACGCGGTGGACTTCTCGATCTTCAAAAGGACTCCGATCACCGAGCGCATCGGCACGGAATTCCGCATGGAGGTTTTCAACCTGTTCAACCGGGCGAATTTCGCCAATCCCGGCACAAGTTTCAACGCGGCGACCTCGTTCGGGTTGATCACCAACACCCGCAATGGCGGCGGCGCGCCCGGCCTCGGCGTGGGCGAGCCGCGCAATATCCAACTGGCGCTGAAGCTGACGTTCTAGGTCATGCGGACGCTTCCGTTCTTCCTGCTGGCGGTGGCGGCGTTCGCGCAACGGACGCCGCGCGCCGACGTCGCCGACGCCGAAGTGGCGAAGGTGCACAAGGCGGCGATCCTGATCGACACGCACAACGACGTCACGTCGGCCACCGTAGACGGGCTCGACATCGGCCCGCTACGGAAGGAGGGGCACACCGACCTCGCGCGCCTAAAGCAAGGCGGGGTCGGGGCGACCTTCTTCGCGGTCTACGTCGGCGCGAACTACGCTCGCGAAGGCAAGGCCGCCAACCGCACGCTGCAAATGATCGATACCGTGCGGCACGACATTGTCGGAAAGTACCCGAACGATTTCGAGTTCGTCGCGACCGCCGACGGCATCGTGGCGGCTCGGAAGAAAGGCAAGTTCGCCGCGCTGATGGGCATCGAAGGCGGGCACGCCATCGAGGACTCCCTGCGGCTGCTGCGCGATTTTTACGCGCTCGGCATCCGCTACATGACGCTGACGCACTCGAACTCGAACAACTGGGCGGACTCCTCCGGCGACATCGAGAAACCGAACAACGGCCTGTCGAAATTCGGCAAGGAAGTGGTGGCCGAGATGAACCGGCTCGGGATGATGGTAGACATCTCGCACGTCTCGGATAAGACGTTCTACGACGCGCTCGAAGTCTCGAAGGCGCCGATCTTCGCGTCGCATTCCTCGTGCCGGGCGCTCTCGCCCATCCCGCGCAATATGACCGATGAGATGATCGTCGCGCTCGCCAAGAAGCAAGGCGTGGTGCAGATCAACTTCGGCTGCGAGTTTCTGAACGCGAAGTCGGCGGCGGCCTCGCCGTTCGGCAATCCGGAAATGCGCAAGAAGATGGAAGAGGCGATGAAGGCGCTGGGCGAGATCAAGGACCCGGCGGAACGTCGCGCCGCGATGCGCAAGATGATGGGCTCGGCGGGTCCTCGCGTGCGGGCGACGATCGACGACGTGGTGGCGCACATCAACCACGTCGTGAAACTCACCGGGTCGGTGGATTTCGTCGGCATCGGCAGCGACTACGACGGCGTGGGCTGCGTGCCCGAGGGTCTCGACGACGTGTCGAAATACCCGGCGCTGACGCGGAAACTGCTCGAAGCGGGCTACACGGCGGCGGAAATCGGAAAGATTTACGGCGGCAATCTCCTTCGGGTGATGCGGGCGGCGGAAGCGGTCGCGGCAAAAAGCTGATACTGGTGGGGTGGCTCACGAGTGGAAGTCCATTGAGGGCCTGCCGGGGGACAGCCTCTCGGATGGTGAGTTAGGTTACCTTTCGCAAATCTGGGACGATGTTCGCAGAGAAGCGGAGAACACCGAAAAGATAGCGACTCTGATGGACCGCCTAAAGCGGGAATGGTCCATCGAAACGGGTTTTATCGAGGGGATTTACACTCTCGATGTGGGTACCACCCAGACGTTGATCGAACGCGGGTTTCAGGTTGACTTGATCCAGCGAGACGCGACGAATCTGGCCCCAGAACTGTTGCTGCAAATCCTGAACGATCAGGAAGATGCTCTCGAAATGGTCTTTGCGCACGTCAAAGCGGAGCGACCCTTGACCGTCGGATTTATCAAGGACGTCCACGCGGCCTTGGTCAAAAGTCAAGAGACATACAAGGCTAAAGACAGTTTGGGTAATGCAGTTGAACGGCCGCTTGAGGCGGGAAAGTTCAAGACGTTGCCCAATAACGTGATCGAGCCTAGTGGGCAAGAGTTCTACTATTGTCCCCCGGTGCATGTTGACGCGGAGATGGATCGACTGGTGGCGATGTATTGCGAAGCGCAGGAACGGCCCCCCGAGGAAGTGGCCGCTTGGCTCCATCACCGCTTCGTGTTGATTCACCCATTTCCCGACGGCAACGGTCGTGTCGCCCGTTGCTTGGCCTCGATGGTTTTTGCGAAGCACGGTCTCTTTCCGGTGACGATCCGACGCGGCGAGGAACGGGGCCGCTACATCGACTGCCTAAAGAGCGCCGACGCCGGTAACCTGAGGCCGTTGATCGATTTGTTTGTCGAAGTCCAACGCGATGCGATCATGCAAGCTTCTAGAATCGCGGGGGAGCTGTGAGGGGCGTAGAAGAAGAACTTCAGGCGGCACGCGACCTGCTGTTGCGGGGCGCCCGTGAGCGCCCGGAGTGGCGCAAGGCGCGCGAAACCGAGCACAGGCTCCATAAACTAGCGCTGGATCGGTGTACTGAGGTCGCCGATTGGCTAAGGCAAGAAGTAGCGTACCCCGACTATTTTGTGCTCGGCGACGAGAGGTATGTCGGAGTTCAACTAGGACCCATCGCAGGGCTGACCATTGACTTTTCGTCGGGTTGGCAGTTTCGAGGACTGATCGAGGTGAAGGCCAGATTCACGCGTAATGGAGCGACTGAGTGGTCCGGCCCGCTCTTCTTCATCAACTACCGCGAACCCACGGAGCATGCCGAGAAGCGATTCCGCCCCTGGCTCGAAGAGGCGCTTGCGCAAGGACTCCGCGAATGGCGAAAAACGCTCGCCTGACTCCCGCCGGGCACCTGGCGCGGGTCCGCGAGATTTGCCTCGCGCACGACGGAGCGTTCGAGAAACTTTCGCACGGCGAGCCGACCTTCTTCCTCAAACAAGGCGTCTTCGCGATGTTCGCCGGGAACCATCACCACGACGGCAAGGTCGCCGTTTGGCTGCCCGCCGCGCCGGGCATGCAGGAAACGATGATCGCCGAAGCGCCGGAAAAGTACTTTCGCCCGCCCTACGTCGGTCCGAGCGGCTGGGTGGGCGTGATTCTCGATCTCGCCACCGGCGAGGAACTTGCGGAACTGATCGGCCAATCCGCCCGCCTGATCGCCGCCAAAAAGAAGAAGCGATAGAATCGCGGGATGCCGATCACCGTCACGTGCCCGTGTTGCGAAACCAAGCTGGTGATCGATCCTAAGTTCGAAACCGTCATCCGGTACGAAGAGCCCGCGCGCAAACCGGCGATCGACGATCTGGCCGCCGCCGCCCAAAAGCTCAAGGGCGAGTCGGCGCGGCGCGAGGAGCTTTTTCGAAAGTCGGCCGAACAACTCAAGCACGCCGAGGAGATCCGCGCGCGCAAGTTCGACGAACTGTTTAAGAAGGCGAAGGAAGACGATCCTTCGAAGCCTCCGCCGAAACCCCTAGGCCTGGATTAAAATTTAGTCAGATGCTCGCCGCGCTTCTCCTCGCAGCCGCGCCTACGCTCTTCGAGACCACGGTTCGACCGTTCGTCTCGAAAAGTTGCGTGGCCTGCCACAACGGAAAAATGAAGGCGGGCGGCGTGAACTTCGACGCGCTCCAATCGACGGCCACGCTATCCGAGCATCGCGAGACTTGGGAGCGCGTGGTTCTCAAGATCAAGACCGGCGAGATGCCGCCCAAAGGCATCCCGCGCCCGAAGCAAGCCGATTCCGACGCGGTCGTCCGCTATCTGCAGCGCGAGTTCGAGAAAGCCGACCGGCTCATGAAGCCCGACCCCGGGCGGGTCACCGCGCGCCGCTTAAATCGCGCCGAGTACGACAACACGATCCGCGATCTTCTCGGCGTCGATTTTCGCGCCGCCGCCGATTTTCCGGCCGACGATTCCGGCTACGGGTTCGACAACATCGGCGACGTGCTCTCGATTTCGCCGGTGCTGATGGAGAAGTATCTCGCCGCCGCCGAGAAAATCGCCTCACGCGCCATCGGCGCGGACCCGCTGCCGAAAGCGTTTCTCACGCAATACAAGCGGGAGAAAGCCCGCCGCCCGGCGATCAACGAGATGGAGATTACGCATCCGGCGCCCTACACGGCGGACTACGAGATTCGATTGCAGTACGGCGGGAATCGCGGGCGGGATCCGCGTCCTCCGCTAGTCGGCGCGCTGTGGGTGGACGGCAAGGTTCTCGAAAGGTTCGAGATCGATCCCCGGCAAGATAAGAAGCGAACCTTCGAATTCCGGGTGACGCTCGCCGAAGGTCCGCACGTTTTGCGAATCGGCTTCTTGCACGATCCAGAACCCGTGCCTCCGGGCGAGGCGGAGAATCGCGCGCGCAATGTTATCGCCGACAACATCGAGGTGCGCGGGCCGTACGCCCCGGCGGTTCCGCTCGATAACCCGAGCCGCCGAGCCGTGCTGACCTGCGATCCGGCCACGGGCGACGCTTGCGTAACGGCGATTCTGTCGAGGCTCGCGCGACGCGCGTTTCGGCGTCCGGTCGCTCCGGAGGAGATTGCGGGACTCGCGAAGTTCGTCGCCATGGCCAAGGCCGACGGGCAATCGGCGGAGCAGGGAATTCAGCTCGCTCTCTCGGCGATGCTCGTGTCGCCGCATTTTCTATTTCGAATCGAGCGCGATCCGGCGGGCGCGGAGTCGGCTCCGGTGTCCGATATCGAATTGGCGTCACGCCTGAGCTACTTTCTCTGGTCGTCGATGCCGGACGAGGAACTGCTCTCGCTGGCCGAGCGCAAGCGCTTGCGCGCGCCGGGCTTTCTCGAAGCGCAGATCGCACGCATGCTGAAGGATCCGAAGTCGCGCGCGATCGCCGACAACTTCGCGGGGCAGTGGCTCGAATTGCGGAACCTCGATATTGTCAAGCCCGACCCGCAGAAGTTCCCCGAGTTCGACGTTGAGTTGCGAAAGGCGATGAAGACCGAGACCCAGATGTTCTTCGACGCCATGGTGAAGGAGAACCGCCCGCTCGCCGACTTTCTCGACGCTCGGTTCAGTTACTTGAACGAGCGGTTGGCGAAGCATTACGGCATCCCGGGTGTCGAAGGCCCCGAGTTCCGCCGCGTGACGCTGGCGACACCGCAGCGCGGCGGCATCCTTACGCATGCGAGCGTGCTCACCGTGTCGAGCTATCCGACGCGCACCTCGCCCGTGATTCGCGGCAAGTATCTGCTCGAAAACGTGCTGGGCGCGCCCCCGCCCCCGCCGCCGCCGGACGTTCCGACCCTCGACGAGGAGGCGGTAGGCAACGCGGGTTCGCTGCGGCAACAACTCGAAAAGCATCGCACGAACGCCGTCTGCGCGTCGTGCCATTCGCGGATGGACGTGCTCGGATTCGGACTCGAAAACTACGACGCGATCGGGCGCTGGCGCACGATGGACGGCAAATTCCCCGTCGATTCGAGCGGGACGTTCCCGAACGGAAAATCGTTCGTTACTCCCGCGCAGATGAAGACCGTCCTGCGCGCCGAAACGCCGGAATTCGCCCGCTGCGTCACGGAGAAAATGTTGACCTTCGCGCTGGGGCGCGGGTTGGAGAGATACGATAAGAGAACCGTCGAGGAGGTCGCCCGCAAGGCGGCCGCCTCGGATTACCGGTTCGCGCGATTGATCGTGGAAATCGCCCGCAGCCTGCCGTTTCAGGCTAGGCGCGGTACGAATGCAGTTAAGGAGATAGCGGCGAAATGATCACGAAGAAAGCTCTTTCGCGCCGAGCGCTTTTGCGCGGCGCGGGCGTGGCGGTGGGACTGCCGTTCCTCGACGCGATGACTCCGGCGCTTTCCGCCAGCCGCATTCCCTCGAACGCGGTGCGCATGGCGTTCGTCTACGTGCCGAACGGCATCGACATGCGCTACTGGACCCCGTCGAACGACGGCGCGCTCGGCGAGTTGCCGCGCATTCTGAAGCCGATGGAGGCGTTCAAAAACGATTCGCTGCTGCTCACCGGCCTGACGCACAATAACGGGCGAGCGCTGGGCGACGGTCCGGGCGATCACGCGCGCGCGGCCGCGAGCTTCCTCACCGGCGTTCATCCGAAGAAGACGTTCGGCGCGGACATCAAGTTGGGAATTTCGGCGGACCAAGTGGCGGCGCAGCAGATCGGCCACGCTACGAAGTTCCCCTCGATCGAGTTGGGTTGCGAGGACGGCCGGCAAGTCGGCAATTGCGACTCCGGGTACTCCTGCGCCTACTCGAACAATATCGCGTGGCGTAACGAGAACTCGCCGATGCCGCCGGAAGTGAATCCGCGCGCGGTGTTCGAGCGGCTGTTTGGCTCGGCGTTTAGCGATCCGCCCGCCGTTCGCGCCCGTAAGGAGAAGTACCGCCGTTCGATTCTCGATTTCGTCGGCGAGGATACGAAGAAGCTGCAAGGCGAACTCGGCGCGCCGGACCGGCGGAAGCTCGACGAATATCTGTACGCCATCCGCTCGATCGAGCGGCAGATCGAGCGCGCGGAACACTCTCGGCTCGATTTCGATCCGAATCTCGAAGTTCCGGCGGGCGTTCCGGCGGAGTACGCCGAGCACGTCAAGATCATGTTCGATCTGACGACGCTCGCGTTCCAGGCGGACCTGACGCGTGTGGCGACGTTCATGATGGCGCGCGAGGGTTCGACGCGGACGTATCGCGAAATCGGCGTTCCGGACGCTCACCATCCACTGACGCACCACCGCAACGACGAAACGATGATGGAGAAGGTGGCGAAGATAAACGCCTACCATCTGGAATTGTTCAGCTATTTCGTCGCGAAGTTGAAGGCCACGCCCGAGGGCGACCGCAATCTTCTCGATCAATCGATGATCGTCTACGGATCGGGAATTTCGGACGGCAATCGGCACGCGCATCACGATCTGCCGGTGTTGCTCGCTGGGCGCGGAGGGCAGTTCTTCAAGCCCGGACGACACGTGCGGTACGAGAAGGAGACTCCGATGACGAATCTCTTCCTCACGATGCTCGACCGCATGGGCGTCCAGCCGGAGCGCGTCGGCGATTCGAACGGCCGTCTGCCGCACCTGGGCGAATTGAGCTAGCGCCAGCTTTCGTTAAAGAATCCCGCCGACACGACTTTATACGGCGCTTCGATCACCGCCCAGTCCGGCAGCTTTGCCGTCTGTTGCGCGTTGGTGGCCGAATGCTCCTCGCGGAAGGTGATCGCCGAGTTCCAAACGATGTAGCGGCGCGGCGCGTCCGGGTTGGGGAAAATCGCCGCTAAGAAGCGATCCGCTTCGGAGGGCCAAGCTTTCGGCGCGGGATACTTTGCCATCAGCTTCGACGTCGAAGGCGTGCCCCATAGCACCACGTTCGCCGAGCGCATCACGTCCGGCGTAATCTCCGACTCGTCCATCACGATCGCTTCGCCGCGGAAAATCTTGCGCCACTCGCGAACGGCGCGGTCGAACTCGGAATTCACCCATGCCGGAGCGTTCTCCGACGGACGCGCCATCACGAAGCGCGAATAGAACGCGTCGTCGATCGGGCCCTGCAATCCGGGGCGCTTGTGAACGTCGTCCTCGCTGCCCGGCGAAACCCAGTTCCAACTGCGGTCGCTGCGCGGGGGCGGCGCGTCGAAGCTTTTACCGTTGAGCGTCACCGGAACGCGTCGGCCCGACGCGAACGGAGCGTCGCCCGGTCCAAAATAAAACTCGACGCGACCCACGTTCGAAGTCGTCGCACGAATACCACCCTCGGCGATTTCCGCGTCCACTTCGGCGCGCTTCCAATGCTCGAGTAACTCGTGCACCAGCACCCAATTCGAATGGTAGTGCCGAGTGGTGTAAGTCGCGAATCGCACTCGCGGCTGCGGTCGCCGCCCGCGATCCATCAGCGCGTCGAACCGGCGTTCCACTTCGCGCTTCGCGCCGGGCTCGTACTTGTGCCCGGTTTTCGGGCCGATCACGTGAGACAGCGAGATGCCGGACTGCGCCAGCATCTCGCGCGCCATGATGTCGGCGGCGGCTTTCTGCGCGTCCTCTTCGCCCGAATAAGCGACCACCGGAAGATTGAAAAAGTTCAGCGCGTACTCCTTGGCGTTGTTCATCGTCCAAAGTTTGCGAACCCAGGGGTCGACTTCGCCCAGGCGCCCTTTCAGATACTCCTCGGTGTCGATGAAACCCGCGCCGGGGTTGGCGGCCGCGAACTCGCCCGGGTGGTGCGCCGCGATGTGCCAAGCGCCCGCGCCGCCCATCGAGAATCCGCGGATGGCAATCCGGTCCGGATCGATACGATAACGCTTTCGCAAGTCGGCCAGGGCCTCGAATACGTCGGTCTCCCCCGCGAACTTAAACGCGTTACAGTAGCGCCCGAATGGATGCAGCACAAACGCATCGGCGGGCGCGAACTCGCCCCGCGCGGTCAATCGCTGATGGATAAAGTTCAGTTCCGTTACCGTCTCGCCGCGCCCGTGGAGCCAAATATCCACTCGCCATTTACCCTTGGCGTGCGGCGTCCACGACGGCGGCACGACCAGCCCATACGGCTGCACACTATCGTCGATCTCGCTCTTGAACCCGTGGACCGTCAAGCCCGGCTGGCCGAAGCGCTCGTCTAGTAATTGTTTGGCTTTCTCGATTTCCTCCGGCTTGAAGAATTCGTTGTAGCGCAGCGCCCAATCGACGGCTTTCCAGCGAACGGCCAAATCGGGCGACGTGTGGAACCGCGCGCGCTTTTCGGCGAGCAGCGCCGTTAACTCGGCGCGCGCCGCGTCGGGAATCGCGACGCCGGGCGGCGGGATCGTTTTCACCTGCGCGCACGCTCCGACGCACAGCAGAATCGCGGCGAATCTCATGAGGCCCAGTTCTCCTTGAAGTCGGCGTAGAGGGTGACGCCTCCGCAAGCATACAGCGTCTGTCCGGTGATGTAGGCGGCATCGTCCGAAGCGAGAAACGCGAACACCGCCGCGATCTCGTCCGCCGTGGCGGCGCGGCCCATCGGGATGTGGCTTTCGACCGCCGCGCGTTTGTCCGGATCGTCTTTCCAGGCCGAATTCATCGGCGTCGCCACCGCACCCGGCGCGACGTTATTCACCCGGATGCCGCGGTCCGCGTACTCGAGCGCGAGTGTCTTGGCCAGATTGTCGAGGGCACCCTTCGAAATCGAGTACGAGAGAAATCCGGGCTTGGGAATCGACTGCGCGCAACTCGAATTGTTGAGGATGACGCCGCCGCCCGGACGCGAAAGAAAATGTCGGATCGCGGCTAACGAACATAAGGTCGCGCCGCGCAAGTTGACCGCCAAAACCCGGTCGAAATCGGCGAGGTCGATCTCGTGGCTCGCGCCTTCGATCTGAATGCCGGCGTTGTTCACCAGAATGTCGAACGCGCCCGCCTCGCGAAAAAAGCGTTCCACTTGCGCGGGGTCCGAGATGTCCGCCCGGATCTCGGCGCCGGGCTCGATGTCGCAACCGACCACGCGCGCGCCCTCCGCGCGGAACCTCTCGACGATGGAGCGACCGATCCCGCCGGCGGCGCCGGTAATCGCGACCGACTTTCCTCGAAGCCTCAAAACTCTCCTCCAAAAATGAAAAAGGCCGTCGCACGCGGACGGCCTTTCCTTCTTTCGCAAACGGGATAAGCGCTACGGGCGCGTGACGCTTTCCGCCTGCAAGCCCTTCGGCCCCTTTTTCACTTCGAACTCCACCTCGGCACCCTCCTCGAGCGTGCGGTAGCCGCTCATCTGGATCGCCGAAAAGTGCACGAACACGTCCTCACCGGTCGAGCGCTGGATAAATCCGTAGCCCTTGGCGGAGTTGAACCACTTCACAATGCCTCGTTCTTTCACTACACCTTCTCCTGAAAATTGAGCCCGCGGTTACGCGTGCCATTACCGGCGCGGTTCGGGGAGAACCGCACTGCTCGATTGTTGCATAGTCGCCCGCCGCGCCTCGCCGGCCGGAAGCTCCACCGAGTGCACCGTCCGTCCCTCGCGCGAGACGCTCGATTTTCCCCGCACGGGCTTGGCTTGGAGATGCCGCTCCCATGCCGCTTGCGCGCTCGCCGCGCTCGCCGCGTCCTTCCAGATCGACGCATAGCGGACCAGGCAGCAAACGGTTCCTCGTTCGCGAACTTCATACGTTCCGCCCCGCCACGCCGCCGCCAAACCCTCCGCTCCGGCTTCGGCGTTCTGCTTGAAGACGATCAGATGGTCGATCTCGCCCAGCGATCCGGTATTCAAGATCTTCCAGCCCTTCGTTTGCGCGAGGGGCAGCCCCGCTTTTTCGGGAGCCTCTCGGGCGAAGTACGTTTCGGGGTGCAGAATCTGGCGCGAGGAAACCGGCGGGGTCTTGAACACCGTATTGAACCCCGCCGCGCCCAGGCGCTCGAACACGGCGTGCTGGAAGCGCGCTCCCTCCCAGTAGGGGAACAGCAGGTTGACGCGCAGAAACAGCGGCGACTTTTCGAGAACGGGAAATCGCGCCGCCACTTGCGCGTCGGTCGAGCTTCCCGAAGGCAGGGCGGAGGGCGAATCCTTCAAGCTGCGTCCCTCGCGCCGCAGTCCGAACTCGGTCATCAGCCATGTGGCTTGACCTTCGACAACGGCTTGCCGCGCCAACTCCGCGTCGTCGCCCTCGCCGCGATCCATGTAGCGCCCGAGGCGAAACGTCTGATCCGCCAGCGCATGCGCGAGTTCGTGCGCCAACAGCGATTCGTCGAACTCGTCGAGCGGATTTTCGAGCAATACGAGCTTCTTGCGCTTGTAGTCGTAGTAGGCGGCGGCTTGTTCGGCGATCAGATCGACGCTGGTTTTCTTAAGATCGAATCCCGGAGCGACGAAACCCAGCCACTGAAGCGTCAACTCGTCCGCGCGAATTTCCTTCGGGTCGATCTTTTTCATTACGCGCGTGTTGAGGTCTCGTTCGAGATCCTCGCGCGTCAACTTCGAAACGCGCACGCGCCGTTTGAGGCGGAAACCGGTGATCGCCGCCAGATCGGCCGTCACTCGGTCGATCGCCGCCTGCGACGGCAAGTCGGCCGCGATGAGGAGCAGCGCAGCGATCATGATCGCCTCGTCCAGTAAAACGACAACGCGGCGGCGGCGCAGAGTAAGGCTCCGCCCGCGACCACCGCCGGGGCTCCGAACGCGTGCGCCAGCGCGCCTCCGCCGAGCGAGCCGAGAGGAATGACGCCGACGTTGGCCGTCGCGAACAAACCCATCATGCGACCGCGCATTTCTTCCGGGACGTTCGTTTGCAACTCCGTATTGATCGCCCCGTTCATCCGCATCACGCCGTAGCCGATCGCCGCCATGGCGGCCGCCGAGAGCGCGAATACGGTAGAGGCGGCGAACACGGCTTGCGCGAAGGCCAGCGTCAGTCCGCCGGCGACGATCACGCCGGGCAATCCGCGTTGATGGCCGCGTGCGGCGAGCCCGATCATCCCGATCACGGCGCCCGCGCCCATCGACGCGGTCAGCAGACCGACGCCCGCCGCCCCGCGATGGAAGATCGAATCGGAGAACACGGGCAGCAGCACCCAAACTGGCGCGACGGCCAGATTTACGACGGCGTTGAGGCTCAAGAGCGCCGCGGCGTCCCGGGTACGCCACGCGTAGCGGAAGCCTTCGATCAGATGGCGCAGGGGATGGGAGAGCTTTGCGGGCCGGGTTTCGGGCGGGAGTCGCAAGGCGAGCAAACTCGCGAGTACGGCGAGAAAGCTAACCGAGTTGATCGTGAAGCAGACGCCTTCGCCGAAAGCCGCGACCGTGATTCCGCCGATCGACGGTCCGAGCACGCGCGCCGCGTTAAACATCAGCGAATTTAACGAGACGGCGCTCAGCAGGTCGTCTTTCGTCGCCAAACTCACGAGCATCGCCTGACGCGCCGGACGGTCGAAGGCGTCGACGAGTCCGCCGAAGAGCGCGAGCGTTAGCACGTGCGTGGTCGTCACTTTTCCGGCGAGGGTGAGCGCGGCGAGCGTCGCCGATTGCAGCAGAAACAGCGACTGGGTAAGGAGAACGATCTGGCGGCGGTTGTAGCGGTCCGCCACCACGCCGCCCACCGTTCCTAAGGCGAGCGTCGGTAAATGGGCGAGGAACCCGGCGGTACCGAGCAGCAGTTCCGAATGGGTCAGCCGGTACACCAGCCAGCTTTGCGCGACGTTCTGCATCCACGTACCGGTCAGGGAGGTCGTCTGGCCAAGGAAAAATACGCGGAAGTTGCGGTGGCGGAGCGCCCGGAAGGGACCCAACTCTCAGGATAGCGGTTGCGTTACGCCGCCGAGCGGGGCAAAACATCACGTTCGATTTTCGCCGCTAGTTCATCTTCCGCCCGCTCAAGGTCGTAGAGCGTTTGCAGATTCATCCACATCCGCGCGGACGTGCCGAAATAGCGCCCCAGCCGCATAGCCGTGTCGGCGGTTATGGAGCGCTGGCCGTTCAAGATCGCAGTCAAGCGATTGGCGGGGATGCGCAATTGAAGCGCCAGCGCATTGGCGCTTAGACCCGCGTCGGTAAGGACATCGCGCAGTACATCTCCGGGGTGGATCGCACTCTGTAATTTGGACACAATGTACACCTGTATGGGTTAGTGATAATCGACAATCTCCACTTCGTGCGCGCCATCGGATTGCCATTCGAAACAGATACGGTATCGATCATTGACGCGAATGCTGTGTTGGCCTTTCCGGTCGCCCTTCAATCTTTCCAGGTTTAGGCCCGGCAGGGATAGATCGGCCAGCGATTCCGCCGCTTCCAATAGGCGGAGCTTGCGGCGCGCTTGCTCTTCGATCGCTTGAAATACCCGTGACCGTTCTCGACTTAGGAGCTTTTGCGTCTCCTTGCATCGTACGGATCGGATCATATGCGAAGTATACTACGAGAGACTCTACATCGATTGGCCCATAAGGCCGAAGCTGTTACACTAATCATTCATGCCCGACGAAAAACTTTACAAGGCCGAGTACATCGGCTCCGGTACGTTCATCATCTCGAAGCCCAAACGCAAGAAGCACAAACTCCGCCAGAGTCGCGTGAAGAGCCCGCAGCGCGGCGCGCGCAAGTAGACTTGCGATAGTCTGTCACCCATGCGCATCGCCGAGATGCGTCTCGATCCGATCGCGATCGCAGACGGTCCCCTCCGCAGCTCCTACGGGCTGCACGCTCCCTACGCCCTTCGCACCATCGTCCAATTGAAGTCGGACGACGGGTTCACCGGAATCGCCGAGACCTACGGCGGCGACAAGCCTCTGGCCGCGCTGGAGGCCCTACGCTCGCGCGTCGAGGGCATGGACCCGTTCCACCTCACCGGCCTTTGGATGGATTTGACCGCGAATCAGATCACCGACGCCGCTCGCACCCAGACCTGGCACGTCCCCGGCGAGAATCCGCTCGACCAGAACACCCGCAGCTTCGCGGCCATCGAGGTCGCCTGTCTCGACCTGATCGGCAAAACTCTCGGACGCCCGGTGTGCGATCTCGTCGGCGGGCGTGCGCGGCGCAAGGTGAAGTTTTCCGCGTACCTGTTCTACAAGCACGCGGGCGGCGGCGGGTTGGGCGACGACGAGCGCGAAGACGAGTACGGCGAAGGCCTCTCTCCCGCGCAGATCGTCGCGCAGGCCAAACGCATGTGCGAGCTTTACGGCTTCGAGGAGATCAAGCTCAAGGGCGGCGTGCTCGACCCCGAGGTCGAGATCGCGACGATCCAGGCGTTGCGCGAAGAGTTCGGTCCTAAGATTCCGCTGCGCATCGATCCAAACTGCGCCTGGAGCGTCGAGACGTCGGTGAAGGTCGGCGAGGCGTTGAAGGACGAACTCGCGAATGGCGGATATCTCGAAGATCCTTGCGAAGGGATCGACGGCATGTCGGAAGTACGCCGCCGCTTGCGCGCCAAAGGCATCGAAACGGACTTCGCGAGCAACGTTTCGGTAACGTGCTTCGATCACGTCGTCGAGGCCCGGCAAAAAGATGCCGTGCAAGTGGTGCTTTCCGATCCGCACTACTGGGGCGGCATCCGCGCGCAGCAGCGGTTGTCGCATTTGTGCGAGACGCTAGGGCAGGGATTGTCGATGCATTCGAACAATCACCTCGGTATCAGCCTAATGGCGATGGCGCACGCCGCCGCCGCCGCGCCCGGTATGACGCACGCCTGCGATACGCATTATCCCTGGCAGACCGCGCAAGACGAGGTCGTGCTGGGAGGTCGCGTGCCGATCCACGACGGTTGCGTCGAGGTCACCGACAAGCCGGGACTGGGCGTCGAGCTCGACTACGATCAGCTCGCCCGCCTCCGCGAACGCTACGAGAAGTTGCCGTACCGCAAGCGCGACGACGAAGCCGAGATGCGCGCGCGCGTCGATCCCAACTGGAAGAGAGTACTCCCGCGATGGTAGACCTGAAATCCAAACTAAAGGGCGTCTTCGGATTCCCCGTGACCCCGTTCAAAGACGACCGGTCGATCGACTTCGAATCGCTCGAACGCGTGATCGAAATGATGATGGGGTATCCGTTCTGCGCCATCGTCGTCACGGGCGGGACGGGCGAGATTTACTCCCTCTCGACGGACGAAGCCGTCGCCGTGGTCGAGCGGTCCGTGAAGGTCGTCAACGGTCGTATGCCCGTAGTGGCGGGCGTCGGCTACTCGACCGTCATCGCTTGCGAGATGGCCGCGCGGATGGAGAAGGTGGGAGCGGATGCGCTCCTCGTGATGCCGCCCACTTACAGCCATGCGCCCGAAGACGGCCTGTTCGCGTACTACCAGGTAATCGGCCGGGCGAGCGGACTGCCCTTGGCCATCTATTCGCGCGATTGGGCGGTGTTCACTCCCGATCAAGTGGCGAGGCTCGCCGAGACGGTGCCGACGCTCCAAATCTGGAAGGACGGGCAGGGCAACGGACGCACGTACCGCCGCATCATGAACAAGGTGGGCGACCGGCTCGCTTGGGTCGGCGGGCTCGGCGACGATTGCGTCTCTACGTACTTCGCCTGCGGCGTGCAGGCGTACACCTCTTCGATTTCGAACGTCGCTCCGAAGGTCTCGCTCGCGCTCGCGGAAGCGGGTATGGCGCGCGATTTCGCCAAGCTCGACGCGCTCATGGATAAGTACGTTCATCCGCTGTACGCGCTCCGCGAGCGGATGAAGGGTTACGAAGTGACGGTGATGAAGGAGATGATGCGGATGCTCGGGCTTTGCGGCAACGCCGTGCGCCCGCCGCTCGCCCAGATGCGCCCGGCGGATATCGACGACCTTGCGAAGATCGTCGATACCTACCGGGACATGCTGTAAAGCGCTACCGCTTCAGTTCCTGGACTTTGGCGTCCTGCGTGAGCCGGAACGTCAGCGCCGTTTCGCTGCCGATTTCCGCCGCCGCCCCGCGCGTGCCGAGCACCATGCCCGTGCCGCCCGCCGCGCCCGCGCCGGCGCCGATCGCCGCGCCTTTGCCGCCGCCCGCGATGGCCCCGATGGCCGCGCCGATTCCCGACGCGATGCCGACCTTCGCCGCGTCTTTGCCCCCGCTCGATTTAGCCTCCACCGTGTAGCCGCTGGTCTTGATCGGCAAGCGCCGCCCGTCGTCCATCACGATGCTGCGCAAGGCCACAGTCATCGTCGCGGTGCCCTTCACGCGCCCGCCCGGATCGGCGCTGGTGACCACCCCTTCGACCGTCGCGCCCTTAGCGGCGATCGTGTAGCCGTTATCGACCAACGCCTCCTCCAGGGTTGCCTCGAACGTCGATCCGTCCGCCGCCGTCTTGGTGCTTAACTTATTGGTGGTCCTGACCCGGATACTCGTGCCCGCCGCCAGGGTGTGGAACGGCGCGGGCGCGGCCATGCGCTTGGCCTCTTCGGCTTTGGCGTCGACGGCCTTGATGGCGCTCTTGTTCGCTTCGATAGCGCCTTTATTGGCCTCGATGGCCGACTTGTTGCCCGCGATCGCGCCTTTGTTGTCGGCGATGGCCGCGGTATTGCGATCCACGCCCGCCTTGGTCTCGTCCAGCGCCTTACCCGCTTCGGACTTCGCCTTCTCGACCGTTTTCGCGGCCGCGTTCTTCGTCTGGTCCACGGCCTTGGCCGCCGAGGTCTTCGCTTCCTCGATCGCGGTCGAGGCCTTGTCTTCGGCTTCCTTCTTTTCGTCTTCTAGCCGCTTCTGGGTCTCGGCCAGCTTCTTCTCCATCTCGGCCAGCTTCTTCTCGGTTTCCGCCTGCTGCGAATTCGAGCAGCCCGCGAGCAATGCGGCGACCGCCGCCGTTACGATCCAGTTCCGGTTCATCGATGTCCCTCCGAATATTGACGCTACACCGTTCGATGCCTCGCCGCCAAGGGGCGTTGCGTTGGGATATGATCCCGCCATGCTGCTGGCGTTATGGATGCTCGCCGCCGACAATCCGGCGGGGTGGAACATGCACGAAGGCGGACTGCTTAAGTACCGCGTCCAAATCCGCTACGGCGAGGAGCCGGCCACCATGCCCGCCGGCTGGAATTTCGGGCGCGTATCGGCGGTCGCCACCGACGCGCAGGGCGACGTGTACGTATTTCACCGCGCCGCGAAAGGTATCGATCATCTGGTGGTGTTCGACGCGAAAGGCCATTACTCGCGCAGTTGGGGCAAGGAGACGTTCGCGAATCCGCATGGCGTACGCATCGATTCCGCCGGTCATGTCTGGCTGGTCGATAACGGCGATCACACCGTGCGCAAGTACACCCGCAAGGGCGAACTGCTGATGGCGCTCGGCAAGCCGGGGCAACACGGCGCGACGAAAGACACTTTCTATCGCCCTACCGATATCGCGTTCGCCCCCGACGGTTCGTTCTACGTAAGCGACGGCTACGGCAATTCGCGCGTCGTGAAGTTTTCGAAGGAAGGCAAGTATCTACTCGAATGGGGCAAGAAGGGAAGTGGGCCGGGCGAGTTTAACCTACCTCATCAAGTTCAGCTCGATTCCAAGCAACGCGTCTGGGTCAGCGATCGCGAAAACAATCGCATTCAGTGCTTCGACCCGTCGGGCAAATTCCTCAAGCAGTGGAACCACCTCGGCGCGACGCAGGGCATCCACATCCTGCCGAACGACGAGATGTGGATCGTCACGCACCGCAACAATATCGAGAACTTGACGTACGACACGCTTTCGGGCCGCATCATGAAGATCGACATCGAGACCGGCAAGGTGCTCGGGTCGATCGAGAGCCCCGGCCACTGGATCCACGTCACGCCGAAGAACGAAATCTTTATCGGCTCGCTCACCGGCAACGTGTTCCGCTTCTACCCGGCTTGGCTGACGCAAGGATTGGGCGTGGACGAAGGGCAGACCAAAAAATGAGACGCCGCGATCTGTTGGCCATGGTGGCGGCTCCTCTCGGCGCGGCGCACCCGCGCTACAAACTGGGGGTCACGACGAACACGCGCGGCGGCTGGGAATCGGATAAATGGCTTGCCTTCCGCGAAGCGAAGGCCGCCGGGTTCGACAATGTCGAGACGTTCATCCATTACTTCAAAGACGCCTGGGAGAAGAACGATCCGTCGATCCTCGCGCCGCGCATCGCCGAGATCGGCGTGAACTTCGTCACCATCTCGAACGGCGGTCCGATGGAGATGCATTTCGAGGATCCGGCGAAGCACGAAAAGATTCTCGAAGAGCACGTGCGCCTCGCGAAGTTCGTCCGGACGTTCGGTTGCACGCACCTCAAGTGCAACGCGGGTCCGCGAAGGCCGATGGGAACGTCGGGCGCCGATCTGCGCGAAATGGCCAAGGTCTATAACGAACTGGGACGGCGCATCGCCGCCGTGGGAATCAAGTTCGCGCCGCACGCCCATATGTGGAGCCAGTTCGAGAGCCGTCGCGAAGTCGAGTACATCCTGGAACACACGAATCCTTCGCAAGTGTTCTTCGTGCTCGACACCGGGCATATCACGCTCGGCGGGATGGATCCGGTGAAGCTGGCCCGCGATCTCGGCTCGCGCGTCGTCGAGTTTCATTTGAAGGACACGCACGCGCGACATCGCGGCGGCGCGGGCGTCCGAATCGAGCGCAACGACGGGCTTAAAGATCCGGTGTTCTTCGCGCTTGGAACCGCAGGCGGCGTCGATTTTCCCGGCCTCGCCGATCATCTCGAATCGACGAAATGGTCCGGCTGGCTGACCTGTGAACTCGATTCCTCGCCTATGCGCCCGCCCATCGAAGGGGCGCGCATCAATCGCGCCTACATGCGCGAGAAGTTCGGCGTCTAAGATCGAGTGGTGAGCTTCCCTGTCCAACGCTTGCGCCGGATGCGCGCGAGCGAATCCTTGCGCCGACTCGCGCGCGAAACCCGCCTCGCGCCCGAACAGATGGTGCTGCCGCTGTTCGTCGTCGAGGGCGAGGGCGTCCGCAAACCGATCTCCTCGATGCCCGGCTGCGCGCAGGTGTCGATCGACGAATTGGTGAAGGACTGCGCGGAAGCGAAATCGCTCGGCTTGGGTGGCGTAATCTTGTTCGGAATTCCGAACCATAAGGACGAACGGGCGTCCGGCGCTTACGACGACAACGGCATCGTTCAGCGAGCATTGCGGGCGCTCAAGCGGGAAACACCGGGGTTGGTCCTGATCACCGACGTTTGCAATTGCGAGTACACTTCGCACGGACACTGCGGGCTTATCGAAGGCGAAGACGTGGCGAACGACCCGACCCTCGAATGGTTGGCGAAATCGGCGGTATCGCACGCGCGCGCCGGTGCGGATATCGTCGCGCCGTCGGACATGATGGACGGGCGCGTGGGGGCGATTCGGACGGCGCTCGACCGGGCGGGGTACGCCAATACGCCGATCTTGTCTTACGCGGCGAAGTACGCCAGTTGCTTCTACGGACCGTTCCGCGAGGCGGCGGAATCGATCCCGCAATTCGGCGACCGCCGCAGCTACCAGATGGACCCGCCCAACTGGCGCGAGGCGATGCGGGAAATGGCGCTCGATCTCAACGAGGGCGCGGATATGCTGATGGTGAAGCCCGCGATGCCGTATCTCGATATCTTGACCCGCGCCCGGGAGCGTTTCCCGGACGTGCCGCTCGCCGCCTACCAGGTGTCCGGCGAGTACGCGATGATCCACGCCGCCGCTCAAAACGGCTGGATCGACCTCGACCGCGCGATGGCTGAGAGCGTAATCGCGATCCGCCGGGCTGGCGCGGATTTCGTGCTGACTTACTTCGCCCGGGAGTTGGCAAAGCGGCTGTAGGCTACGGCTCGACGCTCGGCTGGCGTCATCGAGCTTTCACACACACCGGCCATCTATTCATATACAATCCGGGAAGCGGGAAAGTTCCCAGCTTCAGGAGAAAATTTATGAACCCAGTGCGTTCTTGGCGCGTGGCGGTGCCGTTTTTGGCCACCCTCGCAAGTTTCGCCCAGTCCGATTTGTCGTCGATCACCGGGACGGTTACCGATCCTTCCGGTGCGGCGATCGCGAATGCAAAGGTGGTCGCCCGGAACGAATCGACCGGCGCCGCTCGCGAGACGTTAACCACCGGTTCGGGCGTCTACACCATTCCCTCGATTCCGTCCGGCGTCTACACTCTCAGCGTGGAAGTGGCCGGCTTCAAGAAGTTCGAGTCGAAGAACAACAAAATCGATCCCAACCTGCCGGCGACGCTGAACGTCTCGATGCAGGTCGGCCAGACCACCGAGACGATCGAGGTGTCCGCTTCGGTCGGGGCGATCCAAACCGAAACGTCCCAACTGGGAAAACTGGTCGAAGGCAAACAAATTTCCGATCTTCAGCTAAACGGTCGTAACCCGATCTTTCTCGCCCTGTTGAAGCCGGGCGTGCGCGGCGGGACGCTGGCCAACTTCAGCTTCGGTCCCGATTCGGGCGGGTTTTCGATCAACGGCAGCCGGAGCCAGGACAACCTCATCACCTTCGACGGCGCGGTCGGCATCCGCACGCGCGCGAACGGTACCTCGATCGGCACGGTCGATCTCGACGCCGTTCAGGAAGTGCAGATTCTCACCGCGAACTACTCCGCGGAGTATGGGCGCTCGGCGGGCGGCCAGATTCGCATCGTCACGAAGACCGGTGGCCAGCAGTTCCACGGCGGCATTTTCGAGTATCTGCGCAACGAAAAGCTGGACGCCAATACTTGGACCAACAATCGCAACGGAACGGTGCGGCAGCCGAACAAGTTCAACCAGTTCGGCTGGAACTTTAACGGCCCGATCTTTATCCCCGGCAAATGGAATACGGACAAGAGCAAAGCTTTTTTCTATGTCAGCCAGGAATGGGTTCGGCGGCGCGCGGTGTCGAGCGGTTTACGCACCGTGCCGACCCAACGGATGCGGAACGGCGATTTCGGCGAATTGCTGGTGGCGAACAACTTTTATTCCGGCACTCGCATTATTCGCGATCCGCAGAATAACAACCAACCCTTCGCGAACAACGTGATCCCCACGAATCGCCTTAGCCCCAACGGCCGAGGACTGATGAACGTCTATCCATTGCCGAATCTTGCCGTTCCGCAAGGCACGAACAATTGGTTCGGTCTGCGGGGCCAGCCGACCGATCAGCGGAAAGATACCTACGGTCTCGACGTGATTCCGACCTCGAAAGACCAGGTAAAGTTCCGGATGTCGTTCTTCAATTTCGAGGATACGAACGTCTTCCAGACGAACTTCCTTCTCAGCGACCGAGTCATTATCCGGCCCAACCAGTCGGCTTCGATCAACTGGACCCGGACCATTAATTCGACGACCGTGAACGAGACTTTGATTACCGCAAGCCGCGATCAAGTGGACCTTCTCTTCCGCGACCCGACCGGGTTAGACCGGACTACGTACGGCATCAACTATCCGTATCTGTTCCCGGACGGCAAAGACATCCAGAACAAGATTCCGGCGATCGGCATCAACGTGTTTTCGACGTATACCGGCAGCCCGTATCCGTCGCGCTCGGCGGGTCCGATCTACGTGCTCGCCAACAACACCACGAAGATTGTGGGCAGCCACACGATCAAATTCGGGGTTTCGTTCGAGCGAGCGGGCCAGAACGATTACGACCAGATCAACGTTTCCGGCGTTCCCGGCGGTACCGACAACCAGAACGGCCGTTTCGAGTTCGCCGACGCTCGTCCCGGCGGGTCCGGCACGGCGATCGCCGACATGGCGCTCGGGTTGGCGACCAACTACGCCGAAATCGGGCGGCGCAATTACACGCCTTATCGCGGCCACATGCTGGAGTTTTTCGTAAACGACGGCTGGAAGGTGACCGACAAGCTGAAGCTGGAACTCGGCATGCGCGTTTCCACGATTCAGCCGTACTATTCGCTGTGGCGCAACATGGCGATTTTCGACCCGTCTCTCTATAATCCGGCGCAGGCCATCCGCGTCAACCCGGCGAATGGAAATCCGATCGCCGGTACCGGCGACGCTTACAACGGAATCGTGATTCCCGGCGACGGTTGGCCCGACGCGGCTCTCGGTCGGGTGGCGATCGCCGATTCGGGCGAGTTCAACCGTCTGTTCCGCGGCGCGTCGAAGAGCTACTCGAACACCAATACTTTGTGGCAACCACGCTTGGGAATCGCCTATGCGTTCAACCCCAAAACCGTGGTCCGCGCGGGAGTGGGGCGGTTTTCGACCCGCCTCGGCGTCTCCGATTCCACCTTCCTGGGCGGCAATCCGCCGTTGCAGCCGCTGGCTTCGATTCCGAACCCCATCGTCGATAACCCCGGCGGAGGCTCGCGCGCGAGTTTCCCGCTGTCGGTTACCTCGCAGGACCGGATTTACCCGATCCCCGAGTCCTGGGCGTGGAACGCGACGGTCGAGCGCGAACTGCCCGGCAGGCACACCATCGAATTGAGCTACGTGGGCCGCAAAGGGTTGCACCTGCTCCGCGAGCGCAACATCAACCAGCTCGCCCCGGGTACCATCCAGGCCAACCCGGGTGTGAACGCGAATTTCCTGCGCCCCTACTCGGGCTATGGTCCGATTCGCGTATCCAATTCGGAAGCCAGTTCGTTCTACCAGGCGTTCCAGTTGGGCGTTAACCGGCGCTTTACCAACGGCTTTAGCTGGGGGATCGCGTACACGTACGCGAAGAGCACGGATAACGGGTCCGGCCCGCGCGATATTTTGCCGAACGCCTTCGACGCCTCGAACCTCTGGAGCCCGTCGGATTTCGACACGCGCAACGTGGTCGTAATCAACTACATCTACGAACTGCCGTTCTTCAAGGACGGAAACGGTTGGACGAAGACGGCCCTCGGCGGATGGCAGATTTCCGGTACCACGCAGTTCCAGAGCGGCACTCCGGGTACGATCGCCACCGGCGACGATTTCGCGGGTGTCGGACCCGGATCGGGTGCGCAGATCTGGAACCTATCGGGCGACATCAATTACCCTCGGGAATTCACCGCGAACACGGGGCAGGGCTTCTGGTTCGACCCGCAGCTGGCGAATAATGCCCAAACGCTAGCCACTCGCCCGGCGGCGGGCACGTTCACGACCCAGTTCAATCGCAACCGGACTTACGCGCCGGGCTTCCAGAACTGGAATGTTTCTGTGTTTAAGAACTTCCGGTTCGCGGAACGCTATAACTTGCAGTTCCGCGCCGACGGGTTCAACTTCTTGAACCATCCCAACTTGGGCACAGCGACGGGCGGCGGTTTGGAACGAAATCCCACCAACGCTAACTTCGGGCGCGTCACCGGCAAGGGCGGCGAGCGCAATCTTCAACTGAGTCTGCGCTTCAACTTCTAACCGAACACGAGCGCTTTCGATGGGCCGGGCTCGAAAGGGGGCCCGGCCTTTTTTCTATCTCTACGCCGCCGCGAGTTCCGGTGCGGCTTCCCGCAACACCTTCGCGAGCTTCGCCGGATCGATCGGTTTCTCCAAATAGCCGTCCATTCCGGCGGCGAGGCAAAGATCGCGATCGTCGTGCAATGCCCGGGCGGTCAGGGCGACGATCCGATGGCGCTCCTCGCTCTCCCGGCGCCGAATCTCCCGCGTCGCCTCCAACCCATCCATTTCGGGCATATGCAAGTCCATCAGAATCAGATCGAACCGCTCGGAGAGCGCCGCCGCCACGGCCTCGCGTCCGTCCGCGACCAGAGTAACGGTGTGTCCCAGACGATCGAGCAAGCCCTGAATCACCTTCTGGTTCACGGGATTATCCTCGGCCACCAGAATCCGCAAGGGTGCCTCGTCGCCGCCGCCCACCGATTCGGGTTCCACCGCCGGTGCCGACGCCATAATCAGCGGAATGTCGAAGCGGAAGCGGCTGCCGCGCCCGGGTTCGCTCTCCGCCCGCAGCCGCCCGCCGAGCAGCGTCGCCAAGTGCGCGCTGATCGACAGGCCCAGTCCGGTACCGCCGTAACGGCGCGACGTTCCGCTGTCGGCTTGCCGGAACGCCTCGAACACCTGATCGAGCTTTTCGGGCGGTATGCCGATGCCCGTGTCCTCGACGGCGAACCGCAACCGTTCGCGTTCCGCGACCACGCACACGTCGATTTCGCCGGTCGCCGTGAACTTTACGGCGTTGCTCAATAAGTTCAATAGAATTTGCCGAATCCGCTTGTCGTCGGAGCGAACGTACCGCGGAACCGCCGGACCGAAGCGTACCGTTAACCGCAGCCCCTTTTCGCGGCTCAGCGGTTCCATCAGAGCGCCGATTTCGTTCATCAACGCGCGCAAATCGAAGTCGACCGGATCGACCTCCATCTTGCCGGCCTCGATTTTCGATAAATCGAGAATGTCGTTCAAAACGTTGAGTAGGGAAACGGCGCAGGAATGGACGGTTTGGAGCCGTTCGGTTTGCTGGCGCGATTCCGCCCGATCGAGCGCCAACGCGCTCATGCCGATGATTCCGTTCATCGGCGTGCGCAATTCGTGGCTCATGTTGGCTAGAAATTGACTTTTGAATTCGCTGGCTTTTTCGGCGCGCGCCTTCTGCTCGGCGAGTTCGGAGGTGCGCTCGGCGACGGCCTTCTCGAGACGCATACGTTCGGCTTCGAGGCTCGAAAGCCGCCAACGGATGGCGAGGAGAATCAACGCGCCTATCGTAACGGCCGAACTTACCCGAAAAATCCCGCTTTCCCACCATTCGGGAAGCACGGTAAAGCTCAGCGTGGCCGGTTGCGGGCTCCAATCGCTCGGTTCGGTGCGGGCCTGCAAATCGAGCGTATAAGCGCCGGGCCGCGTATCGAACAGATCGAGCGTTCTGCTCCTCGTTTCCGTCCACTCCGATCTTGTCCCGCGAAAACGATAGCGGAAGCGGAGCGTCGAATCGTGGACGAACGTCAGCGCCGAATAGTGGATGCCGAGATGGCGCTCCTCCGGGGCGACGCGGAAAGACTCTTCGAGCGGAAGCTGGCGGTCGCCCGCCATCGCCCCGGTGAATACCGCGCGGGGAGCGTCGGCGACGGCGGCCCGATCGGGCCCCGGCCGGTAGTGCGCCAACCCCTGGGAGGTGCCGATCCAGACGCCGCCGTCGGAGGCGGCAAGCACGGCGTCGGTGTCGCAGTCGTCCCACACCAGCCCGTCCGGACGCCGGTAGGCCGTCCAGCGGCGGCCGTCGAAGCGGTTCACGCCGCTGTCGGTGCCATTCCAAAGGTGGCCGTTCTTGTCCCACCGTAAAAAATACGAAAGATCGGAAGACAGTCCGTCTTTTTTCGTGTAGTGCCTTGCGACGGGACGCGGCCCGCTCAAGTCGAGCTGTGTCACTCCGGCGGCGGCGTGATAACCCAACCAGACGCTGCCGTCCGGGGCGGGGACCGCGCTCGCCAGCCAGTTCTCTCGCAGGCCGTCCGCTTGCCGCAAATTGCGCCAAGCTCCCTCGCGCAGCCTCCAAGCGCCTTCGAGCGACGCGACCCATAAATCGCCGTTCGCGGCGCGACGAATCCCATAGCAGGAAAAGACGCGGTCGCCGTCGAGCGCGACGCGCTCGAACCGCTTTTCGCGTGGTCCGCGTCGATGCAACCCCTTCCCCGAAGCCAGCCAAACCGTGCCATCCGGATCGACGTAGATTTTGTTGATGCGGGTGTCGGGTAACCCGTCCGCCGCGCCGAACAAGCGCCGTTCGCCGCTCCGGGGATCGAACCGGACCAACCCGCTGGGCGACGGAGCGGCCCAAACGTACCCGGCGTCGTCGCGAGTTACGGCGCGGGTGACGGTACGCCCGGTTACGGGGGTCCATTCGAACGCCCAGGCGCGACCCGAGCGAACCCCGCGATACAGGCCGTCGTGCGCGGCCACCCAGATGCGATCCCGCCCGTCCTCGGCGATGTTCCAGATAATCGGCGATTCGAGGCCCTGTTCGGGACCGTAGGCGGTCCAGCGGTCGCGCCCTAGCCAACGGGCCAGTCCGCCTCCGTTCAACGCTAGCCACACCGAGCCTTCGCGATCTTCCGCTACCGCCGCCACCTCGTGGCGTAGGCCGTTTTTCCGGCCTACGAGCTCGCAGCCGTCCATCGCGCAGACGGCCAATCCGGCCGCGCCGGGCACGAGTATCCGGCCTTCCACGTCGGCCACCAGACGGGGGAATCGCAGCACGTTCACCGGCACGTCGGCGGCGAAGTCCTCGAAGCGGCGCGCGCCGGGGGCGAGCGTCAAGAGGCGCGATTCGCTCCGCGCCCACAGGCGTCCGGCGCGGTCTAGGGCGAACGCCTCCCAGCGCTCCCGAGGAACGCCCTCGGCGGAGCCAAAGCGCTCCACCGCTCCGCCTCCCGCGCGGCAGATTCCGGCGCCGCAGCCGAACCACGCCGATTCGCCCTCGATCGCGAGAACGCCGTGAGCGGCCTCCGAGTCCACCAGCTTCCAGGGGCCGGGGTCGCGCCACTTGGTCGCCAGCAGACCCTGGTTGGTGGCGGCCCAAATCCAGTCGCCGTGAATGTCGAATCCATGCCCGCCGCGCGTGCCTTGCGCCGGACGGCCGAAGTCGACCTTGACGAACCGGTGCGAGCCCACGCGTTTATAGAGGCCCGACTGCGAGCCTACCCACAGCGTCCCGTCGGCCGACTGCCGGATCGATTCGAGATAACTTCGCGGCAGCCCGTTCTCGGCCGTGAATTCGGCGAATCCACGCCCGTCGTAGCGGTACAGCCCGTTTTGCGTGCCGACCCAAAGATAGCCTTCGGCGTCCTGAAAGACGGATTGGCCGGCGAGATTATTAAGCCCGTCCTCGGAACCGTAGAAGCGGAAGGCGTGCTGCTGGGCCGATATCGAGGCCAGCGCGAGAAAAATCGGCGAAAACCGCCGAAGAATAAACACAAAAACTCCTCTTCCGGGCATATCGGCCGGATTTTGGAGTTTATTGGCACCCCTTAGCGACGGCCCGCCGGCGCGGCGGAGGTTAAAAACTCAGGCGCATTCCGAGCTGCACGGCGCGGGCGGGTCGGGCGCTTAGAACCGCGCCGAAATTGGCGGCTCCGAGCACATGGCCGGGCAGTTCGAAATCGGCGTGATTCAGCAAGTTGTAGAACTCGCCTCGGAAGTCGAGTTTGAAGCGCTCGCGGAGCGGAAACTCACGAGACAGCGTCGCGTCCACCGTCTGCAAGCCGTCGCCGCGCAATCCGGCGCGCGGCGAATTGCCGAAGGTAAATTGCGGCGCCGCGGCGAAGGCCGAGGTGTCGAACCAGCGCGAAAGCGAGCGTTGGTCGGCGGGTAGCCGGGGATTTCCCGCCAGATTCGGGCGCAACGGGCCGGCGCTGAACGCGTTGGTGATGTTAGCCGCGGAGACCACGGTAAACGGAGCCCCGCTTTGGAGCGTGGTCAGCACGCCCACCTGCCACGCGCTCGCAACCCAGCGGGCCAGCTTGTTCCCGCGAATTTCGGGCGCTTGGTATAGGCCAGTCAGCACTGTGCGATGGGGGACGTCGGACCCGCTTAGCGACTTATCGAGCCGTCGATTGTAGGCGTCCATATAGCTGCCCGGATCGCCGTACTCGTCCGCGCCGGCCACGTCGTCGATGAACTTCGAAAACGTGTAGTGGGCGAGCAACGAGAATCCTCGGCTAAACCGTCGTTCGATACGCGCGTAGCCGCTGTGATAGGTCGAATCGCCGATCGACGGGTTAATCCAATAGACGTTCGAGAATTGCGCGAACGGACGACGAAGTTGCGCGTCGCCCGCGCCCATCGCCTCCGGCCGCACTTGGTTCAGGGTCAGGTCGTTGGCCGTCAGGCGATGGCTGACGTTGGCCATGTAGCCGATTTCGACCACCGTCTCCCGCGCCACTTCGCGCTGAATGTTGAAGTTGTATTGGATCGAAACGGGGGCTAACTGGTCCGGCTTGAAGAAGCCGACCGACAGCGTGGGCCGCCGGCCGAAAGGCACGGCCCCGAAGGCGTCGTCGAGCGGCGGCCGCGAAACGGCTGGAAATCCGTTGCGCAATTCGAGAGCGCTTAGAAACTCGACCTGTGGAACCACCAGGGAAGCCGATGTCGAAAATCCGGTCGAGGCGGTGTCGCCGACGGTATTGCTGATCGTGGACCCGAAAAACGCTCCGAACCCCGAGCGGATCACCGTCTCTCGCTCGAAGGGAAGCCGATAGGCGAAGCCTATGCGCGGGCCGAAATTGTTCCAGTCGGTTCGGAAGGCGTTGCGAGGCGTCCCGTCGCGTCCGGAGAAACGCACCACGCCGGGCGTTCCGCTAACGGGGTTGATCCGCGCCGGGTCGAACGTATTTTGACTATCGTCGACGGAGCGGCGCGGCAGTTCGGTTTCCCACCGCAAACCGAGATTAACGGTCAGGCGGTTCGTAACGCGCCAGTCGTCCTGAGCGTAACCGGCGAGATAGTAGGCTCTCGTCGCGATCCGGTCGGAGATTTGGACGCTCGCCGAGTTGGCCGCGCCCAGCAGGAAAGTGGCGAACCCGTCGCCGCCGCCGACACCGGGCAGGCTCGTGTATTGCGGAACGAATTGGAAGATGCCGGACGAGCCCCGGTCGCGCACCTCGCTGTTACCCGCCCGACGGTATTCGAAGCCCAATTTGAGCGAATGTCCGTTGCGAAACCAGGACAGCGATTCGAGAAATTGCGTGTCGCGGATCGGCGTTTGAACCCGCCCGGGAGGCGCGCCGAGCGCCACATAGCCGGGGATGGCGAAGTTTGGAAAGGCGGTCTTACTAACGCCACGCAACCCGATCGCGCCCGCGAGATCCTCGTCCCAACCGAAGCGCTTGTCGATGAACTTGCGCTGAAAAAAAGTGACCTTTAAATCGTTCACCAACGTTGGCCGGAGCACGGCGGTATAGCCGACGAGCGCGCTTTGCACCCGGATATCGGTAAAGTTAGCGCTCGGATCGGCTTCCGGCCGGCCAAAGGTGCCTTGATTTTCGTTGCCCGCGTCGTTGAGGTAATAACGACCGGTCAGGTGATGGTTTTCGCGCAGTTTGTGGTCGACCTTGGCGACGAGGATGTTCCGCGAAAGAATGGCGTTGTTATTCGCGCTGTAGTTGTTCGCGCCGGCTACGGAAGCGGTCCGGTTCGGCTGTGGCCAATAAGAAAGAGCCGCGCGGGAAACGGGATCGAAGCGGGCGCCCGGAATTCGGTTTTCCGGAAAAGGCTGCCGGTCGCGACCGACGGTGGTGGCGGGGTCGTAGACAACAACCCGCCGTCCAGCGGCGTCGCGCAAGGCGGAAAAATCGCCTTCGCGCTGGGCGATCGAGGGGACGGTTTGCAGGGGCGTGGTACTCGTACCTTGCCCGGTGGCTTCCCAGGACACAAAATAGTGCGTTCGGTCGCGCCGGACGGGACCCCCGGCGGCGAATCCGTACTGATTCATGCGGAGCGGCGGGCGGCGAGCGGCAAAGAAATTCCGACCGTCGAGCGCGCTGTTCCGCAAAAACTCGAAGACGCTGGCGTGAAAGGAGTTGGTCCCGGATCGCGTGGTGAGCGTGATGACGCCGCCCGCCGAGTGTCCGTACTCCGCCGAGTAGTTGTTCGTAACCACGCGGAACTCCTGCATGGCGTCCATTGGAAGGCTGGTCATCTGTTGCGGCCGAGTGAGGCCGCTCGCGTTGGTGGCGTTGCCGCCGTCGAGCGAAAAATGCTGATTGCGTCCCCGACCCCCGGCGACGCTGAACACCGGGTAGTTCTCCGCGCCCTGTCCGGGATCGATCATGACGACGCCCGGCGCGAGCGACACCAGAGACGACGCCGCGCGATTCGGCATGGGCAGGCCCGCCACCATGCGCCGGTTGACGAGTTGCCCAACGCTCTGGGACTGCGTTTCGGCGAGCGGCGAAAGCTCCTGCACGGTAACCGTCTCGCTTGCCGTTCCGACCGACATCGCCAAGTCGACCGCCACCGTTTGCCCGGTGGTGAGGATCAAGCCGCGACGAATCAGATTGTCGAATCCCGGCTTCGAGACTTCCAGCCTGTAGCCGCCGGGTAGCAGCGACGGTACCCGAAACTGACCACCGTCCCCTGTCGTGGTTTGCGTCTGCGCTCCGGTGTCCTCGTTCGTGACCTTGACCGTCGCCGCCGGGATCGCCGCGCCGGTCTGGTCCACGATGGAACCGGTAAGGTTGGCGCTGCCCTGTGCAAACATCCTGGAGGCGACAAAGATAGCCAGCACTAGAAGTCTCGGGAAGGTCAATCTAGACATTGTCCATCGAGAATACAGCGTATTAAATAGGAAATCAAGTTTTAGAAATAGATGTATACGATTTATTAATACCTATTCATCGTTTGAGGACACGGAAAGAACACCCAGCGCGAGTGGTAGCCTGTTAGGGAGTGCAAAAAACCAGTAATTCGCAAGAGCTCGCGGCGATCGCGAAGCGCGTGCGGCGCGAGATCGTGACGATGATCGCCGCCGCCAAGTCCGGCCATCCCGGCGGATCGTTGTCCGCCACCGAACTCCTCGTCACTCTGTATTTCGATGTCATGCGCCACGATCCCGCCAACCCCAAGTGGGCGGATCGCGATCGTTTCGTCCTGGGCAAAGGCCACGCTTGCCCCGTGCTCTACGCCGTGATGGCCGAGTGCGGTTATACGCCGCTCGACCAATTGAACACGCTGCGGCAGATGGGTTCGATTTATCAAGGTCACCCCGACGTGCGATTCATTCCGGCGCTTGAAGCGTCCACCGGATCGCTGGGGCAGGGACTTTCGCTCGGGCTCGGTATGGCATGCGCGGCGCGTTTGGACGGTAGCCCTTCGCGCGCCTACGTCGTGCTGGGCGACGGCGAAATTCAGGAAGGCCAGGTGTGGGAAGCGGCGATGTTCGGCGCGTTCCACAAGGTCGATAACTGCGTGTGCATCGTGGACTACAACAAGATCCAGCTCGACGGCTTCGTCAAGGACATCATGGACGTCGATCCGCTCGCCGAAAAGTGGCGCGCGTTCGGCTGGCACGCCATCGAGTGCGACGGCCACTCCGTCGAGGCCGTTCAGAAAGCGTTCGCCGAAGCCGCCGCCACCAAAGGCAAGCCCACGGCCATCGTCGCCCACACGGTGAAAGGCAAAGGCGTTTCGTTCATGGAGAACAATCCGAAATTCCACGGCGTCGCTCCGACCGCGGACGAACTGGCGCTGGCGTTGAAGGAGTTGGCGTAATGGCGAACGCGAAGTTCGAACTGAAGCTGGGACCGGCCACGCGCGAGGCGTTCGGCAAGACCTTGGTGGAGTTGGGGCGCGCGAACAAGGACGTTGTCGTCTGCGACGCCGACCTCTCGAAATCGACGTACACGCACCTGTTCGCCAAAGAGTTTCCGGAGCGCTTTTTCTCTTGCGGAATCGCCGAGGCGAACATGGTGGCGCTGGGCGCGGGCCTGGCGGCCTCCGGCAAGACGGCGTTCGTGTCGAGCTTCTCGGCGTTCGTGCTCAACAAAGGCTTCGAGCAACTGCGCGTCACGGCCGCCTACCCTAACGTGCCGCTCAAAGTGGTCGGCACGCACTCCGGGATCTCGATCGGCGAGGACGGACCGTCGCAGATGTCGATCGAGGACTTATCGCTTGCCTGTTCGCTGGCGGGCTTCGTGGTGATCTCGCCCGCCGACGAAGTGTCGATGACCGAGCTTCTGAAACAGGCCGCCGCGCTGCCGTCGCCGGTGTTCGTGCGCGCCGGGCGCGCCAAAGCCCCCATCATTTATCAGGCGGGCGCTAAGTTCGAAATCGGCAAGGCCGTCGAGTTGGTGGAAGGCTCCGACGTTGCTTTGCTCGCCACCGGACTGCTGGTGGCCGAGTCGATCAAGGCCGCCGCGATTCTCGAAGGCGAGGGGATTTCCGCGCGAGTAGTAGACGTCCACACGATCAAGCCGCTCGACCGGGAGGCGATCCGTAGGGCGGCGGAAACAGGCGCGATCGTCGTCTCCGAGGAGCATCTTATGGACAGCGGATTGGGCGTTCGTGTGGCGCAAGTCGTGGCCGAGACCCATCCCGCGGTTATGGAATTCGTCGGCATCGATAACCGTTACGCGGAATCGGGCACGCCGGACGGGTTGCTCGACAAATACGGGCTGCGCGCGGCGAACGTCGCCGAAGCGGCGCGGCGGGCCGTGGCTCGCAAGAAGCGGTAAATCCTTGCGCGACCTGACCTCCGTCGTATTCGCCTTAATCGAGGAGCGCGAGGACGAAACGGCGGAAGTGGAGCGGGCGCTCCACGACGAAATCTCGCAGACGCTCACGGCGGCGGGGATGGAGCTCGAGGCGCTGCGGCTCCGCCACCGCGACAAACCCGAACTGGCGGGCGAGGTCGTCACGGTTCAACGGCTGTTCGAGGACGTACTGGGTCAGGTGCGCGCTCTCAGCCAGAGCCTGCCGCCCAGCGCTTTCAACCGCGTCGGCCTGCCGATCGCGCTGGAACGGCTGGTGGCGGGTTTCCGGCGCGAAGGGGGACCGGTCGTGCGTCTGATGCAGGAGAGCCGACTGCACATCGCCCCGCCCGCCGCGCGCGCCTTCCACCGGATCGCCCGGCTGGCGCTCGACAACGCCATCCGGCACGCCAACGCCCGTAAAGTCGAAGTATTGCTGCGGAACACCGCCCGCGGGCCCGTGCTTGAGATTCGCGACGACGGAGCCGGATTCGACCCGGCTACCGCGGAAACGGGTCTGGGCCTGCCGCTGATGCGGTACTCCGCAAGTAAGGCAAACTTGGAATTTCGCTTGGACTCATCCGCCGGCGCGGGTACAATCGTATTCGTTCGAGATACCTCCCATCCATGCCCGCCCGCATCCTGATCGTCGACGACCATAAGATACTTCGGGACGGCCTGAAAGCGATCCTGCGCACGCTGGACGAATTTCAAGTGATCGGCGAGTGTGAAACCGGCTCGGAAGCCGTGCAAATGGTTCGCAAACTGAAACCGGATATCGTCATCATGGATGTCGCGATTCCGGGTATCAACGGCATCGAGGCGACGATCGAAGTGCTGCGCCACGTACCCGACACGAAAATTTTGGTGCTGTCGATGTACGACGACGAACATTCGGTGGTGGGCGCGATCCGGTCCGGGGCTCGAGCGTTTGTTCTAAAGAAGGCGTCCGATACCGACCTGATCGAGGCGCTGCGCGCGGTAGCGAAGGGTGGGAGTTATCTCAGCCCGCAGGTTTCCGACCGGTTGCTGCACCGGATTCAGCGCGGCGATCTGGAATTGCGTCCCGCGCAAGCGTTGATCGACGAACTTTCCCCGCGCGAATTGCAGGTCTTGCGGCTGGTGGCGGAAGGAAAGACGAGCAAGGAGATCGCGGTGATGCTCGATCTCGGATTGCAGACGGTGCGCAGCTACCGCAAGACGATGATGAAGAAGTTGAACGTCAATAACGTCGCCGGTCTGACGCAACTCGCGCTCTCGGCGGGTCTAACGCGATTTCCCCAACCGGTCGCGGCGACGAATTCCCGCTAAACTAGAGATCGAAGCGCCCGCGCGGATGTGGCGGAACTGGCAGACGCACTGGATTTAGGTTCCAGCGGCCGCAAGGCCATGGGAGTTCGACCCTCCCCATCCGCACCACCTATTGGCGCAATCTCTTCTCGATCTCTTCCAGTTGCGCGCGGGTTAGCGGTGTTAGCGCGATGGGCGGGTTCGACGCGCTCGGCTGGAAGTCGACCTCTTTGGCGCGCTTCGCGAGTTCGAGCATCACGTCCGGATCGACGTTGTGAGGATAAAGGCTACCCTCCACGCCCAGGACGCGGTAGCGTCCGGGAGGGGCGCTAAGGTTCCGGACGCCGGGCTGACCGTGGTTCATAAAAATCCAGTGGCGCGGCAGCTTCTCGCGTTCGTCGAGCGGTTGCAGGACCACCGTCAATCCGGTCTCCGGTTCGCCGCCGGAAATCGACAGGTTCGCAAAAGCGGGAAGCATTCCGGGGGTTATCGATAACTCTCCCGGACCGTCGAATCGGATGGTCTGGCTCTCCACTTCGCGGCCGTTGAAGCGCATGCGCGCGACGTACGCGAACGGGCCGCTTACCTGGTACAACACACCGCCCACTAAACCTTTGAAGGCGAAACCGCCGTCGGCGGCGACCGGCGACTGCACCCACCGAATGCCCGGCGGGCCGTCGATCGGATTGAGCGAAATCGTCCGCGGGACCGCGCCCGCCCTCGACATGGAAACCGGACTCTCGGGGGCTCCGAGCACCCCCGTTACATCGAACGCCGGCTTGGCCTCCATGGCGACATCCTTGAGCGGTTGGTCGCCGACTTCCAGTTCCCGAGTCCCGAAATGTGTGAGCTCCGCCGTCTGCTGAGACATCGCCACCAAGTCGTACATCCCCGGACGCACACCGGGGAAGCGAAACTTCCCATCTGGCTGCGCCATCGCCGAATAGGATTCCGTGTTTGGCGCGTCCTTGCGGCGAAGGCTAAGCCACAATCCCGGACCGGGAGTGACGGGCGGCCGGTAATTGGTCAACTGACCGGATACCGGTACCGCCTTTTCGGCAACCAGCCGGATTTCGATCCCAGTCGATTCCGAGCCCGGCTGCACCTCGAACGCGGGAGCTTTGGCTCCCGGCGCGGAAGGCGGATGGTAGGCGAGGGGGTAGGTGAGCGATACGGCGTTCGCATCCGCCTCTCGCGGGGCGAACGGGCGGTTGCGAAGCGGTTGGCGCGGCGACCGCGCGCGCAAACGATAGCGTCCCGCCGGAAGGTTGCCGATCCGAAACTCGCCCCGGTCGTTGGTGGACGATTGTCCAAGCGGTCGAGCCCGCTCGGGATCGCCGCCTTCGACCACGGCTTCGACATAGGCGTGCGGCATTGGTTCCCCGTCCTCGTCCACGACGCGCCCGGAGACGATGGCCCCCGGCTGAAGCTTGTAGCGATAGTCTTTGTTTTCGCCCGCCGCGAGCGTGAACGCATCCTCGGTTTTCGGCGGGTGCTCCATGATCGGCGGATATCGGTCGTGTCGAGCCGAAACGCCCACACGCCCGGGTAGTAGATTCTCGATCCGGAACTTGCCGGCCGCATCCGTGACGGCGGTCGAGGTTTCGGGCCAGCCCGCTCGGAAAGGAATTGCCCGGACCTGGACGAATGCGCCTTTCACTGGTTGGCCGGTGAGCGCGTCGACCACCGTTCCTTCGAGCGCCGCCTTTTCGGTTGCGGCGGCCTGCGCGAGAAACAATACGAAAAGCGCGGTCATCGCACGTCCCCCGATTCGATACGCTTAATCTTCAACTCCGCCGATTGCCCGGCGGCCAGTTTCACCGTCGTCCCCAATTTCATGTGGCGGTCGAGAAACTCGGGCGACAACTGTTGGGCGTCGAGCTCTTCGAACGCCCACACGCGATAGTCGCCGGGAGGGAGTCCGCGAACCGGAATCTTGCCGTCGGCGTCGGTGTAAAGGAACCGCCGGTGGCTCTCGATGTCGCGCAAGCGTCCCTCGGGCGCGATCAAGACGATGGCCGGCTTGGCGTCCTCCACTTCGACGGCGAGCGCCGCGCCGTCGGTCCGCACGAAAATCTTCAACGGAGCGCCGGGCGACTCGGTCAGCGCCATCTCTTCGTTAAGAACGTCGAGATCGCCGAGCGTCATCGCCTTCAGGTAACCGCCCGGCGGTAGCGGCTGGATGCCGATATCCCAAACGCCGGGTTCGAGACCGCCGATTTTGAACTTCAGAGTCGCGGGATCGACGTTCGCGCTCGGCGATGTCCCGCCGCGAAACGCGGGCCAAGTCAGCCCCACGCGAAAATTGCGATACTTTTCCGAACCTGGACCCTCGACGATTACTTCGCCGCCGATCTCGATCAAGGGTTTCAGGTTCAGCGTCGCTTCCACCTCGCCGCCCGGCGGGAGCCGGATCTTGTCTACCGCCATCAGCTTTCCCGCAGTGGCCCGAATTTCGTATGACCCGGGCGGAACCTCCAAGAACCGCGATGTACCCGCCTGGTAGCCGTTGTGCGAATAGCTGACCCGGTTTTCCGGAGAGCCGCTCAAAATCGACACGTTGGGCATAACTCCCTCCGGCAAGCCGCCCACCTGGACGCGCAGCGACGCGGTCGCGACGGTCTCCGTCCAAATTTTCAAACCCGCCAGTTCTCGCCCCGGGGCGACGGCGATCCGCTCGGCGCGCTCGGGCGAGGACGCGCGGGGATAGTACGCGGTCGTTAGAGATTTCTTCCCTATGCCCATGCCAAACGAGGCCGCAGCCTCAAGCACATAGCGCCCCGGTGGCACGTGAAACAGACGGTACTCGCCGCGCTCGTCGGTAGAAGTTTGCGCGATGGTGAGAAGTTGTCGTCCGCCGCGTCTCCAAATGTCCCGCCGTAAGGCGACGCGAACGCTCCCCACAGGATCGCCCTCCGAGTCGAGCACGGTTCCCGAAACCGAGCCCGCCGAGTCAAGCGAAAATCGACATTCGGTTTTTGTTCGCCCGCAACTAGTTTGACGTAAGTCCCGGGCTGGGTGTTGCGTTCGGTTCCGTAGGCGGAATTGATGTAGCCCGGCTTGCTAGCGAGCACGCGGAAACTGCCGGCGGGCAATCCTTCCAGCCGAAACTCGCCGCGATCGTTGGTGATCGACGTGGCGTAATCGGCGCCAAGGTAACCTTGGACGGAGACTTTGCGCACGGGTTCGCCGGTAACGGCGTCCAGGACTCGACCGCTCATCGTCCCAGTACCCGGAGCCTGTGCGTACGCGCAGGCAAGCGAACCGAGAAAGGTTGCGAAACGAATCGTTCCGCTCATGCACCAACTATAGCCGGGTTTCCGTGAATGTTTGGTGACATAAACCGCCGTCGATAGGATCATCCTTTGCCTCTCACACCGGAACAGCGTGCTTTGAATTTGGAAAAAATCGCGCGGGCGTCGGTCGCCGCCGAACGCACCGCCGGAGTGCCCGCCGAGTTGTGTTGCGCCCAGTGCATTCTCGAATCCGGCTGGCTCGAGAAAGCGCCGGGGAATAATCCATTCGGTATTAAGGCGCGGGCGGGGCAGGCTTCCACTCCGGTTCTCACCACGGAATTCCTGACGCCGCAACAGTTGGGGAACGTGCAGGCGAAAGGCGTCGAAATTCGCAACGTGGCGCCGCTCGTCAACGGCAAGCACAAGGTGCTACTGGTCGACCAATTCGCCGCTTATGCGACGCTCGACGAGGCGTTTCTCGCCTACACGGCGCTGATCGTCAAAGGCAAGTTTTTCGCGCCGCGATTCACCCGCTACCAACAACACAAGAGCTTGCCGCAGTTTTTGAAGGATCTCAAGGGCGCCGACGGCCAGCCGCCGTACGCCACCGATCCCAACTACGACTCGAAGATTCTCGCGCTCACCGCGCAGACCAACGTTCGAACCGCGCTCGAGCGGGCGCGAGCGGCGGCTTAGCTCGCCATGAACTCCATGAGCTTCTCGCGGTAGTTACGGCTGAGCGTCAACTGCGTGCCGTCGTTCAGCACGATCATGTATTCGCCGTGGAACCACGGTTGCAGTTCCTTGATCCGTTCCACGTTCACGATGCGGGAGCGGTGGACGCGGATGAACTTGCGCGGGTCCAGGCGCGATTGGATCGAATTCATCGTCTCGCGCAGGATATGCGTTTCCCCGCCCAAGTGCAGAACGATGTAGTTGTCGGCGGCTTCCACCCAATCGATGTCGTCCATCCGGACGAAGAACACCTTGCCCGACGAGCGCACGGCGAGGCGGTTCGGGCGCGGCTTGTTCGGACCGGCGATGCCCGCGCTGCGCTGCACTTCGAAGTGCGCGCGGATGCGCTGCAGGCAACGGTCGAGCCGCTCCTCGTCGAACGGTTTCAACAGATAGTCGAGCGCGCTCACCTCGAAGGCCCGCACCGCGTGCTCGTCGTGGGCCGTGACGAACACCACCACGGGATTCTTCTGCGCGATCCGCGATTCGAGAAACGCGAACCCGTCCATCTCGGGCATTTGGATATCGAGGAACAGAAGATCCACCGGGCGTTGGTCGAGAAAGCCCGCCGCCTCCGGACCGCTCGCGCACTCGCCCGCGATGGCGATATCGGGCTGTGTTTCGAGCAGCCGCCGCAGCCGTTGGCGGGCCAAGCGTTCGTCGTCGACGATTAATGTTTCGATGGGCATTTCCCCGTTTCCCCGCTCATGCCGGACTTAGACGAAGAGGAACCTCAATGGTTACCTCAAAACCCCCGCCCGCGAGATTCGAAAAAGAAAGAATATGATCGTTTCCGTACACTTGCGCCAGTCGGCGGCGCGTATTGCCGATGCCGACGCCTTCTTTCACCTGTATCGGCGCCGTCTCGGGAACGCCCGGTCCGTTGTCCCGCACCTTCATCAGTAGCCGCCCGCCGCCCGAAGTCGCCCGAATGTCCAATTTCCCGGTGCCCGAGATGCGCGACAACCCGTGTTTCAAGGCGTTTTCCACGATCGGTTGCAAAATCAGATTCGGGACGCGACCGTGCAGCGAGGCGGGCTGCAAATCCCAACTGACCTGTAGACGCTCCTCGAAGCGCATTTGTTCGATTTCGAGGTAGCGCTTCAGAAAATCCACCTCGATCATGAGAGGCACTTCGGGCACACCCATGTGTTCGAGCGTCAGTCGCAGGAAGTCGCTGAGTCGGATCACCATGCGCTCCGCGGTGCGCGGATCGCTGTGTACCAGTTCGCTAATCGTGTTGAGCGTATTGAAGAGAAAGTGCGGGTGCAACTGCATTTTCAGAGCTTGCAACTGCGCGCGGGCGAGCGCGGTCTCCAGTTGCGAAGCGCGCAGGCGGTCTCGCTCGGCGCGGCGGAAATAATCGCCCGCCAATTGCGAAAGCAGTACGATTCCATACTGGAGAACGCCGTAATCGAGCGAGAGCAGCGCCATGCGCAGCGAGTCTTCCAGGCTGCCGATCTGCTTGTTGGGGAAGAGCTCCGGAAAGACGGTGGAATTCCAGATCGCCTTGCTCGCGATTCCCAGAACGAGGGCGGCAATGAGGTGGAATCCGAGATTCCGCCACCAATGGGGGCGGTGAACGGGGTAGCGGCTGGCAAGCCAAAGCACGAGCGGCGTCAGCGCGGCCCAAATCCAGGCGAAGCTGACCTCGGCGGCGATCGCCTGCCACCAGGAGAACGGATAGTTGTTGAGTTCGGCGCGGTAATGGGTTTGGACGGCGGTGATGAGCCCGAAGAGGGTCCACAGCAGCCAGATTTTCGCCCAGCGCGGCGTATGTCCGTCCATCCCCAATATTGTCCGCCGGGAACGGCGCGGGCGGTGATGGACGGTGGCGAAACGCGTATGGTGCGGGGCGAGCGTCAACGGAAAGTCCGCAACGCCTTCCAATCGACCTTGTGTCGGACTTCCGGTCGATCGAGCGAGAGCAGACCGGCCCGAGCGTGCAACTCCTTGGCGCGCTTCCGTTCGCCCGTCTTGTCGAGCGTGTTGGCGTAGGCGCGCAGGGCGGGAATGAGCGAAGGATGCGAGTCGCCATAAGCCTGCTGGCGGATGGCGAGCGAGCGTTCCACGGCGAGCCGCGCTTCGGCGTAGCGTCCTAGCTCGAATTGCGCGGCGGCGAGGTTCAGCAGCGGCTCGGCGTTGGCGTGGTTCATGGGTCCGAGGAGACGGTCGCGCAGTTCCACCGACCGGCGGAAGGCGGCCTCGGCCTCGACCGGGCGGCCGCGATCCATGAGAATCGCGCCCAGGCTGTTCCAATACATAGCGAAGCGCGGACTGCCGGGTCCGATGGAGGTTTGGGCCAGGCGGAGGGCGAACCGGTAGCGGCGCTCCGCCTCGTCGGGATCGTGGCGGGCGCGCGCCAAATCGCCGCCGGTTAACTGCAGAGCCGCGAAATCGGGATGGCCTTCGCCGAGCGCGGATCGAGCCAACGTTTCCGCGCGCCGGAAGAGCCGGTCGGCTTCGTCGTGCCGGTTTCGCTCGCGCAACAGATCGGCGAGTTCGGCCAGCACGGGAATCAGGCGCGGATGACCTTCGGGTAAGCCGCGTTCGAAGACGGCGAGCGATTGCCGAAGACGGCGCTCCGTTTGCGGTAAATCGCCTTCCGCGCGCGCCACTCGCGCCGAAAGATGGATGGCTCCACCGTAACGGGCGTCTTGCCCGCCGTGCGCCGACAGGGCCGTTTCGAGAGCGCGTTGCGCGCTCGCCTCCGCTTCGTCGAGACGCCCTAAAGCCAGTAAGAGATCGGTTTTCGACGACCAAACGAACGCCCGGTGCGCGTCGTTCTTCGATAGCGCGAGGGCACGGTCGAAGGCGGCGAGCGAATCGCGATGACGGCCGAGCGAGCGCAGGACATTCGCGTAAATCGTCTCCGTGGCGGGGGCCGCCGCTCCGTGTCGGCGCTGTAAATCGAGCGCGCGCTCCAGGTGCCTTAGCGCCTCCGCGTCGCGTCCGCGGGCGTGATCGAGCTCGGCGCGGTTACTGAGCAGGGCGGCGAGATCGCGAGGACGGTCCAGGCGCTCCCAAAGGGCCGCCGCCGCGTCGTAGTCCTCGCCCGCCGCTTGAAACTCGCCCGCGCGGTAACGCAGCGCGCCCCGATTGTTATGGCCCAACGCGATCAAGTGCCAGGCATCGCCCAACGCGCGCGCCGCCGCGATCGCCTGGCTGTAGACCGCGTCCGCTTCGGGAAACAGTCGCCGTTCCTGCAAGCGGTTGGCTTCGGCGAGGCTCCGGTCCACTTGAACGGCGATCGCCGCCACCTGAATCGCGAGCGTCAGCATGCCAAATCATGGACGCGGAACGCCCGCTAGCGAGCCGTTTTGGGGTGGTCCCCGTAACAAATGGGGCGGCCGCCGCCATGGGGAAGGCTATACTTGAATTATCAACGTCATGCAACGAATTCGCGATTTTCTGCGGTTCTCGGCGCACCTCCAGTTGCTTCCGGCGCTCGAAAGCGGCGAGGAGACGCTGGTGGGCGGCCAAGCCGTCATGGAAGGCGTAATGATGCGCGCCCCGCATAGCTACGCGATTTCCGTGCGGAAGGCGAACGGCGAAATCGTCACCGACACCGCGCCGCTGGCGAAGGTATCCGAGAAGTATCCGATCTTCAAATACCCCTTTATCCGCGGCGTCGGTACGCTCGGCCAAGCCATGTGGCTGGGCGTGAAGGCGCTGAAATTTTCCGCGAACGTGGCGCTCGAAGAAGAAAACCAAACCAAAGGAAAATCCGGTAAAAAAGAGTCGCTTTCCGATTGGGCGATGATCGCGAATCTCGTCGTTAGCCTCGGATTTTTCATTTTCCTCTACAAGCTGGTACCGCTCTGGATTACCGACTTCGCCCGCAAGTTTTTCCCGATTCTCGACGGCCGCATCGCTTTTAACTTTCTCGACGGCGTGATCCGGCTGGCGATTTTTCTGGGCTTCCTCTGGGGCATCTCGCGCTGGAAGGATATTCGACGAGTGTTCGAGTACCACGGCGCGGAGCACAAAGTCGTGTTCAATTTCGAATCCGGCAAGCCGGTGACGGTAGAGAACGCGCAGAAGTTCGTGACGTGGCATCCGCGCTGCGGTACCAGTTTTCTGATCGTCGTGATGTTGATTTCGATGGTCGTGTACATGTTCCTGCCGCTCGACGGCTTTTGGGAAAAGTTCGCGGCGCGCGTCGTTCTCATTCCGGTTATCGCCGGGGTGAGTTACGAAGTGATCCGGTTCGCGGCCAAGCATCCCGGGTCTCTGATGACGATCCTGACCGCGCCGGGCTTGTGGCTGCAGCGGATCACCACGCAACCGCCCGACGACAGTCAAGCGGAGATCGCGATTTCCGCGCTCAACGCGGCGATGGAGCTCGAAAAGCGGCAAGGCGGAGAGTTGGTTATCGCCTAAATGCAGTATGCCGAGAAACTGGACGCTCTCGAAGCGAAGTTCGAGGAGCTCCAGCAGCAGATGGCCGATCCCGCGGTCATCAACGACCCCGAGAAGTACCGCAAAACGGCGAAGAGCGTCTCCGAACTCGAGGACGTCATCGGCGATTATCGCGGCTGGAGGGCCGCTTCGCGCGATCTGGCGGGTCTCGAACCCATGCTCGGCGAGACCGACGCCGATCTGCGCGCGATGGCCGAAGAAGAGGTGGCGCGGCTCGAACCGCTGATCGCCGAATACGAGGAGCGGTTGAAGCTCCACCTGCTGCCCAAGGATCCGAACGACTCGAAGGACATCGTGCTCGAAATTCGCGCGGGCGCGGGCGGCGACGAGGCGAGCCTGTTCGCGGCGGAAATTTTCCGGATGTACTCGCGCTACGCGGAAAAAGAGAAGTGGCGGGTGGAGGTCACTTCGATCAGCGAGAACGGGGCGGGCGGCGCGAAGGACGTGCAGGCGCTGATTTCGGGCAAGAAGGTGTACTCGAAGCTGAAGTACGAATCGGGCGTGCATCGCGTGCAGCGCGTGCCGGCGACGGAAACGCAGGGGCGCATTCACACCTCGACGATCACCGTCGCGGTGCTGCCCGAAGCGGACGAAGTCGAAGTGAAGATCGAGGCGAAGGACATTCGCGTCGATACGTTTTGCTCTTCGGGGCCGGGCGGGCAGAGCGTCAATACGACGTACTCGGCCGTACGCATCACGCATATTCCGACCAACACCGTCGTCTCTTGCCAGGACGAAAAATCGCAGATCAAAAATCGCGAGAAAGCCATGCGCGTACTGCGCAGCCGTCTGTACGAAGTGGAGATGGAGAAGCAGATGGCGGAGTTGGGCGCTCAACGCAAAAGCATGGTGGGAACGGGCGACCGCAGCGAGAAGGTCCGGACGTACAACTTCAAGGAGAACCGCGTGAGCGATCACCGGATCGGCCTGACGCTGTATCAGCTCGACCGGATCATCGAAGGCGAAATCGATCCGCTGGTGGAGGCTCTCACCGCGTTCTACAACTCCGAGAAGCTCAAAGAGCAGGCCGAGAGCAAGGAGTAATCCGCTTGCGGCCGGAACTGTCTCTGGGCGAGGCGGCGCGGCAGGGAAGCGAGATTCTGGCGCGCGGCGGAATCGAGGCTCCGCGATTGACGGCCGAGATCTTGCTGGCGCACGCTCTCGGCGTCGAACGCGTCTACCTGTTCGCGCATTCCGAAGATCGGCTTACCGAACTCGCTTGGATCCACTACGGGCGTTGGCTCAATGAGCGGCTCTCGGGTAAACCCACGCAATACATCACCCGCAAGCGGGAGTTTTACGGGCGTGAGTTCGCGGTAGCGCCGGGAGTACTAATTCCAAGGCCCGAGACGGAGTTGGTCGTCGAGCGTGCGATCGAGATCGCGCCGTCGGCGGAAGGCGCGATCGTCGACGTGGGTACGGGCAGTGGATGCATCGCCGTGACGCTCGCGTGCGAACTGCGGCGGCGGGTATACGCCGTCGATCTGGCGTCGGTGGAACTCGCGCGGGAGAACGCGAAAAAAAATAATGCCGAAGTCGTGTTTTGGCAAGGCGACTTGCTAACGGCGGTCCGGCGCGCGGGCATGATCGTGTCCAACCCGCCGTACCTTCCCGACGGCGACCCCGTGCCGCGAGAAGTGGGCGAATGGGAACCTCCGCTGGCTCTCTACGGCGGTCCGGACGGTCTCGACGTCTGGCGGCGTATCGTCGAGCAAACGCCGCCCGGCGCGTGGCTGGTGGGCGAGATCGACTCGCGCGCCGAGATGCTTCCCTTGTTCGATTCCCCTTCGCTCGGCGGACGGTGGGAGCATATCGAAATACGCCCGGACCTTGCCGGGAAGCCGCGAGTGTTGAGCGCTTATCGCCGATGACGAGATCGATCTTCCACCTCGATATGGACGCGTTCTTCGTGAGCGTGGAAGAACTCTTCGACCCGTCGCTGAAGGGCAAGCCCGTAGTGGTGGGCGGGCGGCGCGATCAGCGAGGCGTCGTCTCGGCGGCCTCCTACGCGGCGCGCAAGTTCGGCGTGCATTCCGCGATGCCCTTGCGGACGGCGGCGCAAAAATGTCCGCAAGCGATCTTCGTCGAGGGCCACCCGGATCGATACCGCGAGTACTCGCACAAGGTGCGCGCGGCGCTCGACCGGTTTACGCCCGCCGTCGAAATGGCGTCGATCGACGAAGCCTATCTCGACATGACGGGCACCGAGCGTCTGCACGGCCCACCGTTCGAAGCGGCGCACAAGTTGCACGAGAGCGTGCGCGCGGCGACGAAGCTGAACTGCTCGATCGGCGCTTCGGCCACGAGGCTGGTTTCGAAGATCGCCTCCGATCAGGCGAAACCGAACGGCGTACTGTGGATTCCCCCGGGATGCGAAGCCGATTTTCTCGCGCCGCTCGCGGTCGAGAAGGTGCCCGGGGTCGGCAAGGTCACCGCGCGCGAACTGCATTCGATGGGCTTGCGGCGCATCGGCGATCTCTCGCGGCTCGACGACGCGCTTCTACAAAAACGTTTCGGCAAGTGGGGATTGGCGCTGGCGGGGAAGGCTCGCGGCGAGGACGCCGGAGGGTGGTTTTCGGCGGGCGTCGGCGAAGATGCCGACGCGAAATCGATCAGCCACGAGCGGACGTTCGATTTCGACGTCGCCGACGAGGCCACGCTGCTCGCGACGATCGAACGGCTCGGCGAAATGGTGGCGCAGCGCATGCGCGCGCAACGCGTGGTGGGCCGGACGGTGCACTTGAAGCTCCGCTACTCGGACTTCTCGACGTACACTCGCGCCCGTACGCTGCGCGAACCGACGGCCATCGACCGTACGATCGGCGACGCGGCGCGGGGGTTGTTTCTCAAGACGTGGCGGCGCGGAGACTCGGTACGATTGCTGGGCGTGGGCATGTCGGGACTGGTGGAGGCCGCCGAACAGGCGAATCTCTTCGGCGAACCGGAGCGATGGACGAAGGCGCTCGAAGCCGTGGACGCGATGCGGGAGCGGTTCGGCGCGGACAAAGTGTCGATCGCGCGCGGCATGGCGGGTAAGTTTCGAGAGCGCACGCACGAGGCGCTTCCCGACCTGGATTATCCGGGCCCGGCGCGGTCGAGCAAGTAGTCGGCGATGGCGAGCGAAGCGGTGGCTCCGGGGCTCGGCGCGTTTACTACGTGCAGCGCATTGGCGCGCTCGACAATGTCGAAATCCTGAACGGGCGTGCCGTTTTCGGCGATCGCTTGCGCCCGCACGCCCGCGCCGCCGGGAGCGAGATGGTGCGACTCCACGGCGGGTACCAATCGTTGAAGCGAGCGGCAAAACTCGGCGCGGCTCAACGACCGTCTTACTTCGTAAGCCGCCACCGACGGATACTTCGCGAAGAACTTCCAGAAGCCGGGGAACGACAAGGTGTCGGCGACGTCTCCCCACCGGAAATCGGTTTTCGTGTAGCCTTCGCGACTGGTAGCGAGAACGGCGTTGGGGCCGCATTCGACGCCCCCACCGATCATGCGCGTGAAATGCACGCCGAGGAACGGGAACGCGGGATCGGGCACCGGATAAATCAAATGGCGAACGAGTTTCGCGCCTTCGCCCGTCATCGCGAAATACTCGCCGCGAAAGGGAACGATGCGGGTCGTGCGGCGTTCGCCCGCCAGCGCGAGGACGCGATCGGAATGGAGACCCGCGCAGTTGATCAGATAGTCGAACGCCTCGCCGTTCACGCGCCAGCCCGCGCCGTCGCGCTCGATAGTTTCGACCGACGAATTCAGTCGCACCTCACCGCCCGACGCGCGGATCAGTTCGGCCAGTTTGCGACAGACGGCGGGGTAGTCGGCGATCCCTTCTTCGGGTACGTGTACCGCCGCCACACCCGCGACGTGAGGCTCGATCTCGCGCATCGCCTCCGGTTCGAGCCAACGCAGACCGGCGAGTCCGTTCGCGGCGCCTCTCGCCAGCAACTCGCGCAACCTGGGCAATTCGTCGTTCGACACCGCGACGACGAGCTTCCCGCAGGTCTCGTGCGGAATTCCGTGTTCCGCGCAGAACGCCCGCATGTGCCGGATCCCTTCGACGGCCAGCTTCGCCTTCAGCGACCCCGGTTTGTAGTAAAGACCGGCGTGGAGAACTCCGCTGTTGTGCCCGCTTTGGTGGCGGCCCACTTCGGGTTCCTTTTCGAAGACGACGAGGCGAGCGCCGGGCCAGCGCCGCAATCTCCGCCAAGCCGTCGCTAGGCCGACGATTCCGCCGCCCACCACACAAAGGGTTCGAGCCACTTTATGTAGACTAGGACAAGTCCGCGAATCATAACGAATGCTTCTTGCCCGCGAATTCGTCTCCTACATCTCCCGCCAATTAGTACGCCGCTTAAGCCAGCAGATGATCGACGCCCCGAATAGCGCGGCGACGGTGGAACAGGTGGCCGCGATCGTCGACGAGGATTTGTCGATCGAAGACCGCTTGAACGACGAGGTGAGGTCCGAGCTCGAACAGTACTCCGACTACATGCGCGAGAACGGCATCAGCTACCAGGAGATGTTCCGCAAGGTCAAGAACCAGTACATCCAAAAGCGGAAAATCATTCGGGCTTCCGGCCGCGACACGGGCGACGCGATGAAGCTGTCGCGCGACAAAGTGACGGACCTCTCGCACAAGATTCTCGCGGCCCTGCGCAAATCGCGCGACGTGCGCGTGAAGAAGGACCCGAACGAGGTTCGCCTCGAAATCGTTAAGGGCATGACCGAACTTCTCATGCTGGAAGAGAAGGTCGATCGCGACGCGCGTCAAAAAGTGAAGACCATCAAGCGCGACATTCCCGAAGGCGGCGAGGAATGGGACGTGCTGCACAAGCGCTACTATGCCGAAGAACTGAAGAAGCTCGGCATCGATCTTAACGCGCGGTAGCGCGCATCGTGGTCCTAGGCAGTCTCAACATGGACTTGATTCTGCGCGTGGATCGGCATCCCCGGCCTGGAGAAGCGGAGTCGGTCAGATGACCGCCGACGGTCCCGAGCCCGATCTTCGGGCCGAAGCGGCTCGGGTGGCGGCGAGCGCGCGATTCCAGAAAGCGCCCGTGTTGCGCGATCTGCTGCTCTATCTCGCGCGGCGCGGCGCCGAGCCAACGAACGAATACGCGGTGGGCGTCGACGTTCTAGGGCGACGGCCGGATTTCGATCCGAAAACCGATTCGTCCGTACGCGTCCATATGGGCCGTCTGCGGCAGCGCCTGCGCGATTACTACGAGAACGAAGGGCGGGCCGACGGCTTCCGTTTGTCGCTTCCGGCAGGCGGTTACCAGATTCAGTTGGAGCGTGCGGAAGCCGCGCCCTCCGCCGCCTCGAAACCCGCGAGAGAGTGGCGGCGGCCCGTAGCGGTAGCGTTGGGCGCGCTCGCGATCGCCGCCCTAATCGCCGACAACGTTCGGCTTCGTTTCGAGACTCGCGCGGGTTCCGCGCCGACTCTCGACCGGTTCTGGGCCGATGCGATTCGCCGAGGCGATCCCGTGACGATGATCGTGCCCGCGCCGATCTTTTTCCAATGGCCCAGCTTCGTGGCGCGCGACTTCTTCGTGAACTCTCCCACCGAGTTCGCCCAATCTTCGCCCTTGCGAGAGTTGAAGGGCAAGCTCGGCGAACCCGAGGTCAGCCAACTTTACACGGTGGCGTCGGACACCCTGGCCGTCGGCGTACTGTCGCGCTATCTGCACGATCGCGCGATTTCCACCGTCGTGCGCGACACTTCGGCGGTGTCCATCGACATGCTCGGCGCGCAGAGCGCCTTGCTGATGGTTGGACCGGGCAGCGTTATCCAGGCCGAGGAACTGCTGGCGGGCATGAACTTTTCGCTGAAGAGCGGCACGCGCGCGGTGCTGAATCGCCGTCCCGCGCCCGGCGAGAAAGTCGTTTGGGCGGAAGCGCCGTTGGCGCCGCTGCGTACCGTGTCCTACGGAATCGTCGCGCGACGCCCCGGCAAAGAGCGCGGAACCGAATTGGTGGTGCTCGCCAGCCGCCACAACAACGCCCTGGCGGCTATGCTGACCAGCGCTTCGGAGCTCGAAAAGCTGGAGACGATCCGGCGTAGCAACGGCTCGCCGCGCCATTTCGAGGCGGTGGTCGAGTACGAGCAGAACGCCGAGAAGGTCCTGCGCGCGAAGTGGATCGCGTTTCGGCCGGGCCCGTAAGTCCAGGATTTCGCTACGTTACATCCCGCGTAACATGCGGTTTTCGACCGCGACCGACTTGAATCCGAGTCGCGAACCGCATACGATCCTAATCGATGCGCGCGCTGTTTGTTTTCGCCTCGATCGCCGTCGCGACTGCGGCGCCGGGAGAACGGATCGACAAGTTCATCTGGGAGAAAGCGCAGCGGGACCGCGTGCCCTTCGCCGAACCCGCATCGGACGCGGAGTTCTTGCGGCGGCTTCATCTCGACTTGACCGGTCGCCTGCCGGAGTCCGAGGTCGCGAAGGCGTTCCTCGACGACAAAGATCCAGCCAAGCGGCAGAAAGCGATCGACGGGCTGTTCCCGGAGAAGCCCGTGCCGGGCATGCGTTCGATTTCGAGCCATCCGTTTCTCGACCGCTGGGCCTACTTCCTGAACGATCTGGTCCGCAACGGGCAACTGCTCGAAGAAGGCATCAACGCCTTTTACGACTGGATCTACAAGTGCCTGCTGCTCAACGTCCCTTACGACCAGATGGTGAGGGAAATGATTACGGCGTCGGCGGTTTCCACCTGGACCAACGGCCCGGCCAACTTCCTGGGGCGCAATCGCGTATTCGAGGGCGACGGCTACATGATGAATCACGAGGACACCGCCGACGAACTGGCGATCGCCACCGGCAAGCTGTTTCTCGGGGTCAATCTGGAGTGCATCTCCTGCCACGACGGGGCGGCGCATCTCGAAAAGGTGAACTTGTGGCTCTCGAAGAAGAAGCGGGCGGACGTCTGGCGGCAAGCGAGCTTTTTCGGCAAGACGTACATCTCGCCCGAGTTCGGCCGGTCGCCGCAGTTTATCGTCAACGACACGCGCGCGGGCTACGATCTCAAGACGGTCTCCGCGCTGCGGCCGAAGCGCTATAAAGCGGACATCGCCCCCACTTTCATCCTGAACGGCGGGCGGGCGATCGACGGCGAGGCTCCGCGCGCGGCGTTCGCGCGAATGCTGACGGGCGACCCGCAGTTCGCGCGGGCGACGGCGAATTTGTTCTGGTCGGAGTTGATGGGCGTAGGCATCGTCGAAAATCCTTTCGATTTCGATCTGGCGCGGCAAGACCCGAAGAACCCGCCGCCCGCGCCGTGGAACGTCCAGCCGAGCCATCCCGAATTGCTCGACGCCCTCGCCGACGGGTTCCGCGAATCGGGTTACGATCTGCGGTGGCTGATCCGCGAGATCGTCTCGTCGAAGACCTACGCATTGAGTGGACGCTTCGACGGAGAGTGGAAGCAAACCTACGATTCTTACTTCACGCGGCGTCATGTCAGGCGGCTCTCGGCGGAGCAGCTCTACGACTCGATGTCGCAGGTGACCGGCAATTGGCCGGATTTCAAGATTACCTACAGCCCCAAGAAAACGGCGTTCGCGATGCAGACCCACAGTCCGCAGGACATCGACAAATCGCACCGGCCCACGCTCCTGTGGATGCAGACGTTCGGCCAATGCGACCGCTACGAGGCGGAAGCGACGCGCCGCGCGAGCATGGTGCAGGCGGCGACGTTGCTGAACGACAAGACCGTGCGCGCCAAAGTGGAGATCAAGCCCGATCACGCCTGGATGAAACTCGCCCCGGCGGAGCGGGTCGAGAAACTATTTCTGCTGGCGCTGAGCCGTCCGCCCACGGAGGCGGAGCGCCGTACCGCGCTGAGCCTGCTCGAAAGCGGCGACCCCGTGCGGACCACCGAAGACTTGCTTTGGGCGACGATTAATCGCTTGGATTTTCTTTTCTACTGACATGACCACGGTTCCCACCCTCGCGCGCCGGGGCTTGCTGAAGCTGGGCGGATTGAGCGTCGCCGGATACGGACTGGCGCCGATGCTCGCTCCGCGGAACGTTTACGCGCAGTCGCGCGTCGAACCGCGCGGAACGGCGGACGCGGTGATTTTCCTGAACCTGCTGGGCGGCCCGTCCCAGATGGACACGTTCGACGTCAAGGAAGCGAAGTGGGGGCCCGAGGATCGCGACATCCGCGCGACGAAATTCGGGTATCGCTGGCCGCGCGGATTCTTCCCGAAGCTCGAAGAGCGCCTGGACGACTTGCTGATCGTCCGTAGCATGGAGGCGTGGGAGACCGTCCACAGCCGCGGCCAGTATTACTTGCAAACCGGCCATGCGGTGAGCCCGGCGCGCGTGAAAGAGATGCCGTCCATCGGCGCGATCGTCGCTTACGAGACGGCCGCCCGGCGCAAACCGTCGCACTTTCTGCCGCCGTTCGTATCGATGAACTACGAGGGCACGACGATGTACGGCCCGCTGATCCGCGAAGGGTGCCTCGAGAGTTCCGCCGCGCCGTTGACGCTCGACTTGAAGAACGCCAATCTGCCGTTCGTCGTCGGCGAGAGCGAGCGGGAACGGTTCGACCGGCGCTGGAAATTTCTGCGGGAGTTCGATTCGAGCCGCGCGTCTGTCGCCGCGATGCCCAAAGAAGTGGGGGAGTTTGCCGAGTTCGCCGCCACCGCGCACCGCATGATGGAGAGCCCGGAGATGGCGCGTATCCTGACGCTCGACGCGGAGGCGCGCAAGGCGTATGGCTCTTCGCCCATCGGCGACGCCTGCCTGCTGGCGCGCAACATGGTGGAGGCCGACGCGGGCGCGAAGTTCCTGATGCTGACGCACGCCGACTGGGACCACCACTCGAACATTTATGGGAAGCCGGGCGGGCCTAAAGGCGGCCTCTACACGCTGTGCCCGCAACTCGACGCCGCGCTCGCCGCGCTGCTCGCCGATCTGAAGCGAACAAAAACGCGCGACGGGCGGCATACGCTGCTCGACCGGACGCTGGTGGTCGTAATGGGCGAGTTCGGGCGCACGCCCGGCGAGTTGACCGTCAACGCGGGTCGCGAGCACTACGCCAAGGCGATGGTGGCGGCGTTCGCGGGAGCGGGAGTGAAAGGCGGCCGGGCGATGGGCGCGACGGACGCCGAAGCCGCCAACGTCACCGAGTTCGGATGGAGCCGTAAGCGTCCGATCTACATGGAAGACGTTTGCGCCACCGTCTACTCGACGCTTGGCATCGACTGGTCGAAGCGCCTACGGAATACGCCGAGCGGCCGCGATTTCGTCTATGTCGATCCCGCCGCGCCGATGGGCGTCGTCAGCTTTACGGAAGTCGGCGAGTTCTTCGGGTAGCTAGTTCCCGGCGGCGCGGCTCCGCTCGATGTAGCTCCGCGTGTAGCCTTCCCACTCCCAGGGCGTCACGGTGTTTCCGAAGATCGTTTCGAGAAGCGGACGGAACGCGAGTTCGCCGTTATCGCTGTTCGTCAGGAGAATCATGCAGGCTTGGCGGCGGGAGAAACAGATCATGTAGTTCTGCGCGCCGTCGCCGTGCCCTTCCTTGAAGAAGGCCGGGCCGAACCGGGTCTTGGTCAGCAAGCCCCAGCCCATGCCATAGGCGAGACCGACGGCGGCGGCCTCCGCGCCTTCCGGTTCACTGGCTTCGAGCGCGAGCTGGTGCAAAGTGCGAATCCGTATGGCCGGTTCGAGCAACTCCCTCACGCTCGCCGGTTTGAGAATCTCGCCCGCGAACAGCGCCGCCGCGAAGCGCGTGAGGTCTTCGGCGCTCGTGGTCATCGATCCCGCCCCACGCGCGGGGAAGCGCTTGGTTTGCGACAGGAAACGCTCGTCCGCGCCGTAGCGGTCGGCGACGTTCGATTCGAACTCCCGGCGATAAATCAATCCGGTGCGCGTCATGCCGACCGGTCCGAAAATCGCCTCTTGCATCAGTCGGTCGAGCGGGCGGCCTAGGCGTTGTTCCACCGCGAACTGCGCGAGATTGATCCCTTCGCCCGAGTATTGGTAACGCGTGCCCGGCTCGAAGTGGAGCCGCATCTTCTTATCGGGTTCGAGAAACGCGAAGTTCTTAAGGCCCGAGGTATGCGACAGCAGTATGCGCGCGGTGACGCGAGACCAAGCCGGATCGCGCACCAACGCCGACGCCGTTTCGCGATACGGCTCGTAGGTGTCGAGCGGGCGGGGAAGTATCTTCGCGATCGGCTCGTCGAGCGAAAACTCGCCGCGCTCGGCCAGTTGCATGACGTAGGCCCCGAAGACGCCCTTGGTGATCGACGCCGCCCAGGTTGTCGTTTCGCGCTCCATAGGGAGCGGCGGTTCCCGGCGGCGCAGTCCGAAGGCGGCGCTCCAGACGAGCTTGCCGCCGTCGAGAACGGCGATTTGCGCTCCGGTGACGCGAGCGTCCGCGAGGGTTTTTCGGGCGAACGATTCGGCTTCGGCGATCGGGATCCGAGTGCCGTCGAGCCGGCGAATCGAAGGCTCCGCCGCCAGGTAAACAGTGGCGGAGATTAAGGCGAACAAGGAGGTCACACCTCAAGATACGCGCGCGGCTCGCTTGCGGTTCGCTTACTTGCGGGGGACCGGCGAGAGCGCGACGACCTGCCCGTCGGCGACCAACCGCGAGCGCAGAGTCTCGTAGGGTACGTCTTGCACGTCGCGCTTTTCGGTCGTCGCGATGGCCGCCGCCACCCCCGCCGCTTGGCCGAGCGAAAAGAACGTTTGCTCCAGGCGAATCGCGCCGTAGGCGACATGCGACGCCGAAAGGCACGTGGGCGATATCAGGTTCGTGGCGTTCCGGCGCGGGGGAATCATCGCGCGGTACGACACGCCAAACGGCCCCCAATTGTCGTCGTCGAACACGAAGCCCTCGTTGTACGCCGCGCCGTCGCGCACGATGCGCCGCACGCTATGCGTATCGGTGGGCCAGAAGGCGACGGCCACCGGATCGGCCACGGGCGTGGGGTTCACGCGCCGCGTGTGATGTTCGGTGACCACGTAGTCGGAAACCATGCGTCGGCCGTCGCGCACGTAGAGTTGGCGAGGCCAACCGCCGTTGTCGACAAACTCGTCCTTCGCGAGGCCCCACTGGCGCCACTCGGCTCGCAACGACTCCGGCATTTCGGGATCGTTGGCGAGCAGCCACAGCAGACCGGCGGTGAACTCGCGATGCTCGCGATAAATGCGGTCGCGCGTCGCGTGGTCGCCGTTGGGCCAATCGCGATTCATGCCGTAGAGATTCGCCGAGAGATCGTGCCAACTGCCTAGGTCGGTCTTGCCGTTCGGCAGGCGCGCTTGCGGAGTCCAGAGCTTGCCGCCCGCGCGCAGATAGCGGAAGTAGATTTCATATTGCGAGCGATCGAAGTTCGCGGGTTTCGCGAAGGGGATGCGGTTCGCGGGATCGCGCGTCAGGCAGAGGCGGAAGCAGAAGGCCTGGATGTTCTTGTCGCCCGCGCCCGGAGCGCCGAGCGGTTCGTCCTGAATTGTGGCGATCAGGCCGCTTTTCTGATCTCCGGGGATGAGGTAGGGATCGACGCGGACCTTGAATTGTGCGTGCGTCGTCTCCGCGCGAATGCCGTTCTTGGTCTCGCCGTAGAGCGAGTTCGCTTCGCGCCCCCAGGTGACCGAAACGCCCGCCGCCGCGACGAGGTCGCCTTCGATCGTCGCGTCGATAAAGACCGCCGCTTCGTAGCGCTCGCCCGATTCGACGGAGATTTCGCGAACGCGCCCGTCCTCCACTACCGCGCTCCGCAGCCGCTTCTCGCGGAAGACGGGCACTCTCGCCTCGCGGAGAAAGTCCTCGACGACCGCCTCCGCGACTTTCGATTCGTAACGAAAGGCGGGGCCGGGTTGCCCGTATTTCGCGCCCACCCGCAAGTAGAACTCGCGCGCGATACCGCCGACGGCGGGACTGTTCGGGAACCAATGATTGTCGATGTCGGCGCTGCCGAGGCCTTCGACGACCATGCCGCCGATATGCTTCTCCGGTGCGACCAACGCCACGGAGCGCCCCATCCGAGCTAGTTGCACCGACGCCGCGACGCCCGCCGCCGTTCCGCCGTAGACGACGACGTCGTACTGGGCGGCGAGCGCGAAAATCAGCGGAAGCATTCCGCTAGAAGTACAGCTTCAGCGCGAGTTGCACGGCGCGCGGCGCGGTGTTGGTGGCGAGCCCGGTGACGGTGCCGAAGTTGCCCGCGTCGATGTTGCCCGCCGGGTTGCCGAACGTCGGCGTGTTGAAGGCGTTGAACATCTCCCCGCGCAGTTGCAGCCGGAAGCGGTCGCCGCCGATGGGGAACGTCTTGAGCACGGAGAGATCGAAGTTGTTAAGGCCGTCGCTGCGCGTGCGAGGAAGATTCCGGCCCGCGTTACCGAAGGTGAACGGCGCGGAGTTGACGAACGCCGCGCGGTTGAGCCACCCGTCGATGGTGGGATTGTCGCGCGACGGATCGCCGACGGCGTGCGGCTTCGAGCTTCCGAACGCCGTTCCGTTTTGAAAGACCGCGATTACGTTGCCGCTCTGGAAACTGGCGATCGTATTTAACTGCCAGCCACCCGCGACGTACCGGTAGATCCCGGGGCCGGACTTGCCGAACGGCAACTCGTAACTTGCCGAGAACACCAGCCGCTGCGGCAGATCGATGTTCGATACCGAACGCTCGCCGCGCAGATCGTCCCAGTTGCGCACGCCGTTGTCGCCCGAGTCGAAGAACCCGTTCGCGCCGTTGCCGGTATTGTTATCGATCAGCTTCGAGAACGTGTAGGAGAGCAACAGGCTGAGTCCTTGCGCGAACCGCTTCTCGACGCGCAGGGTCGCCGCGTGGTAAATCGAGTCGCCCCAGGAATCGAGACCCGACGCGCCGGCGAAATGCGGGTACGTGTCGAGCAGACTCGCCCTCGTGACCTGTCGCGCGCCGAGCGCGAGCGTCGGCGAGATAATCCCGAAGAACGGATTGTCCACCAGTTGCTGCAAGCCGGTTCCCAAGGCTCGGAACTGCTCGGGCAGATAGTCGTAGGAGCGAACGGCGGGCTGCGAGACGCCGCGATTGCCCATGTAGCCCGCTTCCACCACCCAGCCTTTCAGGAACTCGCGCTGAATCGACAGGCCCCACTGCTGCGAGTAGCCGCGCTGCAGCGTCCGCAGATTGCCGTCCACGCCCTGACCCAGTCCGGTGAGCGGACCCAGCGTCGAGCCCGTGGGGCTTTGGATGCCCGACGGGAAAGGATTCGAGAGCGAGGCGGCGGGGGTGAAGCCGCCGTCGACGGAGGCGAGTACCGGCGTCGAGACCGAGTAGCCGAAGCGGCCTAATTGGACGAAAACGCCCGTGGTCGGTAAATAGGAAATGCTGTAGCCGCCGCGAATCACGGTCTTCGGGATCGCCTGCCAAGCGAAGCCGAAGCGCGGCTGAAACTCCGAGCCGAGCGCCACGCGATGGCCGCGCGGCAATCCCCCGGTTCCCGGGTACACCAAGCCACCCACTAAGCTGCGTCCGCCCGCCGTGAAAGGAAGGGTCGGATGGAAATTGCTGATCGCGTTGAAGCGGTCCGTAATGCCGCCTTCGTACTCCCACCGCAGCCCGAGATTCAGGGTGAGCTTCGAGGTCACTTTCCAATCGTCTTGGATGAACAGGCCGAAGTTCTTCATCGTGTACGTGGCGGCGGTGATCCGGGGCAGCGCGCCGCCGGTGGGCGTGCCGAGCATGAACGTCGCGAGTCCGAAACCGGAAGTCGCGCCCGCCGTGTTCGGATTCGGGCCTTGCGTAAACGACCGGGCGAAGCCGAAGTTCATCCCCGCGAATCCCTGCGTGTTGTTCAGTTGGTAGACGCGGTTGTCGGAGCCGAACTTGACGTTATGCGCTCCCGCGATCCAGGTGAGGGTGCCCATGTAGCTCCACGCCTTGTTCGACTGCACCAGCGTGTCGCCCTGATCCGCGCCGATGCCCGTCACGTCGGTGATGTTGAACTGCGGGAAACTCGGCACCTGCATTTCGGCGTTCAGCGACGCGGGCAAGCCGAGCGTCGAAACGTCGAACCCGATGCTCCGCGTGGTGCGGTCGGGCAGGTAGAAATTGAGGCCCGTGCGCAGGTCGATCAGCAGGTTCGGGCGAATCGCGTCGGAGAACGAAAAGAACGCCGAGTGACGCTGGAAGATCAAGTCCGAAGTCTGAATCTCGGCGATGTTGTTGTAGTAGTTCGGGGTCCCGCGAAAGCTCCGGTCCCAGGTGTAGCGCCCCGCGATGCGCCGCGTGGGCGTTAGATAATGATCGACCCGAAGACCGTAAATGTCTTTGTTGAGCGGGGCCGAGCCCTCGCCGAAGAAGTTATTGGCGTTGGTGTTTGCGACGCCCGCCGTGTTGGCCGCCGGGTAGAAAGGCAGCACGGCGCGCGAAACCGGGGACACCCGGCTGGCCGGAATGACGTTACCGGGAAAGGCGTCGCGGACGCGATTCGCCGGATTCGCCGGGTCGGTTCTCGTGGTGAACGGATCGTGGATCGAGATGAGCGCGCCGGTGGCGGTTCGGGTCTGGCTGAAATCGCCGTTCCGCTGGAGATCCGTCGGCACGGTGCGGATGGCGCGCGCCAAGTTGCGCTGCATCAGCTTCTCCCAGTTGAAGAAAAAGAAGGTCTTGTCCTTTTTGATTGGACCGCCGAACGTAGCGCCGAATTGATTGAACACCAGCGGACCTTTAGTACGCCCCGCGCGGTTCGAGAAAAAGTCGTTTGCGTTCAAATTCTCGTTGCGATGGAATTCGTACACGCTGCCGTGATACTCGTTGGTGCCCGCTTTGCTGATCAGATTGATGAAACCGCCGCCGCTGCGTCCGTATTCGGCGCTGGGATTGCGGACGATCAACCGAAACTCCTCGGTGGCGTCGATCGAGAGCGGCGTTTGCAATCCGCCCGACGTAAAATTTTCCGCCGCGATACCGTCCACCATATAGTTGTTCGACGACGGCGGACCGCCGCCGATCGAAGCGCGCGATCCGTCGAACGCGGAAATCGGAATGTCCCCGAACAAACCGGTGGCGCGCACGCCGGGAACGAGCAGCGCGAACTGCAACGGGTTACGACCGGAGGTCGGCAGGTCGAGAATCTTCTGGTTCGTGATGACGGTGGAGATCGTCGGCCGCTCGGTTTCAAGCAGCGGAGCCGTCCCCGAAACCTCTACGCTCTCGGTAACGTTGCCCAAATCGAGCGCAACGTCGCTGCGGAGCGTTTGGCCTTCGTCGAGCGTGAGGTTCGAAACTGTAGCCTTCCGGAAACCGGTCTGCTCCACCTCGATCCGGTACACGCCTCGCGCTAATAGGGGGGCCGTGTAGTACCCCTGCTCGTTGGTGGCGATATCGCGGCGGACGCCGGTATCGGTGTTGATAATGGCGACCTTGGCTCCGGCGACGACGGCTTCGGTGCGGTCCGTCACGCGCCCGGTGATCTGGGCGGTTTGGGCGAACGCGCAGGCTGCGATTAGAAAGATCCCGTAGCGGAACAGCTTCATGGCTGGTAACTCCTTGGAAACGGCGAGATTGCATTCATAATGGGCCGGAAAGCGTAGAGCAAGCAAGTCTCCCGTCGCTAAATGTTGCACTTCGAATAACGAGCCTGAATTCAACGTGGTAGCGCTCGTTAAAGCGATGTTGTATCTTTGTTGCAAATGGTGGAGTCTCCCGCGCCACCGCTTTCGCGCGCCGACCGAGAGCGGCTACTCGACGAACTGTTGCGCTCTCCGGCGTTCGGAAGATCCGATCAATTGCGGCGGCTTTTACGGTACGTTGTGGCCGAAGAGATCGAGGGCCGGGGCACCGGTCTATCCGAGTATTCGGTCGGCGTTCACGCGCTGGGCCGTCCGGCGGAATACTCGCCGGACGTAGATTCCACCGTTCGCAGCCGGACTCACGAATTGCGCAAGCGGCTGGAAGAGCATTACCGTCGGCATCCATCGGAGTGGCGAATCGAGTTGCCGCGAGGGACTTATCAGCCGCGATTCGTTCGTTTCGAACCCGAAACGCCCGCCGCGGCGGAACCGAACGCCGGTTGGCCGTGGCGCGTCTTCCTTGCCGGTGGTTTAGCGACCTTGGGCTTGGCGGCCTTAGGATTCGGCGTCTGGCGCGTCTGGCAATCGCCGGGAGAACGGGCAATACAAACGATCTGGGGGGAGGCTGCCGAACGTGGATCGCGCGTCACCATCGCCCTATCCGCGCCCCTGCAGTTCTGGATCCGGAACCTAGGCGATGCGCCGCAACCCGTGGACGATCCGCCGTTTCTCGCGCCGGCGCCGAAATCGCCCGAGTTCGAGGCGTGGTTTCTTCGTCACGGACAGGCGGATACCGCCCGGGCGTTTTTGCACCCGAATCTTCATTCGCCGCTTTGGGGCGACGCTTCCGGCGCGATCGCGCTTACGCGGTTTTTCTCGGCGCGCGGCGTCGAGATCGAGTTTCTCGCGGAGCGCAACGTCCGTCCGGCGGCTCTTCGCGATCGCAACGCCGTCGTGATCGGACGCGCCGAATACAGTTACTCGATCGCGCAATTGCAGCCCGGCAACGGCTACCGGATCGCCTACGACCGCGAGCGTCGCCGGGTGGCCGTGTTCGACCCGGCGGGCAAGGCCGTCCACTATCGCGAGAGAGGCGGGCAAATCAACTACGGAATCGCGACGATGCTCGTGAATCGAACCGATCGCGGAGCTTTGCGCACCGTTCAGTTTTCGGGCATCAATTCGGACGCGGCGCAAGCGGCCGTCGAATATCTCACTTCCGGACGTCATCTCGCCGAACTGATCGGCTGGGTGACGGCGCAAGGCCGCCCCATGCCCGCGTCGTTCCAGGTCGTGGTGCGCACCACCTCGCGCGATACGTACTCGCTGAAGGCGGAGCGCGTGGCGTTTCTCGCGCTGGAATAGCGCCGGATGCTACATTGGCGCTAACGATGCGCGAACGGGCTCGGGAAACCGGTGCGGCGGCGCTCGAAGCGGCGGTGGCCCGGTTCATTCGCGGCAAGCCCGAAGCGGTCGAGCTAGCCTCGGCGTGTCTGTTGGCGGGCGGACACTTGCTGATCGAGGACGTGCCGGGCGTGGGCAAGACGACGCTGGCGCAGGCGCTGGCGCGAGCCGTCGACGGAACGTTTCAGCGCGTGCAATGCACCGCCGACATGCTGCCTTCCGACGTGCTGGGCGTTACGATTTTCGATGGCGCGTCGCGGGAGTTCGAGTTCAAGCGCGGCCCGATTTTCGCGAACGTCCTGCTGGCCGACGAGATCAACCGCGCCACGCCCAAGACGCAGTCGGCGCTGCTCGAAGCGATGAACGAATCGCAGGTGACCGTCGACGGCCGAACGTACCCGCTCGAAAAGCCGTTCATGGTGATCGCCACGCAAAATCCGGCGGAGCACCACGGCACCTATCCGCTGCCCGAGTCGCAGCTCGACCGGTTTCTGATGCGGATCGAGATCGGCTATCCGGGTGTCGAGAGCGAACGCGAAATCGTGCGCCAGGCAGAGCGGGAGGCGGTGCGCGATACCGGTCCCGTATTGTCGAAAGAGGAAGCGCTCGCGCTCTCGGCGGAAGTTTCTCGCGTGCAGGTGGCGGACGCGCTGGTGGACTACATGCTCGCCATCGTGACGGCGACGCGATCGCACGAAGGCTTGACGCTGGGGGTGAGTCCGCGCGGATCGCAGGCTCTGTATCGCGCCACGCAGGCGGTGGCGTATCTCGCCGGCCGCGACTACGCCACGCCCGACGACGTCAAACGCGTGGCCGTTCCGGTCTGCGCCCATCGCGTGATGGTGAACTCGCGCACCAGTTTGAGCCAGCGCGGCGTGTCGGCGGCCGGACGGGTAATCGCCTCGATCTTATCCACGGTGGAAGTGCCGTTGTAAGGCGGGCAACCGCTACCCTGGTAAGGAATGAAAACTGCAATCATCGGGCTTCCGATGACCGGAAAAACCTCGCTGTTCACCATCCTGACCGGCGCGCACGAAGAGACGCGGATGGGGCAGATGGAGGCGCGCATGGGCGTGACCAAGGTGCCGGACGCGCGCCTCGAAGCGCTGGCCAAGATCTTCGCGCCGCCCAAGGTCACCCACGCGACGGTCGAGTATCTGGACTATCCGTCGATTTCGAAAGAGGCGCTGGCGAACGCGAGTTACCTCGGCGGACTGCGAACCGCCGACTCGCTGATGCACGTGCTGCGCGTGTTCGAGAGCGATACGGTGCCGCACGAGAAGGGCTCGGTCGATCCTCTGCGCGACGCCGACGACGTCGAGACGGAACTGATCTTGAGCGATCTCGTGGTGGTCGAAAAGCGGCTGGAACGCGTCGAGAAAGATCGCAAAAAACTAAAGACCGCCGAACTCGATAAAGAGTTCGAACTGCTCGAGCAAGCGAAGGCGCTGCTCGAAGACAATCGCCCGTTGCGCGAACTCGAACTCGACGCCGAGGGCGGGAAGCGGTTGCGCGGGTTTCAGTTTCTATCCCAGAAATCGATGCTCTACGTGATGAACGCGGGCGAGGAGGACGCGCCGCGATTGCACGAGGTGGAGGAGAAGTTCCAGAGCGGGCCGCTGGGGGCGCGCAAGAACACGGCGGTGACGGCGGTGTGCGGCAAGATCGAGGCGGAACTCGCGGAACTCGGCGCGGAGGAGTCGGATGAGTTGTTGAGTTCCTACGGGCTGAAGGAATCGGGTCTCCAACGCCTGATCGCGGCGACGTACCAACTCCAAGGGCTAATGTCGTTTCTGACGGCGGGCGAGACGGAGGTGCGCGCCTGGACCATCCCGGTGAACTGCCGGGCGCAGAACGCGGCGGGCGCGATCCACACCGATCTCGAAAAGAAGTTTATCCGCGCCGAGGTCGTGAACTGGAAAAATCTCGTCGATCTAGGCGGCTATCCCGGCGTGCGCGAAAAAGGCTTGCTGCGCCTGGAAGGCAAGGATTACATCGTCAAGGACGGCGACGTGATTGTGGTAAGACACGGCTGAGAAGCGCGAGCGCGATACCGGCGGCGAGCGCGCCCCAGGCGAACCAGTCGCCGTGTCGCGAATAGAAACTCGTCTCGCTCACGGTCGAAAATCGAAAGCGCCCGGCGGTCTCGATATAGGGCGGCAACTGCGCGGCGATGCGGCCGGCGGGGTCGATCGCGCTCGAAAAGCCGTCGTTGGTAACCCGCAGGATCCAGCGTCGGTTCTCGATGGCGCGCATGCGGGTCAGCAGGCGATGCTGCTCGCGCGCCGCGGTCCGGAAGAACCAACCGTCGTTCGAAACGTTCACCAGCACGTTCGCGCTAAGGGCGGGGAACCGGCGTACCAAGTGAGGAAACGCCGCTTCGTAACAGATGAAAGTTCCGATGCGCAGAGACGCCGCGGTCGCCACGCTGGGGCCGGGACCGGGTACGAAATCTCCCGCCTCGGGCGAGATTTTCTCGATCCAGCCGAAGAGCGGCGGTACGAACTCGCCGAACGGAACCAGGTACGTTTTCGAGTAGCGGCCCGTCTCCGCACCGTTTTCGTCGAGAACGATCGCGCTGTTCAGAACTCCGCCCGACGGATGATCGGTAACCGCGCCGAGGACCATCGGCGCTTGCGCCAAACGAGCGAGAGTCGCCGCGATCTCTCGTAAGCGTGTGTCGCGATCCCAGTAGAAACCGCTTGGGTTCTCCGGCCAGACGATCAGGTTAGCGCGGCGGCCGTCGGCGGCCGGCGAGGCGGCGAGCAAGCTGCGATTGGCCATGCGCGACACGTCGCCCGGAGCGTCCTCGCGCAAGTTCGGTTGCAGGGCCACGGCCTGCTGTTCGCCCGGAATCGCTTTGGGAAGTTCGGGTAACAGGTACAGCGCGGGCATGGCCAGGAGCCACGCGATATGCGACCGGGGGCGGCGCAACAGCAGCAAAGCGATCCCGGCGCTCATGGCGGCGAACGCGAACGATAGCCCGTAGACCCCGGTGTAGGGCGCGAGTCGCGCGAGGATTCCCATGTCGATCCCCGCGTTGCCGAGCGTCAACCATGCGAAGCCCAGCGGCCCGTGCAAACGCTCGATGCCCGCCCAGAGCAGCGCGGTGGCGGGAACCGCCCACCATCGCGTCATCGAGTATCCCGCCAGCCACGCGAACACGGCCGTGTGCAGCGCCTTGATTAGCGCGAAAAGGATGAGTGCCAGCCAACTCAGCGGAACGTTCAATCCCCCATAGGCGGCAAGCGTGGGCCGAATCCAATAACAAACGCCGATCCAGAAAACGAAGCCCGCCAGTTCGCCGAGCAGTAGCCGACGGAGCGGACGCCGCTCTCGGGCGAGGGCGATCAGCAGCGGCGTTAGCGCGAAGGGCGCGAGAAGCTCGATTCCGAAGTCGGGGAACAACGCGACGAGCATCGCCCCCGAAGTCAGCGCCAGAAGAGCGTCGATCATCGTTACGCGGACGGCTGCGCCGCGTCGTGAACCAAGTCCGCCATGTACGACGACCGGACGAACGGCCCGGCGAAGACATCGCGGAACCCGATCGACAGCCCGTAGTCTCGCCAACGGTCGTACTCTTCGGGAGGCACGTGGCGCGAAACTTTCCGATTGCGCCGCGTCGGTTGCAAGTATTGCCCGATGGTGGCGACGTCGGTATCCGCCAACCGCAAATCGTCGAGCAAAGTTCGCACCTCTTCGTGACGCTCTCCCAAGCCGACCATCAGTCCGGATTTCGTCAACGCCTCCGGCCGGTGGCGCTTAGCGAACCGCAGCACGTCGAGCGACTGCCGGTAGTTCGCTTGCGGGCGCACGCCGCGATAAAGTCGCGCGACGGTTTCCATATTGTGATTGAAGACGTGCGGACCGGCGTCGAGCACTCGCGCGACGGCGTCGAGGTTGCCGTCGAAGTCGGGGGTCAGTACCTCGACGCGCGCGTGGGGCAGCGCGGCGCGAATCTCGCGAACCGTGTGCGCGAAGTGCTCCGATCCACCGTCCGGGAGATCGTCGCGATTCACGCTTGTGACGACGACGTAACGCAGATTCATCTTCGCGGCCATCCTCGCGACGTTCGCGGGCTCTCCCGGATCGAGGGGCGATTCCCGGCGGCGCGGGTTGAACTTCGGCACGCTGCAAAACGTGCAGCCGCGCGTGCACAGATTGCCGAGAATCATGAACGTCGCCGCGCCCCGATGAAAGCACTCGTGGATGTTGGGGCAGCGCGCGGATTCGCAGACGGTATGCAGGTCGTGCGCCCGAAGATCGCGTTTCAGTAAGGTGAGCGATTCGAAATGCGTCGCGCCCTTGCGCAGAAAGCCGGGTAGACGAGGCCCCGGCGCGCCGATTTGTACGAGTTCGGTCAAGCTACTTGTATTCCCGGCGGATGGGACCCTTGAATCCCAACTCCTGCAACGCCGCGCGAGTCTTCGCAAACTCCGCGTTGTTTTCGAGCGGACCCACCAGCACCCGCCACTTCTCGCTCTTATCGTCGAAAGCGACCCAGGTCGCGAAACCGCGTTTCTTGAGCGAACGCGCTTCCATCAGCGCGTCCGGTTTCGCGCCCGCGGCCACCTGCACGAATAAGCTACCCGCGGGCGGCGCTTCCGTCGGGATCGAGTCTCCCGATTCCTCCGTCGCGGCTTTTTTCGTCGGCTCGGGCGACGCTTCCGCCTTCTTCGTCTCGGCGGGCGCCGGTTCGGGTTTTACCGTCGCCGGAGGGTCGATCTTCAAGGCGGACGGCTCGCTTTTCGTCGTCGGCTCGGCGGCGGTGACGGGGGCGACGGCGGCGGCGCTATTCCGGCCCAACATGAATCCCAAGGCGAAGCCAACGCCTAGCAGAACCACCACTAGGAAGAAGATGCTGAGCAGTTGGCGGTTGCCCAGTACCAGTTCGTATTCGCCCGCTTCGTTGCGTTCCACCTTACTTGTGTAACACGCAGGCTATTCGTGGCGGAGCGCTTCCACCGGATCGAGTCTCGCCGCCTTGGTCGCGGGCCAGACCCCGAAGAACACGCCCACGGCGACGGAAACGGTAAAGCCGGACACGATCGCCCACGCCGGAGTATCGGACGGCAGCGATGGCACTAGCGCGCTCACCAGATTCGTCACGGCGATCGAGAAAACGATGCCCATGACACCGCCCGCCGCCGACAGCGCGACCGCCTCCATCAGAAACTGGAACACGATATCGGGCCGCCGCGCGCCGACTGCTTTGCGCAAGCCGATCTCGCGCGTGCGTTCCGTGACGGAGACCAGCATGATGTTCATCACCCCGATGCCCCCGACGAGCAATCCCAGGCCCGATACGGCGATCGAGACCAGTACGATGATCCCGGTAATCTGGTCGAACTGCTGAATGATCTGATCGGCGGTGGACAGGTCGAAGTCGTCCGGAGCGCCCGCCGGAGTGCGGCGGTGGCGGCGCAGCGCCTCGCGAATTTCCTCGATGGCGTCCTCGCGTTGTCCCTCGCGCGCCTTAAACGTAATCAAGAAGCGGTCGCCTTGCGGGTAGCGTAACCGGGCGGTGGTGAGGGGGACGGTCACTTGGCGGTCCAGTCCGTTTTCGCCGAAGAAACCGCCTTTGGCTTTGTCGAAGACGCCGATGACGGTGTACTCCGCGCCGTCGAGAATGAAGGTTCGACCGGACGCCGCGCCGTCGGGGAACAAAGCCTCGGCGAACAAAGCTCCGATCACGGCCACGCGCGCGGCGCGCGACTCCTCGTCTTGCGTGAAAAAGCGTCCTTCGCGATACTCGCGCGGAGAGATCGTCGCCGACGTCCACGAACGGCCGATCAAATTGACGTTGTCCGTTTCGAAGCCCGGCACCTTCGCCGTGATCGGCTTGCCACCCGGCGCGGAAGGCGGGAAATACTCGACCCCCGCCGCTTCCACCGAACGCGCGGTACGCATGACGATCTCGGCGTCCTCGGCTCGGATGGGCTTGCGTTTTTGTTCTTTCGGCGTTCCCTGCGAACCGGGATCGCCGGAGAATCGCTTAACGAAAATGTTGTCCGGCCCGAACTCCTGGAAGAAGACGACGACGCCGTTGCGCAGTCCGGTCAGCAGGCTCGAAACGGTAACCACGGTGGTGATGCCGATCACGATTCCGAGCACGGTGAGCAGCGAACGGAACTTGTGCGCCCACACGGCGTCCATAGCGACGCGAACGTTCTCGCCGGGGTTGATGCGCATTTATTCGGCCCTCATCGCTTCGATCGGATCGAGCGCCGCGGCGCGGCGGGCGGGATACCAGCCGCTAATCACGCCGACCGCCGTCGAGACGAAGATCGCGAGAACGACGTACGGCGTGGTGATGGCCAAATCCGCGTCGAACCAACGGGTCAGGACTTCCTTCGCCACCGCCGCCAACCCCAATCCGAGCAAGCCGCCCAAACACGACACGATCAGAGACTCCATGAGAAATTGCAAAAGGATGTCGCCGCGCCGGGCCCCGAGCGACTTGCGGATGCCGATCTCGCGAGTGCGTTCCGTGACCGACACGAGCATGATGTTCATGATCACGATGCCGCCCACCACCAGCGAAATCATCGTGACGGGTACCACTACCGCGCTGATCAATCCGAGGATGTTGTCGACGAATCCGCGAATCGAATCGGGCGTGAGAAACTCGAACGGGTCGTTCTGTCCGGGCCGCGCGCGGTATCGGGTGCGCAGCGCGACACGCGTCAGATCCAAGCCTTCGTCGAGCGTCAAATCCGTACCGGGCCGCGGGCGACCGAAAATCGAAATCGAGCGCGGGCTGCCGTAGAGGCGGGCGTGCGTGGTGGCCGGAATGTACACCGAGTTGTCCTGCGTGCGGCCGAAATTCGAACCCAGGCGTTCCTGCACGCCAATGACGGTGAAATCGACGCCGCGAATCTTCACCGACCGGCCGAGCCCGCTCGTCCCCTGAAAAAACAACGCCCGCAGATCGTCTCCGATCACGCAGACCGCTTGGCGCGTACGCTCCTCCTGCTCGGTAAAGAACCGTCCGTCTTTCACCGCCACGTCGCGAATCTCGGCCAGCGCCGCCGCCACGCCGATGATGATCGCGCCTTCGAACTCCAACTCGCCGTAGCGGACGTCGGCGATGCGCTGGACGTACGGGCTGTAGAGAACCTCTTCGCTCAGCGTGCGGCGCAGGTAGTCGTAGTCTTCGGGGCGGATTTGCTTATTGCGCCGGATTTTTTCGAAAAACTCGCGGCGGCTGGTTCCGCCCGCTTGGGCCACCTGCGCGATCAGAAACGTCTCCGTTCCGAAAGCGCGCGAGGTGATTTCGGTGGCGGTAACGCCCAGCCCCTCGATGGCCGCGCCAACGAGAACGACGCTCGCGACGCCGATCAGCACCCCGAGCAGAGTGAGAAACGACCGCAGCCGGTGAGCGCGAATGGAATCCCAGGCGAGCGCGACCGCCGTTCTGAGACGGACCCAACCGGAGATAGGCGCGGTATCTTCCCCAAACGACACTTCCCCATGATGACAGCACGGCCCACCCAGGCGCAGAATCGCGGCGGGCCGGAAGGTCCCGGTACACTGGGGCGTGGTCAACCTTCGCGGGCGAACCGTCGAGTGGAATCCCGACGCCATGGAGGCGCTGCGGGAGGCGGCCATGCTCGGCTTCGAGGCGGGCGAGAAATCGGGCCACGAGATTTGCGGCGTACTTTACGGCCGGTCGCGAGAAACCGGCTGGCGGATCGAGGGATGGCGTCCGGTGCTCCGAGAGGATCCGGCGCGTTTGGCCGTCCCTTTAAGCGAAGCCGAATCGGAATGGGCGCGATCGCTGGCGCGCGATTGGATGGGCGATCTCGAACTCCGCTCGTTTCAACCTATCGGCTGGTTCCGATCTCGCACGCGCGGTATGGCGGCCTTGTCGCCCGAGGACGCCCAAGTATGCGCGAGCCTGTTTGGCGAACCGGGATGTTTGGCCTTGATCTTGCGGCCGAGCACGCAACGACCGGTGACGGCGGCGTTCTTCGCGTTCCAACCGGGCGGCGAAAGGGAAGCTTCCGAGCGCGGGGTATCGATCGCCCTGCAGCGTCCCACCCCTCAGGAAGCGACGCCGGAAGAGCCGTCGCCCGCGCCATCCGTTCGCACGTCTTTCGAATCGGCTTTTGTCGAACCGGCTTCCGGCGAAACGCCCGAGCCTCGGCGCAGGTGGCGGGTTGCCGCGACCTTTTCCATCGCCGTTGTTTTATCTGCGCTGAGCGGCTATTGGTGGTTCGACCGTCCGTTACGGCTCGACGCGCGCCGGTCGGGCGGAACGGTGGCGGTTCGCTGGAACCGGTCCGCCGGACTTCTGTCTCAGGCCACCGGCGCGGAGTTGACGGTAAATGGCCAGTCCGTGGAATTGCCGCTCGACGGCCTTCGAGCGGGCGGCTACGATGTGCCGGGATCGCCTCGCGACCTTCGAGTGCGCTTGCGCCTGCGCGGCCCCAACGCAGGCTCGCAAGTGGAAACGCTGACAATCGTCGCGCCGCCCGCAAAATAATCCAGCCGCGATGAAACGCGGCTCATCCAACCGGTTGTAAGTAGTTCGAAAAACTCTCTGAGGTGAATCCATGAAACGCTTTTTCACGATCGTGGGCGCGGTGTGCGCGCTCACGGCCAACTCGTTCGCGGCCGACATCGTCGATACCGCCGTCGCCGCCGGTAGCTTCAAGACGCTGGTGAAGCTGGTGCAGGACGCGGGCCTCGTCGACACGCTGAAGAGCGCCGGCCCGTTCACGGTGTTCGCGCCGACGGACGAAGCTTTCGCGAAAGTTCCGGCGGCGACACTCGCGGGTCTGGCCGCGGACAAAGAAAAGCTCAAGCAGGTTCTGACTTATCACGTCGTGTCCGGTAAGGTGATGGCGGCGGACGTGAAGACCGGTCCGGTCAAGACGGTGCAGGGATCGAGCGCGAAGTTGATGGCCAAGAGCGGCTCGGTCATGATCGACAAAGCGAAGGTCGTGAAGGCGGACATCGCCTGTGACAACGGCGTGATCCACGTGATCGACGCCGTCATTCTGCCCAAGATGTAACGGCCCCCGATTTCGTTTCCAGCTACAATCCCGGCATGAGGCTTCTCGCTCTTGCCGGGATTTTCGTTTGGTCCGCCGTCGCGCAAACTTCCAGCATGCAAGGAGTCGTCACGGACTCTTCCGGGGCCGTCGTCGCTGCGGCGCAAGTGACGGTCACCAACCTCGATACCAACGTGGCCGTTCGCGCCTCGACCAACGAACAAGGCATCTATATCGTTCCCTTGCTGAACGCCGGCCGCTATAAGATTGAATGCTCCGCGCCGGGCTTCGCGGCGAAGCTGGTGAACGACCTTCGCCTGGAAGTCGGACAAACGGCCCGCGTAGCGTTCGAACTGTCTCCCGGCTCCGTCGTCGAAACCGTGCAAGTGTCGGCGTCGGCGGTGCTGCTGAATACCGAGACCACCGATGTTGGTCAGGTCATCGACTCCAAGCGCATTCTCGAAATGCCGCTCAACGGTCGCAATTACCTGCAACTCGCGCAATTCACCGTGGGCGTTCTGCCGGGCGGTCTCGGAGCGGGCAGTCGCGCGAGAGACGAAGGAGCGTTCGCCGCCGTCGGCATGCAGATCGCGCAGAACAACGTTCTACTCGACGGTAACGACAACTCCTCGCGCACCTCCGGCGGTCCCCTGGGTTTCGAGGCGCAAGCGGTGAAGCCGTCGGTGGACGCGGTGGGCGAGTTCAAAGTCGTCACCAACAACATGAGCGCCGAGCACGGTTACCGCAGCGGTGCCAAGGTGCTGGTCAGCACGAAAGCCGGCACCAACGAGTTCCACGGCTCGGTGTACGAGTTCTTACGCAACGACGCGCTCGACGGCACCAACTTTTTCGCCAATCGCAACGGCAGCAAGAAACCGACCTACCGCCAAAACCAGTACGGTGCGACGTTCGGCGGTCCGCTGATTAAGAACCGGACGTTCTTTTTCGGCAGCTTCCAAGGCACGCACATACGCGTGGGGCAAAGCTACACGCAGACGGTCCCCAGCCGCGACATCGTCGAGCGCGGCGATTTCTCGCAGCAGCCCATCCAACGCCGCAACGTCTACGACCCGCTCACGCTGACCGGTACGGCGGCGAACGCCGTGCGGTTACCGTTCGCCAACAACGTCGTTCCGCGCAACCGGTGGGATCCCCTGGTTGGGCCGATCATGGCGCTGTATCCCGCGTCGAACGTCGCCGGCCGCGACAACCTGCCCGACAACTACTTCTTCTCGCCTTCGAACGCCGACGACGCCCGCCAATACGACGTCCGCATCGACCACAACCTCACCGCGAACCACCGCATCATGGGCCGCTATTCTTTGCGCGACCAATTCCGGAACGAACCCGGCACCCTTCCGTATCCGGCCACCGGCGGTCAAGGGCAGACGGTAGATCTTCTGGGGCACAACGTCGTCGGTTCGATTCAAAGCACGCTGTCGCCGACGCTGTTCAACGAAGCGCGGTTCGGATTCTCGAAGTTCGACACCCGCTTCGACATCCCGTTCACGGAGAATCTCAATAAGCAGTTCGGCATCAAGGGCGCGCCCGGCGACAACTTCGGCGACGGCCTGGACTACGGGCTCGCGCGCTTTACGCCGAGCGGATTCGCCGAAGTCGGTTCGCGTAGCTTCTGGCCGAACATCAACAACCTCGCTAACTTCATGTTCAGCGACCAAGCGCTGTGGCAGCGCGGGCGTCACACGCTGAAGTTCGGCGTCGAGTACCGGTTCAACAATACCTATCGCGACGCCGCTCGATTCCGGCGAGGCCAGTTCGCCTTCGACGGACGCTACACTTCGCAGTTTCCGAACGTCGGTACCAGCCGTGGCAACACCGGCAACGGCCTCGCGGACATGCTGCTCGGCTGGAGTTCGAACTCGCAGTACGGGTTGAATCTCGGCGAGAACGGCAACCTCCCTTATCTGGGTTACTTCATTCAGGACGACTGGAAGATCTCGAACCGTGTGACGCTCAACATCGGGCTTCGCTACGAGCTGTTCATGCAATCGCGTTTCCCGGATCCCGACCGCCAGCGCGTGGCGCGGTATCTGCTGGAAGGCATCAATGTCGGCACTCGCGCGGAAGAGCGATTCGTGTTTCCCCAAAGCGGCAACGATTGCGGATGCAAGCTGGACAAGAACGATTGGGCGCCCCGCCTGGGACTGGCCTGGAACGTCACGGACAAAACCGTCCTGCGCCTGGGTGGAGGATTGTTCTACGGCGAAAACAACACGATCGAGAATTCGGGGCGCTTTACCGTGGGACCGCCGCGCGCCCTTGAAATTAACGCCCAGCAAAACTTCGAGCGCACGACGATCTTCGTGCAGACCGGGTTCCCGACGCTACCCACGGGCGTGGTGCCCGCCGGGGTTGGTGTTTCGGTGAGCCCGGACAAACTTCCCACTCTCTACGCCGGCCAATGGTTCGCCGACTTGCAGCGCACGCTGCCTTTCGACACGCTGCTCACCGTCGGTTACAACGGCACCAAGGGTACGAATCTGTTCGTCAGCCGTAACGTCAACCTGCCCATGACTCCTAGCGCGACCGCGGCGGCGAACACCCGCTTGATCCGTCCGCAGTTCAACGCGGTCAACCTAGGCGAGAACATGCTGCATTCCAGCTATCACTCGATGACGGTGAAAGCCGAGCGGCGTTTCTCGAACGGATTTACGTTCTTGAGTTCTTTCACCTGGTCGCACAACATCGATCAAGGCAACGAGGCGCTGCTCGACGGCAGCCCCGGAATCGTGACTCCCTACGAGTTGTCGCGGGAACGTTCGAACTCGACGCTCGACCGGCGGCTGGCTTGGATTTCGTCCGGCGTCTGGGAGCTTCCCTTCGGTAAGGGCCGAGCCTATCTGCAATCGGGCTTCGGGGCGTGGGTTCTCGGAGGATGGCAACTCGGCGGAATTTTCTCGAAGTACACCGGGCTGCCCGTGAGCCATTCGATCAACGTCAATAATCAAAACCTGGGCGGGGCCGTGCGCGGCGACTGGGTGCGCAATCCGAACCTGCCGTCGAGCGAAAGGACCATCGACCGCTGGTTCGACACGGGTTTCGTCGTCGCCACCGCTCCGGGCGCGATCTCGAACGCGGGCCGTAACCTGATCGTCGGTCCGGGCCGGACCAATCTGGACGTCACTGTCGCGCGCGTCTTCCCCATGCCCTGGGAAGGGCACGCGCTGCAGTTCCGGTTCGAAAGCTTCAACTTCACCAACACGCCGAATTTCGGGCCTCCGGCGGCGGGAGTCGGCACTCCGACGGCGGGCCGTATCAACAACGCGGAAGATCCGCGGCGCATTCAGTTCGCGCTGAAGTATTCGTTCTGAGGCGCGATCGTGGATTTGTTATCGCTTGTCGGGTTCATGACCGGATGCTGGTCGATGGAGCGCGGCCCGTCGACCGTCGAAGAGGTGTGGAGCGCCGCGAAAGGCGGCACGATGATCGGCTATAGCCGGATCGTGCGCGGCGAGCGGACCTCAATGTTCGAATTCTTGCGTATCGAAGTACGAGACGGCAAGCTGGTCTACATCGCGCAACCAAGAGGGAATCCACCGACGGAGTTCGTGGCCACGAAGGCGACGGCGGACGAAGTGGTGTTCGAGAATCCGCGACACGACGATCCGAAGAAGATTTCGTACCGGCGCGGCGACGGTGCGTTGACGGCGGTGGCCGAAGGCGAACGTACTCTGACTTTCGCCTACAAGCGCTCGGCGTGCGCCGGAAACTAAGCCTTTTTCTTGCCCTGGGCCGCGACCGCTTCCATCGCGGCCTTCACCTTTTCGGGGTCGCCCAGGTAGTAGCTTTTGATCGGCTTCAGCGCCGCGTCGAGTTCGTAGACTAACGGCATGCCCGTGGGAATGTTCAACTCGACGATGTCCGATTCCGGGATGTCGTCGAGATACTTCACCAGCGCGCGGATCGAATTGCCGTGCGCGACCATCGCCACCCGCAAGCCGCTCTTGATCGCGGGGGCGGCGATGTCCTCCCAAAACGGGAGGAAGCGCGCGACCGTGTCTTTCAAACACTCCGTGAGCGGCAACGCCGACGATCCGAGGGAGGCGTAGCGCGCGTCGTTTCCGGGATACCGTTCGTCCGACGGCTCGAGCGCGGGCGGGGGAATGTCGTAGCTGCGCCGCCAGATCTTCACCTGCGCCTCTCCGAACTTCTCCGCCGTTTCCGCCTTATTCAATCCCTGCAGCGCGCCGTAGTGACGCTCGTTCAACCTCCACGACCGCACCACCGGCAGCCAGGATTGGCCGAGTTCGTCGAGCGTGATGTTCGCCGTCCTGATCGCGCGGCGCAGCAAGCTGGTGTACACGATGTCGAACGCGTAGCCCTCGCGCAGCAAAGTTTGCCCGGCCTCGTGCGCTTCCCCGACGCCTTTCTCGGAGAGATCGACGTCGGTCCAGCCGGTGAAGCGGTTCTCCTTGTTCCAGGTGGACTCGCCGTGACGGATGAGAACGAGTTTGTGCATCGCGTTACCGTCCAAACGCCTTCGCGCCCGGGTACTTCGCCGCCGCGCCGAGTTGTTCTTCGATCCGCAGAAGCTGGTTGTACTTCGCGATGCGGTCGGTGCGCGACGCGGAGCCGGTCTTGATTTGCCCGGCGTTCGTGGCCACCGCCAAATCGGCGATGAAGGTATCTTCGGTCTCGCCCGAGCGGTGGGAAATCATCGAGGTGTACTTAGCGCCCGAGGCGAGCGCGATCGCCTCCATCGTCTCGGTCAGCGTGCCGATCTGGTTCACCTTGATCAGGATCGAATTGGCGATGCCCCGGTCGATGCCCATTTGCAGGCGCTCCGTATTGGTGACGAACAGGTCGTCGCCGACGAGTTGCGTGGTCGAGCCCAAGCGGTCGGAGAGCGTCTTCCAACCGTCCCAATCGTCCTCGGCCATACCGTCTTCGATCGAAACGATCGGATACTTTTTCGCCCAACTCGCCCAAAGGTCCGCGAGCCCGTCGGAGGTGCGCTCGCTCTTATCGGACTTCTTGAAGACGTACTTCTTCTTGTCCTTGTCGTAGAACTCGCTGGCCGCGCAATCGAGCGCGAGGCCGATTTGCGTACCCGCCGTGTAGCCCGCCTTCTCGATCGCCTCGAGGATGACTTCGAGCGCCTCTTCGTTCGACCGCAAGTTGGGCGCGAAGCCGCCCTCGTCGCCCACGGAGGTCGAATAGCCGCCCTTCTTCAGCACTCCCTTCAGCGTGTGGAACACTTCCGTGCCCATGCGCAGCGCGTCGGCGAACGTTTCCGCGCCGATGGGCGCGATCATGAATTCCTGCGGATCGACGGAGTTGTCCGCGTGCGCGCCGCCGTTGAGAATGTTCATCATCGGCACCGGCAGCACGCGCGCGTTGACGCCGCCCAAATAGCGATAGAGGGGCATCCCGAGCGTTTCCGCCGCCGCTCGAGCGGTCGCCATCGAAACGGCGAGCATCGCGTTCGCGCCCAGACGTCCCTTGTTCGGCGTGCCGTCGAGCGCGATCATCGCTTGATCGATTTCGATCTGTTCGGTCGAGTCCATGCCCTCGATGGCTTCGGCGATTTCGCGATGGATGTTCTCCACCGCCTGCCGCGTGCCTTTGCCGAGATAGCGGCCCTTGTCGCCGTCGCGCAACTCGACCGCTTCGTGCTCGCCCGTCGACGCTCCGGAGGGTACGGCCGCGCGGCCGACGGTGCCGTCGACCAGCAGAACCTCCGCTTCGACGGTGGGATTTCCGCGCGAGTCGAGAATCTCGCGCCCGGTGATCTGAAGGATTTCGCTCATAAAGGAGGTGGGAAACTCCCTATTGTGCCATGCCCGCGTGGCAACGGCGTTACTCCGGGGCGTGCAAGGGCGAGCGCAAATCGCCGCTCACCACCACGATTCCGGACTCGGTGACGGTGTGGCCTCGCGCGCGGTCGGCGGCTAGATCGATCCCTACGTCCGAGCGCTCCGGCAGTACCACCCCGGCGTCGATAATCGCGCGGCGCACGCGGGATTCGCGTCCGATCCAGACGTTGGGCATCAGGATGGAATCTTCCACCTCGCAATAGCTGTTCACCCGCACGCCCGGCGAAAGAATGCTGCGGAACACGCGCCCGCCCGACACGATGCAGCCGTGCGACACCAGCGAATCGACGGCGATGCCGATGCGCCGGCCCTCCTGCCCGAAGACGAATTTCGCCGGCGGATACTGCTTCAAGTCCGTGCGGATGGGCCAGTGGCGGTCGTAAAGGTTGAACTCCGGCGTGACGTTCACTAAATCCATGTTGGCCTCGTAGTAGGCGTCGATGGTGCCCACGTCGCGCCAATATTTCGACGATTTGGCGTTGAGGTCGCGGAAGTCGTAAGCCACGACGCGCGCCGTCTCGACGAGCTTCGGCAAAATGTCCTTGCCGAAGTCGTGTGACGAATCGGGGTCTTCGGAATCGTCGAGCAGCGCCTTCAGCAACACCGGCGTCGAGAAGAGGTAGACGCCCATCGACGCCGAGACCGTTTCGGGATTGAACGGCGACCGCGTCGGATTTCCGTGCTTCGGCTTTTCCTCGAACCCGGTAATCCGATAGTCGTCGGCGATTCGCGCGATACCGAACCGCGACGCTTCCTCGGGAGGAACCTGGATCGTCGCGATGGTGACGTCGGCCCGCCGCTCGTGATGCCAAGCGAGCATCTCGCTGTAGTTCATCTTGTAAATGTGGTCGCCCGACACGACGAGCGTTTCGGCGGGCGATTCCGCGATGATCGATTCGATGTTCTGGTAGACGGCGTCGGCGGTGCCCAGATACCAATCGTCGTGAATGCGCTTCATAGGAGGCAGCACTTCGACGAACTCGCCGAGTTCGCCCGCGAAAAGGCTCCACCCGTCGCGAATGTGCCGCGCGAGATCGAGCGACTTGTACTGCGTCAGAACGAAGATCCGGCGAAGGCCCGAATTCAAGCAGTTCGAAAGGGTGAAATCGATGATGCGGTAAACGCCGCCGAACGTCACCGCCGGCTTGGCGGTGTGGCGGGTGAGGGGGGAAAGCCGTTCCCCCGCGCCTCCGGCCAGAAGTATCGCGAGTACGTTGTCCATGGGAAAAGGGAGACGGCGGCCTTGGGCGGTCTTGCAAACGGCTCCGCGTTCGGCTTACACTCTCAGTTTAATGCGGCGCTATTTCGTCGGCTCGTTTCGATTTTGGTACTGGTATCCGCCAGGGCCCAGGTAACGAGCGCGCGTAGACCGCGAACGGAATCGAACGGCCCACTCGAAAGAGTCGGGCCGTTTTCGTTTTTGGAGCGACTTTAAGGAGCGTTTATGGTGATCTCACTCAAGCGGCATTCCACCCGCGAACAGATCGACGAAGTGTCCCGGCGGATTCAAGAGTTCGGCTATCGCATCCACGCGAGCGAAGGAGCGGAACGCGTCGTCATCGGCGCCGTGGGCGTCGGCGACGTCACGGCGTGCCTCGAAGCGCTGCGCGCCATGCCGCAAGTGGAAAAGGCCGTGCGCATTTCCGCGCCGTACAAGTTCGTCAGCCGCGAGTACCGGGAGACGCCCACCGTCGTCCGCATCCGGGTGGGCCGCCGGACGGTCGAGATCGGGGGCGACGAGTTCGTCACGATGGCCGGGCCTTGTTCGGTCGAAAGCGAAAGCCAGATTCTCGAAACCGCAGAGGCTGTGGCTCAAGCGGGAGCGCAAATCCTGCGCGGCGGCGCGTTCAAACCGCGCACTTCGCCGTACGATTTTCAGGGACTCGAGGGCGAGGGGCTGCGGCTGTTGGCGCTGGCGCGCGAACGCACCGGGCTCGCCATCGTTACCGAAGTGATGTCGGACCGGGACGTGCCGCTCGTCGCCGAATACGCCGACATCCTGCAGATCGGCGCGCGCAACATGCAGAATTTCGCCCTACTCAAGGAACTTGGAAAATGCGGTCGCCCGATTCTGTTGAAACGCGGGTTAAGCTCCACGATCAAGGAGTTGCTCATGTCCGCCGAATACATCGTCGCGCACGGCAACCCCGACATCCTGTTGTGCGAGCGCGGCATCCGCACCTTCGAGACCGCCACGCGCAATACCTGCGACCTCGTAGCCGTACCGGTACTCAAGGAACTCACCCATCTGCCGGTGATCGTCGATCCCAGCCACGCGACGGGCAAGCGTAGCTTGGTGCCGCCATTGGCGCGCGCGGCGGTGGCTATCGGCGCCGACGGGTTGATCGTCGAAGCGCACCCGCACCCCGAGCGAGCCGTTTCCGACGGCGCGCAGTCGTTGAATTTAGAGGAGTTTTCGAAGATGATGCGCGACCTGGCACCCTACCGCGAACTCTGGCGCGCATCGCGCGAAGAGTCCCTCGCGCTAGTCTAGAGGTCGATGCGGGCCGGTCCTTGGGTTCTGTCTTTAACTTTGATTGCGATCTGCGCCGCCGTGCTGGGCGGCGTCTGGAAGTTCCGGACCGCTCCCATCGCGGCGGACGAATTGGCGCAGTACCTCCCCGCAGGCGAGTCGCTGATCGTCTCGATCGATTTGGCCGCCATGCGGCAGGCCGGGCTCCTCGACCTGCTTGCCGGGTCGGTGGCGGAGCAGGAACCCGATTACCGGGAGTTTGTCGAGCGCACCGGTTTCGACTACCGAACCGACCTCGACCGGGCGTTGATCGCCGTGCGGGGCGAATCGGTCTACGGATTGATGGTCGGGCGCTTCGATTGGAACGTCGTTTCCGGCTACGCCGAAGATCAGCAGGCGATGTGCCGGTCGTCGTTCTGCCGGATGGTGGGATCTCGGCCGGGGCACACAGTTTCCTTTTTCCCGTTGCGTAAGGATGTCCTGGCCCTCGCCTCGTCCACCGACGAATGGGCGGCGTTTCAGCTTCAGAAAAACTCGGCGAACCCACGCCGGGTCGGACCGGAGCCGATCGTCATTCTGGTCCCCAAGCGTTTGTTGATGGAAGGCACGGCGCCCGAAATGCTGCGCCCCTGGATCGCGGGACTGGGCGGTGCGGAGCAGGCGCGATTGGCCCTCGACGCTCCCGGCGGGCGGTTCGAATTGCGCCTGCGCGTCCGCTGCACGAGCGAAGCGAACGCCGCGACGCTCGAAGCGCGGATTCGCGAGCAGTTCGGCGCGCTGCGGGACGCGGTGATGAAACATTCGAATCCCGATCAGTTGAGCCTGATGCTCTCCGGCGGCGAGTTCGCCCGCGAAGGGCAGGACATGACCGGCAAATGGGCGATGTCGCGCTCGTTTATCGAGGGTCTGATGCGGGCGGAAAACTAACTCGTTCGTAGTGCGCCCGCAGTTCCGCTTCGCCGATGGAATCGAGCGTCGGGCCCGGTTGGCGCACATGGGAAGAGGCGATCACCCCCCGATGCTTCAACAGCCATTTGTGCGTCGCGATCGATTGATCGATGGTCTGCATCTCGAAGTTAAGCAGCGGCAGCAGCTCGCGGAACACCGCTCCGCCGTCGCCCGACCGTAGAGCCCGAAAGGCGCGAACGTCCTCGGGCGTGTGCCCCGCGCCGCCCATCAATCCATGCGCGCCGCGCGCCAGGCAATCGTCCAAGCGCAGCCCGGCGAACCCGATCAGGTAAGTAAATCCTTCGCCCAATTCCTCGCGTAACTCGCTAACGACGGGTCCGGGCGGAATGAAATCGACCTTGATCGAGCTGAAATGCGGAAACTCGGATCGCAACGCCGCTAACTGCGCGGCCTCCATCCGAATGCCGGTGAGCGACGCCGAATACTGCAAGATGTGCGGCAGGGGTACCGCCGCCAGCACGGCGCGCAAGTGCGCGATCAGCGCTCGCGAGGATCGCGGAACGACGAACGGCGGCAGGCACATCAAGCCCGCGCAGCCGATCTCTCGGAACGCGCGCGCCTCCGCCACCGCGAGATACGTCGATTGCGCGGTAACGTTGCCGATCACCGGCACGCGCCCGCGGGTTTGCTCGACGATCGCTCGGATCGCGGCCAGCGTTTCCTCGCCCGACAATTTCCACCACTCGCTGACAAAGCCGGGATAGGCGAGCGCGTCGGCGCCGCTTTCGATGGCGAAGTCGGCTTGGGCGCGGATCGAATCGAGATCGAGCGTGCCGTCGTCGCGAAACGCCGACTGCAGGATGGGAATGACGCCTTCGAACACGCTACCGGACGCCTCCCATAAGACGCGTAATGGGTTTCGTGAAGAGCGCCAGCACGACGCCGCTTGCGACGCCGACAAGTCCCACGGTCTGGAATAGCTCGGGCAGGGCCATGCTGCCGTAGAGCGACGATACTTGCCCCCCGACGAAGTTGCCGATCGAGATCGAGAGAAACCACACGCCCATCATGAAACCGGCGACGCGCAGGGGCGCGAGCTTGGTGGTGGCCGATAGCCCGACGGGGCTCAGGCACAGTTCGCCGATCGTGTGCAGCAGATAGAGAACCGTGAGCCATATCGGGCTCACCAACGCTCCGCCTTCCGCCTCGCGCGCCGCCGGAACGACAACCAAAAATCCCGCGCCGACCAGCAGTAAGCCCAACGTGAATTTCACGACCGGCGACGGATCGCGTTCGCCGAGCTTCAGCCACAGCCAGGCGAGCGGCGGGGCGAACAAAATCAAGAAAATCGAGTTCAGCGATTGGAACCAGCTCGACGGGAACGCCACGCCGAACGCTTCGTTGCGGGTCTTGTCCTCGGCGAATAAGTTGAGGGTCGAGCCGGCTTGCTCGAACAGAGACCAGAAAATCGCGCTGGCCGCGACGAGGATGCCGAGAGCCAGGAGGCGGCGGATTTCCTCGCTCGTCCATTCGCCGCGGCCGCCCTCGGCGAGGTTGACGCGACGCGGCGCGGGATCGCGTCCGGCCGTCCCCAGATTCTTGCGGCCAAGCTGGTATTGGACGAGACCGAAAATCATGCCCACGCCGGCGGCGGCGAACCCGTAGCGGTAGCTGATCGTCTGTCCGATCCACCCGCAGACGATCGGCGAAATCATGGCGCCGATATTGATGCCCATGTAAAAAATCGAGAAACCGGCGTCGCGGCGGCGGTCCTTTTCGTCGTAGAGCTGGCCAACAATCGTCGACACGTTGGGCTTGAGCAATCCCGTACCCGCGGCGATCAGCGACAAGCCCAGGATCGTCGCCCAGATCTCCGGCACCGCGAGGACGAACTGCCCGATCGCGATCAAAATGCCGCCGTAGAGCACGGCGTTCTGCGGGCCGAAAAAGCGGTCGGCGAGCCAGCCACCGGGCAGCGCCGCCAGGTAGGCCGCCGACGTGTACAGCCCGTACAACGTACCCGCCACCGTCACGTCCAGCCCTAGGCCGCCGCTCGACGAGGGCGCGCGCAGAAAGAGAATCAGCAGCGCGCGCATGCCGTAGTAGGAAAACCTCTCCCACATTTCGGTGAAGAAGAGAGTGGACAGGCCGACGGGGTGGCCGAAGAACCGGCGTTCGGTGTTGGAGATCACGCTGGTTTTCGAGCGTAGCAGGTTGGAAGGGGCTAGGCCGTCAGTTCAGGAAATACGTCCGGTAGAGCGTGTCGCGCTGGCGCGGCGCGAATCCCGCGTCGCGGATCATCGCGCGCAAATCCTCTTCGGTAGCGTGATGGCGAGCGCCCGCCTGACTCACCACGTTCTCCTCGATCATGATGCTGCCCACGTCGTTGCCGCCGAACTTCAGCCCCATCTGGCAGACCTTTAAGCCGGGCGTCACCCACGACGACTGGATGTTGAGGATATTCGAAAGGTACAGCCGCGAAATAGCGAGCGTCTTCAGATACTCCACCGCCGTCGCCTCTTCCTTCACGAACCGTCCCAACGACGTATCCTCGCGCTGGAACGTCCAAGGGATAAACGCCGTGAATCCGCCGGTCTCCTCTTGAATTTGGCGCACCAGATCGAAGTGGTTCATGCGCTGTTCCAGGGTTTCCCCGCACCCGAACATCATCGTCGCGGTGGTCCGTAAACCGAGCGCGTGCGACGTCCGGTGAACGTCCACCCATTCCGAAACGCTGCATTTAAGCCTCGAAATGCGATGGCGCACGCCGTCGTCGAGGATTTCCGCGCCGCCGCCCGGGACGCTCTGCAATCCCGCGTCGCGCAGCCGGGCGAGCGTGTCGCGCAGGCTCAAGCCGCTGACTTGCGCGATGTTCGTAATCTCGGGCGCGGAAAAACAATGCAGCCAAATCTTGTCGCCGAACCGCGCCTTGATCGCGCGGAGCAAATCCTCGTACCACTCGATCTTGAGATCCGGGTGCAGACCGCCCTGCATCAGCACGCCCGTTCCGCCGAGGTCGATCGTCTCCTGAATCTTCTGCGCGATCGTCTCGAAAGGCAGCACGTAGCCTTCTTTCGAACCCATCGGACGGTAGAAATTGCAAAAGCTGCAAAATTCGGTGCAGAAGTTGGTGTAGTTGATGTTGCGGTCGACGATATAGCTGACGACGTTGTCGGGGTGCAGTTTGCGGCGAACCGAATCGGCGGCCATGCCGATGCCGATTAAATCGGGCGACGCGAACAGGTCGAGCGCTTCTTGGCGGGTCATCATTTCGCGGCTAGCTCCAACTCTTCGACGGCGCGGAGATACTCGGCCATGCCGCGCCGTTCTTCGGGGCCGATGTCGTAGACGATGTGCCGGGTGAGATACTCGCGCGCCAATTCAGGCCCTACGCCGCGCGCGGCCGACTCGCGCTCCAGATAGTCTTCGAGGTGCGCGCGACCGTATTCGAGCGATTCCCGGAACGCGCTTTCGGGCAAATCTACTCGCCCCGCCCACATGGCGAACACCATCGGCAGGCGCGCGATTTTCCACCATTCTTCGCCCAGGTCGAGGGTTTCGTAAGGGAGCGTCGCCGGGTCGAGCCGGAGGGCCGGATCCCCGATCAGGAGCGCCGCGTCGCACTCGCCGAGCATGGGTTCGAGATTCGCCGCCATGGGAACCGTCTCCGGTTCGCAACCGTAACCTTCCGCCAGCACGATCCTCGCCAATTGCACCGAAGAGCGCGACGCGGAATCTACCGCCAGCCGCCGGATTCGGCGCGCCGGAACTTTTGTTACCAACAAGATGCTGCGCACCGCGCCCCGGCAGGCGATACCCACGTCGCCCAGCGTCGGCAGGCACAAGCGGGCGGCTTCGATCACCGGCATCAGACCGGCGTCGGCCTCCCCGGAGACCGTCCGCTCCGCGCAACGGAACGGTAAGTCGTAGGTCAAATGGGCGAGCTCACGTTGAGGTCCGGCTTCGAAACCCCAGATCAACGGCAGGGTATTGAGGTAGCTAACGGCCGCCAATTGCGGCATAGTTTCCTTTACTTTCAACTATATAAGATGGTACCTTGAAAGCTCATGTTTCGCACTGTTGACTTGATTCGCCGCAAGCGCGACGGCGAAGAGCTCGGCCAGGAAGAAATCGCTTTCCTGGTGGACGGCTACACCCAGGGCACCATCCCCGATTATCAGATGTCGTCGTTCCTCATGGCGACGTTTTTCGCGGGCATGAGCGACCGCGAAGTTTCCAGTTTGACGGATTGCCTGACCAAATCGGGCGAAGTACTCGATCTGTCCGACATCCCGGGAGTCAAGGTCGATAAGCATTCGACCGGCGGTGTCGGCGACAAGACGTCGCTGATCGCCGCGCCGCTGGCCGCCGCCGCGGGAGTCGTCGTTCCGATGATGTCGGGGCGCGGATTGGGGCATACGGGCGGCACTCTCGACAAGCTGGAAGCGATCCCCGGATTTCGAACGAATCTCACCATCGACGAATTCAAGGCGCAACTGGCGACGCACAAACTGGCGTTCATCGGCCAGACCGAACAACTCTGTCCCGCCGACGGGCGCTTCTACGCGTTGCGCGACGCTTCGGGCAGCGTCGAATCCATCCCGCTGATCGCCTCGTCGATCATGTCGAAGAAAATCGCCGAGGGCGTCGACGCACTGGTGCTCGACGTGAAGGTCGGCTCCGGCGCGTTCATGAAGAAGCAGGTGGACGCCCGGCGTCTGGCGCAGATGATGGTCGGCATCGGCCGCCGCGTCGACCGCCGGGTGCAGGCGTTGATCACCGATATGAACCAGCCGCTAGGCTTCGCGGTGGGCAACGCCCTCGAGATCATGGAAGTGTCGCAGACCCTGCAAAACGCGGGTCCGGTGGATTTAACCCGCCTGTCGCTCGAACTCGCGGCGCGCATGATTTTCCTGGGCAAGGTCACCAAGACGCTCGATGAGGCGCGCGAGCTGGCGCAATCGAAGCTGCTCGACGGTTCGGGCTACGCCAAATTGAAAGAAGTGATCCAGGCGCAGGGCGGCAATCCGCAAGTGCTCGACCGGTTCGACCTATTGCCCAACGCGACCGGCGTGCACGATATTCCGTCGCCGCGCGCGGGCTACATCTCCGCGATCGACGCCGAGTTGATCGGCACGGCGAGCTCGATGATCGGTGCGGGCCGCGAAGTGAAAGAGGACGGCATCGACCCGGCGGTGGGCGTGATTCTCGAGGTCAAGGTCGGCACCAAAGTGGAAGCGGGCGGCGTGCTGTGCCGCCTGTATTACACGAGCGATGTCCGGGTGGCCGAGGCCGCCGAAATGGTCGAGGACGCGTTCCGCATTTCGTCGAGCGCGCCCGATCAGCGCGAACTGATTCTCGAAGTCGTCGGCTAGCGAACCGCGCTCATGGACCGGCTGACCGGACTGCTCGGTTTAGCGGCGATCGTGGGCGCGGCCTATCTGTTTTCGACCAACCGGCGGGCCATCAAACCGAGCCTGATTTTCTGGGGGCTCGGCTTGCAGTTCGCCTTCGCCTTCCTGGTTCTGAAGACGCCCGCATCGTGGGCGTTCGCCAGGATGAGCGACGCGGTCAACGCGCTCATCCACTACGCCGAAGAGGGCAGCGTTTTTCTGTTCGGTCCGATCCTCGGTAAGAATAGCGATCAGTTCGGCGTCGTCTTCGCGTTCCAGGTCTTGCCGATCATTATCTTCATCGCTTCGTTATTCGCCGTGCTCTATTACTTCGGCGTGATGCAGATTGTCATTCGCGCGATGGCCGTCGTCATGCGCCGAGTAATGGGCGCGAGCGGCGCGGAATCCACCTGCGTCGCGGCGGGGATCTTTATGGGGCAGACCGAGGCTCCGCTGACCATTAAGCCGTTCCTCGCTACGCTCACCCGCAGCGAATTGTTCACGATCATGGCCGGCGGCATGGCCCACGTGTCGGGAGCCGTCATGGCCGCTTACGTGAAGATCGCCGGAGTTTCGATCGAACATCTGCTCACCGCCGTCGTGATGACCGCGCCCGCGACGATCATGCTGGCGAAGATGCTGATCCCCGAAACGGAGACGCCCGAGACGGCGGGCGACGTGAAGCTCGAAGTCGAGAAGCCGGGCGTCAATGTCATCGACGCGGCGGCGCGCGGCGCGGGCGACGGCGTGCAACTGTGCCTGAACATAGCGGGCATGCTGATCGCGTTCACGGCGCTGATCGCGATGGTCAACGGCATTCTGGGGCTCGTCGGCTTGTCTCTGCAAACGATTCTCGGATGGGCGTTCGCCCCCATCGCCTGGCTGCTGGGCGTGCGTTGGGACGACGCCGCGAAAGTCGGCAACTTACTGGGGACGCGCCTCGTTCTCAACGAATTTTTCGCGTTCATCGATCTCGGTAAGATTCGGGCCGCGCTCGACCCAAAATCGTTCACCATCGCGACATTCGCGTTGTGCGGCTTCGCGAACCTAAGCTCGATCGCCATCCAAGTCGGCGGCATCGGAGCGCTCGCGCCCACGCGCAAGAGCGACCTCGCGCGGCTGGGCCTGCGCGCGGTAGCTTGCGGAACGATGGCCAACTTCATGAGCGCCGCCATCGCCGGAATGCTGCTGTGAGACGGGCGAAAGTCGGCGTCGTACTCGGCAGCGGACTCGGCGCGTTCGCCGAGCGGTTGTCGAACGCGGAATCGATTCCATACTCGGACATCGCGGGCTGGCCGCGCTCCACCGCCCTCGGCCACGCGGGGAGGTTGATTTTCGGCGACGTGGGCCTTCCTCCCAGCAAGGTTCCGGTGATGCTGATGGCCGGGCGCTTTCACCTTTACGAAGGCTACTCGCCGCAACAGGTGGTCGTAGGGATTCGCGCCATGAAGCGCCAGGGCGTCGAGACCGTAATTCTCACCAATGCCGCCGGTGGCGTCAATCTCGCTTACTCGCCCGGTTCGTTGATTCTCATTTCCGACCACATCAATCTTCAAGGCTTGAATCCGTTGGCCGGACCGAACGACGACGCCCTCGGGCCGCGCTTTCCCGATATGTCCGACGCGTATTCGCGCGATTGTCGCCGGATCGCGAAAGACGCGGCGGCGAAACTCGGCATCTCTCTCGACGAGGGCGTGTACGCGGGTCTGCTCGGCCCGTCCTATGAAACTCCCGCCGAAATTCGCTACTTACGGGCGATCGGCGCCGATCTGGTCGGCATGTCCACCGTCACCGAAGCGATCGCCGCGAATCACCTGGGCATGCGTTGCTTGGGTATTTCGACCGTTACCAACATGGCGGCCGGCGTCACCGCACAAAAAATTAATCACGAGGAAGTTCTCGAAACCGGTCGCGCCGTGCGCGAGAAACTCGGTCGTTTGCTCGAAGCGCTCATCCCGCGCTTGGCGGAATGACGCTCCTCGAACAAGCGCGCTCCGCCCGCTCCCGCGCCATCGCGCCGTATTCGAATTACTCCGTAGGAGCGGCGCTGCTCTCTTCGGACGGCGTGGTGTACACCGGCGCGAACATCGAGAACGCCACTTACGGACTGACGATGTGCGCCGAGCGCGTGGCTCTTTATCGCGCCTTGCACGAGGGCGCGCGAGAGTTTCAAGCCATTGCCGTCGCCGCCGAGGGTCCGGTGACTCCGTGCGGCGCGTGCCGTCAATTGCTCTGGGAGTTCTGCGGCGACATCGAAGTGATTCTCGAAGATCGCACTCTGCGGCTGAGCGCGCTGCTGCCCGAAGCCTTCGACCGTCGCAACCTCGCTTAGCTCTTGGGCATTAGGCCGACACGGCTAATTCCCGCGCCCTTGGAAACATCGATCGCACGCGCGACATGCCGGAAATCGAGATCCGGATGGCCTTGCACAAAAACAAGTTTTTCCGCGCGGCTGTTGAAGATCGCCGCGAGGCGCTCGCCGAGTTCCTCGAACGCGACCGGCTGGCGATTGACCGTCAGCGACAGGTCTTGCGCGATCTCGACCACGACAGCCGGATCCGGAGCGGATGGCGACAGTTCGCGCGATCGGTCCGGAACCGCGGCGGGCAAACCTAACGGTGTCGTGGGAGCGATCGCCATGAAGATAATTAGCAATACAAGCAGTACGTCGATCAACGGAGTGACATTGATGGACGCCGAAGCCGATGCATTGTTCGAAACGGTCATACGCTTGAATAGACACGCGTGAGCGTTTGGAAGTTCCTTAGGCTGGGATGATGTAGCTGAGCCCTCGATACTTCGAAAATCCCTTGTCGAACGTGACCAGCGTGTACTCTCCTGCGACGGCGAACGCGGCCAGATAGGAATCGACCCAGTGATTCGGCGCCGACCATCCCTTCAAGAGAGTCGCCCAGGCCTCCTCAAGACTCTCCGGTTCGAGAACGAACGCTACCCGCGACCGTCTCAGCGTTTGCCGGTACAGGTTCCACGACTCGGCGGGCGCGAAAGGGGGCGAAGCGACGTTCGGATTGCCGAGCAAGCGGAGAAAACTCAGTTGCGTCGTGCGGCAGAAGCAAACCGGGTCCGCGACCTTCTCGAACCAAACGCGTGCCGATAAGTGCTTGGTATGGTCTTCAAGCGCTAACGCCAGCCAGAAGTTAACGTCGCCTAAGTAAGTCATCGATTTCCATTCGCTCGATATCGGCCCCGGTAAGCGATGGAATCGGTTTAAGGCGCCCCTTAGGAATTACCGGAAACGCGAGCGCCTTGCCCTTGCCGCCGCAGCCCGACAGCTTCTGCCTCACCGCGTCCGTGATGAACTGCTTGAGCGTGATCCCCTCCCGGCCGGTCCGCGACTTCACCTCCCGAAACAGCGCGTCGGGAATGTCGATGGTGGTCCGCATAAACGCATAATCGCATACTCTAAAGACATGCTCGCCGTCCTCGCCCTTCTCGCCGCCGACCTGACGCTCAACGCCCGCTACGTCGTCACCATGGACGCCGAACGCCGGGTGATCGAGAACGGGTCGGTGACCGTTCGCGACGGGGCGATCGTCTCCGTGGGCGAGCGTAAGCCGGGCGCCGTCGAATTGGGCGACGCCATCCTCATGCCCGGCTTGATCAACGCGCACACGCACGCGCCGATGGCTCTCTTCCGCGGCGTCGCCGACGACCTAACGTTGAACGACTGGCTCACGAAATTCATTTTCCCCGCCGAGGCGCGCAACCTGACCCCGGAGTTCGTGCGCTGGGGCACGCGGCTGGCGATGCTCGAAATGCTGCTGTCGGGCGTTACGACGTACGTCGACATGTACTACTTCCAGGATTTGATCGCCGAAGAGACGCAGCGCGCCGGCATGCGCGGCATTCTCGGTCAGACAATCATCCGATTCCCGGTCGCCGATCATAAGACACCCGAGGCCGCGCTCGATTTCGCCGACCGCTACCTCGCGCGGTTCAAGGGCGATCCGCTGATCACGCCCGCCGTTTCGCCGCACGCACTGTATACAAACAAGGACGAGACGCTGCGGCGCGCACGCGCGATCGCCAATAAACACAAGGCTCCGCTGCTGATCCACCTCGCCGAGACGAAGAAGGAACTCGACGACATTCGCGCCGCGCGCAAGATGAGCCCGGCCGCCACGCTTTCGACGCTCGGCGTGCTCGACGGTTGGACGATCGCCGCGCATTCGATTTGGGTGGACGACGCGGACCTCGCGCTGCTCGCGCGGCATCGCTGCGGAATCGCGCACTGCCCGTCGTCGAACATGAAGCTCGCTTCGGGCGTCGCGCCGGTGCTCAAGATGTTCCGCCTGGGAATTCCCGTGGGGCTCGGCACCGACGGTCCGGCGGGATCGAACAACGACTTCAATCTGTTCGAGGAGATGGACCTCGCCTCGAAGCTGGCTAAGGTCTCGACGATGGATCCCACGGCGCTGCCCGCGCGCAAAGCCGTCGAGATGGCGACCATCGAGGGCGCGCGCGCTATCGGCCTCGACAAAAAGATCGGCTCGCTCGAACCCGGCAAGCGCGCCGATCTGATCGCCGTTCGTCTCGACCAACCGCACGCGACGCCCATGTTCGACGTCTACTCGCAGTTGGTTTACGCGCTCAAGGCGTCCGACGTGGCGGACGTGATGGTGGAGGGCAAGTGGCTGGTGCGGGCGCGCAAGCCCCTTACGCTCGACGCCGCCGCGATTCGCGCGAAGGCGGTCGAATATCGGGCGTCCATCGCGAAATCGCTGGTAAACTAGCCTCTTCATGCGAGTTGGAATCATCGGGACCGGCGCGATCGCGCATAAGCACGCGCAGGCGTATAAGAACATCGGGTTCACTGTCGCGGCGATCAACGACAACGACATCTCCCGCGCGGAGGCGTTTAGCGCCCAGTACGGGGGCGAAGTCTGCGCCGCGTATCAGGAGGTTTGCCGTCACGAGAACGTCGACTTCATCGACGTATGCACGTTCCCCGATTTCCGGTTGCAGCCGCTGAAGGTAGCCGCGCAGGCGGGCAAGCATATCCAGGTGCAGAAGCCCATCGCGATCGAGGTGAAAACCGCGCGCGGCATGGTGGAGTTCGCCGCCCAGCACAACGTTCTCCTCAACGTCGTCAGCCAGCACCGCTTCGACGACTCGATCCAATTCCTCAAGACCGCGATTCTCGCCGGTCGCATGGGCAAGATCGTGCAAGCCGACGCTTACGTCAAATGGTGGCGGACCGCCGAATACTATTCGCGTCCCGTAAAAGGCAGTTGGCATACCGAGGGTGGCGGCGCCCTTATCAATCAAGGCATCCATCAGGTGGATATGCTGCTCTATCTTTGCGGGCCGGTGGCCGAAGTGTTCGGATACTGGCAACTCGGCGCGGTGCACAAGATCGAGAGCGAGGACGTGATTACCGCCGCGATGCGGTATGCAAGCGGCGCTACCGGCGTAATCCAATCGTCCACCGCGATGTGGCCCGGCTACACGGAGCGGCTCGAACTGCACGGAACAAAAGGCACGGCAATTGTTTCGGGCGACAAGTTGACGGTCTGGGACGTGCAGGACGATTCGGGCGATCCCGCGCCGCTGGCGAAAGACGTCGCCTCGGGGGCGTCCGATCCGATGGCGATTTCGCTCGAACCGTTCGAACGCCAGTTCCGCGATTTCGGCGAAGCGATTCGCGCCGGGCGGCCGCCGCTGAGTTCGGGAGAGGAAGGACTGCGCGCGCTGGAACTCGTCGCCGGAATTTACGAAAGTTGCCGTACCGGCGAAAAGGTGCGCCTTGGCGGCTAGCTGGTGGAGTCTTCGCGTTCCCGCTTCGAGCGCGAACCTCGGCCCCGGTTTCGACGCGCTCGGATTGGCGCTCGATATCCCTCTCACGGTCCGGTACCGCCTCTCGCGCGAGTTGGTGATTCACGCCACCGGGCGCGATAGCGAATCGATCCCGCCCGGCGAAAACAATCTCATCTGGCAGACGGCGCTCAAGGTCGCCTCCGAGCAAGGCCGCGCGTTGCCCGCCGTCGAGATGGAGATTCACAACGAAATTCCGATCGGCCGCGGACTCGGGTCCAGCGCCTCGGCGCTGGTCGCCGGAGTGGTAATCGCCAACCAGCTTCTCGGCCTGGGCTGGGACGATCACCGCGTGCTCGACGAGGCCGCGCGCATCGAGGGTCATCCCGACAATGTCGCGGCGTGCGTTCTCGGTTCGATGGTGGCAAGCGCGATCGACGCCCAAGGCACCGCGCGCGCCGTGCGTCTCGAACTTCCCGATTGGTGCGGCGTTTCGGTGATCGTGCCGGACTTTATCCTGCCCACCAGTGAAGCGCGCCAAGTGCTGCCGACGGTGTACTCGAAAGCCGACACTATCTTTAACGTGCAGCGCGCGGCGCTGATGATCGCGGCGCTCTGCACCGGCGCGCGAGAGGCGTTCCCCACGGCGCTCGAAGATCGCCTGCACCAGCCGTATCGCGAGCGGTTGGTACCCGGCCTCGCCGAGATTCTTCGATTGCGATTACCGGGCTTGCTCGGCTGCGCCCTCTCCGGCGCGGGCCCCAGCGTCCTGGTGTTCTACGAACGTGGATCGGAAGGCGTTTGCGTGAGCGTCGCCCGCGTGTTCGAAGATCGCGGCCATCGCGCCGAGATTCTGCCCGCGCCCATCGCGAAAACCGGATACCGCCTAATCGAGGAGTAATTATGTTCGAATCGTCGCTACGCTTTTCCGACGGCGCGCATTGCCGTATCGAGATCCCTTCCACCGAGTCGCCGCGCGCGCTGCGAGCCGTGCTCGACGAGGCGAAAACGAGAGGCGTGCCCGTCCATCGGACAAGCCAAGGCTCGGGCATCATGCTAATGACCGACGCGGAAATCCGCGAGATGGTCGCGATCGGCCAAGAGGCCAAGATCGAAATGAACCTATTCGTCGGCCCGCGCGCGACGTTCGATATCGGCGCGCAGGTGTTTTCGGCGGCGGGGCGTACCCTCGGGCTCAGCTTGCGCGGCGCGGAGCAAATGCGATTCGCGATCGCCGACGTGGAGCGCGCGGTGGCTCTCGGCGTTCGCAGCGTGCTCGTGAGCGACATCGGGTTGCTGCGAGTTCTGAATGGAATGCGCGAAAAGGGAAGTCTCCCGCGCGACCTCGTCATGAAGACTTCCGTGATGATGGCGCCGTGTAACCCCGATTCGGCGAAGCTGCTCGAGGACCTGGGCGCCGATACGATCAACACGCCCTCTGACTTGACGATCGAGCAACTCGCCGAAATCCGCCAAGCGATTCGCGTTCCCATCGACTTCTACGTCGAGGCGCCGGACAACATCGGTGGTTTCATCCGCTATTACGAACTGCCGTCCATCGTGCGCGTGTGCGCGCCCGTCTACATCAAGCTCGGCTTACGGAACTCGCCGGACATCTATCCTTGCGGCACGCATATCGAATCGACGGCGATCGCGTTGTCGAAGGAGCGCGTACGCCGCGCGCAAATCGCGTGCGAAATGCTGGCGCGGCACGCCCCGTGGGCGGTCTTGTCGCCGGTGAGCTAGGTTCCCCGCCGGTCTCCCCAGATCGCGACGTGCAGGCGCGGCGAAAAGCGATAGCCGGTCGATTTACAAATCTCGGCGAGCCATTGCGAACGCTCGCGCAGAATCGCGTCGTCGCGCCCCTCGGGCATGAGCAGCACCCGGTCGGGACTCGCGTGAATTTCGCGCACCATCGCTCGGATCTCTTCCAGATCCTCCGGCGCGGCGACGACGAACTTTAGCTGGTAAGGGTGATTGCCGATCAGTCGCCGCAGGACGAGCGGCGCGTAGCGGACTCGGTCGTGTTGCGCCGCCCAGCGGCCGCCGTCGCGTTCGCGCGGCGTCGAGTTCGCGAGCTTCGGCGAAACGCTCATCAAGTCGCACGCCACGGGCGCGGCGACGGTGCCCGCCGTCTCGATGGTGATGTGCTTACCGCGATTCGCGAACGCCAGCGTCAAGTCCACGATACCGGGCGCGATCATCGGCTCGCCGCCGGTGATCACGATGTGCTGCGCGGGGTAGCGCGCCGCCTCGGCGACGATGCGCTCGACGGCCATCTCCTCGCCCTCGGGCTCCCAGGACGTGTACGGCGTGTCGCACCACACGCAGCGCAGGTTGCAGCCGGAGGTGCGCACGAACACGCTCGGGACGCCGGTCAGCGTTCCTTCGCCTTGCAGCGAGTAGAAAATCTCGGCGACCTTCATCGCGGACGGTATTCTATCGGATCGCGCAAACCCGCTTCGGCGAACCCTTTCAAGCGCAGCAGGCACGAATCGCAGCGTCCGCAGGCGCGCCCGGCGTCGTCGGGGTCGTAACAAGACGTAGTGAGCGAGTAATCGACGCCCAACGACGTTCCCAGCGTCAAGATGTCTCCCTTGGTCATCGCGATCAGCGGGGCGTGGATACGCAACGGCGAGCCCTCGACGGCCGCGCGCGTCGCGAGATTCGCCATGCGCTCGAACGCGGCGATGAATTCGGGACGGCAGTCGGGATACCCCGAATAATCCACGGCGTTGACGCCGATGTAGATGTCGCGAGCGCCTAACACTTCCGCCCAGCCGAGCGCGAAAGCGAGAAACACCGTGTTGCGCGCGGGGACGTAAGTGACGGGGATCCCTTCGCCGATCTCCTCGGCGCGGTCGTGCTTCGGAACGTCGGCCCCGCCGGTAAGCGCCGATCCGGCGAAAGCGCCCGGGTCGAGCTTCATCACGCGATGTTCGACGACGCCCGCCCGCGCCGCCACACGCGCGGCGCGATCGAGTTCGACGCGGTGCCGCTGACCGTAATCGAACGACAGCGCGTAACAGTCGAAGCCGTCGCGTCGGGCGAGCGCGAGCGCCGTCGCCGAATCGAGGCCGCCCGAAACCAGGCAAACCGCGCGAGGCATTACCGGCGAGCCGCGCGGCGCGGCAACGTCAAGGCGAGCAGGTAGCCCAAAATCGGAAACGCGAGCAGCGAAAAAAGGGCGTAGTGCAGTGTGTAGCGATCCGCCGCCCAACCGACCAGCGGGATGAACAGCATGCCCGCCGTGCCCCAGGCGAAGCCCATCATCAGCGCCGATACCGTGCTGCCTTGCGTAGGCGCGAGTTCCTGTCCCATGGTGACGTTCACCGGAATCGTGAACAGCAGCGTTAGCCCACCGAGCGCGAGTCCGAACATCGACCAGAATCCCGTCGTCGCAAAGAACATCGCGAGAAACGGAACGGAGCCGATCATCGACGCGAGAATCACCGCACGCCCTCCGAAGCGATCCGCCAGATTGCCGCCGATGAATCCGCCGATGGCGCCTGAAGCGAGGTAGAGCGAGAGCGCCAAACTCGCGCCGGAGAGCGTAAAGCCCCGCTCGCGCTGCAAATAAAGCGGCAGGAATTGCGTGAACGCGATTTGCACGATCGACCGGATGAACACGAGCAGATACAGCGTCGTGAGCGGCTTCCACACGGCTTTCAGCGGCGCCCAGTCGAACTTCGCGCGCGTGGTTCGGACGTTCGATTCCGGCAGAAGCCACACGAGCAGCGCGGTGATCGCCACGCCGGGAATCATTCCGAGCCACGTCCATTCCGCGCCGACGCGTTCGGCCAGCGCGGAGAAAAACGCCGGGCCGAAGGCGAGACCGAGCGTGCCGCTCGAAATGAAGATCGCCATCGACCGTCCGCGGTTCTCGGTGACGCCCTCCGCCGCCCGCATCGCGCCCTGCGGGTGAAAGCTCGCGATCCCCGCGCCGCCGAGAACGACCAGCGCCACCAGCGTCCAATAAGAAGACGCGACGCCGAGCAGCGAGATGAACACGCCCGCCACCGCCGGCGCGAGTACGGTAAATAGGCGGCTGCGGAACCGGTCCGAGAGATACCCGTACGCCGGCTGCATCGTCGAAGAGGAAAACACCAGCAACCCGCCCAGCAGGCCCGCCTGCGCCAGCGTCAAGCCCAGCTTCTCGACGATCAGCGGTTGAAACGCGCCGAGCGCGCTCGAATACAGGTCGATGAAAAAGTGCGCGACGCACAGCAGCGCGAAGGGGAGGACGGCCGCCGCCCGCTCCACCGGCGGAGAAAACTCGGCCACGATGGAACTTTTCGACGCCATAATCGAGGGGAATCTTTAGTATAGACGTATGCTCAACAAGCGCATCGTGCTCGCCGCCCGCCCCAGCGGCGCGCCGCGCGAATCGGATTTCCAACTCGTCGAGGGCGATATCGAGACGATGGCCTCGGGCGACGTCTTAGTGGAAGTCCTGTGGGTGTCGGTCGATCCTTACATGCGCGGCCGCATGAACGACGCGAAGTCTTACATCGAGCCCTTCGCGCTGGGTGCGACCATCGCCGCCGGAGCCGTGGGCCGCGTGCTGCGCTCCAACTCGAAGGAGTTTTCCGAAGGCGATTATGTCGAGGGCATGCTGGGCTGGCAGACCTGCGCGCTGGCGGCGGCGAAACATCTCCGTAAGCTCGACCCCTCGCACGCGCCGGTCCAAACCGCGCTCGGCGTGCTCGGCATGCCCGGCATGACCGCCTATTTCGGGCTGCTCGACATCTGTCGGCCGAAGCCGGGCGAGACCGTCCTGGTCAGCGGAGCGGCGGGCGCGGTGGGATCGTACGTCGGTCAGATCGCGCGAATTAAAGGATGCCGGGTGATCGGCATCGCGGGCGGGGCGGAGAAGTGCCGCCTTCTTAAGGAAGAGTTGGGATTCGACGCGGCCATCGACTACAAGAACTCGAACGTCGCCGCCGAACTGCGCACCTTGTGCCCCAAAGGCGTCGATTGCTATTTCGACAACGTCGGCGGCGCGGTGACGGACGCCGTGTTCCCGCAACTCGCGACCTTCGCGCGAGTGTCGATCTGCGGGCAAATCTCGCAGTACAACAATACGACCGTCGAAACCGGGCCGCGTTTATTGAGCTATGTGCTCGTCAAGCAAGCGCGTGTCGAAGGGTTCATCGTGTCGCGTTATTTCGACCGCGCGAAGGAATTCTTCTCGGAAATGGTTCCGTGGGTGCGCGACGGCCGCGTCAAGTACCGCGAGACCGTCGTCGAAGGAATCGAGAACGCGCCCAAAGCCTTTATCGGAATGCTGAACGGCGAAAACGTCGGCAAGATGCTGGTCAAGGTCGCCGCGTAAAGCTAGCGGCCCACGCCGCCGAACCACATCGGCCCGCCGCGATACGCCGGAAATCCGTAGCCCATCGCGTACACGATGTCGATATCGACCGGCCGCAGCGCGATCCCTTCGTCGAGAATGCGTTCGCCTTCCTCGACCAACACGCCGACGCAGCGCTCGACGATCTCCTCCGCCTCGATCTTGCGATGCCCGGTGCGATGCTTCTCGATCACCGCGTCCACTTCCGGATCGGGCGACGGATTGCGCTTCGCGTCGTAGCGATACCAGCCCGCGCCGGTCTTCTGCCCGTAGCGGCCCATCTCGCAAAGCTCGTCCTCGATCGGAGCCGGACCCGCCTCCGGACGCTCCTTCCGAATGCGCCAACCGACGTCGAGCCCCGCGAGATCGCCCACCGCGATCGGCCCCATCGCCATCCCCCAGTCGTACAGCGCGCGATCGACGTCCATCGGCGACGCGCCTTCGATCACCAGCCGCTCCGCCTCGCGCCGGTACGGCCCGAACATCCGATTGCCCACGAATCCGAAACAGTTGCCGACCAGCACTCCCGTCTTGCGCAACGTCTTCGCGAGCGCCATCGACGTCGCGAGCACCTCCGGCGCCGTCGCCTTCCCCCGCACGATTTCGAGCAGGCGCATCACGTTCGCGGGGCTGAAGAAGTGATGGCCCACGACGCGCTCCGGCCGCCGAGTGGCGCTCGCGATCTCGTCGATGTCGAGCGTCGAAGTGTTCGTCGCGAGAATCGCCTCCGCCTTCGCGATCGCGTCGATCTCCGCGAACACCGCCTTTTTCAGCGCCATGTTCTCGAAGACCGCCTCGACGACGATGTCCGTCTTCTCGAATCCTTCGTAGCCGAGTTGCGGCGTCAGCAGCGCCATCCGCTCGTCCATCCACGCTTGCGAAAATCGGCCCTTCGCCACGCTCGCCGCGTAATTCTTGCGAATCGTCTCGACGCCGCGGTCGAGAGCTTCCTGTGTCGTCTCGCGCAAGCGCACGGGGATCCCTGCGTTGAGATAGTTCATCGCGATGCCGCCGCCCATCGTCCCTGCGCCGATCACCGCCGCCGAGCGGATCGGCATCGTCGGCGTGTCCTTCGGCAGAAACGGAATCTTCGCGACTTCGCGCTCGCCGAAGAACACGTGGATCATCGATTTCGATTGCTCGTCGAACAGGCACTCCTCGAAGAGCTTTCGCTCGAAAGCCACGCCCTCCGCGAACGGCAGCTTCGTCGCCGCTTCCACCGCGTCGATGGCCTTTTGCGCCGCCTTCAACCCGCGCGACTTCTTCGCCGCCGCCGCGCGCGCCCGATCGAACGCCGCCGGATCGAAGGGCGGTACCGGTAAGTCGCATGTTCGCCTCGCACTCGTTTGCTTCGCCGCGAAGGCCACCGCGAATTCCAGAAGATCGCCCTCCGCGATCGCGTCCACGATCCCGTGCCGCAGCGCCTCCGCCGCGCCGATCGGCTCGCCCGCCCAGCACCTTTCGAGCGCCGTCTCGACGCCCGCGAGTCTCGGCAGCCGCTGCGTGCCCGCCGCGCCGGGAATGATGCCGAGCTTCACCTCCGGCTGCCCCACCTTCGCGTCGCGCGCCATCACGCGATAGTGCCCGCCCATCGCGACTTCGAGTCCTCCGCCCAGCGCCTGCCCATGAATCGCCATCACCACCGGTTTCGCCGACCGTTCGATCGCGTCGATCTTTTCGGCGAGCCCGATATCGGACTTCTGTCCCGACGTGATCTTCGCGAACTCCTTGATATCCGCGCCCGAGATGAACGTTCGCCCGCCGCCGATCACGACGATCGCCGACACTTCCGGATCGTCGTTGAACTTCGCCACCGCCTCGACGATGCCTTCCGGTACGCCGGGACTCAACGCGTTCACGGGCGGGTTGTTCACCGTAATCACGCCCACCGCACCTTGACGGCTCGAAAGAATCAAGTCACTCATAGAGCAGAAACGCCTTTCGTTTTTCGAGAAACGCATCCACGCCGCGGAGCTTCTCCATCCGCCGCGGATCGTCGCCGCGCTTCAACGCCTCGATCGTCGAGCGGTTCCCGATGAGTCGCGCGCACGCGTCGAGGTCGATCTTATCCGGGTACATCTTGACCAGCGCCGACGCGAGTTCGAGACCCAACAGCGACGCGTCCACGCGCTCCCGGTCCGTCACCACGAACCGTACGCCGTTCGCGATCGGATACACCCGAACGCCCGGAATAAATCGGTCGTTGAGCCGCGCCGCCAATGCCTGCCCGGAGATCCACGGCGCGCTCACCTGTTCGAACGGAGCGTCGGTCCCGCGCCCCACCGAGTAAGTCTTCACGAATTCGAGCATCGCGACGCCCGGATAAAGCAGCGCCGCGTTTAAGCTTTTCATGTTGGGCGACGGATTCACCCACGCGAGTCCCGTTTGATCCAACCAATACGCGCGCCGCCAATTCTTCATCGCCACCACGCGCAGATCGGCCTTCACTTCGACGTTGATCATGCGCGCTAACTCGCCCAGCGTCATGCCGTGCCGCACCGGCAGCGGCCGGATGCCGATGAACGATCGGAGCGCCTCGTCGAGCATCGGCCCTTCGACGCGCGTTCCCGTAATCGGGTTCGGACGGTCCAGCACGACGAACGGCAGCTTGCGCTTGGCGGCCTCTTCCATCGCGTTCACCATCGTCGAGAGGTACGTGTAGAAGCGCGCGCCGATGTCCTGAATGTCGAAAACGAGTACGTCCACGCCGCGCAGGCTCGCTTCGCTGGGGCGTCGCTGCGGCCCGGAATAGAGGCTCCAAACGCGGATGCCCGTTTTCGCGTCCTCGGAGTTCTTCACGTTCTCGTGATCCTCCGTGCCCGCGATGCCGTGCTCGGGCGAGTAGATCGCGGCGACCTTCACCCCGGCGGCGAGCATCGCGTCGATGTTTCGCTTGCCGTCGCGCGTCAGGCCGGTGTGATTCGTAATCAGCCCGACGCGCTTGCCTTTCAGACTCGCGAAGCCCTCCGCCGCCAAAACGTCGAGACCCGTTAATGTTTCGCCGCCCGAAATCTCCCGCGCCACCGCCGTCGCCACCGCGCGCCGCAGCGCCGCGATCGGCGGCGTCCTTTGCGGATGCACCGCGTTGGTCAACAGAATCGTGTAAACGCCCGTCGACGGGTCCATCCACAGCGACGTGCCGGTGAAACCGGTGTGGCCGAAGCCGCCGAACGGAAACAACTCGCCGCGCGGAGCCGAGTACGGCGAATCGATATCCCAGCCGAAGCCGCGCACCGGAAGGCCCTCGGGCGACTGCGGAGCGGTAAATCGGCTCGGGTGCGCCAGCCGCCACCGCGCGAACTTCGCGAGATCGTCCGCCGTCGTGAACATCCCCGCGTGCCCCGCCACTCCGCCCATGAAGCGCGCCGTCGGATCGTGCACCACGCCGCGCAGCGACGCGGTTTCGCCCTTCGGCCGTTCCGTAGGCGCGATGCGGAACTTCAGTTCCGGCCGCGGATTGAACGTTGTCTCCGTCATGCCCAGCGGCGCGAAGATCCACGCCCGCGCGTACTCGTCGAGCGGCGTTTTCGATACTCGCTCCACCATCTCGCCGAGCAGCAGGAAATTGATGTCGCTGTAGACGAACTTCGCGCCCGGCGCGCCCGTCGGTTTGTCCGCGATCGCCCGTCGAATGCCTTCGCCGTGTCCCGACCATTCCGGTTCCAGATCGACGTCGGGACGCAGTCCCGAAGAGTGCGTCAACAGATGTCGCACCGTAATCCCTCGATGCGGATACTCGGGGATGTACTTCGTCGCGGGCGCTTCCACGTCGATTCCCAATCTCTCGATCGCGCTCGTCGTCGCCACCACTTTCGTTAGCGACGCGGCGTCGAAAATCGTGTCGAGCGTCATGCGCTCGTTCGGAACCTCGTACGACCGCAGGCCGTACGCCGCGCGATGCAGAATGCGGTCGCCTTGCCCGATCACGCACACCGCGCCCGGAACTTGTTTCTTCGCGATCGCCTCCTCGATGGCGCGCGACACCGCCGGAATCTCCTGCGCCGCCAGCGCGAGCGCCAACGCCGCGATCATTCCGCGCCCAACTTCGCCGCCAATCCGTCCAGCAGCTTCGCGAGATCGACGTCCTTCGCCGTCAGCCCGCCCGCGTCGTGCGTCCACAAATCGACGGTCACGCGGTTATAGACGTTCGACCATTCCGGGTGATGGTTGCGGGCTTCGATGGCGATGGCGGCCGTCGCCATGAACCCGAACGCGTTCACGAAATCCGCGAACCGGTACTCGCGGTGTAGTTTGCCGTCGCGAATCGTCCATCCGGACAAACCCGCCAGCGCTTCTTCGGGTGTCAGTGTCTTCATCCATTCAGAGTGTAGATTAGAGATTCGTGCCGCTCGACCGCCTCCGTCTGGACCTCGAGTTCATGCCCTCGCCCGACCCCGCGCGGCCCGGGTTGCTGATTCGCGACCCGATGCATTACACCGACACCGTGCTGATCGTCCCGCCGCAATTGGTCGCCTCGCTCGCGCACTTCGACGGCGAAAGCTCGGAGGGCGATCTGCGCCACGCGCTCTTCCAGGCGCTGGGCGACTTGCGGTCGGGCGAAGTGGCGGACCAACTCAAGACCGCGCTCGACGAGGCGGGCTTCCTCGAAAACGAATCGTTCGCGCGCCTCCGCGAAAGTGCGGAGCGCGAGTTCGCCGAACAACCCGTCCGCTTCCCGGCGCATTTAGGACCCGGCGGCTATCCCGAAGATCCCGAGGAACTGTGTGGCCAGTGGGACGACTATCTGCGCGCGGCGCGCGCGCCCGCCGTCGAAAGCACCTTCGCCGTCGCCGCGCCGCACGTCAGCCCGTTCGGCGGTTGGGAGTCGTACGCCGACGCTTACGCCGCGATTCCGAAATCGGCGGCGGAGAAAACCTTCGTCGTCCTGGGCACTTCGCACCACGGCGAACTCGACCGCTTCGGGCTGACTCGCAAGCCGTACGCCACGCCGTACGGCGATACGACCCCCGCTCTCGACCTGATCGACGAACTGGAGCGCGCCGCGCCCGCCGCCGTCTTGATGGAAGACTACTGCCACGCGGTCGAACATTCGATCGAGTTTCAAGTCGTGTTTCTCCAGCACCTCTTCGGACCCAAAGTGCGCGTACTGCCCATCCTGGTGGGATCGTTCGCGCGCAGCGTTTACGAAGGCGGCCTTCCCGAAAAGGACGAAGCCGTCGCCCGGTTCTTCGGCGCCTTGGGCGAGATCGCCGCCCGCGAATCGAAGGAATTGTTTTGGGTGATGGGGATCGATATGGCGCACATGGGCAGGCGCTACGGCGATCGTTTCGCGGCTCGCGCCGATCGGGACGAGATGACCGAAGTGGCCGAACGCGACCGGGCGCGCATCGATCGTGCCGCCGCTAGCGACGCGCCGGGGTTCTGGGACCGCGTCCGGGAGAATCGCGACGACTTGAAGTGGTGCGGCTCCGCGCCGCTGTATACGTTTCTCAAATGCGCGCCCGGCGCGAGGGGAGAACTATTGAGATATCAACAGTGGAATATCGACGAGGACAGCGTGGTGAGCTTCGCGGGAATGCGATTCGGTAGGTAGAGGCGTTTCGATACTCGAATAAAACAGCTTTGCCCGGTCCATGCCAATTAGGTCGCGAGCAGTCCCGCCCGACTGCCTGCGATGACCGCCTAGCCCGGAACCGGGCAAAGCTGGGAAAGGACAACCAACGTCGGAGCCCCCTCCGCTAGCTCCGTCCGTTCCCTTCACTCAAATAAGCGCGCACACCTCGGGCAAACCCCTCACGGAGCGGCGAATTTTTTATCTGTCTTGAAATCAGTTGTTTGCCGTAGCGGCTAGCTGATCGTAGAGAAAATCGCGCGCGTATTCCCAGTCCCGCTGCACCGTGGCCAGCGAAATATCCAGAAGCTCGCCCGCTTCTTTTTGCGTCAAGCCGCCGAAAAAGCAAAGCTCGACCACCCGGCTCGCGCGCGGGTTCTCTTTCTCTAAAGCGGAAAGCGCGTCGTCCAACGCCTCAATCTCCCGATCCTGCATCAGGCCGACGTCGCCCGCGTCCTCGATCGGGATCTTCGTCGCCGACCCGCCCCGGATTTGCGCGTTCTTGCGCCGCGCGTGATCGACGAGAATGCGCCGCATCTGCCGCGCGGCCGTGGCGAAGAAGTGCTCGCGATCCTCGAACACCATCGTTTCTTTGTTCGCCCCGAACAAATCGACGTACACTTCGTTTACCAGCGCCGTCGCCTGTAAGGTGTGCCCCTGGCGTTCGTACTTCATGTAGTACTCGGCCAGTTTGCGCAACTCCTTATACACGAGAGCCATTAGCTGATCGGCGGCTTCGCGGCGCCCCTGCCGCAGTTCGTCGAGCAACGTCGTGAACGCGTGGGATTTCGGAGCTTCCATGGCGGATGCGGACTCGTAAAAGGGTATCATGGGGAACTTACAAGCCGAATGGGCGAACAACGCATCCTTCTGGTTGGAGCGGGCGAGGACGTTGTCGCGCTGCTGCCGCCGCCCGTTCCCGGCGGACTGGAATTCGTACCCGCGCCTCCCGGCGGCGAAGCCGAGGGCTTCTTCGACGTCGCGTTGGTCGACCTCGAAACTCCCGATCGTTGCGATTCCGGCGTCCTGGAGGCGATGCATCGGCGTCACCCGGAGCGCAAGGTCGTCGCGGTGTGCTCGCGCGGCGATACGGGGGCGATCGCGTCGATGGTCCGCCAAAAAGCGTATGCCTTATTGATTCGTCCGCTCACCGCCGCGCGCTTGCGGGACGCGATCGAGATGGCGCTGGCGGCGCGGGATTGGCGGGACGATCTCGAACTCATTAGCGGCTCTCCGCAGTGGCTGCAATTGCGGCTCCGGTGCAAAATGCAGGCCGCCGAGCGATCGGTCCAGATTTTCCGCGAGCTTCAGGGCGACCTGCCGCCCGACGAACACGAGGAACTCACCACCGCGTTTCGCGAAATGCTCATGAACGGCATCGAGCACGGCGGCCAAAGCGACCCGCGCAAGTCGATTTGGGTCAACTACGTGGCCACCAACCGCGCGCTCGTGTTCTACATCCGCGACCCCGGCCCCGGATTCTCGATGAAGGGGCTGAAGCACGCGGCCGTGGGCAATCCCGAAGGCACCTTGGAGCACGCCGAAGAACGCGAACGCCAAGGGATCCGCCCCGGCGGCTTCGGAATTCTTTTGGCGAAGAACATGGTGGACGAATTGATCTACTCCGAGCGCGGCAACGAAGTGATTCTCATCAAGCACCGGCGGAGTTGACGCGTGCGCCTATTGCGCGTGCTCGGTCTCGCGTTCGGCGTGGCCGTGACGCTGGGCGCGACCCTCGGCGTCGGCATTCTGCGTACGCCCGGACAGGTCGCCGCGCAATTGGGGCATCCGGCGGCGATCCTCGGATTCTGGACGCTCGGCGCGTTGTTCGCCCTCGTGAGCGCGGCGTCGATCGCCGAACTGGCGGTCCGGCTGCCGCGCGCGGGCGGGTTCGCCGTCTACGCCCGCGAACTCTGGGGCGACGCGGTGGGCTTCGCCGTCGGCTGGTGCGATTGGCTCGGTCAAGTGGCCGCCGTCGCCTTCGCCGCCGTGACCGCGGAAGAATTGCTCGGCGTCCGCGGAACGGCGGTCGCGCTCGTGCTGGCGGTCGCCGCCGTGCAATGGGCGGGTATTCGAGCGGCGGGTGCGTTGCAGCGCATCGTTTCGTTCGCGTTGGCGCTCGCCTACGTCGCGTTGGTTGCCGCCTCGTTCACCCGGTCCGTCGCGCCGCTTCATGCGATCGCCGGCGGGGGATCGTTGCTCGTCGCGCTGCGGGCCGTGATCGTCGCCTACGACGGCTGGTACGGCGCGATCTATTTCACCGAGGAGACTCGCGATTTCGAGAGCGCGTTGCCTCGTTCGATGATGGTGGGCGTCGCCGTCGTCGCCGCCGTGTATCTCGCGGTGAACGCGGCGCTCCTCGCAAGCCTCGGCGTTCCCGCGCTCGCGGCTTCTTCCTTTCCCGGACTCGACGCCGCCCGGAAACTCTTCGGCCAGGGCGGGGAACGGGCCATCTGGCTGATCTCGCTCGCCGCCATGCCCTCGCTGATGAACGCCGTGTCGCTGCTTGCCTCGCGGATCGTCTATTCGCTGGGGTTCGATCAAGTCAACTCGCGCGGCGCGCCGGTGGGCGGCCTCTTGGTGTGCACCGCGCTGACGTTGCTGTTGACGCTCACCGGGAGCTTCGAGAGGCTGCTTGGCCTTGCGGCGTTCTTCTACGCGATAACCTACTCCACCGGCTATATCGGCGTGTTCCTGATGCGGCGGCGTCACGGTCCGGGGCCCTATCGCTCCTGGGCGCACCCCTGGGGAACGGCGGCGGCGCTGGCGCTTTGCCTGGGATTTTTGATCGCGGACGTTTACGAAAGGCCTGGGGAGGCGGCCCAGGCGATGCTCTTGCTTTCGGCTAGTTGCCCTGCGTTTTTGCTAGCTCGACTATGGCGCAACTACTGAAAGAGTAGCTTGTTTGGTTACCGGCCCTTGCGTCGAGCAGCCGCCGTTTGTCGTCATGGCACCGGTTCCAGTAATCGTTCCGGTATGGTTGTTGTTTGGGTCCGTGGTCACCGTCCAGCCTTTTGAAGCGCTCGTCCCGGAGAATGTAGCCGTACCAGTCCCCGATGCGGGCGAGTAAGCTAGGGCAGCTGGAGTAACCGTCGAGCTGAACTCCACGTCGACGGAAGCCGCACTACAGGCTGCTGCCTTAACCACCGAGATCTTCGCCGTCGTTGTACGGTTCCTCCACTCGACCTCATTCGGTATGAAGGTGAAGTTTTGCAACGATACCCATGGCTGAACTTGTGGACTGCTCGTCTGAACCGCCAACGTCAACACTTGTGATGTTGCGCCGCAGAACTCCGTCGTATTGACGGAAGAGGCGTTAAACGTCCCTGACTCACAAATAGATCCGCATAGGGATAGGTAGGCCGTGGCTTGTCCGTCCGTTGCGGCCGGATAATTGTACGCCGAGGCGGTTCTACCGGTGGGGCTTTCGATAAAGACCGCCACTTGGCTCATCGTGTGCGTGTCGGTTCCACCCGTTCCCGCGACGGTAGTCGCCGTGAACTGCAGATCATCCGTCGTTGTACTGGTCACGTAAGCCCAGGCGTTCGAGTAAGGATGGGTTTGCGCCGCCGCGGACAGCGCGCATGTAGCGAGAATAAACAATAGTTTCGACATGGTTTCCTCCTTAGTGACCGGTCGCGTTCATCTTGATGTCTTTTTTCATGGAAGCGACGAAAGCGGTCAGTTTGGCCCGCCCGGCGGGACCGAGATCGCGATCCAGTTTCGTCCTCTCCGCCAGTAACGCCGCGGAAATGCGGTTCCGCACCTGGTCGCGCTCCCGCTTCGCGTCCGCCGACAAGAGATTTCCCGAATGCCGCCGATTCACCTCCGCCAACTCGATTTCCAGTTGCGCCGACGCTTTGGAGAACCGCGTCGCCGCGAGGGCGATTTCGGTCGCCTCGCGCTCGTCGAAGCCGCGCTCCGTCAACCACTTGTTGCGCGTTTCCCAGTCCCAATGGCCCTTGGGGCCTTCCCTCACAACCATGAACAACGCCGTATAGGCCACCTCGTCCGGGATCCGATCGGAAGGAACTAGCGACTGAGTTTGCGATAACAAACCCGCCGGTACTAGAACCATTAAATTGCGAGTAATGGAAAGCAGTTTCATAAGCTTTTCTTTCTCGGAGGGGTTTCGAACCGAATCCAGAGTACACCCAGTGGGGGGGGGGGCGATCAAGAAAAAAGTAGGTTACAAGACGACAACAAACAGCTAAGGGATTTCGGCGGGGAAAGACGGGCGCGCGGGCCCTTTAGCGGCCGCGGGCGCGGGCGGCGGCGGAGCGGGCGTCTTTCGAACTTCTTCGAAGTATTGCTGCACAAATTCTTGATAAATCAGGGGTACTTCGTCGCGCCGGATCTCCGCCCCCGATTCCGCGTGCTTCGCCGCCCTTTGCGTGTACTGCGTGCGCAACTGCTGCTTCGAGGAGTTCACCTCGACCATCAGCTCGCCTTGTAAGTTGTTGTTTCTCTTACCGATAATCTCGCTGATCTTGCCCATCGCGGCCAACTGCTCGGCGAGCTTCACGTCCTTGTCGCCGTCCTGTTTGCCGACGCCCGACTTATTCTCTTGATTCGAGGCGCTTTGCGAGTTTTTGTCGCCCGGCTTGCCTTGCGTCGCCTGCGACGGGTCGGCGTCTTCGTCGCTCGGCTGCCCTTGTTGCTGATTGTTGGCCTGCTGGTCGCCCGAAGGTTGCCCTTTCGAGGGCATTTGCCCCTGTTTCTGGCCTTGGCGCGCGTTGGCCGACTGCTGGCCGGTTTTCGAGTTGCCGGGCTGCTGTTGCTGCTCCCCGCCGGGCTTTTGCGGCTGGTTCAGCTTCGACATCATGTTGGCGAGGGCGTCCTTCATCTTGTCCATCAGCGACGAGTTCTCGCCCGGCTGATCGGCTTTGCCGCCCGCTTTCTGTTCGCCCTGCTTGCCCTCGTTATTCGAGCCCTGTTTGCCTTGGTCTTCGCCCTTCTCGTTGCCGGCGGCCGCGCCTTCCGAGTTCTCGGTTCCCTCGTTTTGATCCTTCCCGTCGCCCATGCCGGGACCTTTTTCGCCCGTTTTGCCGGGGGCTTGGTCGTCGCCGACGTTGTTCACGTCGGGGATGTCGGCGACGCCTAGGGCGCTGTCGGGCGCGGGCTCCAGGCCGTCCTGTTTCTGATCTTCGACCGGCTGGACGGAAACCGTGCGCATGAACTCGTCGATCGACGGCGCTTTTTGCCCAGTACGGGCGTCGGCTACCTGCGAGGAACCGAAGTCGTCGAAACCGAACGCGACGAGCGGGCGCTTCAGGTCGAGCGATTTCTGCACGCCGTAGCGCGCGCCGAACAGTCCCAGGGCGGCGGCGGCGGCGAGCGCGCACCAGCGCGCGGAGCGGGGCCAGACCAAAGGAGCGGCGGCGGACGGGTCGACCTTCGACGCCAACGACTCGGCTTGCGCGCGCTGCGCGGCGGGGATCTCTCCCGTTTCCGACCGGTAGTGCCAAGCGGTCGACAGCGAATCGGCCAGCGACAATTCGCGGTCGATGCGTTGCGCCACCGAGTAGGGGCGCGGCAGCCGTTCGCGAACGCGCCACAGGCCGTAAGCCAGCGCGCCGCCGAACAGCAGGACGGGCCAGTACCAATCGAGGATCTGCGTGCCGGCGAGCAAAAGCGCGACGGCCCCCACGAGCGCGATCGTGAGGGCCGTTACCGCCTGTTCGAGAACGAGATTTCGGACGAAGCGCGCGCGAACCGATTCAATCAGCCGGGCGAGCGCGCCTTCCATTCACTCAGTGTAGCTTTTTCTTTAGAAGAAGAAGCGCAGACCGAACTGCACTTGACGAGGCAGACCGACCTGATTGTTGTTGGTGTCGTAGTCGCCGTTGGGCAGCCGCAGCCGCATGAACGAAGCGTCGATGGGGGCGAACGTGCCGTTGGCCTGATAGCCCTGCCCGTAGATCGTCCGGCCGAACTCGACGTTGTCCCAATCGGCGAAGTTAAACATTTCCGCCGAAAGCTGGATGCGGTAGCGATCCTTGAACGAGAAGCTCTTCATCACCCGCAGATCGATGGTGCGGAACGGGCGGTTGCGGAAAGCGTTGCGCGGCATCGGGTCGCCGGGGCCGCGATAGGGGCGGTCCGACGTGCTGCCGTCGAGGTTGACGTCGCTGCCCGCCGTCGCGTTGAGCGGACGGCCGGAGTTGGCGCGGTAGATACCCGACAGCTCGAAGCCGAACGGCATCGTCCATATGCCGTTCATCACGAACTGATGGCGGCGGTCGAGGTTCGAGTAGGCGTACTCGGGGCGCAGGTTGAAATTGTTGTCGATCGAGTTGCCGCCCGTGTCGCGCTCGTTCGAATCGTCGTCGAAGTTCTCGGCGAGCGTATAGTACGCGGAGAATTGGAAGTCCTTGCGGCGGTACTGCGCTTGCAGCGTCGCCGCGCGATACATCTGGCGGGCGGAACTTTCGCGGACCGTCACCTGGGTCAAGGTCGAGATGGGACGAGTGGCCGGAACGCCGTAGAAAGGACGCTGCGACAGGTCGCCCGCGCGGATGGTGGGAATCGGCAGGTTGTAATCGCGATTCCGCATCAGGTTGACGGTGTTCACGTAGTTCATCTGAACGCCCATCAGGAAATTCTTGACCAGCTCGGTTTCGAACCCGAGGCCCGCTTGTTGCGAACGGGGGTTGCGGAAGTCGTCGGCCATGGTGGTGACCGAGACGCCGCGGAAGGGGTCGGGAGCGTTGCCGCCGAGCGCGATTTGCGCCGCGCGCTGCACGGTTTCGATCGGGATGATCGGCAGGGAGCCGAGCTGCGAAGAATTCAGGTTGACGCCCGCCTGAAGGAAGGCGTTGTAAACGTTGACCGCGGAATTAGCCGGGATCGAGATCGATACGTCGCCGGGGGGGGTCCGGAAGTTGTTGTTCGGACCCGCGAACGAGAGCAGCGGCGTGGAAGCGTAAAACACGCCGTAATGACCGCGGACCACCGTGCGCCCGCCGTCGGTGAACGGTGTCCAAGCGAAGCCCATACGGGGCATCCACTGGTTGCGGCGCGCCGGCGTGTCGGTGACGTCGACGCCGTAGCCGATGGGGAAGCGGAAACCGCGAACGCGGTCGACCAGGGAGGCGTTATTGGCCTCGACGCCGGGATTGACCTGGGTTTCGTAACGCAACCCGAAATCGAGCGAGAACTGCGGATGCAAGCGCCAGCTATCCTGCGCGAAGAACGCGATCTGGTGCATGTTGAACGCGGCGGCGAGATCGCCGATTTGCCGCGAGTAGCTGACGTTCGGACTGTCGAAGCGGTTGGCGATCGTACCGCCCACGCTCATGATGTCGAGCAGCGTCGCCACGTTGGTGGTGTTGAAGCCGAAAGCGCCGAACTGGTTAAAGCCGAAGGTCTGCGCGGCGGTGAGGTAGTTGTAATCGCCGCCGATCTTCATCGTGTGCTTGCCTTTGGTGACCGACAGGCTGTCGGCGAACTGCCAGCGCTTGTCCGATTGCGTCGTGGGCAAGAAACTGCGCGTGCCGAAAGCGCCGATGGCGTTCGAGACGGTGGGCGTCGCGGAATTCGCGAGCCGCGGCCGCACTTCGGCCGAGCCGATGAAACGGAAATCGTTCACGACGGAGGGCGACAGTAGCGCCGTGAATTGCAGCGCGCCGTTGTGGATGGTGTCGAGCTCGTCGCCTTCGTTCGAAAGCGCTTGATTGGAGAGCGGCAAGAGCGCCCCGCCGACGGTCGCCGACAGCTTCTCGACGGCGTCCGAAAAGTTATAGCGCGCCGTCAGCCGATGCCCGGCGGCGAACTGATAGTCCAAGCGTCCCATCGTGGCGAACGCGCGGTTGGTGGGCGAGAACGGCCCTTCGAGGCTCTTGTAGTAGTTGAACGCCTCCTGCGAGGTGGCGACGGGCGTAACGCCCTGGAGCTGCGCGAAGAACACCGTGCGCTCGATGGTGGCGCGCTGCTGCTCGTAGGCGCCGAACCAGAACAAGCGGTCCCTCTTGATCGGGCCGCCGATCGCTCCGCCCCACTGCTGCAGGTCCTCCGAGGGTTTGATCTTGCGGACCGGATTTTCGCCCGAAAGATCGACCGGGCGAATCTGCCAGAACGCCTGTCCGTGAACGTCGTTCGCGCCCGACTTGGTGATGGTATTCATGATGCCGCCGGTGGAGCGGCCGTATTCGGGCGAGTAGCCGGTGGTGACCACCTGAAACTCCTGAACGGCGGATTGCGGCACGGTGATGATCGAGTTCGACCGCTCGCCGCCGCGGATGCCGCCGAAGAACGGCTGATTGTAGTCGCCGCCGTCGAGCATGACGTTCGAATAGATGCCGCGCTGGCCGGCGAAGGAGAGCTGGCTACGCGAGGGCTCGACGAGGACGTTGGGGGTGAGCGTCGCAAAGTCCTGAAACCGGCGGCCGTTGATCGGCAGGTTGGTGATCGCGGTGGAATTAATGGTGGCCGAGGGCGACGTTTGCACGTCGCTGATAAAGCTCTCGCCGACTTCGATGACCGTGGATGTCGCCTGTACGGAGAGGGTCACGTTAAGAGACAGAGCGGAGCCGACGGTGACCACCAACCCCTCGATTTTCGCCTCGGCGAAACCGGCGGAGCTTGCGGTCAGGGTATAGCTCCCTGGATCGATGGAGACGACGCGGTATTGACCCGCCTCGTTCGACGTCAGATCGCGCGCGAAGCCGGTGGCGGTGTTGCGGACATTGATCTTGGCGTTGGGCACGGCGGCCCCGTTGGGATCGAGGACGGTACCGACGATTTGCCCCTTGTTCGCATCCACCTGGGCGAAAAGGGCGGCGGCGCAAGACAGCAGTAAGGCAAGACGCCTGAGAGGGGTGAACATGCCCGCTAGGGTAGCGCAGCAAAGTGTCGAATCCATGACAATTTTATGACTGCCGCGCTACCGCGTCAGTGCCATGGGTTATGCGTCGCAACAGGTAGATCTTCGAAGTCTTTAGTGTTGCGAGTTACAAGCACCAAATCGTGTACTGCGGCGGTCGCGGCGATAAGTCCATCGGCGGTCGCCAGCGGACGTCCACGCCGCTTTCGCTCGGCGGCAAAAACTCCCCACCGCTCCGCGACGTTTTCGGTGACTGGCAGAATCCGCCCGGCGAACCAGGGGCGAAGAACGCGATCCGACCACTCCCTCAAGTCTTCCCGCCGGACGCCATCCGGCAAACCGGCGATGCCCTTTGCGATTTCACCGATAGTCGGGACGCTAAGGTACACCCGGTCGCGGCCCGCCCGAACCAGAAAGTCGGTAACCGGTGTATGGGGGTGTCGTTTCGTGAGTTCGGATGGAATGTTGGTATCGATCGGATAAGACTTCACAACTCGATATCCCGACCTTGGTCCTTGTTCCTGTCGAACGATAGGTCCAGGCCACGGAACGGAGACGTCGCGAACAATTCGGCGAGGTCTTTCGCCTCCGGCCCGCCCGCAACCGAAGACCAGCTTCGATCTCGGGCTCTAGGTCGAGAGTGACGGTCATTCGAATCCCTAACCGAAGTCATCACGCGGCGGTGCGCGCTTAGCGGCGCATGCCGAGCCACGCCGCCGCGACGGACAGACCCACGGAGAGGGCAACGTAAACCGCCGCGCGAAGCGGCGATTCCTGCCACAGCGCGAGCGTATCGGCGCTAAACGTCGAGAAGGTCGTGAAGCCGCCGCAAAAGCCGGGGATCAGGAAGGCCCGCCAGACAGGCGGCAGGGGCGAGCGCAGCAGGTAGCCGATCAGAAATCCGCCCGCGACGTTAATCGCGAGGATCGGCCACGGCGCGCGAGCGGCGAACCCCTGGGCGACCGCGAATCGCACCACGCCGCCGAGCGCGCTCCCCAGGGCGACGGCGAGCCAGATCATCTAGTTTTTCGCGAACCGCTTGAAGAAGCTCGTATCTTTCCAGCGCGGCGTGTCCGGCTGATCGGCGACGCGGCGCGCGAACTCGAACAAGATGCCGGTGAATTTCGCCGCCGCTTCCTGGTCGATGGGCTGATCGAGGTCGTCGGAAGGGGCATGGTAGCGCTCGGTCAACCAGTCTTTGTGTTGCTTCTCCTCGGGCGAGCCTTTGTCGAACCCAAAGCCCGCGTTGATCGCCGGAACGCCTTCGCGCACGAAGTTGTACTGGTCGCTGCGAATGAACGCGTTGCGCTCCGGCTGCGGGTCGGGCTGTACGCGAACTCCGGCGGCGGTGGCCACGGCGGCGAACGTATCGCCGAGGTCGGAGTCGTAGAGTCCCAGCACGCGCAACACTTCGAGCGAGTGGATCGGCAGAAACATATCCATGTTGAGATTGGCCACCATGCGGCCCTTAATCGTGGGATGCGTGGCGAAAAAGCGCGAGCCCTTGAGCCCCTTCTCCTCGCCCGTGACGGCGACGAACGCCAGACTGCGCTTGGGTTTGACGCCGCGCTCGGCGAACATTTTGGCGATCTCGATCAGCGAGGCGATGCCGCTCGCGTTGTCCATCGCGCCGTTGTGGATGCCGTCGCCCTCGATGACGACGCTCTTGCCGACATGATCGATGTGCGCGGAGAAGACGACGAACTCGTTTTTGAGCTTCGGGTCGTGGCCGGGCACGACGCCGATAATGTTTTGGCTAACGACATCCTCGCGCTTGACGGTCTGGCGAGCGAGCAAGGCGCCGACGAGGTCGAAGCGGGGCAGACGTTCCTTCTTATCGGCGAGCGCCAGCAGCTCGGCCATCGTGTGGCCGGACCCGGCGAAGAGGCGCTCGGCGCGCTCGGCGTTCCAAGCGAGCGCGATCTTCATCCCGGCGCTTTCGTCGAGGGATGCGTCGGCGAGTTCCATCGACGGCAACAAGCGGGCGCGCGACGCTCGGGCCCAGGGGATGTCGGCGTTTTTCGGATTCTGGATGACGATGGTACCCACCGCTCCCATATCGCGCAGGGCCTTCGAGCGCACCGAGGCGTGTTGGTAGTGCGCGGAGAGTTCCGAGGGAATGCCCGCAGGCACGCCTTGCAGATAGACGACGATCTTGCCCTTGAGATCGAGGCCGGTCAGGTCGTCGTAATTTTTCTCGGGCACGCGAAAGCCGTAACCCGCGAAGACGAGCGGCGCTTCGACGCTCGGAGCGGGATCGATGCGCAAGCCGATGGTCGCTTCGCGGCCGAGCGCCACGGATTCGGCCTTACCATCGCGGATCAGTTCGAGCGAGGAGTGCTCTTCGTCGATGCGGCGGACCTTGAAGCCGACGGGCTGGAAGTAGCCGTCGGTACCGCCGGGCTTGACGCGGGCGCGCTCGAATTCCCCGGCGACGTATTCGGCGGCCATGCGGTGGCCTTTCGATCCGGTTTCGCGGCCTTCCATCTTGTCGTCGGCCAGCGTTTGCACGTGTTTCCACCAGCGAGCGGCGGCGGGAGAAAGCTCGGCGGCCGGGAGCGAAGCGGCCAGAAGAAACGGGAGGAGCTTCATGATTTCCCTTTCAGAGTAGACCGCCCGAAACCGCCGCCGCCGGGCGTCTCGACGCGAATGCGGTCGCCGGGCCGCAGGTCGAGCCGGGCGCGCGAGGCGAGCTTGGTCTCCTTGCCGTCGCGGACGAGCGTCGCCGAACCGGTGGCGCCGGGAGAGCCGCCGCGCAGTCCATAGGGTCCGCGCTCGCGCCGGTCGGCGAGGATGGTGAACTCGGCGGGCGAGAGAAATTCGAACTCGCGCACGATGCCGTCGCCTCCGTAATGCGCGCCCGCGCCGCCCGAACCGCGCCGCAAACGGTATTGGCGAATGCGCACGGGGTAGGCGTGCTCGAACGCTTCGATGGGCGTGTTCCAGGAGTTCGACATGTGCGAGTGCCGACCGGAGAGTCCGTTCGAGGCGACGCTCGCCCCATGTCCTCCGGCGATCGTTTCGTAGTAAGCCCATCCGGAGTGGCCGAAGCTGATGTTCGACATCGTGCCCGCGCTCGCGGCGGGGATGCGATCCGGGGCGGCTTGGGCGAGCGCGCCGAAGAGAACGTCGGTGATCCGCTGCGAGGTTTCGACGTTCCCGGCGGCCATCGCGGCGGGCTCTCGCGCGTTCACCAGCGTGCCCAACGGCGCGTGGAGGCTCAGAGGCCGCAGCAGACCTTCGGTATAGGGCACGTCTTCTTCGATCAGGCAGCGGAACGCATACATCGTGGCGGAGAGCGCGATGGCGTAGTTGGCGTTCACCGGCTCGCTCGATTGCGGGTCGGTGCCGTCGAAATCGACGACGGCCGTTTGGTCGCGGATCTCGATGCGCGTGCGAATCGTCGCGCCGCCGTCGAGCGAATCCTCGAAACGATACTCGCCGGTGGGCAGCTTCGCCAGTTCGGCGCGCATCATGCGTTCCGAGTAGTCTTTCAATTTCGCCGAAAGCGCGCGGACCTTCGCTACGCCGCGCCGGGCGACGAGTTCGCGCAGGCGGAGCTCCCCACGGTCGAGCGAGGAGATTTGCGCCATCAGATCGCCCTCGCGCTCGACGGGCGTGCGTACGTTGGCCTTGACGAGAGCCAGCAAGCGTTCGTCGAGCTTGCCGCGCTTCACCAGATGGATCGGCGGAATGCGCAGGCCTTCCTGATAGATTTCGCGCGCGAGCGGCATCGATCCCGGGCTCATGCCGCCGACGTCCGCGTGATGGGCGCGAGAGGCGACGAAGAATTCCGGACGCGGCGAACGTCCGAGAAACACGCCGCGCACCAGCGTGATGTCGGGCAAGTGGGTGCCGCCTTGGAACGGGTCGTTGACCATCGCCACGTCGCCCGGCGCGAGTCCGATTTTGCGTGCCGCCGCCACCGAAAGCGGCATCGCGCCCAAGTGCACGGGCATGTGATCGCCCATCGCGATCGTCTCGCCCGCGCGGTCGTAGACGGCGCAGGAGTAATCGCGACGCTCCTTGATATTCGCGGAGAAGGACGTGAGACGCAGTACCGTGCCCATCTCGTCGGCGACGGAAACGAGAATTTGCCGGAACAGTTCGAGCTCGACGGGATCGGAGCGCTTCATGGCTTGGACGACTTAGCTTTTGGAGGCTTGACCGGCTGTGGAGGAGGCGGTTCGGGCTCGGGCGGCGGCTCGCGTTCTTTTTCCTTGGGCGCGCAATCGGGCAGGCGGATGGCGAAGCTCGCCGCGAGCGTCCAGCGCTGGCCCTGTCGCCGCTCGACGCGATAGGTTTTCGAGGCGGCGTCGGCGCGGAGACGAAAGCCGGAGTCCACCGTAGGGCGGGCTTTCTTGAGTTTGAGCGGCGCGGCGGAAACCTCGCGTAGCATCCAAGTATCGCCGCCGGTTTTAGTTTCGTAGCTCTCGAACTTTTGGTTCGGCTCGCCCGCGCGGGACCGGTCGACGATCATCGAGCCGTCGGTGCGCGACTCGAAGTAGAAAGAATCGACCACGGCGACGCGCGATTCGTCGTAAATCGGCCGCTTACGCCAAGTCTTGCCACCGTCGGCGGTGACGAGAAAGAACGGGTCGCGCGGCAAGGTGGCGAGCGTTTGCCCCGCGATCCAGCCGCTCGAGAAATCGGCGAACTGCGCCGCTTCGAGGACGGTCTGCGGAAGACGCTCGTGCCCCTCGATCCAGGATTTGCCGCCGTCGTCGGAAACCAATAGCAGCGAGGAAAACGTAGCCGAGTTCGAGTGCAGGTTTCCGGTGAGGAGCAGGCGCTCGTTCCCCATCGATTCGAGATCGGCGAGTTCGAGGAAGACGGGGCAGGGGTCGGATTCCGAACAGGCGACGCCCGCCGCGGTGAGCTGTTCTTCCGAACAGGCGAAGGGGACGACGACGGGTTTGCCCGCGAACTCGAGTTTCGGAATCGGCGGGGGAGCGGGCGCGGCGGACGAGGGCTCTTGGGCGAGAAGCGCGAGCCACACGAGCATGCTCCGATAGTATCTTGCGGCTCAAGACTTACTCGGCGGCGACGGGCGGCGTGTACGAGTACGTGTTCCGTGCGCAGCGAGACTCGGCGTACCGGTTCGACGTGTCGGAGGATCGACGGACGTTTCGGGGCGTCGTGATCGAGATCGATCGGGTGGAGTTGGAGCGCGCGGTGGGGCGCGAACTATCGGGTCCGGAAGAGCGCGCGGTGGCGACGATGGCGCTGCGCCTCGCGCTCGACGAAGGGCGGGAGTCGCCGTTCTCGCCGGGCGGCGCGGAGTTGCGCGAGATCGCGGCGGAACTGGGATTGTAGCTACTTCACTCCCAGTTCCCGATCCAAAAACGCGGCGGTGGCGGAGGCGACGCGGCTCAGGTTCGCGAACCGGAAGAAGTGGTGCGTGTCGTCGGGGATGACGATCTCCTCGTAGCGCACGCCGTGCTCGCGAAGGCGCTGCACGAGATCGACGGTCTGGCTAAAGCGCACGTTGCGGTCGTCGTCGGCGTGGATCAGCAGCACCGGCGATTTCCAGGTCGAAAGGTACGCCACGGGCGAAGATTTCCAGGACACTTCCACCGCCTTCTCCCAGTCGGGCGGCTTCTCGTAACCGATGGGCGCGGACATCGTGCGGTCGTGAACCCCGTGGATATCGACGCCCGCGGCGAATAGCGAAGAATCCTTACCCAAGGCGAGCGCGGTCAGGTAGCCGCCGTAGGAGCCGCCGTACACGCCGATGCGCTTCGGATCGACTTGCGGCAGCGCTTTGAGATACTCGCCCGCCGCTTTGACGTCGAGATACTCGGACGCGCCGCGCGTGCCCGCGTTGGGCGGCTGGTGGAAATCGAACCCGTAGCCGATACCGAGCCGGTAATTTACCGAGAGCACGACGTAGCCGCGCGAGGCGAAGTACTGGTTCATCGCATAGGCGTTCGAGTAGTAGTCCGACATGTGCCAGCCCGCGAGCATTTGGCGCATCGGGCCGCCGTGCACGTAGACCAGCGCGGGCTTCTTCGCGGTTCCGCCCGCCTTTTCGAAAAGCTGTCCGTAGACGGGGCCGCCGTCGGAGGCTTTGAATTGGATCGATTTCGGAGTCACGAGTTGCGCCGTGGGGAACGAGGCGGGCAGTACCTCGCCAGCCAGAACGCGCGCCTCGCCGCCGTCGAAGGGCACGATCATGGGAAATGGCGGTCGCCGCGCGGTCGCGCCGAGAAACGCGACATGCTTGCCGTCGCCGGTGACAAACGGAGTCCATTCGAGGCCGGTTCCAGGCGTAAGGACCACGGGCGCGGCGCGGTCGACGGGGATCTTCAAAATGTGCCGCCGGTCGATATCGTCCTTCGTCGAGCCCGCGTTCGCGGTGGCGAAGAGAACCTCGCCCGAAGGCGCGAGCGACACGTACTCGACCATGAAATTCCCCGGCGTTAGGTCGATCGCCGGACCGCCGGTTTCGGGGATCGAATAGAGGTGCGGCCAGCCGTCCGAGTAGGACGCGAAGACGATGCGGCCCTTCGCCGCCCAATGCAGGTTCGTTCCGCCGTGCGTCGTGGGCGGCGAATCGCGCAGGCCGTTTCCGCTCGCCCAAACTCGCTTTCCTTCGCCGGTGAACGCGTCGGCGGTCCAGACGCTCCAGGGGCGCGGCGTCGCGGTGAGAAGCGGGCGCGGCGAACCTCCGCCGCCCGCCGCGCGGGTGAACGCGACGCGCAATCCGTCGGGCGACCAGCGGGGCGACGCGTCGCGCGAGGTGGACGGCGCGAGCCACACGATCGGGTCGGCTTCGCTCTGAAACACGCCGATAAAGGAGTGATCGCCGCGATTCGAGACGAACGCGAGGCGCTTGCCGTCGGGCGACCATTGCGGGTCGCCGTTCTCGCCGCGCGCGGTGAACAAGCGCTTTGCCGGAGCGCTTCCGTCGATAGGAACGGTCCAGACGCCGCGATCCTTGACGAAGGCGACGCGCGTCGAATCGGGCGAGACGACAGGCAGATCGCCCTCGGCGAGAAGCTTGAGAGCCCCACCCTCGAACGCAATGCTAAAGATTTGCACGACGGCCGGTTTGGGCGACGAAGTCGGATTTACGGGCAGGGAGCGGTCCCAATTCGCCCCATGTTCGCCTCCGCGGACGAACACGACGCGCGATCCGTCGTGCGAAAGGGCGACGTTGGTCAAGTCCTGGCCGTCGTCGATTTGAAAGTTTGTCAGGCGGCGGGCGCGAAATTCGGGGCCCTGCGTCACCCAAACGTCGCGACGCCCCTGCTGGTTAAACACCCAGGCGATGCGCGATCCGGTGGCCGCGGCGGCGAGTTCGTTCGGGAACGGGTAGGAGCGTACGCTCTCGAGCGTGAACTGCGCGAGGAGCGGGCAGAAGGCGGCTAGCGCGAGGAAGAATCGCATTCCAGGATGCTAGCGCCCGATTTGGTGTAATAGCAATCGAAGTATGCCGGAGCCGACGATCCCGCCGCCGAACGAGCACCTGGGACACCGGCCCTTCTCCTTCTACCCCGCCATCGTCAACATCGAGCACAACGAGTGGCGCTACAAACGGTCCACTTGGTCGGAAGTGCTGGTGGTGAACACGAAGTCGAACGACGAACTGTGGGTACCCCGGCGATTCCTCGGCGAACTCGCCAAGATCGAGGAGCCGGTGATGATCTGGGGCCTCGTCAAGGAGATGGAGTACAAGGCGGGCGCGCTGGTGCCGCACGTTCGGCGCGTGATCGAGATGCCGCGCGCGGTGAACGACATTCCGCGAGCGGTAGGCGGCGGCAACGAACCCGCGACGCCTTCGCCCGGCCCCGCGCCCGTGGTGGGCATTCGTCTCGAATCGAACGAGTTCCGCATCGGGCGCCTGATCGGCGCGGTGCTGCTGATCGGGATCGCCGGCGCGGCGATTTTGGTGGGCGTGTACCGCAACCTTTCGACCGGGCGGGGTGTGTCGTACAAGACCGTCCTGCAAGCGAGTCTGGGTCTCACCGCGCAAGACGATTACTACGCCGTCGTGCGCAAGCTCGGCGTACCGAAAGCCGACCGTTGGCGCGACGATTCGGGCGAAGTGCAGTACCGGCTGCTCGAGTATCCCGATAAGTTCGTCGTCCTGATGGGGCGCGACCGCAATCAGGCGGTGTATATCGGCGCGCTCGACCGGGCTTGGAAGCCGATCGATTCGGTGAAGCTGCCGGGCGGGGCGCAGTCGTACTCGATGCTCGCGCAGTTGCCGAAGTTTTAGGCGCTTTCCAGCCGCCGGTAGATGTCGGCGGCGTTCGAACGAACCGCGCCTTCGACGATCGACTCGGCGGTCGCGCCGGGCGCTTGCAGCAGGTACTGCGAGAGAGACTGGCCGAGAAACTCGCCGTAGCCGCGCAGAGATTTCAGGCTCGCGGGAGTAATCGCGTTTTGCACTTCGGCCGAAGTCCGGCCGCGCGATTTTCCGGCGCGGACCGCCTCCGTTAACTCTTCGATGTACGCCGCCTTCTGCGCGACGCGCTCGCGCGTGCGCTGTACCGCGCCGTGCCCGCCGATCAACGTCTCGAACGGAAACTTCGCCACCTCGCGCAACGTTCCGGGCCACAGCGCCGGATAGCCGTCGCCGATGAACGGCGCGAACCCGTGCATCAAGTCGCCGGTGGCGATTACTTTCTTTTGCGGGCAGTACACGACGACGTCGCCCATCGTGTGACCCTTGCCTCGCCACGCGAGATGCAGGTCGTGCGCCTTGTCGTGCAGGATCAGGTCGCGGTCGAAAGTGATGTTGGGGAGTTCCGGCGCGTAGGACTTCATCTCCGCCGCATACGCTTCCGTATCGCGCACCATCAATTGCCAGTACGTCTTCTCGGCGGGCGTCTTCGCCGCTTCGAGACGCTTGCGATGCTCGGGCAACTGCGCGAGCGCGCTCTCGACGGACTGTTTCACCCGCTTCGGGGCCTCGCTCGACAACAGATCGCGCGTGGCGACCGACGTAATCACCTGCGCGCCGGGAGCGATCGAACGGTAGGCGGGCGTGCCTTGCGAATGGTCCCAGTGAAAGTGCGAGTTGACGATGTACCGCACCGGCTTCTTTGTCATGCGCCGCACTTGCGACACCAGCGACACCACCGCCGACGGCCGCGAGTGCGCGTCGAACATCAGCAGGTGATTCTCCTGCTCGAAGATCGCGGCGTTGCAATTCAGCAAAGGCAGCGGCTTCGCGATGGCCGCGTAGACGCCGTCCGCGACTTGCTCGATCTCGAACAGCTCCGGCAACCCGGGCGTCGATTGCGCTTGCGCGCGGGCGACGTTGGCGCGGAACATCGATTGTTCGAGCAGCGCGGCCCCGGTCCAGAGGCCGCCGAAGAGCTTGCGGACGAAACCGCGGCGCGAGGGCGCATGCATAGGTTCCCGATCATATCCCCAGCGCGGGCCGGGTACAATTCGTCACATGAATAAAGCGTTGCGCGCGGCCGTGTGGATCGCCGTCGCCCTGACGGGAGCGGCGGCGCTCGGCGGCATCGCCATCTATCGCGGCGAGACGATCAACTCGGTATGGCTGGTGATCGCGGCGGTGTGTATCTTTTCGGTGAGCTACCGCTTCTACGGCGCTTGGATCGCGGCGCGGATTCTCGCGTTAAACGACCGCCGCGCGACTCCGGCGGAGCGCTTGCGCGACGGTCACGACTTCGAGCCGACCAACAAATGGATCGTCCTCGGGCACCACTTCGCCGCGATCGCCGGGCCGGGTCCGCTGGTGGGACCGACGCTCGCCGCGCAGTTCGGATTCCTTCCCGGAACGCTCTGGATCGTGCTGGGTTGCGCGCTCGGAGGCGCGGTGCACGACCTGACCGTCTTGTTCTGCTCAATGCGGCGCGACGGCAAATCGCTCGGGCAAATGGCGAAGGAAGAGATCGGACCGGTGGGCGGATTTACGGCGCTGCTCACCGTGCTGCTGATCATGATCGTGCTTCTGGCGGTGGTGGCGCTGGTGGTGGTGAACGCGCTGAAGGGCAGCCCGTGGGGAACGTTCACCATCGCGATGACCATGCCCATCGCCCTCTTCATGGGACTGTATTTGCGCTTTCTGCGTCCGGGAAAGGTCGCCGAAGTTTCGATGATCGGCTTCGCGCTAATTATCGCCAGCATCTTCGGCGGCGAATGGGCGGCGAACCATCCCACGCTTGCGCCGATGTTTACCTTCGACGGCCCGACGCTCGCGATCCTGATGATCGCCTACGGCTTCGCGGCGAGCGCCTTGCCGGTGTGGCTGCTGCTCGCCCCGCGGGACTACATCTCGACGATGGTGAAGCTCGGCGTCGCGGCGCTGCTCGCGATCGGCGTGCTGTGGGTGCGGCCCGATCTGCAAATGCCCGCGCTTACGCAGTTCACCAACGGCACGGGTCCGATTTTCGCGGGCACGGTGTTTCCGTTCGTGTTCATCACGATCGGGTGCGGCGCGATCTCCGGCTTCCACGCGCTCATTTCGAGCGGCGTCACGCCGAAGATCATCGCCAAGGAATCGCACGCGCTGCCGCTGGCCTACGGCGCGATGCTGATCGAGGGCGTCGTGGCGATTCTCGCGCTCGTCGCGGCGACGGCGATGAATCCCGGCGTTTACTTCGCGGTCAACGCTCCGGCGGGGATCGTCGGCGCGACTCCGGAAGCGGCGGCCGCCACGATTTCGAGTTGGGGCTACGCGGTGAGCGCGCCGGAGATGAAGCAAATGGCCGCCGACGTCGGCGAGACGACGCTGTTCGCGCGGACGGGCGGCGCTCCGTCGCTCGCGCTCGGCATGGCGCACATCTTCGCGAGCGGACTCTCGGCCAGCGGAGCGGGGAAGTCGATTCTCGGCTTCTGGTACCACTTCGCGATCATGTTCGAGGCGCTGTTCATCTTGACCGTCATCGACGCGGGCACGCGCGTCGGCCGGTTCATGCTGCAGGATTTGCTGGGCCACGTGTGGAAGCCGATCGGGCGCACGGGCTGGATGCCCGGAGTGCTCGCGACCAGCGCGGTGGTCGTGCTCGCCTGGGGCTACTTCTTGTATCAAGGCGTGCTCGACCCGCTGGGCGGCGTGAACACGCTGTGGCCGCTGTTCGGCATCGCGAACCAGTTGCTCGCGACGATCGGATTTTGCGTCGCGACGACGGTGATCCTGAAAATGCACGGTCCGAAGTATATGTGGGTGACCGTCACGCCGATGGTCTTCCTCCTCTCCGTGTGCTTCACGGCGGGCTTCCAGAAAATTTTCTCGGACTATCCGCGTCTCGGATTCCTGGCGCGCGCGGCGCAACTCGAAGGGCTGATCGCCGAAGGCAAGATCGCCCCGGAGCAACTCGCGCAAACGCAGCGCCTGATTTTCAACGAGCGGTTGGACGCCGTCGTCTGCGGGCTGTTTCTCGTCATGGTGGCGACGATCATGATCGACTCGGTGCGGCTGTGGGCGTCGATTATCCTCGGCAAGCGCGAGCGCAAGGTGGTGGAAGCTCCGTTTGTGCTTAGCAAACTCAAGCCCGGCGAAGTCTAGAATCGAGATATGAAGGAATACCTGGAACAACGCAACGGCGGGTACTACTTCATCGGCAGCCGGATTTCTCTGGAGTCGGTTTACTATCCGTTTTTCCGCGACGGCGCCGCCCCGGAGACCATCCAGCAGGACTTCTCGGGCTTTCTGACGCTCGAGCAGGTGTATGGCGCGATCACGTTCATGCTCGCCAATCGCGAGGAAGTGGAGCGCTACATCGCGGAGAGTCGGCGGCGGGACGAGGAAGCGGAGGCGGAGGCGATGAAGCGTGCGTCGTTCGCCGTGCGCGATCGAGCGATCGCCGCGCGCGACGCCCGTCTCGTGGAGAGCTAGCGTGCCGTCGATTCGTTTGCAGGCCGACGCGGACCTGCCAAACGCCATCGTGCTCGGCGTTCGGCGAAGGCTTTCCATCGAGTTCGACTTGTCGAAGACGCGTCTTCCGTCGGGCATGGCCGACCCGGAAGTCCTGGCGATGTGCGCGGACGAAGACTTGATCCTTGTAACTCGCGACGAGAAAACGATGCCCGCGCATTTTTGCGGACTTTGTACGCCGCCGGGATAGCCCCGGCTTGATTCTGGTTCCACAAACCATGAGTTGGGCGGCGGCGATCGACAGTATCGTCGAAGTCTGCGAGCACTCGCTGCCGGGCGAGTTTCGTAACGCCATTTGCTGGGCGACCACGCAAGGCTTCGTCTACTTCCGCTAAAAAAATTCCTGAAACGCTCGCCGCGCTCGTGTCACCATCCGGCAAGGGGACAAGCATGGCCGACACATCCATCGCGATCGACGATCTAGTACCGGTGAGCTTCGATATCTACGGCGACATGGATCCGCGCCTACAGCGCGCCGTTATGCGCCGCAAGGAAGGACAGCGGAAACCATCGAGTTCGTCCGCCGGCTCCGACGAAATGGTGGTGATCGCCAAGGTCACCAGCGCCGCCGAATGGGAAGCGCTAAGCGAGGTCCGGCCCGGCATCGCGATTCCCGGCGACGGAGCGGCGGGCTTCGATATCGTCACGGGCCGCGTGCCCATCGCGCGCATCGAGGCGGTTCGCCAAGCGCCCTGCGTGATCAGCCTGAAGCCCGCGCGCCGTTTGAGTTCGGCGCTGGCGGCGACGATTACCGAGACGGGGGCCGCCGCGCTACCCACCGGCTCCAAAGCGCACGGCGGCAAGAGCGCGATCGTCGGCGTCGTCGATTTCGGCTGCGATTTCGCGCACGACAACTTCCGCAACCCGGACGGTTCGACGCGTCTGCTCGCGATCTGGGATCAGAACGCGCCCGCCACGCCAACGAGCCCCTTCGGATTCGGTCGTATGTTCACGCGCGCGGAAATTAACGCCGCGCTCAAAAAAGCCGATCCGTACTCCGCGCTGGGCTACGGTCCGGATCGCGACACGGTTTTCGAGAAAGGCTCGCACGGCACCCACGTGATGGATATCGCGGCGGGCAACGGACGGGGCACGGGAACGCCGGGCGTCGCGCCGCAATCGGACCTTCTGTTCGTCGAAGTCGCCTCCGACGACATCCCGTGGTCCGGTTCCGAGGTGGTCGGCAAGTCCTTCGGCGATTCCGTGCAATTGCTCGAAGCCATTCAGTGGATCTTCGACCAAGCGGGATCGACGCCTTGCGCCGTGAACGTCAGCTTAGGGACCAACGGCGGACCGCACGACGGGTCCACGCTCGTCGAAATCGGCCTGGACCGGATCCTGCAACAGCGCCCGGGCCGCTCGGTGGTGATCGCCGCGTCCAACTCCTTCGCCGACGGCATTCACGCGTCGGGCGTCGTGCCCATCGGCGGCTCGGCCGACATCGGCTGGATCGTACCCGACCGCGACTCGACGGATAACGAGCTCGAAATCTGGTACTCCGGCCAGGACCGCATGTCGGTGGAATTGCTCGGCCCTAACGGTCGCAGCTTGTTGACCGTCCAGCCGGGCGAAAGCGAAGGACTGACCTCGAACGGCCGCACCGTCGTGATGGTCGCCAATCGGCAGACCGATCCCAACAACGGCGACAACACGATCGGCCTCTTTCTCGAAGGGGGATTGCCCGCCGGACGCTGGACGGTTCGTCTGCACGCGCTCGCCGTACTCGACGGTCGCTATCACGCCTGGATCGAGCGCGACGACGCGGGGCAGTCGCAATTCCCGACGCCGCACGACAACTCGCACACCATCGGATCGATCTCTTGCGGGCGGGAGACGATCGTCGTCGGCAGCTACGACGCGCATAAGCCGGAACTGCCCTTAAGCTGGTTTTCGAGCGCCGGCCCCACGCGCGACGGTCGTCACAAGCCGGAAATTTCCGCCCCGGGCCACGACGTGATGGCGGCGTGGTCGCGCACGAAAAACAAAGCGATTCGCAAGAGCGGCACTAGCATGGCGGCTCCGGCGGTGACGGGGTCGATCGCACTGACGCTCTCGGAGGCGGCGGCGCGAGGCAAGATCCTCTCGAACGCCGAAATTCGCGATGCGGTGGTATCCACGGCGCGCGCGAACCCGCCCGCCGCGCCGTGGAACGATCGGTATGGGCAGGGCCGCGTGTCGGCGTCGGCGATGGCGGCGAAAGCGATCGCGCTTTCTCCTCCTCCCCCTCCGGCCCCGAAACCGGCTAAAAAGAAAAAGAAGAAGAAATGATTCTCGCCATCGTCCGCGTGCATGAAGACAACTACGTTCCCGACGGAGCGAAAGTGCGCGCGCGCATCGACGAGACGATGTTCACCGCCTCGATCGAGGAGGACAAGCTCGACGAGATTCGCGCCGATCCGAACGTGCAATCCGTCGAGGTCTCGCGCCGTCTGCAGAAGATCGATTAAGCTCCCGCGGCGGCGCGCTCCACGCGGTCCGGCTAAACTTTGGGGCATGGCTCTTTTGGCGTTCTTTGCGGCGCTGCTCGCCCAAAGTTCCGCGCGCATTCCCGGTCCGCTTCCGCCTCTTCGCGAGCAGGCGGACGTCCAACAGGAATGGCTTCGCTACCGCCTCGAAAATCATTTGCCCATGCTGATGCGGCGGCACGGCGTGGACCTGTGGCTGGTGATCTCGCGCGAATACAACGAGGATCCCGTGTTCTTTTCGCTAGTCTCGCCGACGACGTTCGCGGCGCGCCGCCGGACCATTTACGTCTTCTTCGACCGCGGTCCGGAGAAGGGCGTCGAACGGCTCGCGCTCGGAGGCGGATCGAACGGCGGCCTCTACACCGTCTATCGCGACCCGGACGACTCGAACAAGGAACTGTATCTCGAACAACAGTGGGCGACGCTGCGCAAGCTGATCGACCAGCGGAATCCGAAGCGCATCGCTATCGACATCTCGCACACCCACGCTTTCGCCGACGGACTGTCGGCCGGCGAGCGCGAGCAACTGGAAGAAGCGCTGGGCGCGGAGAATCGCAAGAAGCTGATGCGCGCCGAGAATTTGCCGGTCGAGTACATTAGCCTGCGCGCTCCGGGAATGCTGCCGCACTACCGCACGATGATGGATTGGGTGCATGGCATGATCGCCCGCGCGTTTTCGCGGGACGTGATCGTGCCCGGCAAAACCACGAACCAGGACGTGGTCTGGTGGATGCGCGAGGAAATGCGTCGCGCCGGATTTACGACTTGGTTCCAGCCGACGGTGCGTGTCCAGAAACCGGCGGGCGAGCCCGTCGCGACCGCCGCCAGTCTCCGCGAGGAAGCGCCTGTCGTCATCGAGCGCGGCGACGTGTTGCATTGCGACGTCGGCATTACGGGCATGAATCTCAAGACCGACACGCAGCACATGGGCTACGTGTTGCGGGACGGGGAAACCGCGCCGCCGCCCGGCGTTGTGGCCGCGTTGAAGCGCGCGCAGCGCATGCAAGACATCGTGATGGAGGAGATGAAGCCGAATCTCACGGGCAACGCCGTGCTGCGCGCCTCTCTGCAACGCATCCGCGCGGCGGGCATTAAGGGCACCGTGTATTCGCATCCGATCGGCGATCACGGCCATGGTTCCGGCCCGTTGATTGGGTTGTGGGATCGGCAGGAAGGCGTGCCGGGACGCGGCGACGTTCCTCTACTGCCGAACAGTTGGTTTTCCATCGAACTCTCCGCGCGGACGCCGGTGCCCGAGTGGGGCGGCCGCGAACTGTGGGTCGGCATGGAGGAGGACGCGGCGCTCGACGGCGAAGGGCGGATGTCCTGGATCAACCGCCGCCAGACGAGTTTTCATCTGGTGCGATAGCCGTCGTCCGGACGCAGCATGGGCGAGCCTCTAAAGAATCGCTTCGGACCGTCGGTGGTCCGCCGTCTGGGTGGCGAGATTTCGGCCGTGTATCCGTCCTTCGACCGCCGCGCCTTCGAGCGCGACGCGTTGAGCGGCTTTGAGGCGCTCGAGTTGCTCGATCGCGGGCGGCATCTTGGCCGCGCGCTCCGACGGCATCTCCCTGCGGACTACGTCGAGGCGCTCGACGTGCTCCTCGCGACGCTGCCCGTCGAGAAGAAGCCGGCGGATGGAATGGAATCTTTCTACTATTTGCCGCACACGGAGTTCGTGCGGCTGTTCGGCCTGGCGCACGTAGACGCTTCGCTGCGCGCCCTACACGCGCTGACGCAGGTCTTCACCGCGGAGTTTGCCATCCGGCCGTTCCTCGAAGCGCAGCCGCGGGTTCTCGTCGAGCGGCTCCGCGCGTGGGCGGAAGACCCGAGCGAGCATGTCCGCCGGCTTGTCTCCGAAGGTACCCGTTCGCGGCTTCCGTGGGCCCCCCGCCTCCGCGCGTTCGCCGCCGATCCCGCTCCGGTTATCGAGCTTCTGGAAAAACTGCGCGACGATCCGTCGCTCTACGTTCGGCGTTCGGTGGCGAATAATCTGAACGATATCGGCAAGGACCATCCCGCGCGGTTGATCGCGGTCGCGTCCGCTTGGATGGACGGCGCAAGCGCCGAGCGGCGGTGGATCGTGCGGCATGCCCTTCGGTCGGCGATTAAGAGAGGCGACGCCGCGGCGCTCGGAGTGCTCGGCTTCGGCGCGGGGAACTCGCTGCGAATCTCCAAGGGCGCGATTCGACCTCTGCGCCCGACGATTGGCGGCAAGGTCGTCGTTACCGCGACTATCGAGAACCCGTCGGGCCGCACGCAGCGGGCGGTGGTCGATTTTGTCGTCCACTTCGTAAAGGCGAACGGCCGAACCGGCGCCAAGGTGTTCAAGGGCGCAAGCGTCGCACTCGCGGGCGGGGAGGCCGTCGAGTTGCGCAAGACGATCTCGCTCGCCGACCTAACCACGCGGAAACACTATCCGGGCGGGCATCGCGTCGCTTTGCAAATCAACGGCGCCGCCGAGCCGCTCGGCGAATTCACGCTGCTCGCCCATCCCTAGCGCCGCTGGGGTCGCTGGATCGTCGGGAGCGGTCGAAATTGACGCATCATGTCGATATGCCCGGTATCACGATCGGATCTCTCGACCGCCTTAAGCGTTGGGGCATGATCGAGCACACGATGGGCGACGACCGGATCGCGATTTGCCTGTTCGAAGACCGTGTCTACGCCGTCGATGGCACGTGCCCGCATTCGGGCGGTCCCTTGGCGCAAGGCGCCCTGCATGGGCGGACGCTCGTGTGTCCGTGGCACGCCTGGGAGTTCGATTGCGTCACCGGCGAAGTTCACGGCTTTCCCGACCGGTTCTTGAAAACGTACGAAGTCGCCGTGGAAGGCGACGACCTCGTGATCGGCCTTGCCTGAACTGCCCGAAGCCGAGACGATCGCTCGCGTTTTGCGCGAGGAATTAGTCGGGCAACGCGCCGAAGGCCGGGTGCTCGACGGCGTGTCGAGGCATGGCAAGGCCGTTGTCTTCGAGTTCGAGGGCGCGCGGCTGATCGCTCGCCTGGGCATGACCGGGATTTTTCGCCTCGACGCGAAACCCGACAAGCACACCCGCCGCGTGATCGAGTTCGAGCGGCGCACGCTGCTCTTCGACGACATCCGCAAGTTCGGGCGGCTGACGTGGAACGGCTCGCTCGACGGATTGGGGCCGGACGCGCTCGCGATCGGCGAACGGGCGTTCGCGGAGAGGCTCGCCGCGCGCGCCCGCGCGATCAAGCCATTACTGCTCGATCAATCGTTCGTCGCCGGGCTCGGCAACATTTACGTGGACGAATGTTTGTTCGCCGCGCGCGTGCATCCCTTGACGCCCGCGGACCGAGTGGACGGACGGGCGCTCTATCGCGCTACGGTTCGCGTTTTGGAGGACGCCATCGCGGCGGGGGGCTCGACGATCTCGGATTTTCTCGATCCCTGGGGAAGGGCGGGCGCTTATCAAAACGAGCATCGGGCCTACGGCCGGGCGGGGGAGCCGTGCCTTCGCTGCGGGGAACGTATGGTTCGCGCGGTGGTCGCGCAACGCGGGACGCACTACTGTCCTCGGTGTCAGGCGCGTCCGGCGGGATAAGCGCTTCGAGAATCGCGTCGGCGACGTCGGTGGCCACGCGGCATTGGGCCACGTTCGTGGTACGGATCACGTTCGCGCCCGCCAGCGCCGCCGCCACCGCCCAGGGGCCGTCGGCTTCCACCGAAATCGGCGCGCCGGAGCGGAACAAGCGGGACAGGTGCGCGACGAGTTCGACGTTTTGCTCCCGCCGTTTTCCCATATTCAGCCCGGGGTCGAGCGCGATGCGATGCGCCTCGACGCCCGCGCGCCGCGCGCGATGCAAGCTCGCGTCGAGATCGGCGGCCACCGCGCCCGCCGGGTCTTTCATCGATCCCAACTTCGCCCACGATTCGGGCAGCCCGCGCATATGCCCCAGAATCAGGCCCGCGTCGTGCTGCGCCACGAGCTTGCCGAGTCCGGCGTCCGTCGTCAATCCCGTAGGGTCGTGTAGGATCTCCGCGCCGTACTCGAAGGCGCGCTCGGCCACCGCCGATTTGTCGGTGACGATCGAAAGCGGAACGCCCAACCGGTCTTTGAGCCGCTTCAGCACCGGCACCAGTCGCCGCACCTCTTCGGCCTCGGAAATGCGTTTGAGACCCGGCGCGAACGCTTCGATAGCCACTTCGACGAAATCCGCGCCCGCCTCCTCGAACTTCACCGCGGCGGCGAACGCCGAATCGGGGTCGAGCGGCCGGTCGGGAGCGCTCCGCAGCAACCCGCCGATCAGCGTCCGCTGCCCGGCGAGCAGCGTGCGGTTCTTCAATCTCCATTCGTGGCGCTTGCGCTGATTCATGCTCGATTACTCGTACCGGAGGCAGACGATCGGGTCGAGGTTCGCGGCGCGGTTGGCCGGATAGTATCCGAAGAACAGGCCGACTCCGATCGAGATGCCGACCCCCAACGCAACCCACAGGTAGGATAGCGTGGCGGGCACCGAGGGAATCGCCGTCCGCACGACAAACGCCACCAGCGCGCCCGTCAGCACGCCCAGCACGCCGCCGATCAGCGTCAGCACCACGGCCTCGATCAGAAATTGCGCGCGAATCTCGCTCCGCCGCGCGCCTACCGCCTTGCGAATGCCGATTTCCTTGGTGCGTTCGGTCACCGAGATCAGCATGATATTCATCACCCCGATTCCGCCCACCAGCAGGCCGACGCTCGAAATCACGCCGGTCAGCGCCACCAGCGCGCCGGTGAGTTGATTCCAGAGCGTCGAGAGAAAATCCGAGGAGAAGATTTCGAAATCGGGTTCGTCGTTCTGCTTGACGCGCCGTTGGCGTCGCAGAACTTCGGTCACCTCCTCGCGTGCCTGCTCCATCGTGCGCTCCGGCGTGGGCAGGAACGCGATGAAGATCTCCTTCGATTCGGGATAGCGCTTGCGGAAATCGCTCGACGGCACGATGACGAAAAGGTCGATGCCGCCGATCCCGGAACCGAACAATCCCGGATCGGGCGCGAACACGCCGATCACTTCGTACACCTTGCCGTTGATCCGGACTTCTTTGCCCAATGGCTCGACGTTGCCGAATAGCGCCGTCGCCACCCCGTGACCCAGCACCGTTACTGGTCGCGCGTGATCCTCGTCGTAGTCCGAAACGAAGCGACCGTGCTCGACCTGGAACGCGGGGATCGCGTCCGCGTACTCCGGCTCCGTGCCGCGCAGCACGAACCGCTCCACCACTTCGGAGCCGAACCGGATTTCGTTCGTCTCGCCGAAGAAGAACGCCCGCGTGCCGAACGCCGTCGCGGTTTGGAGCGACGGACACTGCTCCCGGAGAACGTCGGCGTCGGCGTAGGTCAGGTATTTGCGCGTGCGGTACTTCTCGGGCAAACGCCCCGGATCGGCCCCCGTCGGAAATCGCGCCACGAACATCGTCCGCGGTCCGAACGACGCCACCTTGTCCTGAATAAACCGGTTGAGACCCTCGATAATCGCGGCCACCGAAATCACGCTGGTGACGCCGATCACCACGCCCAAAATCGTCAGCGCCGACCGTACTTTCGACGCCCGTAGCGTGTCCCAAGCGATTTGCGCGCTCGACACCACGCGGTCGAGATGGGTGCGATTGGCGAGCGCGCTACTCGGCACGGAGTGCCTCCACGGGATCCAGCTTCGCCGCCCGCGTCGCCGGATAGATGCCGAAGAACAAGCCGATCGCCGAACTCATCGCCAATCCCAAAATCGCCACCCACGCCTGCACCGAAGCCGGAAACGACGTGAACGTACGCAGTAACAGAGCGAGCAAGAATCCCGCGCCGATCCCGAAGCACCCACCCACCAGGCATTGCAGAACGCTCTCGGTCAGAAACTGTTTCCGGATGTCGTCCTGCGTCGCGCCCATCGCCCGCCGCACCCCGATTTCTTTCGTTCGCTCCGTCACGCTTACCAGCATCACGTTCATGATCACGATCCCGCCCACCACTCCCGAAATCGCGCTCACCATCACGAACACCGCGAAAAACGCGCCCGAAATCGACTTCCACAGCGAGATGTACGTATCCTTGGTGCCGATGAAGAAGTCCTCTTCGCGCGAGCCGTAGATGTGCCGTCGCGCCCGCAATAGCGCCTTCGCTTCCTCGAGCGCGTCGTCGAAAGATTCGCCCCCCCGCGTGCGCACGTTGATCGTCAGCGTCGAACGCGCGCCGCGCGCCCGCAAATACGCGTTCATCGGGATCGCGAAAAAGTTGTCCTGATCCTGGCCCAGCACCGCGCCCATCGGCTCGAACACGCCGATCACGGTGTACTCTTCCGGACCCGCGCGAATTACCTTGCCCAGCGGGTCCGCGCCCTCGAAGAACTCCTTGCGCAGCGTCTCGCCGATCAGGCAGATGTTGACGCCGCGATCGTTCTCCGTCTCCGTGAAGTACCGCCCCGCCGACACCGTCTTGTTGTCGATCTCCGCCATGTTCGGCGTCTGCCCGCTCATCGACACGTCGGAAAGCTCGCGATTGCCCACCCGGACCTTCAGCGTCGCCGACGCCGACGCGCCCACCAGTCCGCATCGTTGGCAGCGCTCGGCTAGATAGAGCATGTCCGAATACTCGATCCGCCGATTCTTCTGCGCCTTGATAATTTGATCGAAGTCCGTCGTCGCGAACGGCGTCTTGGCGATCTGAAATACGTCCGTGCCGAGCGTCGCGATTTTCTGTTCCACGTACAGATTCGCGCCCTCGACGATCGTCATCACCGTGATCAGCGTCGCCACGCCCATCGTCAAGCCCAGCGTCGTCAGCGCCGTGCGCAGCTTGTGCGCCTTCAGCGCCTCCAGGCTCTCCGAAATCGTGTCCGCCGTCAGAAGCATTTAGGGCACGACGACGGTCTTGATCTTCTTGCCCGCTTGGATGTCGTGGCGCCCGGCGGGGACGCGATGCGTGGGAACGCGGACGACCTCTCCGGCGACGGTCACCGCCCCGGACTTAATCAACTCGTCGGCGCGCGTGCCCGACGCCGCGAGTCCGGCTTGCACCAGAATCTTGTTTAGCCGCGGATCGGCCACCGCCGCCGTCTCCGCCCAGTTCGCCGTCGCGTCGCCGTGGAAATCGGCGACGATGCGCCCGATCAACTCTTCCTTCGCCGCGCGCGGATCGCCCTTGCGAGCCTCGATCGCCGCCACCGATTCGTCGGTCAGCAGTTCCCAATAGCGCCACATCAGATCGTCGGAAATGTTGATCAGCTTCTGCCGCATCGTCGCGGGCGACTCGTCGATGCCCACGTAGTTGCCCTTCGTCTTCGACATCTTCTCGACGCCGTCCAGCCCTTCGAGCAGCGGCGTCGTCGCCACGATCTGCGGCGGTTGTCCGTAGTCGCGCTGCAACTCGCGACCGACCAGCAGATTGAATTTCTGATCCGAGCCGCCCAGTTCCACGTCGCACTCGAGACGCACCGAATCGTAGCCCTGCGCCAGCGGATACAGCAACTCGTGCACCGAAATCGGCACGCCTTCCTTGAACCGCTTCGAAAAATCGTCGCGCTCGAGCAATCGCGCCACGGTGTATTTCGACGCGAGCTTCACCATGCCGTAGAAATCGAGCCCGTCGAACCACTCGCTGTTAAACCGGATTTCTGTCTTCTCCGGGTCGAGAATCTTGAAGACCTGTTTTTTGTACGTTTCCGCGTTGGCGGCGATCTCCTCGCGCGTCAGCGCGGGCCGCGTCGTGTTGCGCCCCGTCGGATCGCCGATCAAGCCCGTCACGTCGCCGATCAGAAAAATTACCGTGTGCCCGCAATCCTGAAAGTGCTTCAGCTTCCGCAGAAGGACGGTGTGACCGAGGTGCAAGTCCGGGGCCGTCGGGTCGAACCCCGCCTTCACCCGCAGCGGGCGGCCCAGCGACAGCCGCTCGCGCAGGTCCTCCTCGCGGATGATTTCGGAGAAGCCTTTTCGAATGTAGGCGAGCTGTTCGTCGACGGAGAGAGACAAATTCCAGTTTACGGTGCGCTTCACCGAGCCGGGACATGGCGTGGTGGATCAGATGAAGAAGCCGGGGCGCATGCCGAACAACTCGCCGAGTTTCCGGGCGTGATCCACCCCAATGGCCCGTTTTCCGTTAAGCGCTTCATGGACGTGGCTGCGCTGGCCGAATACGGGGAGTAAGTCGGCGGCCGTTCGACCCGACGTATCCAGCAAGAAACGCAGACGTTCGGCCGGCGTACTGTCGTCCGGCGGCAGACCGTGGCGCCGGTCGTAGTCCTGGATCAACACGCCGAGAAGCGCCATCAATTTCGCTTCCGCCGCGGTTTTCTTGTTCCGCCTGCCGAACAGTTCGAGAAATCGGGTATGCACGGCCCGATAGTCTTCGTAGTTGTCGATGCGGGCCGGGGCGGTTTCGGCGACCAATTCTTCATAGGTCGGCATAGTTAGAACGTCTCCTTGTCGTACTCGGCGTGCGTCATGACGCGAACGATCGCCAACGCCCGCTGGTCGAAATCCACGCTTACGGCCAAGCGGTATTTGTTTCCGCCGACGTTGAAAATCACGAGACCGCTCGGCGTGTAATCGGCGGCGGGAAACGCCGCTTTTAGTTCGGCGAGATGTCGCCACCGGGCTTGTTCGACGGTTGCCAGAAAGCGGGCTAGCGGCTTTCGCGCGGCGGCGTGCGTTTTGGCGAATTCGGCGAGCGCCGCGACACCGAAAACCGTCAAGCTCGATGTTCCCGCAAGTGGGAACGCTTGTCAAGCGTGAAAGCGCGCCCGCTCAGTTCGCCGCCGCCGGCTTACCCGCCACCGCCGGTTCGTTCTTCAACCCCTCGCGATTCAAGATCACGATGTCCACCCGCCGGTTGCGCGCGCGCCCCTCCACCGTCTCGTTCGGAGCCACCGGGGCCGTATCCGCGTATCCCGCGATGGCAACCTTGTCGCGCGGCACGCCGAACCGTCCCGTCATCAGTTCCATCAGCGCGATCGCGCGAGCCGCCGACAACTCCCAATTCGACTTGAACCGCGCCGTCGAGATCGGCGTCGCGTCCGTATGCCCTTCCATGCGCACTTGGTTGGGCAGCGATTTCAACGTCGCCGCTAGCTTCTCCACCATCGAGTACGCCACCGGATTCACCGCGTCGCCCGCAGGCGGAAAGAAGGCCGCTTCGTTCATGCTCACGACGAGTCCGCGCTGCGTCAAGGTCACTAGCATTTTCCCTTCGGCGATCTCGCCCGCGAACTGCTTGCTCAACGATTCGAGCGACGGCAGTAGATCGGGAGCCCGTTCCGCGCTCTTCCCGACGTCTACCGGCGCGTTCGCCAGCCCCTTCTCGGCGGGCTTCACTTGGCTCGACCGCCCCAGGAACCCGTTCATCACGATCTGCAGGGACCCTTGCTCGATCGCGCCCTTCACCGACTCCGACACGCGCGCCACCCGCTCGCGATCCACTTGCGAGTTCGCGAACATCACCACGAAGAACGCGAACAGCAGCGTAATGAAGTCCGCGTAAGAGACCAGCCAGCGCTCGTGATTGGCGGCCGCCACGCGCTTCCGTCTCGCCACGCTAGGCCGCCTCTTTTTTCGCGGCCCCGGGCGCGGCGGTAGGCTTCGCCGCGACGGCGGATCCCGGCGCGAACGCCTCCAGCTTCGTCCGGATCAGCTTCGGATTCAGACCCTCGACGATGCCGCTAATCCCCTCGATCATCAAGTCGCGTACTTCCATTTCTTCTTCCATGCGAGCCTTGATTTTGGCGGCGGCGGGCAGCAGAATCAGGTTGGCGAGCGCCACGCCGTACACCGTCGCCACAAACGCCACCGCGATCCCGTGGCCCACCTGTTCCGTGTCGGCCAGACGCTTCATCACCTGGATCAGCCCCATCACCGCGCCGATAATGCCGATCGTCGGCGCGTATCCTCCGGCCGCTTCGTAAACCCGTGCGTCCGCCTCCGCGCGCGCTTCTTCGAGATCGCGCTCCAGTTCCAGCATCTTGCGCAGTTCGAGCAAGTCGCACCCGTCCACCGCCAGCAGCAGCGCCTTGCGCAGAAAAGGATGCGAAGCCGTATCGATATCCGGTTCGAGCGAAACCAAACCCGTCTTGCGCGCCTTGGCCGCGTAGCCCACCAGTTCGGTTAGCAGCGCCACCGGTTCCACCTTCGGCGCGAAGATCACTTGTCCTAGCCGCCGTCCGGCCGAAATCAGCTTTCGCGGCGGAGTCGAAACCATCACCGCCCCCAGCGTTCCGCCCAGGACGATCAGCGCCGCCGTGTACTGGGCGATGTCCTTGAGCGAGCCGCCTTCGAGCAGCAATCCGCCGATCAGCGCTCCCGCGGCCAGCAGCGCTCCGGCCACCGTAGCTAGGTCAGGGCGCAAGCGAACCCTCCTGCACGCGCCGCGCGAGCACCGGACCGGACACCGCGATCGCCCGGCGGTAATCCACTACGCGCCCCACTATCTCCCCCGGTTCTTCGAGTACGGTTAGCTTCTGCCCCGTGGTCAGCGTAATGACGGTGTCCGGCGTCTGATCGATATGCTCGATCAGGTCGGCGTTCAGCACCATCGGTTGCCGGTTCAGGCGAGTGAGTCGGATCACGGACGGATAACCCTTCCTGGGTCATATCGTCCGCCGTAGGCTCAATTCGAAACTAGTTCAGCAGCTCTAGCAACGCTTGCAATTCCAGACGAATCTCATTCAAATCTTTACTGTTAGCGGTGGAGAAGAGAGGCGTCTGAACCGCCGGAGCCGCTTTCGCTTTAGGCCGAACCGGTTCCGCCGCCCGCCCGCCCGAAAGGGCCTTGCGCGCGCCTTCGATGGTGAAACGTTTCTCGTACAGCAGCCGCTTGATTTCGAGAATCGACTCGACGTCCTTGCGCCGGTACAACCGATGGTTCGACCCCGACTTCTTCGGGTCCAGAATCGAGAATTCCGATTCCCAGTATCGGAGCACGTAGGGCTTCACCCCCGCCAGCCGCGCCACTTCCCCGATGCGGAAATACAGCTTGTCGGGAATCTCGGGCCGTTCTTGGGGAACTGGCTCTGCCACACCCCACTATTACTTCATGTTTTGCTTGATGTCCAGTCCGCTTTTGCGAAGCATCGGCTTCACATCCGGCTCGCGGCCCATGAAATCGCGGAAAAGTTTGTCCGCCGGTTCCGTGCTTCCCCTTTCGAGCACCGTCCGTCGAAAAGCGTCGCCCACCTTGGAACTCAGCAGTCCCTCCTTCTGGAACCGGGTGAACGCGTCGGCGTCCAGCACCTCGGACCAGTGGTAGCTGTAATACCCCGCCGCGTACCCGCCCGCGAAGATATGCGAAAACGACGTGAGCATCGAGTAGTCGGCCGGTAGTGGCGCGGGGGCGAAACGCTCGACGATTTTGCGAGCGTAGGCCACGGGGTCGCCTTGCGCGTCGTCGCCGCGATACTCCGAATGCAGTCGCACGTCCGCCAGCGCGAACCCCACCTGCTGCTCGATGCGCGTCGCCGCCCGGAACGTTCGCGCCTTTTTCATCGAATCGAAAAGCGAATCGGGCAGCGACTCCCCCGTCCGGTAATGCTTCGCCAAAAAGTCGAGCACGGGCCGCTCCCACACGAAGTTCTCCATGATCTGGCTCGGCAACTCGACGAAGTCCCAGGCTACGTTGGTGCCGCCCAGCGACTTGATCGGCGACCGGCTCAGCGCCAGATGCAGTAGGTGCCCGAACTCGTGAAACAGCGTCGAAACCTCCTGATGATTCAGCAGCGCCGGATTGTCGCCCACCGGCGCGGCCACGTTGGCGGCGATCGTTCCGAGGTGCGGCGTGAAGCCCTTCTCGGAAGGCCCGCCCGGGATCATGGGATTCATCCACGCTCCCGCGCGCTTGTTCTCCCGGGGATAGAAGTCGGCGTAGAAGCTCGCCAGGTGCGTCCCGTCGGCGTCGCGGATTTCGTAATACTTCACCGACGGATCCCATACCTCTTGGTTCTCGACCGGCTTCACTTGGACGCCGTACAACCGGTTCGCGACGGTGAACATGCCGTCCATCACGCGGGCCATCGGAAAGTACGGTCGCACCGACTCGTCGTCGAACGCGTACAGTTTCTGCCGCAGCTTTTCCGCGTAGTAAGCGACGTCCCAGGGTTGGAGAGCGGGCGCGTTCGGTCCTTCGAGCGATTTACGGAACGCCGCCAACTCCCCCATCTCTTTCTCGAACGCCGGGCGCGCGTTCGAATCCAAGTCTTCGAGAAACTTCTTGACGCCCGCGCCGCTCTTCGCCATCCGGTCTTCCGTTTGCAAATCCGCGAACGACGAGTAACCGAGCAGCTTTGCCTGTTCGGCCCGCAGGGCGAGTTGCTTTGCGATCACCGGGCGGTTGTCGAACTTCCCGCCCGCCGCTACCGTGTTGTTCGCCCGCCAAATCGTTTCGCGGATTGCGGCGTCGTCGAGAAACTTCAGCGTGGGTATGACCAACGGTTGCGCGAGCGTGAATCGCCAGCCCTCTTTGTTCTTCGACTTCGCCGAAGCGCGCGCCATTTGCCGCGCGCTCTCGGGCAGTCCGGCGAGTTTCGCCTCGTCGGCCACCATCAGTTCGAACTCGTTCCGCGAGTCCAGCGCGTTCTGCCCGAATTTGTTCGACAGCGCCGAGAGTTCTTCGTTGATCGCCTGCAGGCGAGCGCGTTTTTCGGGATCGAGATACGCGCCCGCGCGGCGGAAGTCGTCGACCGTCTTCGAAACCAAGCGCGCTTTCGGCCCGGTCAGCGCCTTCGCTTCGGCGGTGGCGGCGTACTCCTTCACCGCGTTCGCGATCCGCGCGTCCAGCGAGACCGCCGACCCGAAGGCCGACACCTTCGGCAGCGTCGCGTTAAACGCCGCGCGGCTCTCTTTCGTAGTCGCGACGTTTTCGAGCATCGCGACCACCGAGAAGGCGTCCTGCAGCCGCTGGCCCATATCTTCGAGCGGCTGCATCGTGTTCGCCCACGTCCGCGGCCCTTTCGAGGTCGCCAGCGCCTCGCGCTGGGCGGCGGCCTCCTTCAACAATTCGTCCACCGCCGGGCCCACGTGCATGGGCTTGATCGCGGTGAACGGAATCGGCCGCTTGAGGTCGAGCAGCGGGTTATCGGCGGCGAACGCCGTCAGCGCCAAGGCGAGCGAAGCGAAAAAACGCATACCTGTTCGATACCATGACTGGTTCATGACGGTTGTCGCCGGTCTGCATTCCGTACGCGAAGCGCTGAAAAATCGCCGCGAGATCGAACGGATCGTCGTCGCCCGCGGCCTGGGCGGCCCGAAGGTCCAGGAGATCGTGGACTTGGCGCGCGAAGCCCGCGTGCCCGTGCGGTTCGAGCCGCGCGAACAACTCGACCGCTTGGCCCAAGGCTCCTCGCATCAGGGCGTGGTGGCGCTGGCGGCCGCGTTCCGTTACTCGACCGTCGGCGAAATCGACCCGGCGGCGAAACTGGTGGTCGTGCTCGACGGCGTCGAGGACCCGCACAACTTGGGCGCCATCGCCCGCACCGCCCATTGCGCCGGGGCGGCGGCGGTGGTGATTCCCGAACGGCGCTCGGCGGGCGTCACCGACACGGTCACCAAGGCCGCGGCGGGCGCGCTCGAGTATCTGGCCGTCGCGCGCGTGGGCAATCTCAACCGCGCTCTCGAAGAGTTGAAGGAGCGCGGCTTCTGGACTTACGGCCTCGACGAGCGCGGTACCGAAAGCTACGACACGGTGGCCTACAACACGCCGACCGCGATCGTTCTTGGCGGCGAAGGCCACGGCCTGCACGAGCAGGTCAAGAAGCGCTGCGACGCCCTCGTGCGCATCCCCCTCGCCGGCCGCATCCCCTCTTTGAACGTGAGCGTCGCCGCCGGCGTCGTCTTATTCGAATGGAAGCGGCGGACGGTAAACTCGTAGGCGATGGCGCGGCAAAGCCTTCTCGATGCAAGCACGGTCCGGCTAAGCGATCTGCTGTCCAACGGAAACCTTTACCGCGTCCCTCCGTTTCAACGCGACTATTCATGGGAGGGAGACCAGTGGGAAGAGCTATGGCGCGACATCGAGGAGCTTGACGGCCAAGATCGCGAGCACTATATGGGTGCTATCGTTCTGCAGGTACAGGACGATCATTATGTAGTCATCGACGGCCAGCAGCGGCTGGCGACCATTAGCGTTTTGGCGCTCGCCGTCCTTGACCGGCTCCGGAGGCTCGCGGAGGATTCCAGTGCGCGGGCCGAGAACCGGGAACGGTTCGATCTGTTGTTCGCCCAGTTCATCGGCTCCAAAGATCCCGCCTCGCTCGTTTCGTCGAGTAAGTTGAGGCTAAACGCGAACGACGACGACTTCTACCAGCAATACTTGGTCCGGTTTCGCGAACCGTTTAGCGCCCGAAAGCTGCACCGGTCGCAAGGCCTGATTTGGTCCGCGTTTCAGTTCTTTTCCGAGCGCTTGACGGAGCGTTTCGGGGCCACGCCCGATGGAGCCGAACTCGCGGCCTTCCTGGCGGCCGTCGCGCGCAGGCTAGCTTTCATTCGGATTCAGGTTGAAGACGAGTTGAACGCATACACGCTCTTCGAGACCCTCAACGCGCGAGGTCTCGAGCTGACCGCGGCCGATCTTCTCAAGAACTACTTAATGTCGCTCGTCGCCGCTAGTGAAAGCGATTTGGACCACGCCCAGAAGCAATGGCGGGATGCGACCGGCCGGATTCGGGCTAGCAAACTGTCCGAGTTCTTGCGGCATTTTCTAAACTCCCGCCGCCGGTTCGTCCGGAGTGAGGCGCTCTTTAAAGAGATAAAGGCGGAGATAAAGACGCGAGAACAAGTCTTCCCGTTTTTGGAAGACTTACAGCGAGCGTCCATCGTGTATAGCGCGCTAGAGGACGCCTCCGACGATTTTTGGGTCGACTACCCGGAGTGCTCCAAGTATGTCCGCACACTGGTTTTGTTTCGAGCCACTCAGTTTCGACCTGTGATTCTCGCTTATTTTGCAAAGAGCATGCCGAAGCCGGATTTAGAAACGCTTCTGCGAGCTTGCGTCGCGATTACCTTTCGCTATACGGTGATCGGGCGCCGGAACCCGCAAGACTTGGAACGCGCGTATAACGATACGGCCCTCGCCATCGCCGAAGGCGAAAGTCGAAACGCGGCGGACGCCATCGAGAAACTTAGGGCGGTGTATGTCTCCGACGAAGACTTCCGAAGGACGTTTGAGTTGGCCGCGATGGAGACCGCCGCGCGAAGGAAGCAGGCGGCGTACGCGCTTGGCGAACTGGAAGCGCATCTCTCCGGCGCCGCTTTCGATCCCGATTCAACCGCCGCGACGGTCGAACATATTCTTCCGGAGAATCCCGGCGTGGGATGGGAGCATTGGGACGAAGAAGCGCGCGAACGCTGTACGTATCGGCTAGGAAACTTAACGCTTCTCGAACGCACGAAGAATAAGAACGCCGGCAACGCCGCATTCACGGTGAAACGGGGGATTTACGCAACCAGTCAGTATCGCCTAACGCAGCGGATTCAAACCGACGAGTGGACTCCCGACAGCGTGCAGGCGCGTCAGCGTGAGATGGCGAAGTGGGCCACCTCGGTGTGGCGGCTCGGTTAAGCCCTTTCCAAGCGAAGATCCACCTCGCGCTCGACGAACGTCCACTCTTTCGTCGCCCGCAATCGCGCGAGCAGTTCGTCGAACTTCGCCTCGTCCTTCGGCGCGTACTCGAACCAAGTGAGAAAGTCGAACGGTTCGCCCAAGTCCCGCGAGTGGTGCAACCGGCGCGCGATGGCGGGCAGATAGTCGAGCCCGATCGCCGTATGGTGCGAAGTCTCCTCGAAGATCGCCCGGCGCTCGTCTTGCGCCAGCGCCCACCACGCGGCGGACTTGCGAATGGGGATCAACGCGGCGCGCGTGGCCTCGGGACGCCCCAACGCGGGCTGACGCGCGCGCAACGTCCGCGCCTCCTCCGCCGTCGCGTAGCGAACGTTGCTCGCGACGCCGCGCAGCACCCACCGCGCCCCCGCCGTGGTGGCCTCGCCTTGCGCGATCTCTACCCGCTCCACCCGTTCCAGGTTCGCGCCGCGATAGGCGGTTATGCCCGTCACTTTCCACGCACCGCGCTCTCCGCCCGCAAAGCGATACTCCGCCGGGTTCGCCGCGCCGCCGCCCTGCCCCAGCGCCGGAGCCAGCGCGACCGTCCGAACGAGCGTTCGTCGTTTCACCCGAAGTTAATGCTCGCTTCACCCGATTTTCTTCCCGCGCGCGCCACGCTACTCTAGGAACTCATGCGTCTGGCGTTGGGGATGGTGTTGGGTGCGTCGCTCTTCGCGAGCGAGCCGGTTCGCGCGCGGAAAGCGATGGTCGTCGCGCAGGAAGAACACGCGGCCGACGTAGGCGTCGCCGTCCTGAAACGCGGCGGTAACGCCGTGGACGCGGCGGTCGCGGTCGCCTTCGCGTTGGCCGTTACCCACCCGGCGGCGGGCAACATCGGTGGCGGCGGATTCCTGCTGTTGCGCAAGGCCAACGGCGAGACGGCGTTTATCGATTTCCGCGAGCGCGCTCCCGCCAAAGCCACACGCGACATGTACCTCGACGCCCAAGGCAAACCTACGCAAGACTCGACCGTCGGCTGGCGCGCGGCGGGCGTCCCCGGCACCGTGCGCGGCCTCGAGTTGGCTCATAAGAAGTACGGTCGCGCGCGCTGGTCGTCGCTGGTCGCCCCGGCGGTGAAGCTGGCGCAACGCGGATTCGTTCTCAACTACTCGACCGCCCGGAGCATCGCGGGCGCCAAGGTGCTCGCGCAGTTTCCCGAGTCGAACCGGATTTTCCTTCGCAACGGAAAACCCTACGAGGCGGGCGAGATTTTCCGGCAGCCGGAGCTCGCAAAAACGCTCAAAAGTGTGCAAAAAAGGGGCGCAAAAGGCCTTTATGAGGGGCAAAATGCACGCATTTTAGCCGAAGAAATGGCGAAACACGGCGGGCTGATCACCCTCGAAGACCTCAAAAACTACCAAGCCATCGAGCGCCAACCCCTGCGCGCCTCCTATAAAGGCCTCGACCTTTTGCTCGCGCCGCCCCCCAGTTCGGGCGGCGTACTTCTGGCGCAAATGCTTGGAATTCTTGAAGATACAGGCTACGAGAAAACGGGCGCCGGGTCCGCGCAAGCGTTCCATTGGATCGCCGAGGCGATGAAGCGCGCCTACGCCGACCGCGCCGAGTATCTGGGCGACCCCGATTTCGTCAAAGTTCCCGTCGCGGGCCTCACCAATCGCTTTTATATCAATAGGTTACGGGCGTCGATCGACCCCGGGAAAGCGGTCCCGAGTTCGTTGATCCGCAACGGTCCGCCGCCCCCCAACGAACCTTCGGAGACGACGCATCTTTCCGTGGTCGACGCCGAGGGCACCGCTGTCGCTCTAACGTACACAATCAATGGCAGTTACGGTAATGGCGTAGCCGTGCCGCGACTGGGTTTTCTGCTCAACAACGAGATGGACGATTTTTCGGTAAAGCCGGGCGCTCCCAACATGTTCGGGGCGGTGGGCGGCACGGCGAACGCGATCGCGCCGCGCAAGACGCCGCTCTCGTCGATGTCGCCGCTGATCGCGACGCGCGACGGTAAGTTATTGATGGTATTGGGCGCGCCGGGCGGTACGCGCATCCCGAACGGGGTTTTGCAAGCGTTTCTGAACGTGGTGGATTTCAAAATGAACATGCAGCAGGCGATCGACGCTCCACGGATTCACCACCAATGGCTGCCGGACCGTTTGCAGGTAACGCACGGCGTCTCGCCCGACACCATCGAGTTGCTGAAGCGCCGGGGCCACACGGTCGCCCCGATCTCGGGCGTCGCGCTGGTGGAAGGAATCGCGGTGCGCGACGGCTGGCTCGAAGGCGGCTCGGATACCGCCTCGCGGCAACGCGGACGCGCGGTAGGTTATTGATTTTCATGGATATCGCACTTTCGACGCACTTATTCGTCAATCACCGGCTCAACACGGTGTGGCTCGACCGGATTTGGGACGCGGGCGTCCCGAAGGTGGAAATCTTCTGCGCGCGGCAGCATCTGGATTACCGGGACAAGGCGCAGGTACGGGAACTCGGCCACTGGTTCCGCGACGCGGAGCTGAAGATGCATTCGCTGCACTCGCCGATGTTCACCGACGATCGCTGGGGACGTAGCGGGCCGGACGCCGTGATCACGGTGACGGAGCCGGTGAAGTGGAAGCGCATCGCGATGGTGGACGAGATCAAGCGCGCCATCGAGATCGCCGAGGATATCCCGTTCCGGTATCTTATCCAGCATCTGGGGGCGGGCGGGGAAGAGTTCGACGAGCGGAAACTCGACTACGCGATGACCGCGCTCGAAGACTTGAAGCTCTTCGCCAAGGCGCGCGGCGTGGAAATTTTGCTCGAAAACATCCCGAACGGTTTATCGAGCGCCGAGCGGCTGGTCTATTTTCTAGAGGTGACGCACCTGGATTTCGGATTTTGTTTCGACACCGGGCACGCCAACATTATGGAAGGCTTCGAACCGGCGTTTTTGCGGATGCGGGACCGAATCCGTTCGACGCACATCCACGATAACGACGGCGAGCGCGATACGCACTGGTTCCCCTTGCTGAAAGAGGGCGGCACGATCGATTGGACGGCGGCGATGACGGCGCTGCTGTCGCGGGCGGGGCAGTGGCCGATCCTGCTCGAATTGAAAGAGGATCCCGAGTTTCCGCAGCCGTTCGAAGCGGTGAAGGAAATTTTCGCGCGGCTGGAGGAAGCGGCGAAGGTCCGCGAGGAACGATGAACCGGATCGCGATTCACGAAGCCCACGCCCATGTGGGCGAGACGGTGCGCATTCCGGGGTGGCTCTACAACCTGCGGAAGTCGGGCAAGATCGCGTTTCCGATTCTGCGCGACGGCACCGGGTTGATGCAATGCGTCGCCGTGAAATCGCAGGTGGGCGACGAACTGTTCGAGCGGATCAAGGACCTAACGCAGGAATCGTCGATTATCGTCACCGGGAAAATCCGGGCCGAGGAGCGCGCGCCGGGCGGGTTCGAGATGGACGTCGAGGCGCTCGAAGTGGTGCAGCGCGTGCCGGAAGCGGACCCGTATCCGATCACCCCGAAGGATCACGGCATCGACTTTCTGATGGACCACCGGCATTTGTGGCTGCGCTCGCGGCGGCAGCACGCCATCGGCAAAATCCGGCACGAGGTCGTCAAGGGCATTCGCGATTATTTCGATTCGAGCGGGTTCACGCTGGTGGATACGCCGGTGTTCACGCCCGCCGCGTGCGAGGGGACTTCCACGCTATTCGAAGTCGATTACTTCGAAGACGAGAAGGTTTATCTCACGCAGTCGGGACAGCTCTATAACGAGGCGAACGCGATGGCGTTCGGGAAAGTGTATTGTTTTGGGCCGACGTTTCGCGCGGAGAAATCGAAGACGCGGCGGCACCTGACCGAGTTCTGGATGGTGGAGCCGGAGATGGCATACGCCGATCTCGAAGACGTGAAGCGGCTGGCCGAGGGCTTGATTTGCTTTGTCGTAGAGCGCGTGCTGACCAACCGGCGGGAGGAACTAAAGACGCTGGAGCGCGACGTGTCGAAGCTGGAGTCGATTAAAGCGCCCTTTCCCCGGATGACGTACGACGACTCGGTGAAAGTGTTGCAGTCGCGCGGCAGCGAAATCGAATGGGGCGGCGATTTCGGCAACGCCGACGAGACGCTGTTGACGCAAGACATGGACAAACCGGTTATGGTGGACCGGTTTCCGGCGTCGTTTAAGGCGTTCTATTTCGAGCGCGCGCCGGAGCGCGACGACGTGGTGCTGGGCGTGGACGTGATCGCGCCCGAGGGCTACGGCGAGATCATCGGCGGCGGGCAGCGCGTGCACGATTTGGAGACGCTGAAGCGGCGGCTCGCCGAGCACAATCTGCCCGAAGAGGCGTTTAACTGGTATCTCGATTTGCGCAAGTTCGGCAGCGTGCCGCACGGCGGCTTCGGCATGGGCGTGGAGCGCTTTACGGCGTGGATGTGCGGGACGGAGCACATTCGGGAGACGATCGCCTATCCGCGGATGCTGTACCGCACGCGGCCGTAGGCGGCGACGAGTTGTTCCGTAAGGCGCGGGAAAATGCGTCTATGGTACGGGGACGACCACCGGCGCGCCTTGCTCCTTGACGAAGAAGGCCAAAAATACGGCGGGCTTGGTTTCGCTGGCGTTTCGGCCGACGACGTGGATATCGTTCGGGGACTCGGTGAACGTCTGGCCGGGGCCGAGGGTGACCTCTTTTCCGCCCTTGACCTGCATGACGATGGAACCTTCGAGCACGTACACGAAGACGTGCGCGTTGTGCCGGTGGACCGATCCCGCCGAGCCGGGCGCCATCTCGACGCGTACCAGCAGGCCCTCTTTATTCGGAAGACCTTCGAGCGGCTTCGCGACGAGGGGCGTAACCTTCGTATCTTGGGCGGTGGCGGATAGGCAACCTACGCTCCACAGGGTCAGCGCAACGGCGAATCTCATTGGGGGATTTCTCCTCGCTCCGAGTCTAGCGCGAGGTTAGCGCGGGTCTTCGCGGCGAATGTAGGCTTCAACGGCGAACTCGTCGGGCGGAATGGGGTGGATGGTGACGCGCTCGAGATCGATGGCATCCATGCGCCGACGACGGCCGACGCCGCCCGCGACGGGCAGGGATTGCATGCCGCCGAGAATTTTCGCCGCGTAGTAGAAGTAAATCTTGTCCGCCGCGCCCGCGTCGAGCACGGCCCAGTTCACGGTGCTGCCCGCTTCGACCATCAGCGAAAGATACTTGCGTTCGGCGAGCAGCGCGATGGTTCCGGCGATCGAGGTTCGCCCGTCCGCTCCGTCGACGGCGGCCACTTCGACGCCGAGGGCTTCGAGCGCGCGACGGCGTTCGGGCGACGCGGCGGAAGTCGAAACGACGAGCAAATCGTTTTGGCAACTCGACACGATTTTGTGGTCGAGCGGCAGCCGCAACTGCGAATCGAGCACGACGCGCAAGAGCGGGCGAGAGCGAGGGAGCCCGGACCGGTCCGTGTACAGCGGATTGTCGGGCAGCACGGTGCCGATGCCCGAAAGCACCGCGTCGTGCGAGTGGCGCAAGTTTTGTACGTCGGCGCGCGCGATGGGCGAAGTGATCCAGCCTTCGTTCGAATCGGGCGCGGCGATCTTGCCGTCGAGCGTGACGGCGGCCTTGAGCGTGACGAGGGGGCGGCCGGTGCGCATGAAGTGGACGAAGGGCTCGTTCAGCTTTTCGGCTTCGGCGGTGGCCTCCGCGTCGATCTCGACTTCGACGCCCGCCTCGCGCAGCGTCTTGAAGCCATCGCCGCGGACCACCGGATTGGGGTCCTCCATGGCGGCGACCACCTTAGCGACGCCCGCTTCGATTACCGCTTGGACGCAGGGGCCGGTGCGGCCGGTGTGAGAGCAAGGTTCGAGGGTGACGTAAAGCGTCGCGCCGCGCGCTTTACTTCCGGCTTCGCGTAAAGCGACGATCTCCGCGTGGTCCCGGTGCGAGTAGACGTGAAAGCCACGCCCAACCGCTTCGCCGCCGGAAACGACGACCGCGCCCACGGCCGGGTTGGGCGACGTTTGCCCCAACCCGCGCCGCGCCAGTTCGAGCGCCTCAATCGAATAGCGATGCAACGAAGTTCTCCGGATCGAACGGCAGCAGGTCGTCGATTTTTTCGCCGACGCCGACGTAGCGGACCGGCAGATTCAATTCGCGCGCGATGGCCACGATCACGCCGCCTTTCGCCGTTCCGTCGAGCTTGGTGAGGACGATGCCGGTAACGCCCGAAGTCTCCGTGAACTTGCGCGCCTGCTCGAGACCGTTCTGGCCGGTGGTTCCATCGACCACGAGCAACACTTCGTGCGGAGCGTCGGGCACCACCTTCTTCACGGTGCGGCGCATCTTTTCGAGTTCGGCCATCAGGTTCTCTTTGTTGTGAAGACGTCCCGCCGTATCGACGATCACGTAATCGACGCGCCGGGATTTCGCGGCCTGGACGGCGTCGAAAACGACGGCGCTGGGGTCGGCTCCGGCTTGCTGGCGAATCATCTCGACGCCGTTGCGCTCCGCCCAGACGGCGAGCTGTTCGATGGCGGCCGCGCGAAAGGTGTCGGCCGCCGCCAGCAGAACGGTGCGGCCTTCGGCGCGAAACCGATGGGCGAGTTTCCCGATGGTGGTGGTTTTCCCGGCACCGTTGACGCCGACGACCATCACGACGGCCGGAGGTTCGCCGACCCGGGGCACGGGACGCTCGACGGATTCGAGCACGCGAAGCACTTGCTCGCGGATGAGCGTCTTTAGTTGCGCCGCGTCGCCCAGCATGTCGCGCGCCGCGCGCTCGCGAATCAGATCGAGAATTTCGGCGGTGGTGCGAGGGCCGATATCGGCCGAGATGAGCGAATACTCCAACTCGTCGAGAACGTCCGCGTCGATCTTCTTTTTGCCCTGGACGGCGTCGTCGAGGGCGTTCGACAATCCGGCGCGGGTTTTTTGAATGCCGGCTTTCAAACGGTCGAGTAGACCGGAGGGGGCGGCGGCTTCGGGCGGTTCACTCCCGAAAAGGCTCGTAAACATGGGAAACTTCAGTGTATAGTGACGGGCACGGCACCCTCTCCGGAAGCGACGAACGGCGCGCGGTTCCGCATCACCGGGGAACTGGGGCGCGGAGCGATGGGTGTCGTCTATCGCGCCGAAGACGCCGTGATGGGCCGCACGGTGGCCTTGAAGACGATGCCCATGGGCGCGGCTTCGGCCGAGGCGCAACGCTTACGGCGCGAGGCGAAGGTGGCGGGCGCGCTCTCGCACCCCGGCATCGTGACGATCTTCGACGTGGTGGAGCAGGACGGCGCGCTGTACATCTGCATGGAGTACGTGGACGGACCGACGCTCGAAACGCTACTCGCCGCGCGGCGCGCGCTGTCGCCCGCTACGATTCTCGACATTCTGCGGCAAACGGCGGCGGCGCTCGACTACGCGCACCAGAAAGGCGTGGTTCACCGCGACGTCAAGCCCGGCAACATCATGCTGCACGACGACCGGCAGGTGAAGATCGCCGATTTCGGGATCGCCAAGATGCTGGTGGACGAGACCACGCTGGCGGGGCAGCCGCTGGGTACGCCGAGCTACATGCCGCCGGAGCAGATTCAATCGCGGCCGGTGGGCGGGCGCGCCGATCAGTTTTCTCTGGCGGTGATCGCCTACGAGTTGATTACCGGACAGAAGCCGTTTCCGGGCTACTCGATGGCGTCGATCGTCTATAAGGTTTGCCACGAAGCGCCCGTGCCGGCGACGTCGCACAATGCCGCGCTGCCCGCGACGGCGGACGCGGTGTTCGCTCGCGCTTTGGCGAAAGATCCGGCGTCTCGCTACGGAACGGTACGGCAATTCGTCGAAGCGCTGGAGGGCGCCCTGCGTGGATCGGCGTGGATGCCGCAACCGCGCCAGACCGCGCCGATGGCGGATACGGAGACGATGGCTCCGGCGAGAGCGACTTCGGTCGCCGCTTCGAGACCGCGACGTTCGGGCGCGGCGTGGTTCGCGGCGGCGTTCGCGTTGGTGGGTTTGGCGGCGGTGGGCGCGGCGCTCTACTTGTTTACGCCGGATTCGACGACGCAGTCTCGGGCGACGGTGGACTTTAAGCCGTCGGCGTCCGCTCCGCCCGCGGTGGATTTGCCGAAGCCGGAAGCGGGGGCGGGCGTCGAAGAAGATGCGGCACCGGCATCGGTCCCGGCCCCGCCGCCCGCGTCGCCGGAACCGGCGGCTCCGACGGCGACACCCGTGGGCGTGACGGCGCACGATTTCGCCATCGAATCCACACCGGGGGGCGCGTCGGTCGAGATCGACAATGTCCCCGCGTTCGCTTGCACGACGCCGTGCAAGATCACGCTAGGGGCGGGACGTCACACGCTGAAAGCGACGCTCGCCGGGTACCGTTCGGTGTTGCGCGTCGTGGAGGCTCCCTCGGAGTCGTCGATCGCGATGACGCTCGAACGGGCGACCGGAACGGTAATGGTGAAGTCGAACCCGCCGGGGGCGACGATCCTCGTGGACGGCCGCGAGTGGCCTTCGAAGACGCCGACGATGATGACGCTGGCGGCGGGTAAGCACTCGCTGGTGCTGCGCAAGGACGGTTACCGCGACGAGGAATCGTCGATCGACGTGAAGGACGGCGCGGTGATGAATCTCGACATTAACTGGCTGACGAACCCCTGATGGAACTCATGAATCGAAGACAACTATTCGCGGCGCTGAGCGGCGCACCGTTGGCCTTCGCGCAAAAGCGCGGCATGATCGTACACAACTCGCGGCAGGAAGGTTACGAAATGCCGCTCGAGGGTTTCAAGGATTGGATCACGCCGATCGACCGGTTTTTCGTGCGCAGCCATCACTTGACGCCGAAGGTGGACGGAGCGGCGTGGAAGCTCGACGTGAAGGGGCATGTCGATTCGCCGACAACGCTCTCGCTCGCCGACCTGCGCGCGATGAAGCCGGTGGAACTGGTGGCGGTGCTCGAATGCGCGGGCAACGGTCGCGGGTTGTACGAGCCGTCGATGCCGGGTCTGCAATGGAAGTACGGGAGCGTCGGCAACGGGCGGTGGAAGGGCGTGCGGTTGGCCGACGTGTTGAAGCGAGTGGGCGTGAAAGCGGGGGCGCAGCACGTTCTGTTCGACGGCGCGGACGTACCCGTAGGCACGCAACCGGAGTTTCAGCGGACGATCCCGTTCGCGAAGGCGATGGATCCGAACACGCTGCTCGCTTTCGAGATGAACGGCGAGGCGCTGCCCGAATCGCACGGCTTTCCGCTGCGCGTCATCGTGCCGGGGTGGGCGGGCGATTCGTGGGTGAAGTGGGTGACGCGGATCGAGGTACTCGACAAGGAGTTCGACGGCTTCTTTATGAAGACCGGCTATCGGCATCCGGGGCGGGGCGTGGAACCGGGCAAGCCGGTGAAGCCGGAGGAGATGCGGCCGGTGGAGGAGTTGCAGGTGAAGTCCGTAATCGCGCAAATCGGCGCGAAGGTGGCGGGCGCGGCGTGGTCGGGTGAGAAGCCGGTGGCGAGCGTCGAGGTCTCGACCGATCGAGGAAGAACGTGGAAGCCGGCGAAGGTGACGTCGCAGCGAACGCCGTTCGGTTGGGTGACGTGGGAGTTCGATTGGAAGCCGCCGGAAAGCTACTACGTGGTGATGGCGCGCGCGAGAGACACGTGGGGGCGGACGCAACCGTTCGCGCAGGAGTGGAATCCGAGCGGGTATCAGTGGAACGTGGTGCACGCGCGGGCGTCGGCGGAGCCTCCGGAATCGGCGCGGGCGGAGATCGAGGCTCCGGGGAGCTTTCGCGCGTCGTGTAACGCGTGCCACAACGACGAGCCGATTCGCAACCAGCGGCTGACGCGGGGTCAATGGGAGGCGGAGGTCGCGAAGATGGAGCGCTGGGGCGCGAAGGTCAGGCCCGAGGCTCGCGAGGAGTTGCTGGGGTATCTGGCGCGGCGCTACGGGCGGTAGGCGTGGAGCTTTTCGGCGAAGGCGGAATGCTCTGGCGTCGCAAGCCCTTGTTCGAGTGTCGCAAGCAGCTTCGCGCCGTCGTTCGCGACTAGCGCATGCGAGTCGAGCCACAAGCCCGGAAAGTAAGCCGATTGGAAGACGCCGTCCGCGCCGGGCGGCACTTCGCGGTACCGCCCATCTTCGAGCGCCCGCCAAACGATCCGGTTTCGAAAGTTTTCGAACGTAACGTACTCGCGCACGCCGGCCCGCCGGTACAGATCGAGCTTGGGGCCGAAGTCGTAGTCGCGCGACGTGACGCAGATCTCGACGGCGAGTTCGGGAGCGCCTTCGTAAAAACGGGTTCCTTCCGACGATTGGCCGCCGTGCTCTTCGCGAATGCGAAGAAAAACGTCCGGTTGCGGAGCGCTGTCGAGCATCGTCCACGTGGCGTTGTGGCCGCACTCGCAACCGGCGGTCCGGGCGGCGTAAAGGGCGAGCGCCAATCCGAAGGCGCTTTCCGGCCGACTATGTTCGATTCTTACCGGCGATGGCACCCATACCTCCCCGTCGATTAACTCGGCTCGCTTCAAGTCGGGTAAATCGTCCCACGCGGCGAGAAACTCTTCCCGCGACATGTGCATGCCGGTGACGAGGTTCGCTTCGGCAGGGGCCAAAGTAGCCATGGCCTTAGTTTAGTGCTCCTCGCAACTCGGAAATTCGGCGAGCACGGCGTTGCCGCGATAGCCGAGCTCGTCGATCAGGCCGATCTTCGAGGTGTAGTAGCCGTCGGCGGTAACGCTCTTGACGGCGTGGAAGAAGGGCGATTTCGCGCGGTCGAGTTGGCGGAGCGCGGCTTCGTCGATCCGGTCGAGCGACGCGAGGCCTTGGCGAATGGTCTTGGCGAGCGGCGCGTTGCGCGAGCAGACGAAATCGATATAGGCGGGAACGCCCGCCGCTAACGCTCCCGGAGTGTCGGTGGCGGGGATGATCAGGTCCGCGATCTTCTGGATCTTCGCCATCTCGGCGGCGCTAAAGAACGACGGGGCGGGGAGGGCGGCGGGTTTTCCGGCGAGGTGGCCTTCATGCTGGCCGTATAGCTCGTCCGCCGAGAACGGAAAGGCGCAGGTGGCGCCGATCGCGCCGATGATCTTGAGAGACTCGCGGCGGTCCGCCATTAGAGTTCGCCTTTCTTCATGCGGTCGCCGATGTGCCACGCGGTGCGGGCGGCGAGCGCCATGATTGTGTGCGTCGGGTTCTTCTCCGAGGCGGACGGGAACACGCTGCCGTCGACGACGAACAGGTTTAGCACGTCGTGCGTTTGGCACCACTTGTTCACGACGGATCGCTTCGGGTCGTCGCCCATGCGGACGCCCCCGAGTTCGTGATTGGTGCGCGGCGTGTCGCTGACGGTGAGAATCTCCGCGCCCGCGCTCTTCAAAATCTCGACGGACCAACGCGTCATGTCGGCGAAAATCTTCTTGTCGTTGTCGCCGTAAGCCACCGTGCGCCGGGCGAGCGGCAGGCCGTAATCGTCTTTCTTCGATTCGTCGAGATCGACGAAGGTCTTCGCGCTCGGCAGCATTTCCCCGTAGGGCGAAAACGTGAGGAACGCGGGGTAGCGATCTTTGACCGCTTTTTTGTACTCCGCGCCGAAGCCGGGTACTTCGCGAGCCCAGCCGGTGGCGCGGCGATTCTGATAGTTGAACTGGACGCCGAAGCTGCGCGCGTAGTCGCGTTTGCGCCCGTGCATGAAGCTGGGGACGTAGGCGTGGTCGAGAAACCCTTCGTCGTTGAGGGCGGGCTTGCCGATCAGATCGGTGAGAAAGCATTGCACGCCGCCGGTGAAATGCGGAATGAAGTTGCGGCCGAGTTCGCCCGAAGAGTTGGCGAGCCCGGTAGGGTAGCGGCGCGATTTCGACATCTGGAGCAGGGCGATCGACTGCACGCAGGCCGCCGCTACGACGACGACTTTGCCGCGCGCTTCGCCTTCGGCTTTAGTAACGCGATTCAGATAGCGGACGCCGGTGACGCGATTTTCGCCGTCGACGACGACTTCGCGCACTACGGAATCGGGCTGCAAGGTCAGCTTGCCGGTCCGCATCGCGGGAACGAGGTGGACGTCGTAGCTGTTGTACTTCGCCACCACGTCGCAGCCCGCCATGCAGTTGCCGCAAAAGTGGCACGCCGGGCGGCCCAACTTCGTTTGCGACAGGGTGGACTTGCGGACATGGATCACCTTAACGCCGAGTTTCGCCGCGCCGCGCTGGACGATCAAGTCGGAGCACTTCATCGGGACGGGCGGCAGGAAGACGCCGTCGGGGAGGTCTTCCAGGCCGTCGAGGTTGCCGCACACGCCCACTTCGCGCTCGATCTTTTCGTACCAGGACGCCATCTCGGCGTAATCGAGCGGCCAATTTTCGCCCGCGCCGTCGAAGGACCGGCCCTTGAAATCGCGCTGCGAGAGACGCCACGCGACGGCGTTCCAAGTCATGGTTTTGCCGCCGAGACCGCGCGCGCGTTCGCCGTAGAAGCCGGCCTTGCCGGGCTTCATCGTGGGGATGTGACGGTTGGGAAACTCGAAAGGCAGGGCGTGGGTGTTGAAGTCGGTGCGGGTGTTGATTTTCGGTCCGCCCTCGACGACACAGACGTCCGCGCCCGCGCGCGCCAGATGGGCGGCTAACGTGCCACCGGCCGCGCCCGATCCGACGACGACGACATCGAAAATCCGATTCGCTTGATTGGCCACGTATGGCCGATCTTAGCGCGGCTAAGCCGCTTGCGGGCGGGAACGCATGCTCGTCGCGAGCTTTCCGGCGCGCGCCAGCATGGTGTCGGCGTTCTCGTCCTTGGTGCGATCGACCATGCCGATCGAGACCTTGAGCGCCAGATGATGGGCTCCGTCGCTGCGTTGCAGCAGATAGCCTTCGTTTAGGCGCATGGCCACGTCCTGGGTGACCCGCGTCACCTCGTTCTTCGAGCGCGGCACGCATACGATGAAGCAATCGTCTTCCCACTTCGCCCAGCGCCCGCGTCCTTGCAAAACCTGGTCGAGCCGCGCGGAGGCCGCCGCCATTAGGTCGAGCACCAGTTCCGGAGCGTGCTGCGAAAACATCGGGGCGAGATTCCGCATCCAAACGATGAGCAGCGTCACCGGTTCGTCGGCCTCGGTACGACCGCGCAGCAGCCGTTCGATCTCGCGCCGCCCGGCCCCGTTAGTCGATTCCGGAAGCGTCGATTCGGCGGGCGTCGATTCCGCCGGAGCCGATCCCGTGAGCGCCGCCTTTAGCGCGGGCGCGGATACAGGTATGGACTGCGGCGGCCGCGACGCGCGCGCGTCCACTTCGCGATGCAGGGAGCGGATTTCGTCGCGCATCTGCGAAACCACCATCTGGTGCTCGCGGCGCATTCCCTCGAGGCTGGCCGCCATCCGGTTGGTCGCGTCGGCCAACTCGGCCCGCAGCCGCGCCAAATCGTCCAGATGGTGCAGCATGCGCAGCCGGTCCACTTCCTGTTCGAGTTCCGCTTGGTGCGAGGTGCCCATATCGGACACGCTCACCACCATGCTCGCCAAGGCTCCGTTGGCTTCGTCGAGCTTCTCGCGGATGACACGCAGGTGGCCTTCTCCGTCGCGCTGGAACGCCGCGAGCGACTCGCCGAATTTCTCGTGAATGGGGTCGAGGCCATGCTGGCCGGACCCGTCGAGTTCGTCGGCCAGGCGCAAAATCGCGTCCCGGAACTCGTTGACTCGCTCGTTGTCGAAACGAATCGCTCTTTCGGCCGCTTCGCGAAGCGCTTTCGAATAGAAGCCGACCACGCGGCGAACCTCCTGGCGGTCCATTTCGGCGAACCGGGTATTCAGCGACAGGACTTCCATGTCTGGGAAGCTTATCGCCGGAAAACGTCAGGTTAATAGCGCGGCGTTAGTAGGCGAGAACGCGTTCGGCGGCGCGCGCCAAATCTTCCACCTGGGGCAACGTTTCGTCTTCAAGAACGGGGCTATAGCCCACCCAGGTGTCTTTAGCGGCCACGCGTTCGATAGGCGCGTCGAGATAAGAGAACAGCTCGGAGGCCGCGCGCGCGGCGATTTCCGCGCCGAAACCCCAACTGAGCGTATCTTCGTGCGCGACGATCAGGCGGTTGGTCTTCTTGACGGAACGGGCGATGGCCGGCCAGTCGTAAGGCGAAAGGCTGCGAAGATCGATCACTTCCACCGAGACGCCTCTAGTCGATTTCCGTTCTACCTCTAAGGCGGCTTGTAGCGCCTTTTGCACCACCGCGCCGTAGGTGACGACGGTGAGCGAGTCGCCGGGTTTCGCCACGCGCGCCGTGCCGAAGGGAATCGTGAAATTCGGCCCGGGGTGCGGCGAACGATTGTACGGCTCGCGGTACAGCTTCTTGTGTTCGAGGAACAGTACGGGATCGTCCGAACGGATGGCGGTGCGCAATAATCCGCACGCGTCGAGCGCGTTCGACGGCATCACCACGCGAAGGCCGGGGATGTGCGTAAACGCCACCTCGCCGCACTGACTGTGATAGATCGCGCCGCCGGTGAGATAGCCGCCGATCGCCACACGAATCACCGCCGGGCAAGAGAACGCGCCGTTCGAGCGCCAGCGGATGTTCGCCATTTCGTCGCGGATTTGCATCATCGCGGGCCAAATGTAGTCGAAAAACTGGATTTCGGCGACCGGCTTCAGCCCGCGGGTCGCGAGTCCGATCGCCCGCCCGGCGATCATGCCCTCGGCGATCGGCGTGTTGAAGACGCGGTGCGATCCGAACCGCGTTTGCAGCCCGTGCGTGGCTTTGAAAACGCCGCCCTTACCCTTAACTTCCGCGAGCGACGCTTCGCGGCTGCAATCGGCGATGTCCTGCCCGAAGACGAGAATGCGCGGGTCGGCCTCCATTTCCTCTTTGAGGGTAAGGTTGATCGAGTCCACCATCGTGCGCGGCTCGCCCGCGAACGCGGGTTCGGCGGCGAATTCGTCCGAGCAAGGATCGACGTCGGCCGAATATAGATGATCGAGAATCGTCTTCGGATCGGGCGGCGCGGCGGCCAGCGCGCGATCGGTGACCTCCTGAATCTCCTCGTCGATCTCGTGCGCGAGACGCTGCAACCCGTGCCGGTCGAGCAAACCTTCGGCGAGCAGGAATTCCGGGAACCGGACGTTGCAATCGCGCGTGGCTTCCTCGTCCCGCTCGGCGGCGGTTTTGTACAGCCGCTCGTCGTCGGAAAGCGAGTGCGAATAGGGCCGGGTGACCCGCGCGTGCACCAGCGCCGGGCCGACTCCCGCGCGGCAATGCGCCGAGGCCTCGACCATGGCGCGATAACAAGCGATGAAGTCTGATCCGTCCACTTCCAGGCGCAGCAGGTGGGGGAATCCTTGTACCAGGCGCGAAACACTGCCCCCGGCGGTTTGCCGCTCCACCGGGACGGAGATCGCCCAACCGTTGTCCTCGACCAGATACAGCAGCGGCAGGCGGTCGAGACAGGCGGCGTTGAGCGACTCCCAGAACTCGCCTTCGCTAGTGGCGCCGTCGCCTGTGCAAACCAGCGTGACTTCCCCCGCCTCGGGGCGCAGGTAGCGGCTGGCGTGGGCGCATCCCAGGGCCTGATTGAACTGCGTTCCGGTAGGGGAGGATCCGGTGACGATGTGCAATTCCGGGTTCGACCAATGCGAGGGCATTTGACGGCCGCCGGAAAACGGACCGCTCGCCGCGCCGACCGCTTCGAGCAGCATGTCCTCGGCCGTGAGCCCGAGAGCGAGGCCCAGGGCGCGGTCGCGGTAGTAAGGATAGAACCAGTCGTGACCGGGAACCAGCGCCATGCCGGCGGCGGTTTGGATCGCTTCGTGACCCGCGCCGGAAATCTGGAAATAGATCTTGTTCTGGCGCTTCAGCAGGATTTCGCGGTCGTCGATGCGCCGCGACAGATGCATGATCCGGTAGGCGCGAAGCAGGTCGTCGCGGGATAGATCGGCCAAGCCCTCCGCGGTGGCGGCGGCGAGAATCGTTCGCCCGGCGTTTCCGGACGCGCGAAGATCGGACGCCTTCAAATCGAGCGCATCTCCGTTCGTATTGTACCCGCGCCGTAAGCTATCGCGCGTCGAGCGGGGCGAAGATCTCGGCGAGGCGCAACTCGATCGGCGGGTTCTCGATCTTCAAACTCCCTTCGCGCACGAGATCGAATCGCGCGCCGGGACGGCAAATGTAGGCGACGCGCTCGTAGGGGTCGAGAATCCAGCAATGGGGGACGCCCATGGCGAAATAGTCCTCGATGCGTTCGAGCACGCGGCTAATACGGTCTTCGTCGGAGCGGATTTCGATACACAGCCACGGGGGGCGGGTGACGATTTCCTCGTCGGTATCGCGGCTCCGCTCGATCAACAGCACGTCGGGGACCCGAAAAAGCGTCGGGGTAATTTGCACGCGTAACTCGGTGTAGACCGCGACGTCCGGACGCCCCGCCCATTTCGCCGCCAAAGCGACTTGGATCCGGCTGTGCTTTTTCTTCGGCAGCGTCCGCTCCTCGATCTCCCCGTCCACGTAGTCGGCGTCGGGTTCGTAGTCGGTGGCCAGGTATTCTTCGACCGAAACCAACGTTGTCGTCGCCATGCGATCAGGATATCGTTTCGAAGACGCGCGCTTGCGCTTCCGCCGCAACCCGTTCCACAATAAGGGTGCTCGCCGGATTCCGCGAATCTTTTGGCATCCGGCGCGATCCAATCGACCAGGAGATCGCGAATATCCATGTCAGCTACCGGCGCGGGCCTCGAAGGCATTATTGCGGCTGAATCCAGCGTTTGCTTCATCGACGGAGAGGCGGGAGTACTCAGCTACCAAGGCTTCGACATCAATGTCCTCGCCGAGAACGCCACTTTCGAGGAAGTGATCTTCCTGCTCTGGAACGGACGCCTTCCCAAGCGGTCCGAACTCGAGGAGTTGAAAGCGCAACTCGCCGCCCATCGCGCGATTCCCGAACCGGTGACCGCGTTTTTGAAGGGCGCGGGACAAGCCCCCCCGATGCACGTCCTGCGGACGGCGGTTTCGATGTTGTCCCTGTACGATCCGGCGGCTAACGATATGTCGGTGGAAGCCAACCGTCTCAAGGCCGTCAAATTGATGTCGCAGACGGCGACCATCGTGACGACGTTCCACCGTCTGCGCCAAGGCAAAGAGGTGGTGGCCTCCGATCCTTCGCTCGCCATGGCCGCCAACTTCCTCTACACCCTGAACGGCGCGAAGCCGGACGCGGTGATGGAAAAGGTTCTCGACATCGCCTTGACGCTGCACGCCGATCACGAACTGAACGCCTCGACGTTCGCGGCGCGTGTCACCGCCGCCACGCTTTCCGATATCTACTCGGCGGTCACTTCGGCGATCGGCGCTTTGAAGGGTCCGCTGCACGGCGGCGCGAACGAAGACGTGATTAAGATGCTGCTGGCGGCGGGCAATAAGGATCGGGCGCTCGAAATGATGCGCGACAAGCTGGCCAAGGGCGAGAAGATTCCCGGATTCGGGCATCGCGTCTACAAAGTCATCGACCCCCGGGCGATTCACCTCAAGCGGCTCTCCAAGGATTTGGCGGCTTCCACCGGCAACCTCGAGTTGTACGAAGCCTCCGAGGCCGTGCAGGAAGCCATGCGGACCGCCAAGGGCAAGCCCCTCAACCCCAACGTCGATTTCTACTCCGCGTCGGCGTACTACTCGCTCGGGATTCCGGTGGACCTGTTCACGACGATCTTCGCCGTCAGCCGCATGTCCGGCTGGACGTCGCACATCCTGGAACAGTACGAAAACAACCGCCTGATCCGGCCCCGCGCCGAATATAAAGGGCTACCGGTCGGTCAAGCTTGGGTACCGGTCGAGGCGCGCGGGTAGTCTCCGCCGTCCATGCACGATCTCAACTTTTTCCGCGCGAATCTCGATCTAGTGGCCGAACGCTTGTCGGCGCGGGGATTCGCGTTCGATCTCGCAACCTTCCGCGCGCTCGATCAAGAACGCCGGGCGGCCGTCACGGAATCCGAGTCGTTAAAGGCGGAGCGCAACGCCGCGACCGCCGAAATCGGCAAGCTGCGGCGCGAGGGCGTCGATACCACCGAGAAGCAGCGAGCGATGCGCGCGATGGGAGAGCGGATCGGCGAACTCGAAGATCGCGCGAAGGCTCTCGACGAACGGTTTCGCGAAGCGCTCTCGGAGATTCCGAACCTGCCGCAGGCGAGCGTTCCGCGTGGCCCCGACGCTTCGGCGAACGTCGAAGTCCGGCGCGAGGGCGAGCCCCGTGCGATGGATTTCGCCCCGAAACCGCACTGGGACTTGGGTCCCGGTCTCGGCATCCTCGATTTCGACCGCGCGGCGAAAATCGCGGGCGCGCGATTCGCCGTGTACCTCGGTTTGGGCGCGAGGCTCGAACGAGCGCTCATCAACTTCATGCTCGATTTGCATACGCGCGAGCACGGCTACACCGAGATGCTGCCGCCCTTCGTCGTCAATTCGGCGAGCCTGTTCGGCACCGGGCAACTGCCCAAGTTCGCGGGCGACTTGTTCAAGCTCGAAGGCACGGATTACTGGCTCGCGCCGACGGCCGAAGTGCCAGTTACCAATTACTATCGCGACGAGACGCTGGACGGCGACGCGCTACCCGCGAAGTTTTGCGCCTACACGCCGTGCTTCCGCAGCGAGGCGGGTAGCTACGGGCGCGACGTGCGGGGCATTATCCGCCAGCATCAGTTCCAGAAAGTCGAGTTGGTGAAGTTCGCGCGCCCCGACCACAGCGAGGCGGAACTGGAGTCGCTGACGAACGACGCCGAGAACGTGTTGCGCAAACTGGGCCTGCCGTTCCGCACCGTAGTCCTGTGCACCGGCGACATGGGATTTTCGTCGGCGAAGACGTACGACATCGAAGTTTGGCTGCCGGGTTTGGGCGAGTACAAAGAGATCAGTTCGTGCTCCAACTTCGAGGCCTTCCAGGCGCGGCGCGCGGGAATTCGCCAGCGCACGGGTGGCAAGTCGGACTTCGCCCACACGCTAAACGGAAGCGGGCTGGCCGTGGGACGCACCTGGGTCGCCATCGTCGAGAACTATCAGAGGGCCGACGGGACGGTGATCGTGCCCGAAGCTTTGCGGCCGTATCTCGGCGCGGAGACGATCACCGCGCGGGGCCAATTACACTAAAGGTAACGACTTTCAGGAGAGTTTGATGTTCCATTTGTTTCGCCGCAAGGATACCGTCCTGCGGTACGTATTGATGTTTTTCCTCGGGCTGATCGCGGTCAGCATGGTGTGGAGCCTCACGCCGCTCGGCTCGGGCGGGGGCATGGACCGCAGCGAAACCGCGGTCGCCGAGATCGACGGGCAGCCGGTCTCGCTCCAGGAAGCGGCCGCCGGCGTCGAGCAGCAATTGCGCAACCAGAACGTCCCACGCAGCATGGGCTACATTCTGGCGAATAACATCGTCGATAGCCTGATCGCTCAGCGCGCCGTCGAGTACGAAGCCAAGCGGATGGGCTACAGCGTGAGCGACACCGAAGTGACCGAGGCGATCAAGAACATCATTCCTCAACTCTTCGTCGGCGGCCAGTTCGCGGGTACGAAGGCGTATCAGGATTTTCTCGCGCAGCGCGGCTTGACCGTGCCGGACTTCGAAAGTCGGCTTCGTAAGTCGCTGTTGACGGCGAAGGTGCAGGGCATGGTCGCGGAAAGCGTCGTGGTGACGCCCGCCGAGATCGAGGCCGAGTTCCGCCGCACGAACGACAAGATCGCGATCGAGTACATCGTGCTGAAGACCGGCGACGTTCGCAAGGACGTCGCGGCGACCGACGCCGAAGTCGCCGCCGAGTACGAAAAGCGGAAGGCGACCTTGAAGCAGCCCGAGAAACGCAGCGCCGCGATCTTCGTCATCGACCGTGCGCGCGTCGCCGAATCGCTCGAGCCGTCCGACGCCGATCTCCGCCGTGCCTACGAGGACAACAAAGACCGCTTCCGCACCGGCGAGCGCGTAAACGTGCGCCACATTCTGGTGAAGACCACCGACAAGCCTCCCGCCGAGGTGGCGAAGCTAGAAGCCAAGGCGCAGGATTTGCTCAAGCAGATCAAGAGCGGCGCGGACTTCGCGAAACTCGCCAGGGAAAACTCCGAAGACCCCGGCTCCGCCGTTAAGGGCGGCGATCTCGGGTTCATCGTCAAGGGGCAGACGGTTCCCAACTTCGAGGCGGCGGCATGGGCGCTGAAGACTCCCAAGGAACTCTCGAACGTCGTCAAGACGGAGTACGGTTTCCACATCCTGCAACTCATCTCGAAAGAGGACGCGCGCCTTCGCCCGTTCGAGGAAGTGCGCGGGGAACTCGCGGCCGATTTCTCGAAGCAAGCCGTCTTCGAAAAGATGCAGCGCGACGCGGACGCTCTTCGCGCGGCGGCGGCGAAGACTCCGGACAAGCTCGACGCGATCGCGCAGCAGTTCAACGCGGCGCTGGTTCGGACTCCAACGCTGGCGCAAGGCGCGGCGCAGTTCGGCGAGCCGGTGGGCGCAAGTCCCGAACTCGCCGGACAAGTTTTCTCGGTCAAGGTCAACGAAGCGACTTCGGTGGTCGAGTTGGCGAACAACCGTCTGGGCGTCGCCGTTGTCACGGGCGTCGAGCCGGAGCGACCGTCGAAACTCGAAGAGGCGGCGGCGTCGATCCGGAACGAGATTTTGGAGCGCAAAGCGGGCGACTTGCTGCGATCGCGAGCGAAGACGTTAGCCGAGCGGGCCAAGGCGCCGGGGGCGGACTTCAAGAAGCTCGCCGCCGAGTTCGGGGGACAAGTTAAGTCCGCTCCGGCGTTCGCACGCAATGGCGCGATCGAAGGAATCGGGCCGCCGACGTTGGTGGCCGAAGCGTTCGGCAAGCCGGTAGGCACGGTTACCGGTCCGCATCCTTTGAACGACGCCAACTACGTCGTCAAGGTGACCGAGGTGCAAGCGGCGGACATGCTGAAGCTCGCCATGGAGCGCGAGAAGATCGTCGGCGAACTCCGCCAGCGGCGTACCCGCGAACGCGAGGAACTGTTTAGTCAAGGCCTGGTGGACCGATTGACGAAGGCGGGGAAGATCAAGGTCTACCCCGACACCATGAAGCGCCTGCTGTCGAGCTTCGGGGCGGCATAGCGTAAGTGGAACTTCTCCGCACGCTGCTGAGCGGCGAAAAGCTGCTCGCTTTGCTCGACCTCTATCTGAACGGTTGGTGGGCGTACGCGATTCCCGCGTTTATCGTGTTCGCCGAAACCGGATTGCTGGTAGGCTTCCTGCTACCGGGCGACAGCTTGCTGTTCGTGCTCGGCGTGCTGGCCGGTACGGGACGTATGAACGTTTGGCTGCTCATGGCGATTCTCGCCGTGGCGGCGATCGTCGGCGACGCAGTGGGATTTTCGCTCGGACGGCGGGCCGGTCCGGCGATTTTCGAGAGGCGCGGCTGGATGCGCCCGTACCTCGAACGCACGCGCGAGTTCTACGCGAAGCACGGCGGCCGGACCATCGTGCTCGCGCGCTTTATTCCGATCATCCGAACGTTCGCGCCGTTCGTCGCCGGGATCGCGAAGATGGACTACCGCCGCTTCGCCGCGTTCAACGTCTTCGGCGGAATCGGCTGGGTGTACTTGATTACGCTGATCGGCTACTACGCGGGCGGCGTCGGTTGGGTGCGCCAGTACTTCGACAAAATCATCCTGGCGATCGTCTTTGTGAGCGTGATTCCGGTGGGCTTGGAAGTCTACCGGCTCTGGCGTAACGCTTCGAGCGACCGCTGACAAACCGGATCGCGGCGCAGTTCCACTTCGTCGCCCTTGGCGACGCCCACGGTCTGGTTCAGAAGCTCCTGCTCTAACCGGCTCCGAATCCACGCGCCGTCGGCGGACCATTCGGCGACGCCCGGCTGAATGCGGCGCTCGGCGAGCCAGATTTTGAAGTCGTCCACTAACCGCCCGGTGACGATCTTCTCGCCCTTGCCCAGCGCTTCGGTGGCGAAACTCGGAAACGCGCCGGAGGCGTCGAGAGCGACGCGCAGGCGCGACAGCGGTTCGGGACCCGCCGCGATGTCCGGGACGATTCCTCCGGTCTCGGACGGCGTCGCGATTTGCACGTTCGAAAGCGGCCGCTGCAAATTCCGGCCGAGCGGCGAATAGTAGTAGGCTACCGTCAGCGCCACCCCGGTATTACTCGACAGATTGTAGACGCTCTGGACCAGCCCTTTGCCGAAACTCCGCGCCCCCACGACCTTCGCCCGCCGGTGATCCTGCAGCGCCGACGCGACGATCTCCGCCGCGCTCGCCGTTTTGCCGTCGATCAGCACCGCTACGGGAAACTCGTACGGTACGTTGCCCGCCGGTACGTCGATCGATTCCTCTTTCTTCGAGCGGCCCCGCGCGGTTAAAATCCGCTCCCCGGGCTTGAGAAACATCGCCGCCGATTCGAGCGCCGCCTCGACCACGCCGCCGGGGTTGTTGCGCAAATCGAGAACAAGGCCCCGCAGCTTCGCACCGCCGAGTTTCTCGACCGCCTCGCGCAGTTCCTTCGCCGTCTTGATCTCGAAGTTGGACACTCGCACGTAGCCGACCCCCGGCTCGATTTCGAAGGCGCGATCGACGCTGGGCGAAGCCAGATTTTCGGGGATCAGGGCGAATTCGAGAATCCGGGGCGAACTTGCGCGCCGCACGCCGATTTTCGCCTCGCGCCGCCGCGATTCGGAGAGCAGTTGCACCAACTGTTCCGGCTCCAGACCCATCAGTGGATACCCATTTACCGCAACGATCTCGTCGCCGGGCGAAAGTCCCGAACGCGCCGACGGGGTGCCCGGCATAGTCTGCAGCACGAACACGCGCCCCGGCAAAATGCTGACGATCGATCCGAAGCCCTTGCGCTCGGAGCTGTTCATCTCTTTCAATTGCTGGAACTGGTCGGGGTCGAGAAAGATGGAATGCGGATCGAGCCCGCGCAGCATGCCCGGAATCGCGCCGCCGTAGACCGTAGCGTTCGGGTCCGCCGGATCGGCCGAGTGCTCCTCCACCACCGCCAGCGCCGCAGTGAACTTTTTCACCGCCTCTTCGAGCGCCGCGCTCGAAAGGTCGGCGGCGAGCAGCAGAGGAAGAATCGTCATCGCTTCACTTCTCGAATCTTGTAGCGCGCTTACGTTCGTGCCGCGCGAGGGCGAGCGCGATCAACTCGTCGAGCAGCGCCGGATAGGGCACGCCCGCGTGTTCCCACATTTTCGGGTACATCGAAATAGACGTGAATCCCGGGATCGTGTTGGGCTCGTTGACGAACAGATCGAGCGATTCTCCGTCCATCAAGAAATCGACGCGCGTCATGCCTTCGAGTTCGAGCGCCTCGCAGGCGGCGACCGCCAACCGTTGCATCTCGGCGATCTTCGCCGGTGGCAGTCGTGCGGGTAGGTCGATCTCGGTCGAGTCTTCGAGATACTTCGCCTCGTAGTCGTAGAATTCGCGTTTAGGCCGGATTTCGCAAGGCGTCGAAGCGCGGCGACTTTCGCGATTGCCAAGCACGCCGATCTCGAATTCGCGGCCGATAATCGCGCGCTCGATCAGCACCTTGGTGTCGAACCGCGCCGCCTCTTCGAGCGCCGCCGCCAGTTGTTCCGGGGTCTTGGCCTTGGCGATGCCCACCGACGATCCTAAATTCGCGGGTTTTACGAAAACAGGCAATGGAAACGGAAGCTCGCCGTCGTGCAAAGCGCCTCGGAATCGGACGACATACTCGCCCACCGGCAGACCCGCTTGCCGCAACAGGCGTTTGGTGACCTCCTTATCCATCGCCGCCGCCGAGCCCAGTACGCCCGGCCCGACATACGGAACGTCGGCAAGCTCGAGCAGTCCTTGCACGGTGCCATCTTCGCCGAAGGTTCCGTGCACGACGGGAAACACGACGTCGATCTCGGGATTCGCGCCGGGCTCGGGCAAGATCGGCCGCGGGTTCCAGCGTCCGTCTTTCGAGATGAAATAGGGCACGGTCTCGTAGCGCGCCGGATCGAGCGCCTTCACGATCGATTCGGCGGAACGCAGCGAGATTTCGTGCTCGCCGCTACGTCCGCCGTAGACGACGGCAACGCGGGTCTTCAAAGAATTTTCTTTCCTAACGCCGACAAGATCAGTTCGACGGCCAGATCGGCGGTCCGGTTACTTACGTCGAGCACCGGATTCACCTCCACCACTTCGAGCGACAGCATGCGTCCGGAATCGAACGCCATTTCCATAATCAGGTGCGCCTCGCGGTACGACAATCCGCCCTGCACGGGAGTGCCGACGCCCGGCGCCACCGCCGGGTCGATCGCGTCCATATCGAAAGACAGATGAAACCCGTCGGTGCCGTTCGAGGCGATGCGTAGCGCTTCTTCCACGATCGGCCGCAAGCCGCGTTCGTCTACGTCGCGCATGGTGAACGCGCGCACGCCCCACTCGTGAATGTGGCGGCGCTCGCCCGGGTCGAGATCGCGCAGGCCGACGAGCGCGACGTTCGCGGGATTCAGTTTCGGCCCGGAAAGCAGGGCTTTCGGTTCGCGTCCGAGCAGCGCGGCCAACGGCATGCCGTGCACGTTGCCACTCGGCGAAGTTTCCGGCGTATTGATGTCGCCGTGCGCGTCGATCCAAATGACGCCGACGCGTTTCTTCTTGGCCATGCCGGATACGGTTCCGGCGGCGATGGAATGATCGCCGCCGAGCACGATCGGGAATCGCCCCGCACCGACGGCCTTCGCCACGCGGGCCGCGAGTTTCCGGCAAGTGACGGCGATCGGTTCGAGATACTTCGTCTTCGAATCGCCTTGCGGGACGCTCTCTTGTTGAGGCGCTTCGACGTTGCCCAAGTCTTCGACGTCGAGCCCCAGTCCGATGAGCCGAGCCCGAAGATTGGCGACCCGAATGGCGGACGGTCCCATATCCACGCCGCGCCGTCCGGCGCCGAAGTCGAGCGGCGCGCCGAGAATCGCGACGGGGCGGGCGGGCATCGACTTCAGTGTAGCGGTTAGGATTGCGGCCCGATTTCGTGTTTACTGATAGGAACCGCCATGTTTACCGGACTTATCGAGCAGGTGGGGCGCGTCGCCGCCCCGGCTCCCCGCATTCGGATCGCGTGTACGTTCGACGATCTTCACGAGGGCGATTCCGTATCGGTTAACGGGTGCTGCCTGACGGCGCTCGAAGTGAACACGTGGGGATTTTCGGCGGATCTCGCCGCCGAAACGATTTCCCGCACCAATCTCGGCGGACTCGCGCCGGGCGCGCCCGTCAATCTCGAACGCTCGTTGCGGGTGGACGCGCGCTTGGGCGGCCACATCGTGCAAGGCCACGTGGATGGAACGGGCGAGATCGTGTCGTTCGAAAACGGCTGGCTCGCCGTGCGAGTGCCCGAGTCGCTCGACAAGTACGTCGTCGAAAAAGGCTCGATCTCGATCGACGGAATCTCGCTGACGGTGGCGGCGATCGCGGACAAGGTCGTCGAAGTCGCGGTGATTCCGCACACGCGATCGCACACCAACCTAAGCGCCGCTAAACCGGGCGCGCGCGTTAATCTCGAAGTAGACATTCTGGCGAAGTACTTGGAGAAGTTAAGCAATGGCTACACGGGCTGACGCTCTTCCTTTCGCCGCCGCGCAGGATCGGTCGGTAGCTTCCACGGCGGCGGTTCCCTGGTTTATCTGGATCAACCTGATCGGCGTGACCAGCGCCATTATCGGCGGGCAGTGGGATATCTCGTGGCACCGCTCGATCGGGCGCGATACGTTCTGGACGCCCGCGCATCTGGCGATCTACCTCTGCGGCATTTTGGCCGGAGTCTCCAGCGCGTACCTCATTCTGGCGACGACGTTCGGCAAGAGCCTCTATCCGCGCGAGGCGACGGTGAGGATGTGGGGGTTCCGCGGACCGCTCGGCGCGTTCGTCACGGCCTGGGGAGGTGTGGCGATGCTTACGTCCGCGCCGTTCGACGAGTGGTGGCACGCGGCGTACGGACTCGACGTGAAGATCGTCTCGCCGCCGCACGTGCTGCTCATCATGGGCGTGCTGGCGATTCAGACCGGCGCACTGCTGCTGATGCTCGGGTACATGAACCGCGCGGAGGGCAAGCTCAAGCGCGCGTACGACTATCTGTTCCTCTACACCGGGGGCATGATCCTGCTGCTGATGTCGGTGCTGATTCTCGAGTTCACCAATCGCGTGTACATGCACTCGGGCTTCTACTACCGCACGGTGGCGCTCGCGATTCCGGTGGTGCTGGTGGCGGTGGCGCGGGCGTCGGGGCGCCGGTGGGCGGCGACGATCGTCGCCGGAGTCTACACGATCTTCATGCTGGGGTTCGAGTGGATTCTGCCGCTCTTCCCGGCGGAGGCGAAACTCGGCCCGGTGATGAATCCCGTCACGCACTTCGTCCCCCCGCAGTTTCCGCAGCTCTATCTTTTCGCGGCGCTGGCGCTCGATCTGATCTGGCCGTCCATCGCGAAACGCGGCAAATGGATGCAGGCGCTCGTCGCCGGACTCACCTTCATGACCGTGTTTCTCGCCGTGCAGTGGCCGTTCGCCGATTTTCTGATGAGCGACGCGGCGAAGAATTGGGTGTTCGGCTCGCAGTATCAGGACTACGCCACCGGCCCCAATTCCGCCATCGTACGCGGACTCTTCATTAGCGAGCGCACCATGCGCGAGTTCCAGACTTCGATCGGCCTCGCGTTTTTGTTCTCGATTCTTATGTCGCGCGCCGGGCTCGCTTGGAGCGACTGGATGCGCCGGGTGCAACGGTGAAGTTCGCGCCGTTCCTCTTGACCGCTACCGCCTTCGCCCACGTCGGCTCTCCCGACGTCTATTTCGACGGACAGGCGGGACCCTACCGCGTCTATGTGACGGTGCGCGCTCCGCAGGTGATTCCCGGCGTCGCGGAAATCGAACTGCGCATTCCGGCCGACGGCGTCGACGTCGTCAAGATTACGCCGACCCCGTTGACCGGCGCGGGGGCGAAGTTCGCGCCGACGCCCGATATCGCCACGCGTTCGGCCCAAGATCCCAAGTTCTACACCGGATCGCTGTGGATGATGTCTTCGGGTTCGTGGCAGGTGCGCGTCAAGGTGGAAGGATCGCGGGGCGAGGGCGAATTGCGCGTGCCGGTACCGGCGCTGGCGCAACGGACGCTCGAAATGGACCGTACGCTCGGCGGGATTCTCACGGGGTTAATGGTTTTCCTCGCCGTCGGTATGGTTTCGATTTTCGGCGCGGCGTCGCGGGAAGGGAAACTCGCGCCCGGGCTTGAAGCGCCCTCCGAGAATGTCCGGCGCGCGCGTTTAGTGATGGCCGGGACGGCGGTGGCGGTCGTCGCGATCGTCTATCTGGGTGGCCTCTGGTGGAAAGCGGAGGCGGCGGGGTATTCGAGGATCGTCTACAAGCCGCTGGGGATGAAAGCCACGGTGGAAGGAACGGCACTGCGGCTGGCGCTCGAACACACGGGGTGGTTTCAGTCCTCGCGGTTCGACGATCTCATCCCCGATCACGACCACCTCATGCACTTGTTCGTCGTCGGGGAAGGGGATCCCGAGCGCTTCTGGCACCTGCACCCGCGCACGATTTCGGACGGCGTTTTCGAGCAGACTTTGCCCGAGATGCCCGCCGGGCGATACCGATTGTTCGCCGACATCGTCCATCGCGGCGGCTTGCCCGAGACGATGGTGGCCACGGTCGAGATTCCGGGTGTCGCGGGCGGGGAGTTGATCGGAGACGACTCCGGGGCGTCGATCGCCGAAGGCTACCGGATGACCATGGACGATCCGGGAACGGTCCGCGTCCGCGAGTTGAAGCTGCTCACGTTCCGCCTGCTCGACCCGGCGGGCCGCCCCGCCGAAGGGATGGAGCTTTACCTGGGAATGCCCGCGCACGCCGCCGTGCTCCGCGACGATTTCGCGGTATTCGCCCACCTGCATCCAACTGGTACGGTCCCGATGGCGTCGCTGGCCTTGGCGCGCGATCCGGCGAATCCCGATCCGCACGCCGGTCACGCCATGACACCGGCGCAGTTGCCTTCCGAGGTGACTTTCCCTTACGGCTTCCCGCAAACCGGGCGCTACAAAATGTACGTGCAAATGAAGCGCGCGGGCAAAGTCGAAACGGGCGTATTCGACATCAAGGTCGTCGAGTAGGAAAGATTCGGAAGCGTCGCCGCCCCGCCAAACGATACGTTTCGAAATCGGCGCGATCGGTGGTGAAGACCGTGTTTAGACTTTCCCGATTCGCCAAGTAGACGAGTGTCGCGTCGGCGAAGTCCATAGGACGGTCCGAGTACTGCGTCATAAGGGAGTGGATCGACGGCAGTTCGTCGTCGCCGATGGTGGCGAGGGTAATCGCGCCGGAACGGACAAACCGCCAAGCGCGGTCGGCGCCTTGTGGGCCCCGGAGATGAAAAAGTTCGGTAAGAACAGCCTCCGAGGTCAGAAAGGGCATGGGCATTTGCGTCAACGCGGAAACGCAAGACCGGTGATACTGGTCCGAAGGATCGAGGATCGCGACAATCGCACCAGTGTCGATAAGCGACTTAGCGGCCATATCGCCGCAAGAGTTTGGCGCGGACCTTCGCTCCGGTTTTCTCCGACGCGGATGAATCGCCGCTTCCGACCGGATCGATACATTTCAACACTTCCGCCAGAATCCGGGCTTGTCGCGCCGCGTCGTCCTCGTCCGCCGCGGTTTCGGCCAGCCACTGGCGCGCGGCGTCGTCGAGGACGGCGGCCAGCGACATCGACCGCCGGGAGGCTTCCGTCTCGAGCCGCATTTTCAGGTCGCTCGATACTCTCCAGCTATAGACTTCGGCCTTCATGCACTACAGTATAGTGCACCGACTAGAAAGAGACCCGCGCGAAAATCTGAATCGCTCTCGGACCGCCGGAGCCGAACACTTGCCCGGCGCGCTGCGTCGGCTGCCCGAAGTTCGCCGAGTTCAGCGTAAACGCATATCCGCCGAGGTTCGCGATGTTGAACACGTTAAACACCTCGCCGCAAAGTTTGATATTCCAGCGCTCGCGGAACGCGAACGTCTTCGACACGCGAATATCCTGGCTGATCAGGTTGTCGCCGAGTTCGTAGTTCTGGGGCAGCGTCACCGCGGGCATGAGTTGTCCGCGCGGCGTACGGCGGCCTGCGTAGTTCTGGTTGTAACGGCGCACCGCGTCTTCGAGTTCCGCCTTTCCCAGCCCGCGATTGAAGCCGTTGTGCAGCGTGTCGGGAATCGGCGAACTGCCCACTCCCGATCCGATGATGTCGAGACCCGAAAACGACGGCATTACGGGTCCGCGCGACGCCATCGTCGAGATGAACGAGAATTGGAAGCCCCAGGGCAGATCGACGATCCCGGAGATGTTCAGCAGGTGCTTCGACCCCTGCACGCCCCACGTGCGGAACCAGTTGTCGAGATCGGAGATGCCGTTGACGCCCATCTGCCGCGTCAGGGCGTAGGAAGCGAGGAACTGGTAGCGATTCGCGAACCGCTTGTCCACGCGCACCAGCAGCGCTTTGTAGTTCTGCCTCCCCGCCGGAGTGCGAACCGTGATCGCGCCCACCGAGCAGTTCGCCGTCAAGCTCAACTGCTGCGCGGAACTCGTGCAGCGCGGAATCACCGGGCCCGTGGGCCGCAGCCAACGGTTGTAATCGAGCGCTCCAAGATCCGCGTGAACGAACTGCCGACTAACGAAGTCGGCCGTGACGACGAGGTTGCGCGCCATCTCCCGCTGGATGCCGATGTTGAAGTGCGAGGAGTACGGCGCGGGGTATTGGTTCGGAATGATGTTCGAGCCGGACTTGGCGAGGTTGATCACGCGCGTCGACAAGTCCGTGCCCGTACCCGAAAACTGGCGTTCGAGCGACGGGCGAACCGCCGGCAGAATCGACAGAAAATGTCCGAGGGTGAACGCGGTCGGCCCGGTCTGAAAATCGATCGGCGTACCGACGGGGACGCCCGGAATCGCCCCTCCGCCCAGGGGGCCGATGCCGGGAATCGGATTCGGGACGAAGGAACTGGGGATCAACAGACGGCCGTTGCCGAACGGGCCGATGGTGGTGCGTTCCTCCAGCCGCTGCCAGAGCACGCGCGTGTCGTAGTAGATGCCCGCGCCGCCGCGGATCACGGTCTTGTTGTCGCCCGTGACTTTCCAGGCGAACCCGGCCGACGGCGTGATGTTATTCAGATCGCGATCGGACGGGCGCGTGTCGCCCAGAATCGGGCGAAGATACGCGGGCTTATCCAAATCGTGATTGACCAGCGCCGATTCGTACTGCCAGGCGATTCCGTAGTTGAACGTAAAGCTCGGCGTCACCCGCCAGGCGTCCTGGAAGTAGACGCGATACCGATCGTTGCGGCGAACTTTGTCCAGATTGTAAGGCGGCGGCTGCCCCGGATTGCCGATCCCCATCGAAAACGCGGCGACCGGCAGACGCGACAAATCGGCGAGCGTGCGGATGCGGCTGGGAATGCCGTACAGCGCCGCCGCCGGTCCCAAAACATCCGGGCCGTAGACCGCGCCCGCGGCCGGATCGGCGTAACCCCAGAAGCCCGTGCCGTCCGAGAAATCGATTTCGCCGCCGAACCGGACGCGATGAACGCCCTTTTGCCAAGTCATGCCCTCGGTGAGATTCGCGCGCCGCAGATTGCGGCCTTGCGTGGCGTTCGATGTATTGCCGAGCGTGACGTTGGTGCCGACGACCGAAATTTCGGGCAACCCCATGCCGAGGCAGCCGGGGCACTGGCTCTCGTCCGGGAACAGATTACGGTTCGACCAGAACCAATAGCTTACCCGCAGGTCGTTCACTAACGAGGGTCGGATCATGCCGGTCCAGCCGACGATTCCCTGATCCGAGTAGTTTTTGTTCTGGAGCCAGTTCGACGGGAAGCTCGCGCCGCCACGCGGCCCGAACGCCTTGTTGTGATCGTGCGAGTAGCGGAAGAACAGGTTGTGGTTGTCGGTGACGCGCCAATCGACGCGCGCGCTGTGCTGCGTTCCGGTGTAGGGGCTGCCGTAGTTGCCCGCGAGATCGGCGAAGAACGGCGAGTTCGGCTGTACGGTGACCACGGAATCTTGATTCAGATGTTCGGTGTTGTAGAAGAAGAACAGCCGGTTCTTCTTTACCGGACCGCCGATCCACCCGCCCGCCTGCCGCCGTGCGAAAAACGGTTCGGGGTTGAATGGATTGCGGACCAGCGCCGGGTACGCCGCCATGTTGTGATCGCGAAAGAAGTAGTAGGCGCTGCCGTGGAAATCGTTACCGCCGGAACGCGTGACGATGTTTACCGCGCCGGTGGCGGTGACACTGGTCGAGAGATCGAAGTTCACGCTCGAAAGTTGGAACTCCTGGACGATCTCCTGCGAAAAATTGGTGCCCGCGCCGCCGTCCACGGGATCGCGCACGTTGCCGCCGTCCACCGTGATCGCCGCGAGCGAAGACGATCCCCCGAGAATGTTGATGTTGAAGAGCGAGTTGTATTGCGAGGTCGAGGCGGCGCTCACCGTGACTCCGGGTTCGAGGAAAGCGAGCTGCATGAAGCTGCGCCCGTTGAGCGGCAAATCTTGAATTTGTTGGCGCGTGACCACGCCGTCGATCTTGAAGGCGTCGGTGGCCACTTGAGCGCTGGCGGCTTCCACTTGGATCACTTCCGCCGCTTGGCCGACTTCCATGTTGAAATCGACCGTCGTCGAGGAGCCGACTTCGACGATCGCGTTGGCGATGGCCGTCCGGAAACCCTTCGCTTCCGCCTTTACTTCATATCGGCCGGCCGCGAGCGACGCGAAGCTAAAGGCGCCCTCGTCGCTCGTCGCGAGTTGGCGGCGCGCTCCGTTCGCTTGATCGACCGCAGTGACGGTCGCGCCTTGGATCACCGCGCCGGATTTATCGTAAACGGTGCCGATCAGCAATCCCGAGGCTTGTTGAGCGGTCAGCCGGGCCGCCAGCGCCAGCAAACCGCAGACGAATAGACGCATCTTTCCTCCCTTTCCCGGTCAAAAGCCTAGGCATCTTGTCATAGGCTCCAAATCGAGTCAAGCGAGGACGGGGGCGCGATTTAGCGGGTTAACGGGGTGACGGTCAACTCTCGAAACTCGACCGTGCCGTGGTCGCCCTGGATCGAGAGCGGCCCCGGTTGCGCCTCGTTTGGATCGTGCGCCATCGCGGTCAAGCCCTCTATTTCGCGCTTGTCGATCACCACCTTGCCGTTGAGCGTCACGGTGACGGTCCGGCCCACCAGACGCACGTCCATCGTCTGCCATTCACCCGCCGGTTTCGAGGCGTTTTCGCTGGGGACGATCCGGGAATAGACCGAGCCCATGGTGTGCGTGTCGGGCGGCGAGCCGAACTTCTCGAAGATTTGTACCTCGTAGCGATCGCGCAGGCCCAGCCCCGAGTTCGATCCCTTGCCGACGCGAAACTCGGCGTGGATCTCGAAGTTCCAAAATTTTTCCTCGGTGACGAGGTCCGGCGCCTGGTCGGAGTTCACCAGAAGGCCGTTCGAGACGCTCCAGCCGCGCACCGGTCCGGCGGCGGACTTCCAACCGGCGAGGTCGCGGCCATTGAAGAGCCTTACGGGCGCGCCGGGCTTCCAAGATCCGTCGTCCTTGTCGCGAATCGCGGGTGCGCGCTCGCCCGTGAACTGCGCGCGAGGCAAGCCGTCCACCGTTAGGCTGCCGGTCAACTTACCGTTTTGAACGCGCGCCCGGTAGACGCCCCGCTTGCCCGAAGGCCGGTAGTTGCGGTCGAAGGCCCATTCGAGTTCGCCGCCGTCCAGCCGGATTTCCGGGATGGCGTCCATCTGCCCGCCCGGCGCGCCGACGAAGCGGCCCTTCAACTCTTTCGATCCCGCGCCGGTTACCTCGAGCCACCATGCTCGGGCGCGCGCGTCGCCGGTCACCGTCAGATTCCAGCGACCGTTGAAATCTTTGTCCGCCCCGGCGAGGGGTATGACGGCGAAAACTATCGAAGCGAGCTTCACGTGCGTCATAATAACGTACAGATGCCGCGTTTCCAGGCCGTCGTATTGGCGCTTTCGGTGGCGATTTTCGCCGTCTGCGCCGTCGCCTGCGACGTTACGCCGCCCGCGGTTTCCCATTGCCACCACGAAGAGGACGCTCCGAAGCTCTGTAAAGACGTGGTGAGCGTCGTCGAGCACGCGGCGTTCGATCTGCCGGTGGCGGCCTCGCCGCTCTCCGTGGAGCGCGACGTTCGCATTGCCCCCGCGCCCACTCCCGCCGCTCGAAGCGCGTCTCCACCATCTCTCGTTCCGCTCCGCATCTGAATCCGTTCTCCTCGCGGCCTTCCACTCCGGTAGGGGTGCGCCCCTTCGCGCGTTTGCATGAGGAGAATCGAAATGACCGAACGACGCAGCTTTTTCGCTCGGCTGGCGGGGTTAGGTGCCGCCGCATTGACCCCTAAAGCCGCCCGCGCGCAGCACGACCATCATAAACACCACGTCCCGGCGGCTAAGCCGGTGGGCGTTAACTTACCGGTGGAGTTTCCCGACTTACCGAAACTCCCGTACAAGATGATCGACGGCTGGAAAGAATTTCAAATGACCGCTGAGGTGGTGAAGACCGAGTTGATGCCCGGACGGCCCTTGATCGCCTGGGGCTACAACGGCAGCGTCCCCGGTCCCACCATCGAGGTGAACGAGGGCGACAAAGTGCGCGTAATCTTCGAGAATCGTTTGCCGGAAATGACCGCCGTGCACTGGCATGGATTCGAGGTGCCGATGGAGATGGACGGCAGCGTCGGCCTCGGCCAGGACCCGGTGCCGCCGGGCGGCAAGTACGTGTACGAATTCGAACTCAAGCAGCACGGCACGTTCTTCTATCACTCGCATTTCGCGATGCAGGAAATGATGGGCATGGTGGGGATGTTCGTGATGCATCCCAAGGAGCCCTACGCACCGAAGGTGGACCGCGATTTCGGCCTCGTCCTGCAGGAGTGGATGCTCCTGCCCAACAACGACGTACCTAACACGCTGGCGATGGAGTTCAACTGGCTCAGTTTCAATGGCAAGGCTGGCCCGGCCTGCACGCCGATGATCGTCAAGCAAGGAGAGCGGGTGCGCATCCGTCTGGTGAATATCGGCATGGATCACCATCCGATTCATTTGCACGGCATGCAGTTCGTGATGTCGGGCACCGAAGGCGGTCGGGTGCCGGAACACCTGTGGTACCCGATGAACACGATCATTGTCGGCGTCGCCCAAGCGCGCAACATCGAGTTCGAGGCGAAGTACGTGGGCGACTGGATGCTGCACTGCCACCTGCCGCACCACATGATGAATCAGATGGTCCCAATGGTCGGTCCGGTGGAGCACGACGGCCACGGGCATCATGCGCATACCGCCGCCGAGCCTCCGAATCCGGGCATGGAGGCGTATCCCAAGGACGATCCCGAAAAGAAGAAGGTCCCCGGCTATCCCCAGGACATGTGGATGGTGATGGACGACGTCATCCCGCCGAAGGCCGAAAACTACGGTCTCCGCAAAGGCTGGACCGGTTCGATGATGGGCATGATGACGCTGGTCCGGGTGGTGACCCCCGAGGTTTACGACAAGATCGCGGAACTGAAGAAGGCGGGCCCGCAACCGCACCACCATCACAACCATGGAGACCACAAATGAGCGCGCTCCTCTGGCTGGCGGCGCTCGCGCAGGAACCCGCGCCGGTCCGTCTGGCGGATTTGGAACGCATGGCGCTGGCGGCGAATCCGGCGATCGGGCGCGCGCAGGCGATGGTCGACGCGGCGGCGGGCCGCGCGCAACAGGCTGGACTGTGGCCGAACCCGACTTTCGGCGCGAACGGCGAGCACGTGTCGAAAAACACGTTCGGCGGCGCGCTGGGCGGGTTTGTCGAGCAGAGGTTCGTCACCGGCGGGAAATTGGGACTCTCGCGGAAGGTGGCGCTCGAAGAGCGCGCGGTGGCCGCTCAGGATCAAGCGGCGGAGCGCCAGCGGGTCTTGAACTCCGTGCGAACGCTGTTTTATCGCGCGCTGGGCGATCAGCGCTCGATCGAGGTGCGCACGGAACTGGCCGGACTCGCGGCGCGGGCGGTGGCGATCTCGCGCGAGCTATCGAACATCGGGCAAGCGGACCGGCCCGACGTGCTCGCGGCGGAAACCGAAGCGGAGCGGATTCAACTGGAACTGGTCAACGCGCGGAACGCCCAACAGCGCACTTGGCGCCGGTTGGCCGCCGTAACCAACAATCCCGCCCTGCGAACCGCGCCGCTCGAGGGGACGCTCGAAGACTTTCCGAGAATCGACGCCGAAGCGGCGCTCGAGAAAATTTACGGGGAAAGTCCGGAATTGCGCGCGGCGGAGGTGCGGGTGCGGCAAGCGGAGTTCGGCGTGCGGCGCGCCGAGGTCGAGAAGATTCCCGATCTGTTCGTGCGCGGGGGCCTGCGCAACAATCGCGAGTTCGGCGAGGTTGGACCCACCGGTCCGACGTTACGTCGCGGATTGGAAGGCATCTTCGACATCGGCGTCGAAATCCCGATCTTCAACCGCAACCAAGGCGGAGTCAAGGCGGCGCGGGCGGAGGCGGAGCAAGCGCGTCTGGACGTGGAGCGGACGAAGCTCGCTTTGCGGGCGAGGCTCGCGGCGGCGTACAAGGAGCACCGCGACTCGGTCGTGGCGGCGGAGCGCTACCGCACCACGATCCTGCCTAAGGCGCGCGAGGCGTACGATCTCTATCTCGCGAGTTTCCGGCGAATGGCGAGCGCCTATCCGCAAACGCTGATGGCGCAGCGCAACCTTTTCCAGTTGCAGGACGGCTACGTCGAGGCTCTGGTGGGCGCGTGGCAAAGCTCGGTCGAGATCGAGGGGCTGCTGCTGGGCGGCGATCCGTCAGCCGTAGTAGCGCCGCAATAGCTCCGGCAGATTCCGCGAAAAGGCGCTGCGCGCGAGGACGACATCGACGCCCGCCCTGCGCGCCTTGTCGATTAAGTCGGTCTGGACGTGGGATACGAACGCGAGCAGGGGAATCGCCTTCGCGCCCTCGTCCGCCTTTAGGCGAGCGGCGAGGGACACGGTATCGACGGCGCAGCAATTCAAATCGAGAAGGATCGCCCGCGGGCCTTCGGCCGCCGCTATCAAAGCGTCGGCCTCGGTCTTCACGAACTTCGCGGCGATTTCTAAACGCTTCGCGGCGTCGAGGATCTTGACCGTGAACATCAGGTCGTCGAGCACGGCCACCAGCTTCGCCGGTTCGGGCATCCGCTACTTCGCTTCGTGCAAGTGCTGGGCGAGATAATTCTCGTAACCCATCTCCTGGATGATGTGAAGCTGAGCTTCGAGGTAATCGACGTGGTGCTCCTCGTCGATCAAAATCTTCTCGAACAGGTCGCGCGAGCCGTTGTCGCCCGCCGCCACCGCCGCGTTGACGGCCTTGTTAAGGCGCGGCACGGCCTCGTATTCGAGCGCGAGATCGTTTTCGATCTGCGCCTTCACGTTCTGACCGATCCGCAGCGGGAACAGTTCGTTCATCGTCGGCGCGCCGTCGAGATAGAGGATGCGCTCGATCAGCTTTTCGGCGTGCATCATCTCCTCGATCGATTCCTTGCGCGTATAGGCCGCGAGCTTGTGATAACCCCAGTTCTCCATCATTTCGGCGTGGAGAAAGTACTGGTTGATCGCGGTCAATTCGGCCTTGAGAACCTCTTGCAGGTAGGCGATAACTTCGGGGTTGCCTTTCATAGAAACTTCAAGTCTAGCGGATATACTCGAGGTCGAGATGCGACGGTTGGAGCATCCGGCGGATCGCGCGGCGTTCCGGCGATTCTTCGTCGAGATCGCCGAGAGCCAGTACGAGAACGGACCCGCGCCCGAAGTGGGGGATTGCGCGGCGCTGCTGCGATTCGCCTATCGGGAAGCGCTCCGCGCGGCGCGCGCGAAAATCCCGCCGTTGTTCGAAACCGCCGCCGGGCCGCGTCACTTCGCCGACGCGAAGACGCTCCAGACGCGCAATTGCGATTTCGTCGATCGCGATTGGCGCGCGGGCGCTCCGGCGGATCTGTTGTTCTATCTGAACCTGGATCAAAATCGGCCGTATCACGCGATGGCTCTGACGAACGGGCACGCGATCTATCACACGGGCGGCAAACCGGGCGAAATTCGTAGGCCCGCGCTCGCCGAACTCGCGCTACATCCCGAGCCTCGATGGCGGCCCGCCCGCGGCAATCCGAACTTCCTCGGCGTCTACCGGTGGAGGATACTCGGGTAGATGCGACGTGGGATCGCGATTTTGTTGCTGGCGGTTGGCGCGGGAACGGCGCAGCAGCCGTATTTCACGATCTCGACCGACCGCTCTTTCGCGCCGGGGGAGCAAGCGCGCGCCGCCCTGCAATCGTTCGGCGTCGATCAATTCGACATGCGTCTCTACAGGGTGCGCGACGCTGTGCAGTTCTTCGCCGGTCTGCCCTCGCCGTCGGGTTTCGGCGGGCAAGCCTCGCCCGCCCCGCGCCGGAAGTCCGCGATCGAAAGCTTTCACCAGTGGAAACTCCGCACGCGGTTCGCGATGCGGCGCTTCGTGCGGGGACAGTTCGGCGACGAGGAGTTCGCGGGTGTGCGCGCCATGTTCGGAGCGCGTCGACCGGAGTCGGCCGTTACCGGTTACGCAGAAATGCCTCTGCTCAATCCCGATCAGTTGGTGCGCCGCTGGAAAGTGAAAGCCGAGTTCAATAAGCAACGGCCCTGGGAAAGACAGGCGATCGGGATCGACAATCTCGAAGCGGGGTTGTATATCCTCGAAGCTTCGGCGATCGGGCTTCGCGCCGCCACCATCGTCAACGTCACGCCGCTCGCGACGATCAAAAAAATCGCGCCCGGCGAAGTGTCGGTGCTGGCCGTCGATCGCGCGACGGGCGAGCCGCAAGTGGGCGTCGAAGTGAAAGCCGTGGGCGATCGCGAATTGGCCTCAGGGAAGACCGACACGAACGGTTTGGCGCGTCTCAAAGTGGATGCCGTACGCGGCGACGATCTGGTAGTGCTCGCGCAGTCGTCGCGCGGGCTCGCCGTGTCCACCGCGAGTTCCTGGAGCCTGGTTAAGCGCGACGAAGGAATTTCCGAGGGCTACATCTACACGGACCGCCCAATCTACCGTCCCGGTCATAAGGTGGGCTGGCGCGCCATCCTACGGTCGGAAGACCCGAAGGGATGGAAGTTGCCGCCGTTCTCCCGCGTCGATCTCGAAATCTCCAATCCCGAGGGGCAAGTGGTGGCGCGCGGATCGTCGGACCTTTCCAAATTCGGAACGGCGGCGGGCGAATGGACGGTCCCGGTCGACGCTCCGCTGGGGTACTACTCGGTGGTGCTGCGGGCGGGCGAGTCCGCGCAGTCGGGCAGTTTTCGGGTGGAGGAATACAAGAAGCCCGAGTACGAAGTGAAAATGACGCCGAAAGCGTCGCGCCTGCTGCAAGGCGGCGTCGCCGAGTTCGAGATCGAAGCCCGCTACTTTTTCGGCGAACCGGTGGCGAACGCCAAAGTGAAGTACACGGTGTCCGAAGCGCGCTACTGGTTTCCGTTCTGGGCCGAAGCGTTCGACGAAGAGGAATATCAAGGGGAAGGCTACAACCGGGGCGAGGAAAAAACGGCGACGCTCGACGCACAAGGCAAAGCGACGATCCGCGTTCCGGCCAAGACGCTCGACTACGACTATCGATTGATCGTCGAGGCGGGCGTGACGGACGAAGCCGCGCGGGAGGTGACGGGGCGCGGGTCGACGCTCGCCACGATCGGCAATTTTGCGATCGACGCGCGCCCCGACAAGTGGGTGTATGCGCCCGGCGAAACCGCGAAGATCACCGTGGAGGCGCGCGCCTACGACGGTACGCCCGTAAGCGGGGTGCGGTTCGCCATCGACGCGGTGTCCGGTGTCACGGGCGCGGACGGCAAGGGCGTGGTGAATGTCGCGATCTTGCCGAAGGATCAATCGCTCGAATGGGACGCGGTGGCCCGAACACCCGAAGGCCGCATCGTGAAGGATCGCGTTTGGCTCTGGGTCTCGGGCGTCTATCGCGACTCGACGCGCGGCGATCAACTGACGATCGTTCCGGACAAGAAAAGTTACAAGCCCGGCGAAACCGCGAAAGTGCTGATCGTTACCGGCGTAAAGGACGCAACCGTACTGTTGAGTGTCGAGGGCCGCGGGCTATACCGGACCGAAACGCGCCGCAACGCGCCGCCGTCGTTCACGTTCGACGTGCCCATCGCCGCCGAGTATCAACCGAATGTCTTCGTCACCGCCTCGCTTTTGAAGAACGAGAAGTTCCGTACGGGCGTCAAGTCGATTTCCGTGCCGCCGGTGGAAAAACTGCTCGACGTTTCGCTGACGCCTTCGAAGCCGCAATTCAAGCCCGGCGAACCGGCTACCTATACGGTGCTCGCGAAGGACTCGCTGGGCAAACCGGCGCAAGCCGAATTTTCGTTGGGAGTTGTCGACGAGGCGCTCTACGGAGTGGCGCCGGATACCACGCCCGCGATCGACAAGGCGTTCTACGGCCGCATCTACGACCGCGTGCAGACCGATTCGTCGCTCGCCTACTATTTCTGGGGGCAAGCGGGAAAGCGCCCGATGCCGATCGCGCAGACGCATCGCATCCTAGCCGCGGTGAAGCCGCCGAACGTGAACGATCCGCGCGTACGCAAGGCGTTTCCCGATACCGCGCTGTGGCTGGCGAACGTGGTCACCGACGCGAACGGACGCGCCGAAGCCCGGCTGCAGTTCCCCGACTCGATCACGGCGTGGCGGGCCACCGCGCGCGGCGTGACCGTGGACACGAAGGTCGGCGCGGCGGCGAATCGCGCGATTACGCGCAAGGACTTGATTTTGCGGTTGGCCGTTCCGCGCTTCGTCGCCGAAGGCGACGAGGTGGTCGTCGGGACGATCGTGAACAACTACTTGAAGACGGGGAAGCGCGCGCGAATCGAGCTTGAACTAAAGGGGGCGGAGGCGCTCGACGGCGTGCGGCGCGACGGCGAGGCGGCGGCCGGAGTCGAGACTCGATTCGATTTTCGCGTGAAGGCCAAGTCGCTCGAGCGGGTGACGTTCACCGCGAAGGCGTTGACGGACGAGGAATCGGACGCGCTGGAACTGACGATTCCCGTAATTCCCTACGGCGTCAAGGTCGTCGAGAGCCGCGCGGGTTCGGGAACGGCGCAACTCGATTTCGGCGAGGCCAGGACCCTCGACGTGCGGGTGACGCCGTCGCTTGCGGGCGCGATGTTCGGCGCGCTCGATTACCTCGCGACTTACCCCTACGGTTGCGTCGAGCAAACGGTGTCGAGCTTGGTACCGAGCGTGGTGGCGCTCGACGCCGCGCAAAAGCTGAAGCTGCCGCTCGACCGCAAAAGCGCCGCGAAGAAGATCGAGGCCGCGCGCGCGCGTTTGCTCGAAATGCAAAATCCCGACGGCGGTTGGGGCTGGTGGGGCGGCGTCGATTCGAGCGCGGTCATGACGACGACGGTTCTGGCCGGAGTCGCGCAGTACGAGGAAACCGGCGCGGCGTGGCAGCCGGAATCGAAACGGAAAGCCGTTGATTGGCTCCGCGCGGCGTTCGCCCGCGAGAAAAAAGCCGATCCCGATTTCCGCGCGTTTATGGCCTACGCGCTCAACGAACCCGCCGCGATCAACGCCGTGTGGGACGAGCGCGATCGCCTGACCGCGCAAGGCTTGGCGCACCTGGGGCTGCGCATGGCCGAGCCGCGCGGCAACGAGATCGCCGACCGGCTGGAAAAGCTCGCGACCGTCTCGCCCACCGAGGCGTTCTGGCGCTCCGATTACGACCGAACGTTCGACATCGACGTGGATAGCTCGCCCGAAGCGACGGCGCTCGCCTTGAAGTTGCTAGTGAAGATTCGCCCCAAAAGCCCGCTGGTCGAGAAGGCCGCCCGCTGGCTGGTGGCGCATCGCGACGAGGGCTACTACTGGTCTACGACCAAGCAGACGGCGGCGGCGATCTACGCTCTCGCCGATTACTTGAAGTCCACGGGCGAGTTGAATCCGAGGCTCGCCGCCGAGGTTAAGCTCAACGGCGAAAGCGTTTACGGCAAAGAGTTGACCCAGGCCGAAGCGCTGGCGCCGGTGCCGCCGGGCGTCCGGTTGATGCCGCGCACCAACGTTAACAAGCTTTCGATCGACGCGACGGGCGAAGGAAACCTGTACTGGAGCGCGGTCGCGACGAGCTACGACCCTCGGCAACGCGCGAATTTGAAAGGCCGGGAACTTCAAATCGATCGCCGCTATTTCCGCGTATTGGCGAACGGCGTTACAGTTCCGTTCGACGGCACGGCCAAACTGGGCGAGACGCTCGAATCGCGCGTTACCGTTCGCGGGACGAACTGGCGGTATCTGATGATCGAGGACCCAATCCCCGCGAGCGCCGAGTTTCCGCGCGAACGTTCGAACGCTTGGTGGACGCATCGCGAGCTTCGCGACGACCGCGCCGTGTATTTCGAGACGTGGTACAGCCGCGAGCGCGAGTTCTCCTCGCGCATGAAGCTCGCGCGGCCGGGCAAGTTTCGCGTGAGTCCGGCCCGTGTTTCTCCGATGTATCAGCCGGGCGTAATGGCGGCCAGCGATCCTCTCGTGGTCGAGGTTTTGCCGTGATGCGTTTTCTCGCGGCCATGGCCGGCCACGGCGCCTTACTTGCGGCGTTCTATTGGTGGCTCGGCCTCGGCGACGACGCGCGATGGAAGCTTGGACTTTCGGCGTTCGCCGCCATCGCCTGGACCGTCGCGCTGATCGCCTTCGAGCGCCGGCTATTTCGTGGGCGCGCGTTCGACGCGAAATGGGCGGGCGTCTTTCTCGCCTCTTGTGTCGCGGCCTGGCTTTTGACCCATTGGATTCCGGGCGTAACGGGAACCGGTCCGCAGTTACTGAGCTTTTTTCTGCGCTTTGGTCTCGCCTGGGCGCTGCTCAACTTCGTGTGGGTGCGCATCGGACGGAAGGCCGTCGCGCCAGAAGCGCATCACGGCCTCGCGTCCGTTACGGGCGATTAGCGCGTTGACGCGCTCGACCGCCGAGCGGTAGCGTGCGTCCGCGGGACGCTCGTCGTTGAGCGAAAGGGCCAGTCCTTCGCGGAACCACCAGGGATGGTTCGCGGTAGTGTGCGATTCGAGCACGACGTGCAGCATCTCGTGCCGCAGCGTCGCCTCGGCGACGCGCGGTTGGGTCTGGACGGTCGATCCCCGCGCGATGGCCGCGACCGTGCCCGGTTGTCCGGTGGCGTCGCGAAACGCGGCGACGGTCGGATAGACGCGCACTCGCGGACGGCGGTCGTATCGAAGGCCGCTGCGCCGTTCGGCTTCGCGCAGCGCGCGGTCGGCCATCGCCGTCGTCGCGCCGTCGGGTTTGGTCGAGAGCAGATCCACCCTCTCGCCGCCCGCGAATCGCCAGACGAATCCGGAGGCGGTCAGTCCGGCCGTCGCTCCGGGATAGGCGTAAGCCAGAATCTCGCGATAAGTTTTCCCGTCCTCGCCCATGCGCGCGCAACTCGTCTGGCACAGGCCGATGCCGTGCCCGCGCCCCCGCCCCGCGAATACGAACTCGCCGTCGCGGCTCGCGACGTCGAACCAACCGGACGGCAACTTGTCCCAGCCGAGCGTGCGCCCGACCGCGTTCCGGAACGTCGCGCCATCCACCTCCGCGCCGCCGACGTTCAGCCGGGTGGCGCGATTCGAGGGAGTCCGGCTCACCACGGCCACCTGCGTAAACGTCGCGGGGATCGGATATCGCGCGGCCCGCAGCGCCGCCGCGATCTCGTCGCGCGATAGTACCGTCCGCCAAACGTCGGGCTGCCGGAGGCAGTAAACGTCGCGACGCTGGTTTAGGTACGGACCCTCGCCCGACACCTCGCTCATCCCGCCGCAGTTCGCCGAATAGTACGCCGCCACGAGCGCGCCTCGGTACCACAGCAATTCGCCTTCCGTCGCGTCCGCCGCGTCGAGAATCGCCTGCGTGATCCCGGCGCGCCGGTAATCCTGGCAATGCGTGGTGTCGCAAAAATCGAACCCCTCGCGCGCGTGCCTTCCTCGAAAGCGCGCGGCGTACGTTCGCGCCGCCACGGCCATCGCCTTCAGCGATTCGGGCGACCGCATGCCCGCCGCCTCGCCGCCCAACACCGCCGCGACGTACTCTTCCATCGGCATGCGGATCGTTTGGCCGCCGCCTTGCACCCAGTGCGTCCGCACCGTTACTTCCACCGCGATTAGCAGAGCTAGCGGAGCCATTTGCGGATCAATTCTCCCGCCGCCGGGCGCGCGTCCGTAGCTCCTCGGCCGCCGGTCATGGCCGCCACGACGATGCGCGGATTTTCGACGGGCGCCCATCCGGCGTACCACGCGGCTTCCGCCGTCGTACCGGTCTTACCTCCGTTCGAAACTCGCGAAGGATCTCGCAGCATTAACCCACGATACGCGCGCGCCAGACGTAGAGGCGTCGTCGAAACGCCCCACAGTCCGACGGCTTGCAACTGACGGTCGAGATCGGTGGTCGGCAACCGCGCCTCGAAATCGCGCAACGCCGTCCGCAAATCGCCCGGATCGAGACGGAGGGCGAGCGTCGTGAAGTACCAGTTGCAAGACAACGCGACGGCCTGCGAATAATCGAGCGGCCCCGCCACCGGCAAGTGCGTACAGTCGATCCGCCGCCCGTCGAGTGTCAATCTTCCCTTGCATGGAAAGACGCCGACGTCCGGCAGAAACGGTTTCACCGTGGAGCCGGGCAACGCCCGCGTATCGGGCGACCGCGCGTCGAGCACGCGCCCGTCCCGCGCGTCGAGCACCGCGAACGCGCTAGGAAATGGCATCACGCGATCCCGAAGGCCGCACGATACTTCTCCGGCAGCCGGATCGGCCGGAAATCCGGCCCGCAAAACACGTGCGCCGTTTCGCCCGTCGCCAGCTTTTGTCCGGTCTCCGCGTTCGACATCGTGTAGCCGACGCGAATCATCCGGGGATGCGCCGACACTAGCCCGGTCGCGATCTCGATCTCGTCGTCGTACCGCGCCGGGGCGTGGTAGCGGCAGGTCGCCTCGGCGACGGTCAACAGCACGCCGTCGGCCTCCATATCGCGATACCGCACTCCGCGGGCGCGCAGCCACTCGACGCGGCCCACCTCCATCCACACCACGTAATTTGCGTAGTACACCACACCCATTTGATCGGTTTCCGCGAACCGCACTCTCAGGCGTGTCGAAACGCTGTCCATAATGTGATTATGCGGAACTTACTCGCGCTGGCGGTCTTACTCGCGCCGCTTCGCGCGCAAGACTTGAAGGCTTTCGAAAAACGCGTTACCGAGTTTACGCTGGCGAACGGCCTGCACTTCATCGTGCTCGAAAAACACGACGCGCCGGTAGTTAGCTTCTATACGCGCGTCAACGCCGGATCGGTGGACGATCAGACCGGCAAGACCGGCATCGCGCACATGTTCGAACACATGGCGTTCAAGGGCACGGAATCGATCGGCTCGAAGAACTTAGCGCTCGAAAGAAAATCGCTCGCCAATATCGAGCGCGTATACGATCAACTGGAACAAGCGCGTCGCCAACCCAAGCCGGACAAGGCGAAGATCGAGGAACTCGAGAAAGGCTTGAAGGACGCCATCGCCTCCGCCGACGCGCATGTCGAGAGCGAGAGTTTCACCCGCATCATGGAAGACTCCGGGGCGGCGGGCTTAAACGCGTCTACCGGCGTGGATTCGACGCAGTATTTCGTCAGCTTTCCGGCCAACAAGCTGGAACTGTGGTTTCGCCTGGAAGCGGACCGATTCCGCTATCCGGTGTTCCGGGAGTTCTACAAGGAACGCGACGTCGTGCGCGAAGAGAAGCGCATGCGCAGCGAATCGAACCCGCAGGGCGAACTGGTCGACGCCATGCTCGCGGCGTCGTTCCAAGGACATCCTTACCGCACGTCGCCCGCGGGCTTCGCTTCGGATATCGAGAACTACCGCGTGGCCGACGCGGAAGCGTTCCGCAAGAAGTACTACGTGCCGTCGAACATGGTGATCGCCATCGCCGGGGACGTCGATCCCAAGGAAGTTCGCGCGCTGGCCGACCGGTACTTCGCGCCGATGCCGACCGCGCCCGTGCCCGCGCCGGTGGTGACGGTAGAACCGAAGCAGAACGGCGAGCGCCGGGTGACGATCGAATCGCAGGCGCAGCCCATGCTCCTGATCGGCTACAAGCGCCCCGAGGCTACGCACAAGGACGACACCGTGTTCGACGTGCTCGACGGAATTCTCGCGGGCGGGCGCACCGGAATGCTTTACAAGGAATTGGTCGAAAAGCGCAAGATCGCGCTTGCGGCGGCCACCGGCAGCGGATTCCCGGGTGTCAAATACCCGAACCTCTACATCTTTTTCGCGCTGCCCAACGCGGGCAAGACGGTGGACGAGGTGGAGAAGGCGATGTACGAAATCGTCGAGGGCATCAAGACCAAGCCGGTGGACGAGACGACGCTCAAGCGCGTGAAGACCACGGTGCGCGCGAGCCTGATTCGGCAACTCGATTCGAACGCGGGCATGGCGCAAAATCTGGCGACGTTCCACGCTATGTTCGGCGATTGGCGCAAGCTGTTCGAGAGCGTCGAGGAGATCGACAAGGTAACCGCCGCCGACGTGCAGCGAGTGGCGAAGGAGTACTTCATCGAACGATCGAAGACCGTGGCCTACCACGTGAAGCCGAAAGCGGAGGCGAACTAGATGCGAACCCTGATCGTATTGACCGCCGCGGCGACGCTTGCCGCGCAGCCACAGGCCGTTCCGCCCGTTGCGCGGGCGCCCCTTCCGCCGATTAAGTCGCTCAAGTACGCGCCGCTGAAGCCGGTGAAGATCCCGGAGGTGACGCAGTTCACGCTCGCGAACGGCATGCGCGTGTTTTTGGTCGAGAACCGGAACCTTCCCGTCGTTTCGGGGTTCGCGCTGGTGCGTACCGGCAATCTGTTCGACCCCCAAGATAAGGCGGGTCTGGCCGACATGACCGGCGACGTCATGCGCATGGGAGGCACGCGGGCGAAAACGGGCGAGCAGTTGAACGAGCAGCTCGAGAACATCGCCGCGAGCGTGGAATCGTCGATCGGCGAGTCCTTCGGACGCGTAGGGTTTAACGCACTTAAGGAGAACGCCGACGAAGTGCTCGGAGCCTTTAAAGACGTGCTGACGGCACCGGCGTTTCGCGAGGACAAAATCGAACTCGCGCGCACGCAGAACAAGTCCGGCATCGCCCGGCGTAACGACGACGCGGGCGGCATCGCGCGCCGCGAGTTTTCGGACATCGTCTACGGCAAGGATTCGCCTTACGGCTGGAGCGTCGAATACGAAACGCTCGACCGCATCACGCGCGACGATCTCGTCGCCTTCCACAAGCGGTACTTCTTTCCGAAGAACACGCTGCTCGCCGTGCAGGGCGATTTCGACGTCCCCGCGATGCGCGCGAAGCTCGAAGCGCTATTCGCCGATTGGACCGTCGAGCAGCCGCCGGTTCCCGCTTTCCCGAAAGTCGAGGAGAAACCTCGCCCCGGTCTCTATGTCGCTACGAAGAACGACGTCAATCAGTCGAACTTCCGGCTTGGCCACTTCGGCGGCAAGCTGAACGACAAGGATTATCCGGCGCTCGAAGTGATGGCGAGCATTCTCGCCGGCAGTCCGTTTTCGAGCCGGGTCGGGCAGGCGATCCGCGTGCGGGGCTACGCGTACGATATCGGCGGCGATTGGGGCGCGAGCTACGATCACCCCGGGCTATTTGTGATCGGCGGCGGCACGAAGAGCGACAACACTTTCAAGGCGATCCGCACGGTTCAACAGGAACTCGAGAAGTTCACCTCCGCCCCGCCCACCCCGGCGGAATTGCAAAGCGCGAAGGACAAAATTCTCAACACCTTCGTCTTCCAGTTCGATAACCCCGCGAAGACGCTGTCGCGGCTGGTCACGTACGAGTACTACGGCTACCCGAAAGATTTCATCTTCCAATATCAGAAGGCGGTTGAAGCCGTGACCGCCGCCGAGGTCCAGCGCGTCGCCAAGGGGTACATCAAGCCCGAAAATCTGACCTACGTCGTCGTCGGCAAACCCGCCGATTTCGGCGAACCGTTGACGGCGTTGAACCTGCCGGTGACGAACATCGATCTGACGATTAAGCAGCCGAAGCCCGCCGCCGCGAAGGCCGACGCCGCGTCGCTCGCCAAGGGGAAGGCTCTGCTCGATAAGGCGCGCGCCGCGATGGGCGGAGCGAAGTTAACCGGCATGAAAGACCTAACGCTGGCGATGGACGTCAAGATCGACGCGGGCGGCGGAACGCTGGCGGCCAAGCAGAAAATTCTGTGGATGGCGCCGTCGATCATGCGGCAGGAAAACCAACTGCCGTTCGGCAGTATTGTCAGCTTCTACGACGGCAAGGGCGGTTGGATTAAGACGCCGCAGGGCGAAGCGGGCTTGGGCGGGCCGATGCTGCGCCAGATGGAGGAGGCGGCGTTCTACAATCTCTACTCGTTGGTTTCGACCGGAGGAGCGTCGGCGAATTACACCGGCGACGGCACCGTCGAAATCGGCAATGGCGCGGACATGGTCGCGAAGCTCACCGTGGACGAGGCCACGGGAGTGCCGAAGAAGTTGGTGTATCGCGCGACGGCCGGCCCGCCGGTCGAAGTGGAACAGCGCTATCTCGAATTCCAGGACCTCGACGGGATTCGCGTGGCGTCGAGAACCGAAACCTACCAAGGCGGCAAGAAGTTCGCGGATTCCGCTTTGGTCGAGGGCAAAGTGAATTCCGGACTCAAGGTCGAAGAGTTGTCGAAGAAACCGTGAAGACGGTCGCTCTCCTCTTCATCGCGGTCGCGGCGTTCGCGCAATCGAGGCAGGAGCGCGGAAAGCGGGTCGTCGAAGAAGCGTTGGCGGCCCTTGGCGGGGAGCGATTTCTCGCGATGAAGGGCCGCTTCGAGTCGGGCCGCGCCTACTCGTTCTACCGGGAGCGCCTCTCCGGACTTTCGCGGGCGAAGCTATATACGCGATACGTGCTTCGTCCGGAGCCGCCGCCCACGGCGTTTTTCGGGTTGCGGATGCGCCAGGTCTACGGCAAGAACGAGGACACGGCGGTCGTCTTTCTCGAAAACTACACGGGCTGGGACATCAACTATCGCGGCGCGAAACCGATCCCGGAGGCCGACGTTCGACGCTTCGCCGAGGGGCAGGTGCGCAACGTGCTCTACATCCTGCGTATGCGGCTCGGCGAGCCGGGCTTGATTCTCGAATCGCAAGGTACCGACGTCGTCGATAACGCGCCCGTCGAAGTGGTGGACATCACCGACGCGGACAATCGCGTGGTCCGAGCGTATTTTCACCGGACTACGAAGTTGCCCCTGCGGCAATCGACGATCCGGCGCACGGCGGGGGAACGCGACGAGGACTCGACCGTCTTCACTAAGTACCGCGACATCGGCGGGGGCGTGATGTGGCCGTTCACCATGGAGCGTTCCCGCAACGGCGAGAAGATTTTCGAGATGTTCTCCGATTCGGTGGAACTCGCCAACGACCTCGACGACTCGCTGTTTACCATCTCCGCCGACACGAAGATCCTCAAGCGCAAGTAAGCGCCCGCCGCCGCTGCCTTAGCCTGAAGGGATGGAGAACGCGGGCGTCGCGCGCCTACTCACCGAAACCGCCGACTTGATGGAAATCGCGGGCGAAGATCCGTTCCGCATCCGCAGCTACCGCAACGCCGCCACCGCCGTAGAGGGTTCGCCGGATCGCGTGCTCGATCTGCTGAATTCGCCCGACAAAAAGGTCACCGACATTCCGGGGATCGGCAAAGGCATGGCGGCGATCTTCGCCGAGATCGCCGAGCGCGGCTCGTTCGAGCGTCGCGACCAAATGCTCGAAAAGTACCCGCCCACCGCGCTCGAACTTCTGAAAATTCAGGGCCTCGGACCCAAGTCGATCGCGCTAATCATCGATCACTTCCGCGTCACCACCATCGACGATCTCGAAAAGCTCTGTCTCGACCAAAAGCTTCGAACGCTTCCGCGCATGGGCGCGAAGCTCGAAGAGAAGGTACTTAAGTCAATCGCGCAGTATCGGCGCAGCGCGGGGCGCTTCTTGTTGAGCTTCGCCGACACGACCGCCGAGGCCATCGGCGCGGATCTGGCCGCCGTATCGGGCGTGACGAAGATCACTCCGGCGGGTAGCTTGCGGCGTGGGCGCGAAACGGCGGGCGATCTCGATCTGCTGGTGACCGGTCCGAACGCCGTCGCCGCTCTCGAAGTGTTCGTGCGTCACCCGCGCGTGTCGGAGGTTCTCGCGCGCGGCGAAAACAAAGCGAGCGCGCTGGTGGGCGTCGAGGGTCTACAAGTGGACGTGCGCACGCTACCGGAGGCGAACTACGGCGCCGCGCTTCAATACTTTACCGGCAGCAAGGAACACAACGTCGTCCTCCGCACCCGCGCGGTGCGTATGGGATTCTCGCTCAACGAATACGGATTGTCGCGCGCGGGCGACGGTTCCTTTGTCGCCACCAGAACCGAAGAGGAGATTTACGCCGCGCTCGGTCTCGATTGGATACCGCCGGAGCTGCGCGAGAATCGCGGCGAGATCGAGGCCGCCGAAGCTCATACGCTGCCCAAGCTGATCGAGCGCGAGGACATTCGCGGCGATTTGCACATGCACACCACGGAGACCGACGGCCGAGCGACGCTCGAAGAGATGGCGGAGCACGCTCGCGCGCTCGGGCACGAGTACATCGCCGTTACCGATCACTCAAAGGCCCTGGCCATGGCGAACGGCCTCGACGAAAAGCGCGCCATCGCCTTCGCCCGCCGCGTGCGCGACGACCGGGAAAACTACCCGATTCGCGTGTTCTCCGGCATCGAGTGCGACATTCTACGCGACGGCAAGATGGACCTCGACGACGAGGCGCTGGCCGCGCTCAATATGGTGGTGGCGAGCGTCCATAGCTACATGAACCTTACTCCCGAAGAGATGACGGAACGTTATCTGGCCGCGATCGAGAATCCGTATGTCCGTGCCATCGGTCATCCGACGGGGCGCGTTCTACTGCACCGCGACGGCTTCCCGTTCGATTTCGATCGCGTCGTGGACGCGGCGGTGAAACGCGGCGTGTGGCTCGAACTCAACGCTTCGCCCGAGCGTCTCGATTTGAGCGACACGATGCTGCGGGCGGCCAAGGCTCGCGGCGCGAAGTTCGTGATCTCGACCGACGCTCACCATCCGCGGCATCTCGCCAACATGCGCTACGGAGTGTTGACGGCGCGGCGCGCTTGGCTGACGAAGGACGACGTCGTCAACACGCTCGACGCCACCGAATTCGAGCGGCGGCTGTCCCGGACCGCGCCCGGCTCCGCCTACTCCACCTGAGCCGCAGTGCGCCACAGCCGGTAGCCGGAATACCGTGTTTCCGTTTCCTGCCGAATGGATTTCACCAGCATGATCTTGGTGCCGAACTTGATGCGGATCCGCTCCGGCGCCCAGTATTCGCCGGTCATCGGCTTGCGTTCGATCAGAAATCGGGTGCCTTTCTCGATCTTGGCGAGAAAGCCGCCGACAGTTACCGTGTCGAACACCTCGGCGTCCACGAGCCGAATTTCGGCGGCGGCCTTGTCTACTCGGATTTCGCCGCGCACCTTTTCGAACACGCGAGCCTGGAGGTTCTTCGGTCTATAACCCAGACGCGGCGACATCTCGAGGCGCATCACTTCCCGCCCGCCCTCCCAAGCGCTATCGAGGTACTTGTAGTCGAGCGCGTCGGGCATTTCGCGTAGAAACTCCATTTCGCGTCCGCCGATCCCGACCGAGTTCGTTAGCCGCTTCTTTCGCTCTTCGGGAGTCAGCCGACGATACTCGTCGATCGCTTTACGGATATTCGCCTGCTGCTTCGCCGCTTCGGCGGCGGGCAGCGGTTTGCCGTCTCGCTCGACGAGCCGGCTGACCGGCAACTCCTCGATCAGTTCGCGCCGCACCAGATACGTGTTCGTTTGCCGCACCGCGCCGGTGGCTTCCAGCTGACGCGACTCGACCCGCCGCTCGAAAAGCAGATCGCTCGCGCGGGCGAGCGATTTCTCGTAATTCGCGATCGCGCTTCTCATCAACTCGCGACTTACGTCTTCCGCGACGGCGGGCCACGCAAATGCGATCAGGCACCATATCTTCATGCAGCGAGTTTCCTCCGTCGAGCGCTTTTCCTGTTCGTTATTCTCCGTCACCGAGGATGTAGCCGTCGATTCCGACGGATTCGAGATCAAGCGGAACATCGTTCGCCACCCCGGCTCCGCGGTAATGATGGCCGTCGACGGCCGGCGACGTATTTTGTTGGTGCGCCAGTTCCGGCTACCGGCGGAAAAACATCTATGGGAGCTTCCCGCGGGAAAGCTCGACGCAGGCGAGACTCCGCTCCAGGCGGCCAAGCGCGAGCTGAAAGAGGAAACCGGCTGTCGGGCGAAGAAGTGGGAAAAGCTGGTCCGGTTCATCCCGAGCCCGGGATTCCTGGGCGAAGTGATGACCATCTACCTTGCGCAAGACCTAACCGAAGGCACGGCGACGCCGATGGACGACGAGCGCATCGAGAAGCGATGGTTCACCGCGCGTGAGATCGAGACGATGATCGAGAGCGGCGAGATCTTCGACGCGAAAACGATGATCGGTTACCTGTACTGGCGCAAGTATTCGAACAGCCGGTCGAGCGCGCGGCGGCGATGACTCACTTCGAACTTCCGCTCCGGCGGGATTTCGGCGAAAGTAGCGCCGAAGGCTGGGTAGTAGAAGTGCGGGTCGTAGCCGAAGCCACCGGAACCGCGCGGTCGATCGACGATCTCGCCTTCGACCTCCCCGCGAAACGTCGCGAGCGTCTCGCCGCTTTGAGCGAGCGCGATTGCGCAAACATAGCGAGCCCGGCGGTCCGCGATCCCGCGCAACGACTCGACCAGCTTGCGATTGTTCGCCACGTCGTCGCCCGCCCAGCGCGCGGAATAAATGCCCGGCTTTCCGCCGAGCGCGTCCACGCACAACCCGGAATCTTCGGCGAACAGAAGTCCTTCGACACGGGCCGAGTACGTTCGGGCCTTGATCGCCGCGTTCTCCTCGAACGTCGAACCGGTCTCCTCCGGCGCCTCGCCGCCGACGAAAGGCTCGATGACGAACTCGGCGCCCGAAGCGAGCGCGAACTCGCGCAACTTACCGGGGTTTGTGGTCGCCGCCCAAAGCCGCATTTTGGATCTCGCGTAAACGTGCGATGCCGCCGCGCGCCAACTCGATCAGGGCCACCATCTGCGCGTCGTCGAACGGCGAATGTTCGGCCGTCGCCTGCAACTCGATAAACTGCCCGGTCCCCGTGAGCACGACGTTCATGTCCACCTGCGCGTCGCGATCCTCTTCGTAACACAGATCGAGCATCGGCGCGCCATCGACGATCCCGACGCTGACGGCGGCTACGGAGCCGATTAGCGGTTTCTTCTTGATCGTCCCCGCCGCGACGTACTTTCGCAGCGCCAGCGCCATCGCGACATACGCTCCGGTGATCGAGGCCGTGCGCGTTCCGCCGTCCGCTTGCAGAACGTCGCAATCGACGATGACCGTCCGTTCGCCCAAGGCGATCGGATCGACGATGGCGCGCAGCGACCTTCCGATCAGCCGCTGAATTTCGAGCGTTCGCCCGCTTTGCCGCCCCTTCGTCGCTTCGCGAGGGGTGCGTTGCGCCGTGGCGCGGGGCAGCATCGAGTACTCGGCCGTGACCCAGCCCTTGCCTTGCCCGCGCAGAAACGGCGGGATTGTCTCCTCCACCGTAGCCGCGCAAAGCACGCGGGTGTGGCCCATCTCGATGATCGTCGAACCTTCGGCGGTGGCTAGGTAATCGGTCTCGATCCGGACCTCGCGCAGCCCATCGAGCGCGCGACCGTCGATTCGTGCGGGTGTCATAGGCCTACCTGCGATTTCAAACTGGTATAGAAGAGAAACGCCAGAGCCAGAATTGCGCCAAGCACGAGGAGAAGGCAGGGAATCGCGCGAGCGTTGCTAGGCGCGTCGGCCTTTTTTCCCCGCGCGGCTTTGAATTTTGCCATTCGCGAGTTACTTAGCCGATGCTACCATCGCGGTCGTGCGGGCCGCTCCTACGTCCGTCGACGCGCTTCGCCGTTGGGCGTTGACCGGTGCCGTCTGGTTCGGTTGGACGGGCGCGTTGTTCGGCGACCGGTTCGCTCCTAACGAATTAGTTCTAGTAGTGCTGGCGCTGGCGGGCGCGACGGCCCTTGCGTTTCGTGGCGCTTGGACGTCGGTGGTCTGGATAACCGCGCTCGCCGGAGCGGCGGTGTCGGCGTTCGCCCAAGGCTCGGCGTTCGTACTCCTTTTGTACCTGGCGTTCGCGGTGTGCTCGGTGACCGCGCTGGCCGGCGGAGAAGTGGCGCGGCAGGGCAAGCCGGTACACGGCGCGGCGGGGCGATTGGTACTCCTGTCGATCGCGATCACGGCCGGAACCGTGTTTCTCGGGGGGCTGCTCTTCCTGATGCTGCCCAGGACCGCCCGCACCGCTTACCAACATCTGGCCCCGCGCGGGTTACTGCTGGGCGGTTTCGGCAATCAGATACTTCTAGGCCGCATGGCCGAGGTGAAGCGCCGGGCGACGTCGGTGCTGCATGTCCGCGCGCTCGGCGGCGATCGCGTTCCGTATCTCAAGTGGCGCGGCGTCGCGTTGCGCGAGTTCGACGGCACGCGCTGGTGGTCTCCGCCGGAACGAGGCTCGGCGCTCTATCCCGACAACGGCCTGATACCGCTTGCCGCCGACGAGGACCGCCGCCGCCCGGGCCGCCGACAAACGTTCGAGGTGCATCAGCAGTTGGTCGCCGCCGACGTTCTGTTTCTGCCCGGCGCGCCGGAGTTTCTCGAAACCGCCATGACTCCGGTTTGGCGTACCTCGGACCGCGCCATCCGCACCGGCTTGCCGAACCAGAACGGGGTGCGGTTCGGGGTGAATACGTTACTGGGCGGGATGGACGCGTCACCGCTTTTGCCCGCGACGCGGCTCGACTATCTCAAGCTTCCGCCGCTCGATCCCCGCGCCATCGCGCTCGCGCGCCAATTGGCGACTCCCCGGGAGATGGAGCGATACCTGCGCCAATTCGCCTACACGCTGTCGCCGCCGGACTCGAAGCCCGCCGATCCCCTCGCCCATTTTCTGTTCGAACGCCGCGCCGGACATTGCGAGTATTTCGCTTCGGCGATGGCCGTTCTGCTACGAGTGGTCGCGATTCCCTCCCGAGTCGTCACCGGATTCCAAGGGGGAGAACTCAATCCGCTCACCGGCTGGACCGTGCTTCGCGCCTCGGACGCGCACGCGTGGGTGGAAGCGTGGATCGACGGTCGCGGATGGGTAACGTTCGACCCGACGCCCGCGGATCCGAATCCGTCCTCGCCCCCGCAATGGCACGCGTATGCCGACGCGCTAGATACGTGGTGGCGCGATTGGGTGTTGAATTACTCGCTCGATCGGCAGTTCGCGCTGGCGTCTCGCCTCGAAGGGTCGCGGCTGTCGTTATCCGGCGTAGCCTGGGATCGCGTCGGTTGGGGCGCGCTGGGGGGCGTGGCGGCGGTGGCGCTGGCGATCGCTGGATGGCGGTTCGCGCCCGGCTGGCGGCGTCGCGAAAAGCCGGTGGAGGAAGCGGGACGCCTGTACGTGGCAATGCTGCGCCGCGTAGAGCGGAAGGGCGTCCATAAGCCGTCCTGGATGACGCCGGACGAGTTCGCCGACGTTTTGCCGGAGGCTCCTTGGCGCGACGCGGCGATTCGGCTCACGAACATTTATGTCGAATCGCGTTTCGGCGGGCGGGCCCTGCCCGGCGAAGCTCGCGAGTTGCTGCGGAAGATATAGAATGTCGATGTGGCCGACAACGGGTACAACTTTACGCGGCTGGACCGGATCGATCAGACCTTGGAGAAGCTAGCGGCGCAGCACGCCGCCTGGGAAGTCCGGCAAGCGGCCGCCGAAAGTCGCCAAGCGGCCGCCGAAAGTCGCCAAGCGGCTACGGACGCACGGCTCGACCGGCTCGTCGCCTACATCGACACGATGAGCGCTCATTTGGATCGCGTCACGGCGTTTGTGGAAGAGTCGCGGGTGGAAGCGGAACAACGCAGCCGCGACATCGACGAGAAGTTGAACGCCCTCATCGCCGTGGTCGACGGTGTGGTTCGCGACCGTCCCCGCCCTCAGTAGCTTCGCAACGCTTCCAGCTTCCCGAGCGCCGAACCGGAATCGATCGATCGTGCGGCGGTCGCCAGGCCCTCCGCGTAACTCGTCGCCGCGCCCGATACGAATAACGCCGCCGCCGCGTTGATCGACACGATGTCGCGAGCCGGACCGCGCTCTCCCGCCAGCACCTTCCGCGCCGTCTCGACCGGATCGCCGCACAGACTTTCGGGTGCCGCTCGCTTCACGCCGAAATCCTCCGGCGCGACCTCGAACTCGCCGCCGCCGATCTCCCAAACCTGGGTGGGCCCCGTGGTCGTAATCTCGTCGAGCCCGTCCGATCCGTGGACCACCCAGCCGCGACCGCCGAGTTCCGCGAGCGCGCTCGCCATCAGTCGCGCTGCGTCCGTCGACGGCGCCCCCACGATCTGCACCTGCGCGCCCGCCGGATTGGTGAGCGGGCCGAGAAGATTGAATACGGTCCGCATCTTTAGCTCTTGCCGCGCGGGGGCGGCGTTCTTCATGGCCGGATGGATGTGCGGCGCGAACAGAAATCCGATGCCCACTTCCCGAATCGCGCGGGCCGCTTCCTCCGCCGTCATCGCGATCCGTACCCCGAGCGCTTCCATCAAATCGGCGCTTCCAAAATGACCCGATACGCTGCGGTTGCCGTGCTTCGCCACCGGCACGCCCGCGCCCGCCACAACCAACGCCGCGACGGTTGAAATGTTGAACGTGCCCGCTCCGTCGCCGCCCGTCCCGCAGGTATCGACGACCAGCGGCAGCCCCGCGTCCACCTTGTTCGCGTGGCTGCGCATCGCGCGCGCGAGACCGACGAGTTCGGCCGCCGTCTCCCCTTTCATCTTCATCGCGATCAAAAACGAGGCGATCTGCGCGGTGGTCGCCTCGCCCCGGAGGATCGCGTTCATCGCGTCTTCGGCCTCGATCGCGGTTAAGGAATCGCGCGCCGTGACGCGGTGCAGGTAAGCGAGAAAGGGCATGATAAGCTTCTAGTTTCCGATGAAAATCCATGAGTATCAGGCCAAGGCTCTCTTGGCCAAATACGGAGTCCCCGTGCCTAAGGGCGAGGTGGCCTTCACTCCGGACGAAGCGGAGGCGGCGGCCAAAGCGTTGGGCGGAGCGGTGGTCGTCAAGGCGCAGATTCACGCGGGCGGGCGCGGCAAGGGCGGTGGAGTGAAGTTGTCGAAGACCGTCGCCGAAGCGCGCGAGCTATCCGAAAAAATTCTAGGCATGACGTTGATCACTCACCAAACCGGACCGGAAGGCCGATTGGTGAGGCGGCTTCTCGTCGAAGAGCAGTTGCCGATCGCGCAAGAATTCTACCTTGGAATTACCCTCGACCGGGCGATCAGCAAGAACGTCGTCATGGCGTCGAGCGAGGGCGGAGTCGAAATCGAGGAAGTGGCGGCGCATAGCCCCGAGAAAATTTTGCGCGAGGCCATCGAGCCCGGACTGGGATTGAGCGCCTTCCAAGCGCGCAAGCTGGCGTTCGGAATCGGGATTCCCGCGGCGAGCGTCAACGCCGCCGTCCAGACCATTCAGGCTCTCGTTAAGGCTTACGAAGCGTACGATTGCTCGATCGCCGAAATCAATCCGCTGATCCTCACTAAGGACGGCCGCGTGGTGGCGCTCGACGCGAAAATCAATCTCGACGACAACGCGCTTTACCGCCACAAAGACTTACTCGAATTGCGCGATTTCGAAGAAGAAGATCCGCTCGAAGTGGAGGCTTCCAAGTTCTCGCTCAACTACATCAAGCTCGACGGCAACGTGGCGTGCATGGTGAACGGCGCGGGCTTGGCGATGGCCACCATGGACATCATCAAGTACGCGGGCGGAGCTCCGGCGAACTTTCTCGACGTGGGCGGCGGCGCGAACGCCGATCAAATCAAGAACGCTTTCCGCATTTTGCTTTCGGACAAGGGCGTCAAGGCGGTCCTGATTAACATTTTCGGTGGCATTCTGCGCTGCGACATTCTCGCGACGGGCGTCGTGAACGCGGCCCGCGAACTGGGATTCACGATTCCCGTCGTGGTCCGCATGGAAGGGACCAACGTCGAAGAGGGCAAGAAAATTCTGATCGAGAGCGGATTTAACTTCACGGTGGCCGACGGTATGAAAGACGCGGCGGAGAAAGTAGTTTCGGCGGTGGCGAAATGAGCGTCTTAGTCGACAAGAATACTCGCCTGATCGTCCAGGGGTTTACCGGGAAGGAAGGTACGTTCCACGCCACTCAGGCGATCGCCTACGGAACGAACGTCGTGGGCGGAGTCACTCCCGGCAAGGGCGGAACCACTCATCTCGACCGTCCGGTTTTCGATACCGTCGCCCAGGCCGCGAAGGAGACCGGCGCGAACGCGAGCGTGATTTTCGTGCCTCCGCCGTTCGCCGCCGACGCGATCATGGAAGCCGCCGACGCCGGTTTGCCGCTGGTGGTTTGCATTACCGAAGGCATCCCCGCCAACGACATGGCGAAAGTCTGGACGTATCTCAAAGGCAAGTCTACGAGGCTGATCGGGCCGAATTGTCCTGGAGTGATTTCGCCGGGTAAATGCAAGATCGGCATCATGCCCGGACACATTCATCTCGAAGGGCATGTCGGCGTCGTTTCGCGCTCGGGAACGCTGACCTACGAAGCGGTAGGCCAGCTAACGAAGCTCGGCATCGGCCAATCCACCTGCATCGGCATCGGCGGCGACCCAATCATCGGCACGACGTTCGTCGACGCCTTGAAGTTGTTCAACGAAGATCCCGATACGCACGCCGTCATCATGATCGGCGAAATCGGCGGTACCGCCGAAGAGACGGCCGCCGCGTATGTGAAGGCGAACGTGAAGAAGCCCGTCGTGGGCTTTATTTGCGGACAAACCGCGCCGCCCGGACGCCGTATGGGCCACGCGGGCGCGATCATCTCGGGCGGTTCCGGCAAGGCATCCGACAAAATGGCCGCCATGACCGCGGCCGGTATCGACGTCTGCGTTTCGCCGGCCGACCTCGGCGCGACGCTCGCCAAGCATCTGAAGTAAAGGACCCTGTCGTCATGAACAAGACGTTCGCCATCATTAAGCCGGACGCGGTGGAGCGCGGGCTGGCCGGAAAGATTCTCGCGTTAATCGAAGAGAGCGGATTCAAGATCAAGGCTTTGCGGATGGCTCGCCTCACCGCTCCCGAAGCCGAGGGCTTTTACGCCGTCCACGAGGGCAAGCCGTTCTTCGAGGAACTGGTCGCCTTCATGACCTCCGGCCCCTGCTACGTCATGTGCCTCGAAAAGGACGACGCCGTTTCCGAATGGCGCAAACTGATGGGCGCGACCAATCCTCAGCACGCCGAGGGCGGAACCATTCGGCGAACTTTCGCCGAGTCCACCGGGCGCAACTGCGTCCACGGTTCCGACGCGGACTACACCGCGCAGGCCGAACTCGCCTACTTCTTCCGCACCTTCGAGACTCTGTAAGTGACGAAGCGTCGCCTGGGAAACAGCGATCTCGACATTACCCCGCTCGGCGTCGGAGCTTGGGCGATCGGTGGCGGCGGTTGGGCGTTCGCCTGGGGCGCGCAAGACGATGCCGATTCCATCGGGGCTATCCGCGCCGCGCTCGACGCCGGAATCAACTGGATCGACACCGCGCCGGTCTACGGGCTCGGTCATTCCGAAGAGGTCGTCGCGAAGGCGCTCGAAGGCGTGTCGTCCAAACCGTACGTCTTCACCAAGTGCGGGCGCTGTTGGGACGAGAACCGCCAAATCGTCAAGCGCATCAAGCGCGAGTCGATTTTCGAAGAGTGCGAGAACAGCCTGCGCCGTCTGCGCGTCGAAACGGTCGACCTCTACCAGATGCATTGGCCGGAGCCGGACGAGGACATCGAGGAAGGTTTCGAGGCCATGGCGCGCCTGAAAGAGCAAGGCAAAGTCCGCTGGATCGGAGTGTCGAATTACAGTGTCGCCCAACTCGAACGCATCCGGCCCATCGCTCCGATTACCTCGCTCCAGCCGCCGTACTCGATCGTCTCGCCCGAAATCGAGAACTCGCAACTGCCATACTGCGCACGACATGCCATCGGCACCCTGGTTTATTCGCCGATGAAGAGCGGATTGCTCTCCGGCCGCATGACGCGCGAGCGCATCGCCCAAATGCCCGACGACGATTTCCGCAAGCGCACGCCCAACTTCCAGGAACCCCTGCTGACTCGCAATCTGGAGTTGGTCGAGTCGTTGCGCGAGATCGCCGCCCGCTATGGACGCACACCGGGCGAAGCGGCCATCGCCTGGACCTTGCGCCGCCCCGAAGTCACCGCCGCCATTGTCGGATTGCGCTCCGCCGACCAACTTTCGGGCGTCATCGGAGCCGCCGAATGGCGGTTGACCGACTCGGAAGTCGCCGAGATCGCGCGCCTGCGCGCGTAACCGCCCCGACGCTGGCATATACTCGCCAATCATGGACCGGCGGCAATTTCTTTCCTCCTCGCTCGCGGCATCGCTCTACGCGGCGGACACCCAGAAAAAACGGCGCGTGGGCCTGATCGGCTGCGGCTGGTACGGCAAGTGCGACTTGATCCGCCTGTTGCAAGTCGCGCCCAACGTCGAAGTGGTCTCCTTGTGCGACCCCGATAAGAACATGCTGGACGCGGCGGCCGCGCAAATCGGCGACCGGCAGGCATCGAAGCAACGCCCGCGCGCCTACGCGGACTATCGCGAGATGCTGAAGCAGAGTGGGCTCGACATCGCCCTCGTCGCCACGCCCGACCATTGGCACGCGCTCGCCATGATCGAAGCGGTGAAGGCGGGCGCGGACGTCTATTGCCAGAAACCCATCTCGGTCGATGTCGTCGAGGGGCAGGCGATGCTGGCCGCCGCGCGCAAGTACAAGCGCGTCGTGCAGATCGGCACACAGCGCCGCTCGACCCCGCACCTGGTCGAAGCGCGCGAGCAAATCGTGAAGTCCGGCAAACTCGGCAAGATCGCCTACGCCGAGGTGTACTGCTACTACCACATGCGCGCGAAAGAGAATCCGCCGGACCAAGCGCCGCCCGCGCATCTCGACTACGAAATGTGGACCGGTCCCGCGCCCATGCGCCCCTACAACCCGCTGGTCCATCCGCGGCGCTGGCGCGCCTTCGAAGAGTACGGCAACGGCATCGTCGGCGACATGTGCGTCCACATGCTGGATATGGTGCGCTGGATGCTCGACCTCGGCGCGCCCGCGCGCATCTCCTCGACCGGCGGCATTCTCGTCGACAAGACGAGCAAGGCGAACATCCCGGATACGCAGGAAGCCACGTTCGATTTCGGCGAGATCAAGGTCAACTGGACGCACCGGTCCTGGGGCCATCCGCCGGACCCGCAGTATCCTTGGGGCGCGACGATTTACGGCGACAAGGGAACGTTGCGCGCGGGCGTCATGGGTTACGACTTCGCGCCGGTCGGCGCGGGCGAGAAAATTCACCGCGATGTGAAATACGAGCTCGAAGAGTATCCCGAAGACAAGATCGAGAAGGACCTCGAGAAGCACGTCGCTCCGGCGATCCGGCATCACATGTTGAATTTTCTCGAAGCGATCGACAACCGCTCGAAGCCGGTGGCGGACATCGAGCAGGGCTACATCTCCTCGGCGGCGTGTATCCTCGCGAACCTTGCGATGCGGACCGGGCGCACGGTCGAATGGGACACGAAGTACGCCAGACCGTACCGCTCGGGCTACAAGCACCCCGATCCGTCTAGCGTCTAAATCTTGCCACCGCGGCAAATTCTTGCCGCCGAATTTGATTTACCCGAACGAGGCTCAGAGCGCGACGCCGGGTGGGGAGTTGGTAGGTTTGTCGAGGATTTTCAGTGAGTTGCGGACGATGGAACGAACATCGGGGATTCGGCTTGGCGCGCCCTGAGACTTTCGGTTGGATACATCGTCGATCTCTAGGCACGCCGCTGGCCAACCCGGTGCGTTACTCGAACGGATTTACGATTCGTACGCCCGCCATCACGCGGCCGCTTTGCATGTCCTCGCTGTAGAGAATCCCGGCACCCGCCAGACGCGCGGCGTGGACGATCATCGCGTCCCAGAAAGAAACTCCGCCGAGGCGGTGTAGTTCGATGGACGCGATCACGTCGGCTTCGGAGAATCGCACCACCCGCGCTCGCGAGAGCAACTCTACTTTTCTTTGGGCAAGTTCCGGATTCACACCAAGCTTTCGAGTCGCCGCCGTGAAATACTCGACCAAGACCTGCAAAGAAACCGTCAAACTGCCGTTCTTGCGATGCTCCGTGATGAGTTGGACGGCACGCAACCGCTTGTCGGGAAACCGGGCGTCGTCGCTGTAAACGAAAACGTTGGAATCGAAGAAGACTAGCGGGGCCACCGGAGTCTCTCCGCATAGAGATCTTCGCGATTGAACTTCCAACCTTTCGAATCTCCGTTGGCCGACAAAGAAAGACGCGCGAACTCTTCCGCGTCGGCGGCGGGATCCGCCTTGCCCGCGAGCCGCTCAAGGTATTCGCGAATTAGCTGGTTCATGCTCGTACCCAGCGCTTCGGCTCTACGGCGCGCAAGAAGAACTACCTCATCGTCAATCGAGAGAGTTACGTTCATAAACACAGTATACGTGCACGCATATCCTGTGTCTATCGATTAGTTCGCGGGCGGCAGGGCGCTCGGGGTGCGCTTCACATCGCCCGATACCGCTTCGGTCATTTCGACGTTGTTCGTTTCGAGCAACCGGCCCACCGCGACGTCGAGCTGATTCTTCGCCCGGTAATAGCTGTTGATCGCCGAGACTTCGTTCGATTGCGCCAGCACCAAGTCGCGCTGCGTTTGGACCACGACGAAAATCGTCGAACTGCCTAGCGCGAACTTCTTCTGTTCGGCGTCGAGCGTCTGCTCCTGCAACTGGCGCGTCTTCTCCGCCGACCGGAAATTCGCCAGCGCCTGCTGCACGGCGATCACCGCGTTCTGCACGTCCACCCGGATCGAGTTTTCCAAGCGCTGCCCTTGCAGTTCCTGCTGCCGTAACCGCAGAGTGTCGTTCGCGATGTCGGCTTGCGCGGCCCGATTGCGTAGCGGGACGTTCAATTGGAAGCCCACCGAATAGTCGGGGAAATTGCGCCGGAATAATTGTCCGTAGAAGTCGCCGATGCCGCCGATGAAAAACGGATCCGGCCCCGGCCGGCCGGGGGGAAGCAGAACGTTGCGGTTGCCGGCCAAGCCGTTGTTGGTGGCGCTGGCGAACACGTCGAACGACGGCAGCAATTGATTCTTCGCGCCGTTCAAACCGATGCGAGTATTCTCGATTTGGATCCGAGTCTGCTCGACGTCGGGGCGCTTGGAGATCGCCGTCGCGACCAGTTCCTCGAGATTCGGGGGCGCTTCGCTAGCCGGAGGCCGGAAGTTGTCCGTCGGAATAATCCGCGCGTCCTTAAACGTCGGGCTGCTCAGACCGGTGCGGCTCAACTGATTTTTCAGGATCGTCTCCTGCTGCAGCACCTGCGTCTCCTGCACCGTCAAATCCGTCTGCGTCTGCGCCAACTGGGCTTCCGCGCGGACGACCTCGATCGGCGCCAGCGTGCCGATTTCCACCTGCTTCTTGTTGTCCTCGTAGAGTTTCTGCGCCAGCGCCACGGCCTGCCGCCGGACTTTCAGCGCCTCGTTGAAGCTCACTAAGTCCAGGTAAAGGTTCACGGTCGATTGCACGGTGGTGATGATCTGCTGCTTGAAAGTCAAATCCGAAACCTTCAAGTTGTTCCTCGAAATCCGGATGTTGCGGTTGTTGACCGCCGTACCGAATCCTTGCAACAGCCGCTGCTGCAATTGCAGGTTGAAGTTACCGCGATAGAACGGATTCAAGTCGTTGTTCGGCGAGTTCGTCCCGATATGGTTCTGCTGCCATCCGAACTGGATCCCCGTACCCGACAGCCATTGCTTCGACAAGTTGAAGTTGTAGGAGTGAACGTCCGTCACCAGCCCCGTCAAGCCGCTGGCGAACGAGTTGGTCTGCGGACTCGAACTCTTCGACTTCGCGTAGCTCAGCGAGAGTTGTGGGTCGAGGTTTGGAATCTGCGTACCGGTCACCTGGAACACCGTGCCCGATTGCGCGCCGCCCGTACCGCCGCCGCCGGTCCCCGTGCCACCCGTGCCGCCGCCGAATCCGCCGGTCACGAAATTCGTCGCCGATTGCGCGCCGCCGGTGACGTTGGTCTGCACCCCGCGGATCACGCCGCCCGCTTCCGCGCGCAACAGGTCCGCGTCGGCGAGCTTCGGTCCATAGCGCGACACTTCGATATCGACGTTGTTTTCGAGCGCCAGCGCGATCGCGTCCTGCAGCGAAAGGTACAGGACGCCGCCGCGCAGCAATTGCTCGGCGCGGTTCGAGTTTCGCAGCCGAATGCCCTCGACGGTCTTCTGCCGGTAAGGCCGGACGAGACCGTTCTCGTTCCAGCGGAATCCCGGGGCGCTTCCAGAGGGCGGAGCGGTCTGCGGCGCCTGGCCGAACGTGCAAGGCGTCATGGATAACACACACATCGAAGCGATAAGCGATTGAACGGAACGCATTTAACCTGCCTTATGGGTTGAACGGGAATCGGGGACCGCGAGTTCCCGGTTTCTCACAAAGGGAATTTTCCATGGTACCGCGACGCAAGCGTCCGCTTTCGGGACGCCGCCGCTCTCTACCGGACACTTGGTATCCTGATCCCTTGTTGGACGACCGGGCCGTACTCGAACTGTTCGACCGCACGGGCGCGCGGCTGAAAGGCCATTTCCGGCTGACCAGCGGACTCCATAGCGATCAATACCTGCAATGCGCGCTGGTGTTACAACACCCGGATCTCGCCGAGACTTTAGGGCGGGCATTGGCCTCGCAATTTGCACTCGACGGGCCAATCGGCTGCGTCGTTTCCCCCGCCATGGGCGGTCTGATGATCGGTCACGAAACGGCCCGCGCCCTGGGCGTTCGCCATGTTTTTACCGAACGCGACGCGGACGGGAAAGCCACCCTCCGGCGCGGATTCTCGCTCCAGCCCGGCGAGAGGACCGTGGTGGTCGAAGACGTCGTCACCACCGGCGGCTCCACCCGGGAAGTGATCGAACTATTGCGCGCGGGCGGCGCTACGGCGGTCGCCGCCGGTTCGATTATCGACCGCTCCGGCGGGCTCGCGGACGTGGGCGTGCGGCGCGTGGCTCTGGCGACGTTGACGGTCGACACCTGGGACCCCGCCACCTGCCCGATGTGCGCGGCGGGCTCCTCCGCGGTCAAGCCCGGCTCCCGTAAGGCTTGAGGCGTGCCGCGGAGGCTTAGGATCACGCTCGCCTACGACGGAACGGACTTCCACGGCTGGCAGGTGCAGCCCGGATTGCCGACCGTGCAAGGGACTGTGGAGGCGGTTCTTTCGGAAATCGAAAACGCGCCGGTGACGATCGCCGGGTCCGGCCGTACCGACGCGGGCGTCCACGCGCTTGCCCAAGTGGCGTCGTTCGATCTGACCAACCCCATCCCTTGCGAGAATCTCCGCCGAGCGATGAATCGCCTGCTCCCGCCGTCGATCCGCGTGTCCGAGGCCGTCGAAGCCGCGCCGGACTTTCACGCGCGCCTCGGCGCGATCGCCAAAACCTACGAGTACCGGATGTACCGCCACGAAGTGTGCCCGCCCTTCGAGCATCGCTATGTCTGGCACCACCCGTATCCGCTCGATACCCGCGCGATGGCCGCGCTCGCCCGCCAATTCGAGGGCACGCGCGACTTCTCGCTCTTCGCCGCCGCCGACGACCGCTACACCGAAGGCTTCGATATGGCCCGCACGATTTTCTCGTCCGAGCTGTTCGATACGGGCGAGCGGCTGGTTTATCGCGTGCGCGGCTCGGGATTTCTCAAGCACATGGTCCGGAATCTGATGGGCACGCTAATCGAAGCCGGGCGCGGCAATCTTCCGCCGGACCGCTGGCCCGTCAAGTGCGGCCACACGGTCCCCGCGCGCGGACTGTTTCTCGCCGGCGTCGAGTACCCCTAGCGCTTTCGCGCCACGCACACGTACCCGAGCGTCGAGTCCCGCCGCCGGTCGAGCCCATCGAAAAGCGGCAAGACCAGCGCCACGGGCGCGAGAATCGCCGCTACCCACGAAACCTTGATCGCCGAAAGCATCCGCCGCGAGAGCAGCCGGAAGATTCCGCCCGCCGCCTCCAGGCTCTCGATCTCGAATCCGGCCCGCGTCAGCAGCGTCTCCAAACCGTGCCGCGTGTACCGGAAATAATCGTGTGGAGCCTGATGCGTCTCCCACTCGTGCGGCACGACGATCAGTAGCGGCGCTCCGGAACGCAGTACGCGCCCGATCTCGGCGACAACGCGCGCCGGTTCGCGCACGTGTTCGAGCGTCACGATGTTGATCGCCGCGTCGAACGTTCCATCGCGAAACGGCAGTGCCGATAAATCGGCCACCGCGTCCAACCCACCGTAGTTCCAGGCCGCGTCGCCGACGCCTAAATCGACCCCGATATAGCGTTGGCGGGGAAACTCGGACCGATGCCGCGACTCCCCCGCGCCCGCGTCGAGCACGAGCGCGCCTCCCGGCAGCCGCGCCGCGAACGCGCGCACCGCGCCGTCGATCCGCGCCTCGAAATCGAGAATGTACCGGGGCAATTTCAAGACGAAGTTTCAAGGCGCCGTAGGCCGAACCCGCGTCTCCACCATCACCGTCGATCCCGCCCGGCACAGCGCTTCGAGCGCCGCGAACGGCAGACACCCGAGCGTCAGTCCCAGATACGCCAGATTCTTCGCCCACGACGCCGCCGCGCTCTCCGGCGCCCCGCGGACCCGCCGCGCCATGGGGTCGAGACCCGGCGCGATCGACGACGCCATCCCCGCCGGATTGTCGCGCAGCGAGAAAAACTTCCGTCGCACCACCTCGAATCCGCACTCGCCCAGCAACCGGTCCAGATCGGCGGCCCGAAAGTTCCATAAGTGGCGCGGCACGTCGATGCCATTCCAGTTCTCGCCGAAAATCAAAAACTGCCAGCTAGCCGCGTTCGGGACCTGTACGATCAGGCGCCCGCCCGGCTTCAGTAACCGCCGCGCCGCCACGAGATACGCCCGCGGATCGGGAACGTGTTCGAGCAGGTGGAACATCGTCACCGCCGCGAAACTCGCCTCGCGCAGCGGCGCTTCGAGAAGATCGGCGCACATCACTGGCACCGCGTTGATACGCCAGGCCAGGCGCGCCGGATGCTCCGCGTTGTCGAGCCCCAGCGCCTTCGTGCCTCCGTCGCGCAGCAAGCGGTCGAGCAAGCCGCCGCTGCACCCGACGTCGAGCAGGGGACCCTCGATCTTCTCCACCGCCCGCCGGATAAACCGGACGTGATCGGAAAGCACCGCGCGCCGGTATAGCTCCGCGATCTGGCTCGCCGCGTCCGCTTCCGGCGTGAAGTAGTAGTTTTCCGGGTAGTATCGCGACAGTTCGTGCGGAGCGGGGCGGGGAAACAACCGCAGAAAGCGGCACTTGACGCACTCGACGATCAGGAAACTCCGCTCCGTGGTGCGGAACAGCCGGTCGCGCGCCTCGAACAGCGTCCGCGCCTCCGCCCAGCCGCACAGCGGACAACGATCCGTCAGTTCGCCCGCCGCGACAGTTCCGCGAGGCCGATCCGGTACCGGCGGATCAATTCCACGACCTGTTTCGCGTTCAACTTGCGGAATCGATCGATCTCCTTTCGCTTGGCGAGCGTGCGCGGCAAAAGCCGCAGCGCCTCCCAGTCCCCCTTCAGCATCGCCCAGACCAGCGTGAGTTTACCAGCCGCGCCGGGAAAGCGCTGCGTCTCGCCCTCGCCCCTCGCCGCCGCGATCGCTCCGGCCGCCAGGCGCGCGAGGTAGTAAACCGGATTCCAGATCAGCAGCCGCCACGGAAACAGCTTGGCGGCCAGCAATACCCGATTGCGCTCGATCAGCGTAACGCGCCGCGCGCTCGCCACCCCCAGCGTCATGCCGCGATGGTGCCGCACCACCGCCGTCGGCACGTAGAGGCATCGCCAGCCCGCGATCCGCGCCCGCAGACCCAGTTCCGCGTCGTCGGCGTAGGCGAAGAGATCCTCGTCGAGCCCCCCGATTTGGTCGAGCGTCGCCTTCCGGTACATCGCCGCGCAACCGTCCGGCCAGGCGACCTCCTCGGGCCGGTCGTACTGACCCCGGTCGATTTCCCCCGTACCGCGTCCCCGATTCTGCCCGTCGGGATAGATCAAATGCCCTACTTTGTCGATCCGCGGCGGGTCGCTGCCGTACACCAGAATTTTGGACGCCGCCATGCCCACCTCGGGATCGGCGAACGCTCGCGCCAACTCGTGCGCCCAGCGCGGGTCGGCGACCGCGTCGTTGTTGAGCAGCGCGATCAGCTCTCCCGACGCGGCGCGGATACCCTGGTTATTCGCCGCGCAAAACCCGAGATTTTCTTCATTGAAAATACACGAAATTGATGATTTGAATTCATTCAAAAATTCGACCGAGCCGTCGGTGGAGCCATTGTCGACGACGACGATCTCAAGTTCCGCATCTTGTTGACCGATAACAGATTGGAGGCAGTCTTGAAGAAGCGAACGGCGATTCCAGTTTACGACGATGACGGAAATCTTCACGGGGCGCGGCGGCGGACCTTGACTTCATCCGGGCTATCGTATTATAACCGCATAGCGTTCAAAACCCGCCAGTTATGAACACTTTGGGAACAAAACTCCGCGCCGCCCGCGAGCTGCAGAGTCTCTCTCTCGACGAGATCTCGGCTCGAACCAAGATTCGTCCGCAATATTTGCAAGCGATCGAAGGCGACTGCCTGGAAACCATTCCCGGCGGTTTTTTTTCTAGAAGTTTCGTCCGCCAGTACGCCACCGAATTGGGTTTGAATCCCACCGAGGTGGAACGCGACTTAGACCGCGTTACCGTCGCCCCCGTCGAGACCGTTCCGGTCGAAAAAGTGCTCCGCGAGTATCGCGCTTCTCCTTCCGGCGTCACGAAAATCGACGAAGAGGGAAAAGAATTCGCCCACGAAGCTTCGTTTCTAAAGGAATCGAACGCGGGTCCGGTTTGGGTGGCGTTAGCCGTATTACTAACCCTCGCTTCGGCTTGCTATCTGACCTGGACGCAACGCCCCGAACTCTTCGAGCCGATGCTCGCGATGGCGAAATCCTCGCCGAACACGCTTGTGGCGACTACCGTCGCGCCCGCGCCCGCCGTTCCCTCTCCGGCGACGCCCGCGCCCGCCCCCGTTCCCGCCCCAACCCCCACCGTGGAAGCTCCGCCAGTCGCGCCCGTCGAACTCGCGATCCTCGCTAAGGAATTCGTTTGGTTGCGGATCACCGCCGACGGTCGGCGCGTCTTCCTCGGTACTCTCGAAGCGGGCGAAACCCGCAAAGTCTCCGGCCGCGAAATCGCCACCGTCCAATCCGGCAACGCGGGCGGAATCGAAATCACGTTCAACGGAAAACCGATCGGCCCCGTCGGTCCGCGCGGTCTGGTGCGTACCGTCGTGTTTACGCCACGGGAGTTTGAGATTCGCTCGTCGCCGCCGCCGCCCGCGCTGAACGCGACCGCCGCCGTTGTTCCCGCGCCATAGCGATTAGCTCGCGCCGCCGCCTCCGCTTAATCCGGTCGTCGATCTTGCCCCAGAACTGGCGGAAGTAGAGGAACGCGCTCCACAGCGACGTCGCCACCACCGCCCACACCGCCACGTTCGCCGCCGTTTTCCAAGTCGGAATTTTCAGCGCCACCAAACACAGCGAAACCGCCACCACCTGCGCCACCATCTTCGCCTTGCCCGAATCGCTGGCCTGGATCGTGTAGCCCTCCGCCGCCGCGATCGACCGTAGTCCGGAAATCGCGAACTCGCGCCCGATGATCAGGATCGCTACCCAGCCCTCCACCGCGCCCACTTCGACCAGCGAAACCAACGCCGCCGAAACCAGCAGCTTATCGGCGATAGGGTCCAGCAGCGTGCCGACGGTGGTGATCTGTTTCCACCGCCGCGCCAAGTAGCCGTCTAGAAGATCCGTGGCGGCCGCCGCGAGAAAGATCGCCAGCGCCAGCCAAACGCGCCTCGCCTCGCCCACCAGCGCCGCAACGAGCATCGGCACGAAAAAAATCCGGAGCAGCGTAAGGGCGTTCGGGACGTTCATGTTTGGAAATCCGCGCGCCGCTCACCGCGCCGCCGGCGCGCCGGTTACGAGGATATCAAGTACTGCGACAAGAGTCGCCGGACGGATTCGGGGGCGAGCGCCTCCACTTCGCAGCCCCGCTCGGTGTAAGTCACCGAGGCCACCTGCGCGCACTCGTGCAGGATATGCAACGGTCCGCCGTCCCCCGCCGCCAGCAGAAACTTCGCCGGGGCCACGGGGTCGAGCGGCAGAGCCTCGTCGATCGCCGCCAGCAACTCCGGCACTCCTTCGCCCGACCGCGCCGACACGCAGACCGCACGCCGCGGCGTCTTCTCTTCGGCGAAGGAAAGCAGCCGCGCGGCGATCGCCGTCGCGTCCGGTTTCTCGGGCAACCGGTCTGCCTTGTTGAGCACCAGAATCTGCGGAGTGCTCGCCGCGTCGATCTCGGCCAGCACCTGCATTACCTGCTCCGTTTGGCGAGCCGCCTCGGGGGAACTCGCGTCCACCACGTGCAGGATCAGCTTCGCTTCCACCACCTCTTCGAGCGTCGCCCGAAACGCCTTCACCAGCGTCGTCGGCAACCGGCGGATGAAGCCCACCGTGTCCGACAGCAGTACCTTGCGCCGAGAGGGAAGCACGGCGTGCCGCACCGTCGGGTCGAGCGTCGCGAACAACCGCGCGTCCGCCACCACCTGCGCGCCCGTCAGCCGGTTGAACAGCGTCGATTTGCCCGCGTTGGTGTAGCCGGCCATCGCCACCGTCGCCAGCGGCACGCCCTGCCGTTGCCGCCGCTGGATCGTCCGTCCGGCGCGGACCGTTTCGAGATTCTTCTCGATGATCTTGATGCGGCGCGCGATCTTGCGGCGATCGGTTTCGAGTTGCGTTTCGCCGGGGCCGCGCGTTCCGATTCCGCCGCCCAGGCGCGACATGGCGGAGCCCCGCCCGGCGAGCCTCGGCAGCATATAGTTCAGTTGCGCGAGTTCCACTTGGAGCTGACCCTCGCGAGTGCGGGCGCGCGCGGCGAAGATATCGAGGATCAACTGCGTCCGGTCGATCACCCGGACTTCGAGCTGCTTTTCGAGGTTCCGTTGTTGCGTCGGCGAAAGCTCGGCGTCGAAGATCGCGACGTCCGCTTCGTGAAGCGCGCAAAGCTGCTTTAGTTCGGCGACTTTTCCCGAACCGAGCAACGTCGCCGCCTCCGCCGACTCGCGGTACTGGATTACGCGCTCGCGCACGTCCGCGCCCGCGCTTTCGGCCAGCGCTGCGAGTTCTTCCATCGACTCCTCGGCCGGAATCTCCCGGGGCGAAGGGCGTCCCCGAGCTTCGAAACCGGCCAGGATCGCCGACTCCCGGCGTTGCAGTTACTCTCCCGCCGCGCCGGCCGCCGCCGCGCCGATCGCCGGGGGCGGTCCGGGAATTCCGGCGTTCGCGCCCGAGTGCATGCCGCTTAAGGCGTGCCCGTTTCGCGACACGACCACCGTCGAAATGGCGTGTTTGAAGATCAATTGTTCCTGGTTGTTGGCTTCCAGGATCACGGAATACTTATCGAAGCTCCTGATCCGGCCCGAAAGCTTAACCCCGCTCATTAGGTAAATCGTGAGGTATATCTTTTCTTTCCGGGCGTTATTGAGAAAAGCCTCTTGAATATTTTGTTGTTGTGGTAGCTTTTCCATACGATCCTCCCTCGGCTTGTGGCGAATCGCCTCGACGAATCGAGGGCGGGCGGCTCGTCACAGCTTCCCACGGCATTGTACATCAGATATTCACACGCTAGGGAGCCGAGTACTAGAGCCTTTACCCGATGAGTTTCAGCGCGAACTGCACCACCCGCGACTGATTCCCCTGCGTCGAGACCACGCCGAATTGCGGATTGCCGAACACTTGATTCGGCGGCGCGAACCGCGGCGTGTTCGAGATGTTGAAAAACTCGCTCCGGAACTGGAGATTCAGCCGCTCGCGAATCCGGAAGTTCTTCGACACGGTGAAGTCCACTTGCGCCGTCCCGTCCGAGCGCGCGCCGTTAAACGTCCGCGGCGCGTTGCCGAACCGGTAGGCGGCCGGGTTCGAGAATTGCGCGGTATCGAACCATCGCTGCGGCGTCGGAGTCTCGACCACCGGATTGACGCCCGTCCAGTTTGGCCGCTGCCCACCGCCCTGCGAAAACGTATTGTTCACCGCCGAGGAAATCCCCAAAGGACCGCCCGAGAATCCGCTCCAGATTCCCGCCACCTGCCAGCCGCCGAACGCCTTGCCGACGAATCCGCGTTGGTCCTTCAGAAACGGCAGTTCGTACACCGCGTTCAGAATGTAGCGGTGCGTCTGGTCGAGCGTCGACGTGCCCCACTCGCTCCGCAGGTCGTAGTTGTTCTGGAACCCGCCCGAGCCTCCCAGCGCCTCCCCGGCGAACGTGCCAATGCCGTAATCCATCATCTTCGAAAACGTGTACGAGACCAGAATGCTTAACCCTGAAGCGTAGCGTTTCTCGGCCTTCATTTCGAGCGCGTGGAAGATCGACGACGCCCAGGCCGTATTGACGCCCGCCACCGAGTCGAAGTGCGGGTAGGGGCGCAGTAACTGCGCGCGGGCCACCGTGCGGGCGGCGAGCGTCCCCACGGTAATCTGGCCGAAGAACGGATTCGCCACCTGCTGCCGCAGCGCGTCCCCTAACTGCATTTGTTCCGGCGTCAGTTGGTTCCACTGGCGCGTCTCGGGGAGTTTCAAGCCGCGCGAGCCCGCATAACCGATTTCGAACAGCACGTTCTTGGGCAACTCGCGCTGGATTTGGAAATTCCACTGCGCGCTGTAGGGCGTGACGTTGCCGCGATCCCAGAACTGGATGCCTTGCCCGGCGAGCGTCGCCAGACCCAGGCTCGATCCGGTCGGCCGGTTGAAGCCGCTCGGATACGGGTTCGACCAGTTGAAAACGGGAGTGACACCGTCGAGACTGGTCACCGCGGCGGTCGAGGCCTGGAAGCCGCTCAGCCCATAGGCGCCGAAGCCCGACCCGAGCCCGGTGGACGGCGAGAAGAAAATCCCCGCGCCGGTGCGAATCACGGTCTTGTCCCGCCACCGGTAGGCGATGCCCAGCCGCGGCGCGACGTTGTTCCGGTCGGGCGTCGCGTTGACGCGCGGAACGCCGTTCACCCCCACGTACGTTAGCCCGCCGCGCAAATCGAGCCCCGGCGCCGTCAGCGGCGAGCGCGCCTGGTAATCGAAATTCGCGAGCTGATCGAACCGGTCCGTCCGCGGCGCTTCGTAGTCGTACCGCAAGCCCATGTTGACGGTCAGGCGGGTGGTGACTTTCCAGGAGTCTTGCACGAAAAATCCGTAGTACTTCGTCGTCTGCGCCATCGCCGGAGCGGGCGCGACGCCGCCCGAGCCCACGCCGACCAGAAACGACGCGAGCGCCAGGCCCGCCGTCGCGCTCGACGCCGCCGGGTTCGGACCTTGCGTCCAAGCGGGCGTGAAGCCGAAGTTGGTAGCTTGATCGCCCGTCTGCTGGTTGTTCATTTGGATCGCGCGGAATTCGCCGCCGAACTTCAGCGTGTGTTTCGAGAAATTCTTCGTCGCCGTCGCTTGCGCCGCGTGATTCGTGCTCGCGAAGTCGATCAGGTCGCACGCGCCCAGCACGCCGCCGACGACGATGTTCGGAATCGAGCCGGTGACGTTGAACCCGGTCATCGTGATCGCCGGAAAGCACTGCGGATCGCCGACGCCGGCCTTCATCGACTCGGGCAAGCCGAGCTGCGTAATGTCGAACCCGTCCGAGTACGGACGGCGGTTATTCACGAGCCGGGACAGCGAGTAGCGCACCGTCGCGACCATCGTCGGCGAGATCACGTGGCTGTCCTCGATCACCGAATTCCAGCGCGTAAAGACCTGCGGTCCGGCCGTCGGCGAGACGATGCGCGCGTTGCCCTCGCTCCCATAAACCGGCGCGCGAACGAACGGCGTGTCGTCCCAGGAATAGCGGCCGAAGATGCGGTTTTTGTCCGAGAAGCTGTGATCGAGCCGCGCGCTCCAGGAGTTCTTGGGGACGCGATTCCCGTCGGTGCGCGTGAAGTTGTTGGCGTTCGTGAAGCCGACGCCTTCGGTGGTCGGCGTGGGGAAAAAGCGAGAGACGTTGCGCGCCACCGGATCGATACGGTTCGACGGAATGCGGTTCCCCGCGAACGGCGTGCGGAGAAACCCGGTTCCGCCCGGGTTGGGCGCGGTGGTGGCGGGATCGTAGATCGTGACGACATTGCCCGCCGCGTTGCGCGCGTTCGAGAAATCGCCCGCCAGTTGCTCCGGGCGGGGCAGCGTTCCGGTAAACGTGATCCCTTGCACGAACCGCACGAGTTCCGTATTCACGAAAAAGAACGTCCGGTTCTTTACCACCGGGCCGCCCAGCGTGCCGCCGAATTGGTTGAACTTGAACGGCGGCCGCTTCTGCCCGGCCGTGTTGGCGAAAAAGTCGTTCGCGTTCAGCTTGTCGTTGCGAAAGAACTCATAGGCGGAAAAGTGGAATTGGTTGGTGCCGCTCTTAGTGACGACGTTGAAGACGCCGCCCGCCGCGCGGCCGTATTCCGCCGAGAAGTTATTGGTCTCGACCTTGAATTCCTGCACCATGTCCGGATTGGCGTTCACCACCGGCTGGTTTTGCGAAGGGGACGTGTTCGGCGCGCCGTCGAGCAGAAACTCGTTCGCGCTCGGGCGCTGCCCGTTGATCGAGTACGACACGGTCGAGATCATGTCGATCACCAGATTGTTGACGCCCGCCGAAGGACGCACTCCCGGCACCAGCATCGCGAGCGCGTAGGTGTTGCGCCCCAGCAGGGGCAGCTCCGACACTTGCCGGTTGTTGATCACTTGCCCCGCCGTCGCCGTCTCGCTTTCGAGCAGCGGCGCTTGGCCCGTGATTTCCACCGTTTCGGCCACCGCGCCGATCTTCAGCACGACGTCGAGCCGCGCCACCTGCTGCACGGCGAGTTCGAGCCCGGTCTGCCGCACCGGCACGAAGCCGGTTTTCGCGATCTCGATTTCGTACTTGCCCGGCGGCAACGCGGGCAGCGAGTAGTAGCCTTCCGAAGTGGTGACCGCGTTCGAAACCAGGCCGCTTTCGACGGCCCGCGCCTGCACGCGCGCGTCCGGCACCACCGCGCCGGAAGGATCGGTGACGCGTCCGGTAAGCGAGGCGGTCTGCGCGAAAGCGGCGGTAGCGCAGAAGAACGTGAGAAGGACGAGGCGGGGCATGGCCTTGAGCTATATCACACTGGAACGATGTTTACCGTCGCGCTGCTCTTCGCCTCCAATCTCTTCATGACCGCCGCTTGGTACGGCCACCTCCGCCACCGCGAGCAATCCTTGTGGCTGGCGATTCTGGTGAGCTGGCTCATCGCGCTACCCGAGTACTGCCTGCAAGTCCCGGCCAATCGCTTCGGCTACGGGACGTTCTCGGCGTTCCAATTGAAAATCATGCAGGAGGCGATCACGCTGGTCGTTTTCAGCGGGTTCGCCTGGTGGTACCTGGGCGAAGCGATCCGCTGGAACTACGTCGTCAGCTTTGCGCTGCTGATGGGGGCGGTGGCGGCGGCGTTTTGGAAGCCGTAGAGTGCGCGTTTTGGTGCACTTTCGCCCCCCCTTTCGCCCCCATTTTGGCGCTCATTTTGGCCTTTTGAGCGTCCCATTTGGCCTGTCCCCAGTCCACTAACCGCTTCACGGGGGGGAAATACTCCGACAGGATGATCAGTCCCGGGATGCCGAACATCCAGCCCTGAAAGATCGGAATCAGGCCCCCGATCAGCCCGATCAGGACCAAAATCACTCCGAGCGTGATACGAAAGACCTTACGCATGGCACTTTTATCGTAAGACGCCGCGAAACCCTTGAGGTGGTACTAGTAGCGAAGTGCCGGAATTGTGACCGCGCCGTCTTGAATTCGAGTGTGACAGTTCCTTACAGTAGAGAAGTCCGTGACCGATCAACGCAAATACAAACGGTTCGAGCTCCGGCTGCCCCTGGAACTCGTGAACGGGGCAAGCTACGCCGGCGCAAAGACTTGCGAGACGGAGAACCTGAGCTCCGGCGGCGTTCTGTTCCAGTGCGGCGACGAATACGCCGTGGGCGACGCGATCGAATACCGCATCACGCTACCCTCGCGCGAGGGCGAGCGGAGTCCGGTGCAGCTTCTCTGCCGCGGCAAAGTGATCCGCCGTTCCGAGGGACGCCAGATCGCGGCGACGCTCGAACGGTACGAGTTCGTCCGCTCGAAGTAGCCTTGCGCGCCGCCGCCTTTTCAAGCTAAGCTTCAATAGCAAAGAAAAGGCGAAATGACGGCCCCCACGCTGTTCGAAACCGGGATCGCGCAACGGGAAACCGTTGAAAACGCGCTACAACGGTTCGAGGAGTTGCGCGCGCGGCCGGAGTCGCCCGTACGGCACATCTACCACCAACCGGCGGTGGCGGCCGAGACGGTCCCCATGCCGGCGGGCGTGGATCCTCGCTTAACGGCGGCGCTCGAACGGAGGGGCGTTTCCGCGCTCTACACGCACCAGGCGGAAGCGTTCGAACATGTCGAGGCGGGCCGCAACGTGGTCATCGTCACGCCCACCGCGTCGGGCAAGACGCTCTGCTATAACCTCCCCGTTTTGAACCGGTTGCTCGCCGACCCCGGCGCGCGGGCGGCGTATCTGTTTCCCACCAAAGCGCTGGCCGAAGACCAGATGCACGAGTTCAACGGCGCGGTAAACGCTCTGGGCGCCGATATCCGGGCGTTTACCTACGACGGCGACACGCCCCAGGACGCGCGCCGGGCCATCCGCGAGCGCGCGCAGGTCGTACTGACCAACCCCGACATGCTGCACACGGGGATTTTGCCGCACCACACCAAGTGGGCCAAGCTGTTCGAGAATCTGCGGTACTTCGTCATCGACGAACTGCACTACTACCGCGGCGTTTACGGCAGCCACTTGGCGAACGTGCTCCGGCGGCTGAAGCGGATCGCGGAGTTCTACGGAAGCTCTCCGCAATTTATCTGCTCGTCGGCGACGATCGCCAATCCGAAAGATCTCGCCGAACGAATCTGCGGGGCTCCGTTCGAGTTGGTGGACCGCAACGGCGCGCCGCGCGCGGAGAAATATTTCGTGTTCTACAACCCGCCGGTCGTGAACGCGCAACTCGGAATCCGGCGCAGCTACTTGCACGAGACCCGTCGGCTGGCGGTGGAATCGATCCATCGTGGCGCGCAAACGTTAGTCTTTGCGAATAATCGACTTGCCACGGAAATTCTCGTCAAGTACTTGAAGGAGGCTTGCGAACGAGGGCCGTTCCCGAAAGAGACGATTCGGGGCTACCGGGGCGGCTATCTGCCTCGAGAGCGCCGCGAAATCGAGCGCGAGTTGCGCGACGGAGCGATCCGGGGCGTGGTGGCGACCAACGCGCTCGAATTGGGGATCGATATCGGATCGCTCGACGCGGTGGTGATGGCGGGCTACCCGGGGACGGTGGCCTCGACTTGGCAGCGCGCAGGCCGGGCCGGGCGGCGGGAACGGACTTCCCTCGCGGTAATGGTGGCCTCGTCCGCGCCGCTCGATCAATACATCGTCGAGCATCCCGAGTATTTCTTCGGACGCGCTCCGGAGGAAGCGCACGTCAATCCGGACAACGCGGAAATCCTCTTGAATCACCTGAAGTGTGCGGCGTTCGAGTTGCCGGTGCGAGACGGCGAGAAGTTCGGGCCGCACGACACGGGCGAGCTATGCGGGTTTCTGAAGGAAGCCGGATTCCTGCACCACTCGCGCAACGCCTGGCACTGGGTTTCCGACACCTATCCCGCCGACGCGGTGAGCCTACGCGCGGTGACGAGCGATAACTTCGTCGTGATCGATACGACGCACGGCGAAGACGTGATCGCGGAGGTCGCTTTCCCGGCGGCCTTGACCGAGTTGCACGAGAAAGCGATCTATCTGCACGAAGCTCGGCAGTACCAAGTCGAGAGGCTCGATTACGAGCAGCGGAAAGCCTACGTGCGGCGCGTCGAGTGCGACTATTTCACCGACGCCATCGAGTACGCGCAGGTGAAGGCGCTCACCGAGTACGGCGAGACGGGGCTCGCGCCGGGGCTGCGCGCGGTGCATGGCGACGTTCGGGTGAACCGACAGGTGGTGGGGTTCAAGAAGATCAAGTTCTACACGCTCGAAAACATCGGAGCGGGGAAGCTATCGATGCCGGAACAGGAGATGCACACCACGTCCTTCTGGCTGCACTTCGGAAAGCAATACCTGGCGAAGTTCGCCGATTTGACTCCGTCGGAGCGGCAGAACGGGCTCGCCGGGCTCGGCAACGTTTTGCGGACGGTGGCCTCGCTGTTGCTGATGTGCGACCCGCGCGATTTGGGTATCGCGGTTTCCGAGGACGCCTCCGAGGGGCAGCCGAAGTTCGAGCCGGACTTGTTTCTGTACGACGCCTACCCCGGCGGGATTGGGCAATCGCAGCCGCTGTTTCGGCGAGTGGAGAAACTGCTCTCGATGGCTCGCGAATTGATCGCTCAGTGCCCATGCGAGGCGGGCTGTCCGTCGTGCGTCGGCCCGATCGGCGAAGTGGGCGAGCGGGGCAAGGAGGTGGCGTCGCGGCTGTTGGGTTACGAGTCGGGCCAGCTTTGCGCGCCGTGAAGGATGGCGGCGATTTCGACATGCCCTTCGCGCACTCGATAGACCACAACGAACGGCGGGATCACCAGCTCTCGAGTTCCACGAAGGCGTCCTATACGACCGATGTGCGGCGCGCGGGCGAGAGTCCCGATTCGAGCGTAAAGTGTGTCGACGGTTTTCTCCGCGGCGACGGGGTTGTCGCCGGCGATGTAGTCGTGGATCGCTTCTAAATCGGTCGCCGCGTCGGGCGACCAGCGGACGTTCAAGCTTTCTTCTTTCGAGCGGTCAATCGCTCGCCTACTTCCGCGTGCGAAAGGTACTCGCCGCGGTCTAGTTGACGAAGGCCCTTCTTGATTTGTTCGATCTGCCGACGATGCAGGTCGAGATAATTCGCGATCGCTTCGTTCACGATGTAACTGCGGTCCCGATCCAGGCGCGCGGCGATATTGTCCAAGGCTTCCTTGGTCTTCGGCGCCACCCGCACCGTCATCGTTTCTTTCATGTGTCGCATCGTAACACGGCGCGATCGGGCGGCTGACGAGTCGGGCTGCGTGTCACCGCGAGCCGGATTTTCCCACGCGTGCGACACTAGCGAAGAGATGGTCCTAACCGGGCTGTACTACGCCCTTGCCCTTTCCGCCGTAGGAATTGCCGTCGCGTACTTTACCCACTCCTATTTCGGGTTACCGTTTTACGCGCTGGCGATTTTTTGCCTATGGTTTTTTCGCGATCCCGATCGTGCCATCCCCAGCGGCCCGGTGATGGTTTCGCCCGCCGACGGCAAAGTCGTCCTGATCCGGCCGGAGGGCGGAAAAACGCGGCTCGCGATCTTCTTGAACGTGTTCGACGTACACGTCAACCGGACGCCGATCGCGGGTGTGGTGAAGACGGTCGAGTATCGGCCCGGCAAATTCCTTGTCGCCAGCAAAGACGAAGCCTCGACGCAGAACGAGCAAAACACGCTGACCATCGAGGGCGAGGGCACCACCGTTACGTTTAGTCAGATCGCCGGACTGATCGCGCGACGCATTATCTGCAACGTGAAGCCCGGCGACCGGCTGGCGATGGGCGACCGCATCGGGTTGATTCAGTTCGGCTCGCGCGTCGATCTCGTCTTCGGCCCCGAATGGACGCTCGAAGCGCGCGAGGGCCAGCGGGTGTCCGCCGGGTCGAGCGTGATCGCGAGGCGCAAGTGAAACTGCCTCTGCCGCGCCCGCCGCGCCGGGCCGCCTACGCGCTGCCGACGCTGTTCACGGCGGGCAACGTATTTCTGGGGTTCCTGTCGATTTTCCAATCGATCGAGGGGGCGATCAAGCACTCGATCGGCGACGCGGCGGCGGCGCATCATTTCGATATGGCGGCGGCGTTCATCGGGATGGGCGTGGCGATCGACGGACTGGACGGCCGCATCGCGCGGCTCACGAACACGGTCTCGGATTTCGGCCGCGAAATGGATTCGCTCGCCGACGTGATCGGTTTCGGACTCGCCCCCGCCGTGCTTGGATTCGTTTGGGGCGTGTATTTCGTCGACGGCGAAACCGGTCCGCTGGTGCGCGAGCAGTTGCACCAGGCGGGCTACTTTCTGGCGTTCCTTTTTCTATTGTGCGGCGCGATGCGTCTAGCGCGGTTTAACGTGCAGGTGAACCCGGTACTGCGCAATCCGGGGCGGCCGGATCGCAAGTACTTCGCCGGACTGCCGATTCCCGCAGCGGCGGGCATGCTGGCGAGCGTCGTCTATTTTCTGGGGCGCGCGCCGCTGTCGAATTGGATCGCCTCGCTCCTATGGCTGGCGTTGATGGCGCTGCTGGCGTTCCTGATGGTGTGCACGTGGCGGTATCGCAGCTTCAAGGATCTGAACTTGCTGCGACCGCGCTCGCCGTTGTCGATCATCCTGCTGGGCGCGCTGATCTACGTCATGTGGCACTACTCGCGGCCTGCGCTGCTGGCGCTGGGGATTTTCTACACCGGCAGCGGACTGGTGGTGCGCGTCGCGGGAGTTCTGAAACGGCGGCTTGCGCCGGGACCGGGAAAATTGGCCGGCGCGGAGGGAAATCCCATTGGTTAAGGTGGGCATCGCTGGCGCGGAGACGTTGTTGGGGCGCGAATTGCGGGATCTGTTGAACGACCGGCCGAACGTCGAGATCGTTCCGTTGGACAAGTCGCCGCTGGTGCTCTACGCGGGGCGGGACGTGGACGAACCGAAGCCCGATCCCGAAGCGACGGTGATCGATTTGACCGGCACTTTACCGAACGGCGTGCTGCGCGCGCCGACGGCGGAGCCGGAGCGGTATCTGGCGCCCGAATCGCCGACGATCTCGATCGCGCACCCGGCGGCGATTCTGCTGGCGATGTTCTTCCGCCGCGTGGCGGCCGTCGCGCCGGTCCGGCAAGCGGTAGTGAACGTGTTCGAACCGGCGAGCCAGCGCGGCAAGGCGGGACTCGAGGAACTGCAGCAGCAAACGATCGCCTTGTTGAACCTGCGCCCGCTGGAGCAAACGGTTTTCGACGAGCAGGTGGCGTTCAATATGCTGCCGCGTTGGGGACAGGACTCGGCGGTGAAGCTGGGCGACGTGCAGGCGCGGATCGAGAGGGAGTTTTCGGCGTTGCACGGTCCGCTCGAAGGGCTCTCGATGCGCCTGATCCAGGCGCCGGTGTTTCACGGGTACGTCGTGTCGGCGTGGGTCGGGTTCGAGGCGGACGCGGATCCGGAAGCGCTGGCCAAGCCGTTCCGGGAAGTGCGATCGACGGACGTGGCTCCGCCGATGAACTCGGGCGTCGCGGGCGAGAGCGGCATGATTCTGGACGCCATCGTGCCGGACGGCCGGCGCGCGGCGTGGTTTTGGATCGTGGCGGACAACTTACGGCTGACGGCGGAGAACGCGCTGCTGGCGGCGGCGCAGACGATCGAACTGGCCGCGAGGCCGGTTCAATGAGACTGGCGGTTGCGGCGGCGGTCCTCGCTTTGGGCGGATGCGGCTACCGTGTCGCCGGTACCGCGGACACGGTGCCGAAGAACGTGCGAACGATCGCCGTGCCCGCGTTCGGCAACGCGACGACGCATTACAAGCTCACCGACCGGCTGCCTTCGGCCATCGTTCGCGAGTTCAACGCGCGCACCCGGTATCGCACCGTGCAGGACGCGACCGAGGCGGACGCGATTCTCGAAGGCAACGTGCTTTCCGTACTCGCCTATCCGACGATTTTCGACCCGGTGACCGGGCGCGCGGCGGGCGTCGAGGCGATCGTCAATCTATCTCTGCGCCTGCGGGAGCGCGCCACGGGCAATTTAATTTACAACCGGCCGGCGTTCGCGTTCCGGCAGCGTTACGAAATCTCGATCGATCCGTCGGCGTATTTCGACGAAAGCTCGGTGGCGTTTCAGCGGCTGTCGAGCGATGTCGCGCGGACGGTGGTGTCGGCGGTACTCGAGAGCTTTTGATGAGTCCGCGGCAATTGCTGGCGGCGCTCGCGAAGAAGGACTTCGCGCCGGTCTATTTGTTTCTCGGGCCCGAAGCGTACACGCGCCGGACCGTGCGCGAGGAATTTCTGCGGGCTCACGGCGGCGAACCGACGCGGCACGATCTGGACGAGACTTCGCTGGCGGCCGTGGTGGACGACGCGAGTTCGCTCTCGCTGTTCGCGAGCGAGCGCGTGATCTGGGTGTCGAGCGCGGAGGGCGCGCTGCCGAAGCGCCTCTCCGCCGACCTGCCGCCCTCGCCGCTCGACGGCTACCTGAAGAACCCGACGCCCGGCACCGCCATCGTGCTCGATTGCGCACGGTACGGCCTCGAGGGGGACGACAAGGCGAAGCTCGACCGGGTGCGGAAGTTCTACGCGAAGGTTCCGGCGGTGGTCGAGTTTCTCCCGTTGAGCGAGGCCGACGCCGCGAAGCTCGCGCGCGATCTGGCGGCGGAACGCGGATTGAAGCTCGGGCCGCGCCAAGTGGAGACGATCGTCGAGGCGCTGGGCGCGGACGCCGCGCGGATCGACGTCGAGATCGAGAAGCTGGCGCTCTACGCGGGCGGGCGGGCGTTGGCGGACGCCGAAGTGGCGGCCATGGTTCCGAACGCGCGCACGGCGGGGTTGTTCGCGCTGGTGAACGCTCTCGCCAACGGAAACCGGACGCGGGCGCTCGATTTGCTCGATACTTTGGTCCGGGAAGGGGAGTATCTGCCGCTGGCGCTCACCTTTCTCGGGACGCAATTCCGGCTGGCGCTGGCGGCGGCGGAGGGTGGCGCGAAGAGCGCATCGCAGATCGAGACTTACTTTCGGGAGTGGAGCGTGCCGATGTGGCGCTCTCGCGCGGAGCAGGTGGCCGATACGCTGGCGGCTTTCGGTAAGGGGCGATTGGAGAAGGCGATCGTCTGGACGGCGAACGCGGATCGCGAGCTGCGAGACACTCGCCCCGACGACCGTACCGTGATCGAAGAGTATGTTTGGAAACTAACCGCGCGGGACGCCGGTTAGGACTTCTTTTCGCCCGCCGCCACCAGCGCCTTGACTCGATGGGTGAGGCGGCTCTTGTAGCGCGACGCGGTGTTCTTCTTGATAATGCCTTGCTTCGCCGCTTTGTCGACGATGGAGAACGTCTCGGGGAGAGCGGCCACCGCCGGGGCGGGGTCGCCCGCCGCGATCAGGCGGCGCAGGGCGCGAACTTGACGGCGCAGGCGCGTCTTGCGCATGCGGTTGACTTCGGTACGCCGTTCCGTCGTGCGAACGCGCTTAATGGAGCTAATCGTATTGGCCATGTAACTTCGTAAATTTCCAGCTACTAGAATAGCTGGCGGGGCGTGGGAAGGTCAAACGGACGAGGCGGGGGAATCGGCCCCCGCCTTTTCGCCCGCCGTCCGATTTAAACCGTGCAAGCGCCCGGCAGGGACGACGTTCGAATCGCTCCGTTGAGGCCGTTCGGGAAGAAGCCGCCCATCGTGACATCGGCTTTTCCGCCCAAGGCGAGATTCAGCGCTTGCCCCGGCGTGCGGACGGCGCTCAATCCTTGACGGTCCACCGGAATGAATCGCATGCCGGACGGCGCGGGTAGGACATCGAGGGCGTCGAGGTTCGTGGTGGCCACTCCCAAACGCTCCACCAGCAAGCGAATGGCGCCGGAGTGTTGAGCCTCGGCGGCTAGAATTCGGGCGGCCGCGCCGAGAATGGTCTTGTCGGAGATCAACGGCGCGGCTCCGGCGTACGCGGTGACGCCGATGTCCTCAAGGCTCCGGGCGACCGCGAGGAATTCCGCCTGACTGCCGAAGCCCGCCCCTAACGCATTGAGATTAATGGCCGGCTTGGCGATCGGCTGAACCCCCAGCGACGCCAGCGTCTGGCGGAGGAAGGTCACGTGAGCGCGCTCGTCGGACCCAATTTCGTCGAGGATGCGGCGCAGCGGATAGGTTGTGTCGGTAAATACTACCGGCCTTCCGCCGGTCGTTTCACCCGAAGTACCAGAGCCTTCGAGCGACATGCCCATCTGCGCGAGAGTGTTGCCGGTGATCCCGACCGTGTAGAACTCGGCCTCAAGATATTCAAGATTCAGGGCAAACTGCACGATGTCGACGTCGGTGACTTCGGTTTGCGCCGAGAGCGGCGCTTGAATCGCCGCAGTGGCCGTCGCGACCCCCAAGGTTTGAAGCATCCGGCGGCGATTCGGAGCGCGATCCGCCACGGTTTGAAGTAATGTTTTGTTCATAGTATGTTCCTTTCTCTTCTTAAGCGGCGGCCGACGAAGTGCGAATCGTTCCGTTGAAACCGTTGGGGAAAAACCCTCCCGAGGTAGCGTCGGCCCGGTTTCCGTATGCCAGGTACAGCACCTGACCCGGGGTGCGTACGGCGGTAAGGCCCTGCCGGTCCACCGAGATGTACCGCGTACCGGTAGGCGGTGGCAGGATATCCACTCCGTCGGCCTGCGCGGTGGTCACGCCCGCGCTGGCGGTCTGCAGGCGGATATTGCCTACGTGAGCGGCTTCGGCGGCGTGAATCCGCGCGACGATGCCCAAGAGCGTCTTGTCCATGAGCAGCGGCGCCGCGCCATTGTAGGCGGTGACGCCGAGGTCTTCGAGCAACCGGGCCAGCGCCAGAAACTCAAGATCGTTGCCGAAGCCCTGGCGGACCGACCCAAGATCGATGGCCGGTTTCGCGATCGGCGCAACATTGCGCGCGCTCAGCGCGTTGCGTAGAACGACGACGTGATTGCGCTCGTCGAGGCCGATTTCTTCGACGGCGCGTTGAATGGGCAAACCGGCGGTGGTAAAGGAAACTTTCTGTCCGCCCGTCGTCGGTCCGGCGGTACCCACGCCGTCTACCGGGATGCCCAGTTGCTCGATCGTCTTACCAAACACGCCGACCGTGTAGAACTCGGCTTCAAGATACTCCAAGTTCAGCGCAAATTGAAGAATATCCACGTCGGTAAGCGCGGACTGCGCCTCCAATGCGGAGTTTGCGGCCCCTAGGGCGGCCGCAACCGCACCGATTCGAGTCAGGAACTGCCGTCGATGTGAAGCGTTCGACGCGGTCGCTTCCGTCCAAGTTGTTGATTCCAAAGTAGCCTCCGTTTTATAAGCGCGACTGTACTCGCGCCTACCGAGCGGTGGGCACTTCTAGGGCCAATTGGAGAAGAGAACGATCCGCGAAGGACTGCTACTTGATCTTTTCGTCCTTCTCCACCTTGCCGTCGCGGATATGAATGACGCGATGGGCGTGGAGGGCGATGTCGTGTTCGTGAGTCACGAGGATGATGGTGTTGCCGAGTTGGTGCAAACGCTCGAACAAGCCCATAATCTCGACGCCGGTGGCGGAATCGAGCGCGCCGGTGGGTTCGTCGGCCAGCAGGATCGAGGGATCGTTAACCAAAGCCCGGGCGATCGCCACGCGCTGCCGCTGACCGCCCGACAACTCGTTCGGTTTGTGATACATGCGCTGCGCGAGATCGACCTGTTGGAGGCGGGTTTTGGCCTTCTGCTCGCGGATGTCGGCGGCGAGGCCGGAATAGATGAGCGGCAATTCGACGTTGTGGAGCGCGCTCGCGCGCGGCAGCAGGTTGAACGTCTGGAAGACGAACCCGATTTCCTTGTTGCGAATGCGCGCGAGGTCGTCGTCGGACATCGAGGAAGCGAGCCGGCCGTTGATGTAATAGTCGCCCTTGGAGGGGGTGTCGAGGCAGCCGATGAGGTTCATCAGCGTCGATTTACCCGAGCCGGACGGTCCCATGATGGCGACGTACTCGCCGACCCGGATTTCGATGTCGCAGCCCGAAACCGCGTTGATCGTCTGGTCGCCCATCTGGTAGGTCTTCCAGAGATCGTAAGTGCGGATGACGATGCCGTCCCGCTTGAGTTGCTCGCCGCGAGCTTTCAGGTCTTCGAGGACGGCTGTCGCCATGAGTGTTCTGATTCCGCCTTGGGTTTTAGGAGTCGGCTTTCTTCGGAGCCTTGTTGTCTACTTTGATTTTCGCGTCGTTCCGTAAGGTCCGAATGACCTTGTAGCTGCCGGTGACGATTTCGTCGCCTTCCTTTAAACCGGCGGCGACTTCGATGTCGGTGGCCCCGGTGATGCCGGTTTCCACCTTCTTGAACACCGCTTTCTCGCCCTCGACGACGAACACGCCCTGAATCTCTTCTTTACGGGCGCGCTCCGCCGCCGGGTCGAGTTTCGGTTCCGGCTTCTTATCGTCTTCCGGTTTCGCCTCGAGGTCGCCCTTCTGGCGCACGGTAAGCGATTGGATCGGTATGGAGATGACGTTCTTGCGGGTGGCCGTGGTTACCTTCGCCGTACAGGAGAGGCCGGGGCGAATCTCGTCGGGGGGATTGTCGAGAGCGATGACGACTTTGAAGTCCTTCGCCTCCTGGCTGGAAATGGCGCTCTGGGAGGCCGCCAAACCCGAAGAGCGAAGAATCGCGGTGTTGCCGATTTCGATGACCTTGCCTTTAAACGTCTTGCCCGGAATGGCGTCGATGGTGATGTCGGCCGTCTGATCGAGCTTGACGTTCACGATGTCGGTCTCGTCCACCTTCACTTCGGCGGTAATCACGGACATGTCGGCGATGGTCATAATGAGGCTCGACGCCGAGTTCTGGATGCCGGGCACGACGGTTTCGCCTACCCGGACCGGCAGGTTGGTGATCACTCCGTCGATGGGGGCCACGGATTGCGTACGCTGTAGGACGTCGGCGGCGCGCTTGAGGTTAGCTTGCGCGACGGCGACCCGGCGCTGCGCGGCGTTGAGGTTCGCAGCCACCAGTGTCCGCTGCGCCGCGAGTTGCAAAAGCCGGGATTCCGCTTCGCGGACGCCGGCGCGCTGCGCTTCGAACTCGGCGCGGCGCTGGTCGAACTCCTGGCGAGCGATCAATTTTTCGTCCCATAGCTTTTGGGAGCGCTCGAAAAAGATGCGGGAACGATCGGCTTCGGCTTTGGAGCGATCGAGCGTCGCCTGCGCGGTCTTGATGTTTTCGTCGGCCACGCGCAAGCCGGATTCGGCGGCCGCGGAATCGGCTTCCGCCGTCGCGACCGACGCGCGTTGGGCGGCGACTTCGGCCTCGGGCTGCACGGATTCGAGCTTCGCCAGCAGTTGACCTTTCTTAACGCGCTCTCCCTCGACCACGAGAATGTCGGTGATGCGGGAGGGCACGTTGGCGTTAGTCCCGATATTGATGTAGTTGCGCGGCTTGATTTCGCCCGACGCGGTGACGATGGCGGCTAGGTCTTGCCGGGCGGCACGCCCGGTCTGGACGGTCACTAGGTTGCGTTGCGCGATCTGCGTGCGAGCGTAAACGCCCACGGCGACGGCGATCGCCAGCACGACCGGCAAAATAATCTTCCACTTGCGCTTCAAGTTGAGAAATCTCCCTTACCGCTAAACGCGCGGGGGCCCGAGGATGTTCAATTTTATCAGAAGCTCAGAAGCGAAATAGCGCCTGCGCGTTATCCCACACCAAACGGCGGAAAGCGAGCGGTCCGGCGGCGAGGTTCCACAATTCGTCGAGGCACCGCCGCCCGATACAGGCCCGCTGCTTCCAGTTTCCGCCCGCTCCGTCGTGGCATGGACAATCGGAACCCCAAATCAGTTTCCGGCTGTGCCGGGCGAGGAATCCGCGGGCGAAGTCGCGGTCGCGAGTCAGAGCGTTCAGGCCGGAACCGGCGGAGAGATCGCCGTAGAGGTTGGGGTAGTCGGCGAGCAGGCGGTCGGTAAGTCCGCCCGGCGTCACGCGGCCGATCGGGTAAAGGTCCACCTGCGTATCGGCGGCGGAGATATTCGACCACCAGGTTTGCGCGTGCCCGATGAAGTTTACGTCGGGGTAAGCGCGGAGAATCGGCTCGAAGGCGGCGATCCCACGGTTGTACTTCAAGTGCTCGAAATGAATCAGCACGGGCACGCGGTAAGCGCGAGCCAGATCGTACACGCGACGCATGAGGGGAGCATCGACGGGGACTTCGAACTTCTGCTCGCCGATGCCGATCGCGCCGGATTCGAGATCGCGCTCCATATCGCGGATAGCGTTGGGATCTTCCGGGTCGGCGGTGGTGAATCGAAGGTAATGGCCGGGGGCGGATTCGGCGGTCCGGCGGCACCAGGCGTTATCGCCGCAGGGCGCTCCGGCGATCATCCAGCCCGCGCCGGGCAGCAGGAGCGTTCGCGCGACGCCCAGGTTGCGCGAGTGAGCGAGCAGCGTCGCGTCGGGACGATGGTAGTAATCCGTGTGCTGGTGCAGATCGAAGAGCGGCGCGGTCCAGGGGTTCTCCATGGCTGGCAAGGGAACACCTTACCGCACGTAGACCCACGCAAGCTCGACCCCGTATACTCGAAGTTCCCCCGAGGCGTCGTCCCCATGTCCAACACGCCTTTCGTTCACCTGCATTGCCACACCGATTACTCGCTGCTCGACGGCGCGTGCGAGATTTCGCAGTTGATGGAGGTGGCCAAACGACAGAGCATGCCGGCCATCGCCATGACCGACCACGGGAATCTGTTCGGCGCGGTGGAGTTCTACAACCAGGCGAATTCGTCGGGCGTGCATCCGGTGATCGGCTGCGAGATGTACGTCGCGCAGAAAGGACATACCGACAAGTCCGACAACAATCGCTACAACCACCTGGTGCTGCTTTGCGAAAACCAGGAGGGCTATCGGAACTTGATCCAACTGGTTTCGACCGGTTACCTGGACGGTTTTTACTACAAGCCGCGGGTCGATAAAGACCTGCTCGCCCGTCATTCCAAAGGCTTGATTTGTCTGTCGGCGTGCCTGCGCGGCGACGTGAACGAAGCGCTGGTGGACGGCAAGTACGACGAAGCCCGCAAGCTCGCCTACGAGTATCAGGACATGTTCGGGCGGGAGAATTTCTTTCTCGAAATTCAGGATCACGGGCTCGAGAAAGACCGGAAGCTGATTCCCGAAGCGAGAAAACTGGCGCTCGACACCGGGATGCCGCTAGTGGCCACCAACGACGCGCATTACCTCACCCACGGCCACGCCCGCTCGCACGAAATCATGCTGTGCATCCAGACGGGCAAGACGATCTCCGACGCGAACCGGATGCGCTTCGACACCGAAGCCTTTCACGTCAAGACGAGGGCGGAGATGGAAGCGCTATTCGGCGACACGCCGCGAGCGCTCGACCTACCGTACGAGATCGCGAAGCGCTGCCAACTCAAGCTGGAGAAGGTTAACGAGCCTTTTCCGCGATTCCCGATTCCGCCGGATCACACGCCCGACAGTTACTTCGCCTGGGTCGCCCGCCAGGGTTTCGAAACGCGGCTGCCTCGCCTGGAGGCGCTGGCCGCGCAAGGGGCGCTGAAGCATTCGATCGAGGCCTATCGCGAACGGCTGGAACTCGAAATCAAGCTGATCCAGCAGATGAAGTTTTCGGGATATTTTCTGATCGTCTGGGATTTCATCCGCTACGCCCGGGAGGCGAAGATTCCGGTGGGTCCGGGACGCGGTTCGGCGGCCGGATCGCTGGTGGGATACGCGATGCGGATCACCGACGTCGATCCGCTGCAATACGGATTGCTCTTCGAGCGCTTCCTCAATCCCGAACGCATCTCGATGCCCGATATCGACATCGATTTCTGCACGCGCGGACGCGGGCAGGTGATCCAGTACGTCACGGAGAAGTACGGGCGCGAGCAAGTGGCGCAGATCATCACGTTCGGCACGCTCGGCGCGAAGGCGGCGATCAAGGACGTGGCTCGCGTGCTGGAGCTATCGTTCGCCGAGTCCGACAAGCTGACGAAGCTGGTTCCCGGCGTCCTCAACATCGGCTTGAAGGACGCCATCGAGCAAGAGCCGGGATTAACCGAGGCCGCCAAGAAAGATCCGCGGGTGGCCGAAGTGCTCGACGTCGCGCTGCGCATCGAGGGAATGGCGCGCAACGCCAGCGTGCACGCGGCGGGCGTCGTCATCTCGCCCGAACCGTTGGCCGGTATCGTCCCGCTGTACAAGACGGCCAAGGACGAAATCGTCACCCAGTACGACATGAACGGGCTCGAGAAACTGGGCCTGCTCAAGATGGACTTCCTGGGCCTGACGACGCTCACCATCATCGAGGACGCGACGAAGTTGATCGAGCGGTATCGAGGCGCGAAGATCGCTATCGAAGACCTTCCGCTCGACGATCCGAAGACCTACGAGCTGTTCGGCAAAGCGTATACCTCGGGCGTGTTCCAGTTCGAATCGCCGGGCATGCGGGACGTGCTGCGCCGCTACCAACCGTCGCGTCTCGAGGACCTCTGCGCGCTCAACGCGCTGTACCGGCCGGGCCCGCTTAAGGGCGGGGTGGTGGACGATTTCATCAATCGCAAGCACGGCCGCTCGCCGGTGGTCTACGATCCGCCCGATTTGAAGGAGATTCTCGAAGAGACGTACGGCGTGATGCTCTATCAGGAGCAGGTCATGCAGGTCGCGAATAAGATGGCCGGCTACTCGCTGGGCGAGGCCGACATGTTGCGCCGCGCGATGGGCAAGAAGAAGGTCGAGGAAATGGCGCAGCAGCGCGAACGTTTCCTATCGGGAGCGAAGGCGAAAGGCTACGCGCCGAAGAAGGCCGAGAAAATTTTCGACCTGATGGCCCAGTTCGCCGAGTACGGATTCAACAAGTCGCACTCCGCCGCTTACGGGTATTTGGCGTACATCACCGCGTATCTCAAGGCGAACTACCCGGTGGAGTTTATGAGCGCGCTGCTGACCTCGGAAACGGGCAACACCGCGAAGGTGGTGAAGTACATCAACGAGTGCCGCGATATGCAGATTCGCGTGCTCGCGCCGGACGTCAATCACTCGGACCTGGACTTCACGCCCGACGGCGACGCCATCCGCTTCGGACTCGGCGCGGTGAAGAACGTGGGGGCGAACGCCGTCGAGGCCATCGTGGCGGCGCGCCGCGAGGGCGGACCGTTCCCTAGCGTGTTCAAGTTCTGCGAGCGCGTCGATATGTCGCAGGCGAACCGCCGCGTAATCGAGTCGCTGGTCAAAGCCGGGGCGCTCGATTCGCTGGGCGCTACTCGGTCGCAAACGATGGCCGTTCTCGATTCCGCCATCGAAACCGGGGTGCGCGCGCAACGCGACCGGTTGAGCGGGCAATCCGGGCTGTTCGGCGGACCGCTCGAAGAAGAGCATCCCGAGCCCGCACTGCCCAACGTGCCCGATTGGACCCAGCGTCAAAAATTAGCCGGCGAAAAAGAGATGCTCGGCTACTACCTCAGCGGGCATCCGCTCGACGAGTTCCAGGACCGGTTGGCCGATGTCCGCACGCACACCACGGCGAACCTCGAAGGGCTGGGCCGGGGGCACGAGGTGAAGCTTTGCGGCCTGCTTACGCAAATTCAGCGGAAGCGAAATCGCGAGGGGAAGCCTTGGGCGGCTTTCCAGATCGAGGACCGCGAGGGGACGATCGAGGGCGCGGCGTTCACCACGGTCTACGAAGGCCTGACGCAGTTCCTGCAGGAGGACCGGGCGCTGATGATCCGCGCGATGGTACTACCGGAAGAAAGCGGTCCGCCGAAGCTCTCCGTGCAGGATTTGGTCCCTCTGGAACTAGTTCGGGTCGATCTGGCCACGATGGTCGCAATTAAGGTACGTGTGGGCGCCAACGGTCTCGACAAAGCGACCGAGCTTCAATCCCTATTCACGCGAAAGCCCGGCGACGCCCACGTACGGCTTCGGCTCGAAAAACGCCGGGACTTTTCGGTTACCCTGGATGTTGCCGCGCGCGTTCGGCCCGACCGCGAATTTCGCGCGGAAGTGGAACGCATTTGCGGTACCGACGCGTTCGAGCCGATCTAAATGGAACCATCCACCCCAGCCGCCCCGCCGCATCCGGCCTGGCAGCGCGTGCAATTGGCGCGGCATCCCAAGCGGCCGCACTCTCTGGACTATATCCAGCGTATTTTCAGCGGTTTCGAAGAGTTACACGGCGACCGGGCCTTCGCCGACGACGCGGCGATCGTCTGCGGGTTCGCGAAGCTGGACGACCGGCCCGTGGCGATCTGCGCCCAGCAAAAGGGTCGCGACACCAAACAGAAGCTGCTGCGAAATTTCGGCATGCCGAAGCCCGAAGGATACCGGAAAGCGTTGCGGGTCATGCGTTTGGCGGCGAAGTTCGGACGGCCGATCGTCACCTTTCTCGATACGCCCGGCGCTTACCCCGGCATCGACGCCGAGGAGCGGGGCCAAGCCGAGGCGATCGCGGTCAACTTGCGGGAAATGACGCGTCTGGGCGTTCCGGTGCTCGTGGCGGTGATCGGCGAGGGCGGCTCGGGCGGAGCGCTCGGGCTGGGCGTCGGCAACCGGATCGCGATGTTCGAGAATGCCGTCTACAGCGTGATTTCGCCCGAAAGCTGCGCGGCGATTATCTGGCGCGATTCCGGTCAGGCGGAGAAAGCGGCGGCCGCGCTCAAGATGACGGCTCAAGATCTAGCGCCGCTCGGGATCGTAGACGACGTGATTCCCGAACCGGCGGGCGGCGCGCACGAGAACTGGGACGAGGCGGCGGCGAATCTGGGGGCGTGGCTGCGGACGACGCTCGACGGTCTTACGAACTTACCGCCGGACCGGCTAATCGAAGATCGGTACGAGAAATTCCGGCGTATGGGAAGCTTTTTCCAATGAAGAAGCCGGGCGTGTGGATCGCCGTCGCGGCGGTGGCCTTCGTCGTGTTCCTGGCCTATTCGACGCTCAACCAAAGACAGTATCGCGTCGAGGTTTGCATGGAGTTTCAAGGCCACGAGGCATGCCGCACCGCGTCCGCCGAGACCGAGCAACAGGCCGTGCGCACCGCTACCGATAACGCGTGCGCGCTGGTCTCGTCCGGCATGACCGATTCCATGGCGTGCGGCCGCACGCCCCCCAAGAGCGTCCGCTGGCTTTCGGGCCGGTAACATGGGCGCGTTGTGGCTGGCCGTCGCGCTCGACGTGCTGCTCACCGCGAAGCCCGCGCCGGGGCGGATCGATGCTTTTCTAGGACGGACGAAGCTCGGCCCGGCGGTCGTCGTCGACGAAGCGGCGGCGGGCGTCGTGCTGGTCGATTTCGCCGCGTCGGCACCGGAGGATCACGCTTGCCTCGCGCTCGAACTGGCGCGGGTTTTTCCTCGATTGGGTGGGATGCCCGTGTACTTCACCGGCGCCACCCAGACCCGGCTGCTCTATCCGGCCGACATGGCCACCGGCACTCAGTTCGGATTACTCACGCCGGCGGATCGTCTGGAGCCCTGGTGCACCGAATCGAAGGCGAAGAGCGAGCGAAAGCCCGTGCTGCGCCGCGATACGATTTCCGTGAACGAAGTCGTTCGCTCACTGGGCTGGCTGTACGACCGCCGTCCGCTTCGGCTTTATTGGATCGCGGGGGATTTTGGCGTTTACGACTGGCGGCAGTACTTCGGGCGTCCCTCGCGCCGTCCCATGCCGGGGGACTCGGATATCGTTCCGCCGCCCGTTCCGGGGCTGGTCGATTTTCTGCTCGTGCCGTTCGCGCAACCTCCGATTACGATCTTCGCCGCTCACTTGCCGGGGGCGTCTCGCGAGATTAAGCGGTCGGGGCAGTATCTGGCGGAGGCCACCGGCGGACTCACCGGCGAGTTATCCGCGCTCTTGACGGACACCGCCGAGTTACCCATCGCCCGCATCGAGATTCCGGAAAGCGAGCGTTCCCACGGACCGGGTCTGCTGCGCGTTCGCGACAGCTCCGGCCGAGACATCCTGCACCGGCCGTTTACGCTCGAACGTCCGCCGCCCGACCGCCCGAAACTCGATCCGCTGGTGGGCCGGGTCGTCACCTACTCGACGGACATGTCGGTCAAGTCGGGGTGTGGCGGCGAGAAGGTGGGCGCGCGGTTCGAACTCGATTTGCCGAACCGCGTTCGCGAGGCGGCGGGGCGATTGCTCGTGCATATCGAGTTTCAGGCGGGCAAGCGTAGCCTGCGGCAGCGCTTGACGCTCGACCGTCCCGGGCCGCTATGCGTCGTCCCGCACGAAGAAGCGCCCGGAACGAAGTTTCTGATCGTGGTGCACGATCCCGTCACCGGTTGGACGGGCGCGAAGAACGCCACCATTACCTCGCGGTAGCGCGGGTTCGGGACGGCGATTCAGGGGAGCGTCGAGATCGCCACACTCGACGCCGCGCCCTTCGACCGGAACACGCGATGCGTCGCTTTCTGGAAATCGCTCGCTTTCGCGTCCGGGATGTTCACGAACTTCTGCGGATTGCGGTCGATCAGCGGGAACCAGGAACTTTGGACGTGCACCATGATCCGGTGTCCTTTCCGGAACGTGTGCTGAATGGCGGGCATTTGGAAGGCGATTCGCTCGCGCTTGCCGGGTGTCAGCGCCTCGGGCTTCTTGAAGCTATGGCGAAACTTCGCGCGGAAGGGTTCGCCGCGAACCAACTGCTGGTAGCCGCCATACTTGACGCCGCCCGCGTCTTCGAGATCGCCGGGGTAGACGTCGATGAGCTTGACGACGAAATCGGCGTCCGTCCCGGTGGTGGAGACGAACAACTCGGGCGAAATGGTCCCCGCAACGGTGACGTCTTCCTTCAAAATTTCGCTCTCGTAAGTGAGAACGTCGGGCCGGGTGGCGGCGTGGCGCTGGTCGGAAGTCATATAACTCCCCGACATCCCCATGTGCACGTAACTTACGTAGGGAACGGGGCGGTTGGGATCGGCGAGATACTCGTCGAGCGCGTTTTCCTCGGAGGGCGGGTCGAAACTCAGCGTACCGTTCGCGCGAAAGTAGAGCTTTCTAGCGGTCGCTTGTTTCGGAGGCCATTGTTCGTAAGTGCGCCACTGATTCGTTCCCGTTTCGAAAATCCAAGCCGCCGGAAACTTACCGTCGCCCTTGCTCTTTAGGTGGTACTGGAAAAACGGAAATTCGATATTGTCGCGGTAATGGACGCTCGTCTTCGAGGCGAAGGAGATATCGCCGACCTTATCGCCGTCGCCGCGCGACCATTGCCCGTGCGTCCAAGGTCCGAGAGCGATGTGGTTGCCGCCCGTCGGAGGATTGTTCTCCTGGATGGTGCGGTACACCAGTTGCGGACCCTGCGCGTCCTCGGCGTCGAACCAGCCACCCACCGTCAAAACGGCGGGTTTGATCGACTTCAAGTGCGCGGCGATATTGCGCGATTCCCAGAACTCGTTCAAGTTGGGGTTGTTCATCGTCGCCAACCAATACGGGTTGGCCTCTTTGTAGTACTTCTCGGTGGCGTTGGCGAGCGTGCCCGCGCGGAGGAAAACATCGTAGCCGTCGGGAGACTTGAAAACGTTGTTGCGCGCGCCCGGCTCCGGCTTGATCGGCTCCAAATGCGGCTTGAAGAAAAGGTAGAAACCGAAGTTCGCCGCGAGCATCAGCGCGCCGTTGTGATAAGCGTCGTCGCCGCCGTATAGATCGGTGACCGGAGCTTGCGGCGAGGCCGCCTTGTGCGCCGGGTGCGCGTCGATCATGCCTGCGGCGGTATAAAAGCCCGGATAACTAATTCCCCACGTTCCCACTCTGCCGTTGTTGTTCGGAACGTTCTTAACCAACCAATCGATCGTGTCGTACGTATCGGAAGCTTCGTCCACGTCGGAGGGCGATTTTTTGGCGGGCTTGTGCGGCGTCATCTCGATCCACTTCCCTTGCGATTGGAAGCGGCCGCGAACGTCCTGGTACACGAAGATGTAGCTCTCGCGGGCGAACTTCTCCGAAGGTCCAAGAGCGGCGCGATAGTTATCGACCCCGTACGGCGCGACCGAATACGGCGTCCGGCTCATCATGATCGGATAGGTCTGCGAGCGGTCTTTGGGAACGTAGACGCCGGTGAATAACTTCACGCCATCGCGCATCGGTACTTCGTACTCGAACTTGGTGTAGTTCGCCTTGACGTACTCGACGCCCTGTCCGAAGACGGCGACGCCAAACAGAAGGGCCGGAACGGCAACACGCATATCTGCGTATTATCGCCCGGCCCTTACGGATTCGTAAAGTTTTCGCTAAAAGCGGTAATACAGCCCGATCTGCACGCGTCGCGGCGTGTTGGCTTGACTAACGATCCGCCCGAACGTCGTCGAGTTCACGTCGTAATCGAACCGCGTTCCACCCTGGAAGACGTCGAACATCGCGTTGTTGAAGACGTTCGTCGATTCCAGCCGCAATTCGAGCGTATGCCCTTCGCGGATCGTGGTGCGCTTCTGAATTCCGAAATCGAAGTTGAAGAAGCTGGGCCCGGTGAAGTAGCGCCGCTGTAGAGAACCCACTTCTCCGGCGTTCGGATTGAAGAACAACTGCCCTTCGAACGGCGCGCCGCCGTCCGGACCGACGCCGCGACCGTCGCGCGGATTGATCGCCGATTGCGCCACGATGAACGGACCGTTGCCGGTCATGTAGTACTTCACCGCGTTCGACAGGCCATAACCGTCGAGTAGCGTAGTGGCGGTGTTGGTGTTGGTCGAGCGGGCCGCGCGGTTGAACGTGCCGCGCTCGGAGCGGACGCCGAACGGGAAGCCGCTTTGTAGCGTCGTAATGCCGCTGATCGACCATCCTTCGAGCAGCCGCGAGACCACCGGACCGCCCGAGTTCCAGTAGCGTCGTCCGCGTCCGAAAGGTAGTTCTAGCGTGTAGTTGGCCTTGAATGCGTGCCGGAGATCGAACGCCGTGCGGGCGCGCTCGATGGCGGCGTTGTTCAGGTCGAGAAACGGCTCGAAGTTCACCTGGCTATCGCCCGCCGTGTCGGACAAGGCTTTGGCGAAAACGTAGTTCACCTGGAACGAGTAACCCTTCGCGAAGCGACGCGTGTAATCCACCTGCAAGCTGTCGTACGTGGATCGGCTGTAGTTCGTCATCAGGTTCGTTCCTTGCGCGTTCGGATTGTTGTAGAAGTTGATGGGACCGTTGATCCGGTTGACCATGTACGTGTTCGCGAGCTCGCCCGCCGCCTGTGTGCGCAGGTGCTGCAACACCAAGGCATTGGTCAGGAAGCCGCCGCTGGGCATTTGGTCGAACACTGGTAACGGCTGGCTTCCGGGAATGCCGGCGTTAAATCGCGGATCGAAGGTTCCCGTGCGTCCCTGCGCCAGTAGTCCGTTCGAGTAGGCGCGCTTGAAGTCGTCGAGAAAGCCACCCGAGTTGATGTTGATTTGGTTGAAATCGAACGCGCGGAATTGCTTCGTGCCACGATTCGCTACGTAGCGCACTTCGAGCAGCCCGCCGCGAATCGACTGCTGGACGCCGAGGCTCCACTGCTGCACGTAAGGCGTGCGCAGGTTCGGGTCGATGGTGGCGAACGGCGCCGCCGAGTTTTGCGCGAAGTTCTGCGCGTAAGTGCGCGGGGCGTTGAACGCCGGGGCCGGAATCTCGGGCCGGTTCGAAACGGTGCCGTTGAGATTGGTCAGCGTCGGGTTGGCCTGCAGGCCCTCGTTGGTTCGCGAGGCGTTGAACGCCATCGTCAGGTGATTGTCGTTGACGAAATGCACGCTATAGCCCGCGCGGATCGCGGTCTTGCCGTCGCCTCGCACGTCCCAAGCCAGGCCGATGTTGGGCGCGAAATTGTTACGATCCGGGTTGTAGAACGGGCGGCCTACGGACTTACCCGCGAAGTCGAGCGTGCCGTTGGGATCGCGCAGAGCGTCGATCGCACTTCGGTTGCCCAGCACCGGCAGCAGCGCCAAGCCCTGGGTTTCGTCGACCACCGTGAAGTAGTCGTAGCGGACGCCGAGAGACAGGCTCAACCGCTTGAGGACTTTCCAGTTGTCCTGCAGGTAACCGGCGTAAGTATCGAACGCCCAGAGGCGGCGGTTCTCCTGTCCGGGCACGTAGCCCGATTCGCGGTCGCGCACGTTAAACCGCTGCGTGGCGGAAGTAACCCGGCCGGCAAGCGTGGCGAGAAGGTTATTCGCCGAGTTGATTTCCGCCGCCGTCGCGCCCGGAAGGTTCGCCGAAGTGAGTCCGGCCACTCCCGCCGAAAGACCTAGCGTGTAAGTCGGCACAATCGAAAAATAGTCGTAGGCGTTGGCGCGGATGCCCTGGTATTGGAAGCCGAAGCTCACCGTGTGTCGGCCCTTTACCCAGTTGGCGTTGTCGGACAAATTATAGGTCTTGGTGTTTCGGCCTTCGGGCATGTACGTCTGCACCGGATTGGTAAACACCAGCGCCGCCGTGTTGGCGATGTAGAACGGCTGATCCGGGACGGTCTTGACGAAATCGCCCGGCGCGAAATTGGCCCCGCCGCGAAGCTCGTTCGTGAAGGTGGGCGACCAAGTGGAACGCCAGCCGGTCGAGAAGAAATTGGTGGCGTTGTCGTTGACCACCGACGGATTCGGCGTGTAACCGAGATTGCTGACCGTCGGACGTTCGTTCAAGTCGCGATTCCAGATGTAAGTCCCGAAGAGCGAGTGACGGTCGCTGACGTAGTAATCGAGTTTGCCGGTGACGTTGTCGCGGTCGCGATTTGTGGTCTGAAAGAACGAGTAACCGCCGGTGTTGCGCAAAAGACTTTCCACCGAGTCGCCCGACCGGAAATTATTGATCTGGCCCGCGCCGGGCAGCATGTCGATCAGCTTCTGCATTTCGGGATCGACGCGATTGCCGGTGAGCGCAAGGATGTTGGCGCGCTGCGGATTCGCGGCGCTGCCGTAAGTGAAAATCCCCTGCCGCGCGCTATCGGTCAGGATCGTGCGCTGCAGGTTGGTCTGCTGCCGCCGACGGAACGCCTCGTAGTTCGAATAGAAGAACAGTTTGTTCTTGACGATCGGGCCGCCGATCGCGCCTCCCGCTTGGTTCTGGTTCAGAAAAGGGATGCCGATGCCGTCGCGGTTCGAGAAGAAATCGTTCGCCGCGAGCACGTTGTTGCGGTTGTACCAATACGCCGCGCCGTGGAAGTTGTTGCTCCCCGAAGGCGTCGAGAACGACACCTGCACCGCGCCGTTGCCCATGGCGGGGTTGGCGTTTGAAGTTCCGATGGATAGCTCCGAAACTTGGTCGATTAACAGCAAATTCGGCTGAAAATCGAGCGAGTTCTCGCGGAAATAGTTGTCTTGAATGTTGACGCCGTCGAGCGTGACGTTGGCGTAGGAGACGCGCAGTCCGTTGATGACGGTGTTGGACCGGCCGTTCGCGCCGACGCCCGGTTGCGTGGCGATCAACGCGAGGATGTTGCGGTTCAACTGCGGCAAGCGGCGGATTTGCTCGTTCGTCACCGTCGTCGCCACCTCGGCGTTCGCGGTCTGGACGGCGTTCGCGGTGGCGGCCACTTCTAGCGTCTGGGCGACGGCGGCCGGCTGCAACGTAATCGCCGCGAGTGCGGTTTCCCGCGCCGTATCGACCTTCACTTGGCGGACGGTCGCCGTGGAAAACCCGGCCAGGTCCACGGTGACGTCGTAGGCACCGGACGGGAGCGCGGCAAAGTTGAAGATCCCTTCGGCGCTCGTCGACTGCGTGGCGGCGACGGTGCCATCCGATGTGCGAACCGTTACCGAAGCTCCCGCGATCACCGCGCCGGTGGAGTCGGAAACCGTACCCGACAAACGCCCGGCCACTTGAGCCGAAAGCGAGGATAGAGCGGTGACTAGCACCGCGAACGCACGCAGATACAACACAAAACCCCCTAGGTAGGAAACGTCCTATTCACAAGGGTAGTGAGCGACTACAAAGATTTACGGGACGATTGTGGCGAAATGCGCTCGAATTGGGGCGATTAACGCTCGCGGCCCGGCCAAGCGACTTTCCCAAACGGCCAAGCTTTGGCGATCCAGGCGCGCATGTCGCGCTCTAGCGCCGCGTCGAAGCCGCCGTCGAACTCGGCCTTCGTCACCCATAGGCGCACTTGCGCGTCGAAGCCCGGCTGGCGAGACGGGGAAATGTAGACGCAACCCAATTCCCTCGATTTATCGGACGAAAGCACCGCGTAAGTGAACGATTTGCGCGCGTCGAAGCGAGCCTTTTCGCCTTCGACGTCCTTCAGCGCGTCGGCCATGGTGATGCCCGCGTGCGGCCATTTGCCGCCGTTCGAAAACGTCGCCTTCAAGTGATCGATCGAATTCATGTAGGCGTCATAGTCCAGCTTTTCGAGCCCTGGGCCGAGCGGGACCAGAACGTAGGCCTTGGTCGAGTACGACGCGGGCGGAGTGAACGAGGCGGGAACGAATTGCGCGAACGCGGCGGCGAGAACGAGAGTGGCGAGCATTACGATTCGCTCCCCACGGGGATTCCCGCCTTGACCAGAGCGCCCAAAACATGCGCCGCCCGAAGGCGCGAGGCGTCGTACTCCACCGTCACTTTGTCGAGCGAAGGAGCCAACCGCACGTAGTGAATTCCGTAGATGGCGGTGGCGTTTGAAATCGCTTTCAGAGCCGCGTCGTCGAGCGGTTTGGTCAGGGCGAGGGTCGTCTGGACTTTAGTCATTGCGGAGTGTTCTTATTATCGCGAAGCTTCCAAAGAATCTGCCGGAGCATTCCATGCCACACCGGCGCATCGCGGCGCGGAATGTCCAGCCGCCGGAGCATGCGGCGCAATCGCTCGGCGGTAGTGTTGGTGGTGGCATAGCCCGATTCTTGGAGCAGATCGAGCAGCGTCCGCTCCAACCGGTCGAGCGCGTCCTGCTCCGGCGGTCGCCGGTGCGGCGCGGGCGGGGAAGCGCCGGTGCGAACCAGTTCGTACAAGACGATCGCCACCGACTGGCCGAGATTCATCGACGAGTGTTCCTCTCGCGTCGGAATGCGAGTGAGGAAGTGGCAGTAGCCGAGCGCGTCGTTGTCGAGCCCCGTCTTCTCGTTGCCGAACAGGATCGCCGTGCGCCCGCGGACCGAGTGAATTTCGGGCGCGGCGTGCTCGACGGTAATCAATCGATGCCGGACGGCGCGGTGGCTGGCGTCCGTGGTGCCCACCACCAGTTCGCAATCGGCGACCGCTCCGGCGACGGACGGGTACTCGCGCGATTCGACGACCACCGCCGACCCGCCCACCGCGCTCCGCGCCTCTTCGAGCGACGGCTTGTAGGCGTCCACTAGGCGCAGGTCGTACACGCCGAAGTTCGACATGGCTCGCGCCGCCGCGCCGATGTTGAGCGGATTCCGCGGACCGACTAGAACGACCGTTACTTCAGCGCTCGTGGGGATCCTCGAGATAGGTATAGCCTTGCAGGCCCTCTTCGTAGTAACGGCGCAAGCGGCCCGATTCCTCGAGTCCGATGCGTCCTTCGCGCACGGCCGCCTCGACGTCGCGGCGGAACTGCTCCTGCAGCGTCTTCGTCGAGAACTGCACGTAGTCGAGCACTTCGCGCACCGTGTCGCCGGGGATGAGTTCGTCGAGCACCACTTCGCCCGCCTCGTTCAACGACACGTGCACCGCGTTGGTGTCGCCGAACAGGTTGTGCAGGTCGCCCAGAATTTCCTGGTACGCGCCGACGAGGAACGCTCCTAAGTAGTACGACGACTCGCCGGTGTAGGCGTGCAGCGGCAGCGTCTTCTTGACGTCGCGGCGGTCGATGAATTGATCGACCTTGCCGTCGGAGTCGCAGGAAATGTCGCCGAGCACGCCCTGGCGCGTCGGCCGCTCGTTGAGCCGGTGGATGGGCATGATCGGAAACAACTGTTTCACCGCCCAACTGTCCGGCATCGATTGGAACAACGAAAAATTGCAGAAGTAGGTATCGGACAGCATGCTGTCCAAGCCCTCGAGTTCCTCCGGGAATACGTCGAGTTCTTTGGCCATCTTCAGCACGCGACGGCAGATCACCCAGTAGAGATTCTCCGCGTCGCGCCGCTGCTTCAGCGACATATATCCGAGCGCGAACAAATTCAACGCGGAATCGAGCGACTGCTGCGCGTCGTGAAACGCCTCCAGCATGTTCCGTTTGTTGAGCGATTTGTACGTTTCGAGCAGATCGACCAGCGGCTGCTCGGCGTCGTCGCCCACTTTGTCCGGAATCGAATCTTCGCCGAACCCGCTCACGCCCAGCACATTGAAGATCAGCATCGAATGGTAGGCCGCCACCGCGCGCCCGCTTTCGGTGATGATCGTCGGGTGCGGCACCTCGGCTTCGTCGCAAATGTTCTGGATGTGATACACGATGTCGTTGGCGTACTCTTCGAGCGTGTAGTTGACGCTCGATTCGAAGTCCGTTTGCGAGCCGTCGTAATCGATCCCGAGTCCGCCGCCCACGTCCATGAACTCGAGTCCCGCGCCCGCCTTGCGCAACTCGGCGTACACGCGCGCGGCTTCGGTGACGGCTCCCTTGATCTGGCGGATGTTCGTGATCTGGCTGCCGAGATGAAAATGCAGCAGCTTCAGGCAATCCGCCATGCCCAGTTTTTCGAGCGTCTCGAGCACGTTTAGCGCTTCGCTTACCGTCAGCCCGAACTTCGAGCGGTAGCCGCCGGACGATTTCCAGCGCCCGCTGCCGCGGCTGGCGAGCTTGATGCGCACGCCGATTTTGGGCCGCACGCCGACACGCTCCGCGTATTTCAGGATTAGATCGAGTTCCGTGTACTTCTCGATGATCGGCGTGATGTCGCGCCCGATCTTGCTGGCGAGCATCAGCATTTCGATGTACTCGTCGTCCTTGAAACCGTTGCAGACGATCGGCGTCAGATTGTCGGCCACGCCGAGCACGGCCAGCAGTTCCGGCTTCGAGCCCGCTTCGAGTCCGAATCGATAGGGCCGCCCGAACTCGTACACTTCCTGGACCACGTGGCGCTGCTGGTTCACCTTGATCGGGAACACGCAACGGTACTCCCCTTTGTAGTTGTGATCCTTGATCGCCTGCTGAAACGCCTGGTGAATTTCGGACAGGCGCTTCTTGATGATCTCGCCGAAGCGCAGCAGAATGGGCGGTTGAATGCCGCGGGCCACCAGCGAATCGATCAACGTCTTGAGATCGATGCGGCGCGCCGGGTCCTTGCCCGGATGCACGAAAAGGTGGCCGTTCTCGCCGACGGAAAAATAACCCTTGCCCCAACGAAGGACGTCGTAGAGTTCGGCGGCGTCGGTGGTGGTCCAGCGGTCCGCCGGTTCCCAGGACACAAATGTGGTTTCGGCCTTGGCGCTCATTTGGAACCTTCAGTGTCGAATGAAACTCCCGCCGCCGCAAGAGATTTTTCGTTACAGTAGGAGTCGATGGCCCTGGCGCTCGTCGCGTTGCTCTGCGGATTTCTGCACGCGCCGTTCTTGCACCTGCATACCGACGGCGTCGAGCGGACCGAAGGCTCGTTCCACCTGCACGCGGCGGCGGACGGGATCGGCGCGCGGCCGGAAACGGCGGTGTACCTCGACTGGAGCCCCGCGCCCGCGACGCCGCCGGCGGTCGCGGTCGTTCCCGAACTCGGCGGGTTGGATCTCGCGCCCGCGCCGCGGCTGGCCGAGCTTCCGCGCCGCACCAGCGCCCGCGCGCACGGCCCTCCTCGCGGCCGGCCCTCGTCTCCACGTCCTCCTCCGGTGGTCTAGCCCGCTCCTCGACTGACGGCCTCGCCGTCGATTCGAAAACACCGGGAGTGTGTGCATGCGCCCTTTTCTTTTAGCGCTATCCGTGTCGTGCTTCGCGCAAGAGGCCTGGACCGAAGTGCGCCTGATCGACGAGTTCGCCCGTAGTCCGCGGCGAGTCGCGCTCGACGAGGCCGTCGCCGCCGTCGAGGCCGAAGGTCGCGGGCGGGCGTTGCTCTCCAACCCGAACGTCGTGTATAGCCGCGAAGGCGCGGGCTTCACCGAGTTTCTGCAACTGGAGCAGACGCTGCCGTTCAGCGGGCGGCGCAAACTTCTCGAGCGATCGGGCGAGGCGCGCACCGCCGCCGCCGGAGCGTCTCGCGACGCCGCCTGGTGGGATCAACGGATCGCCCTGCGGTTCGCGTTTTACGACCTCGTCGCCGCGCAACAACGCGTGTCGGCGCTCGGCGGAACCTTGTTCGCGCTACGCGAACTGACCGCGATTCTCGCGACGCGCGAGCGTCTGGGCGAAGGTTCGCGCTACGACCGTCTCCGCGGCGAGCGCGAGATTTCCGAAGTGGCCGCCGATTTGGGCGCGGCGGAAGCGGCCGTTGCGGCGTCGCTGGGGCGCGTGCGCGCTTTCGTTCCGGCGACGGGGACGGCCACAGGTTCGCTCGACGTCCCGGAAATCGCGCTTACCGTCGAGGAACTTGTGTCGCGATCGCTGGCCGCGCGGGCGGAGTTGCGCGCCGTCGAGGGGACGCTTGCCACATTAGCTCTCGAGCGGCAGGCCGCCGACCGCTTGCGCCGCCCGGACCCGACGGTCAACGCGGGCATGAAGCGCGCGAACACGGGCCTAGCGAACGATACTTCGTTTGTGGCCGGGATTAGCGTGCCGATTCCGAGCTTCAATCGCGGCCAGTACGAAGTGGCGCGAATCTCGGCGGAGGAACGTTCGTTCGTCGCCGTGCGGGAATCGATCGTCCGGCGCGTTCGCGCGGAGATCGCCGGAGCCTACGAGGCTGTGGCCGCGCGGCGGCGGGCGCTGGCCGGTTACCGGACGACGCAGACGCTCGGCGGCGCGGAGTTGGTCCGCATCGCGCGCGTCGCCTATCAGGAAGGCGAATTGGGGATTCTCGAACTGCTCGACGCCGTTCGCGTGGAACGGCTCGCGCGGTTGCGGGAGATCGACCTGGCCGCGGCGGCGAAGGCCGCGCAACTCGAACTCGACCGGGCCGCCGGTTTGGAGGTGCAACCGTGAAGAGAACTCTATTGGCCGCGCTGCTGCTGGCCGCCTGCCGGCGCGCGCCGGAGACCACGAAAGCCGCCGCCGAACACGTGCACGACGATGGCCACGAGCACGGCGCGGAAGAGGCGGGCGTCGTTCACTTCAGCGCGGAGCGGCAGAAACTGCTGGGGTTTGAAATCGGGCTCGTCGTCGAACGCGAACTGCGCGAGGAACTCCGCATCCCCGCCGAAGTGCGCGCCCGCGCCACCGGCGTCGCCGAGGTCGCCGCCCCGCTGGCGGGCCGTCTGGCCATCGATACGCCGCTCGAACTGGGCGCGCCCGTCGCGAAAGGGGCGGTGTTGGCGGGAGTGTTGCCGCCGACAAACGCCGCCGCCGACCTGCCCACGCTCGAACTCGCCGAAGCGGAGGCGCGGGCCGAGCTGGCGCACGCGAAAGTGGACCGCGAGCGCGCCGAGCGTCTGGTGAAGGCCGGCGCGGCGTCCGAACATCGTTTGGAAGTCGCTCTGCTCGAAGAGACGACGGCGAAGTCGCGGCTCGCCGCCGCGGAGGCCGGACTGAAGCAGTTCGAAGCTTCGCGCGAAGGGGAAGGCCGGGAACAGGGTATGCGGCGCTTCCTGATCCGCGCGCCGATCGACGGCGTGGTGAGCGAGATTCTCGCCGTCAACGGCGCGAACGTCGAAGAGCACGCGCCGCTGTTCCGGTTGGTCGACGCCGCCGCGGCCACCGTGGTCGGGTTTCTTCCCGAGGCCGACGCCCACCGCGCGCCCACCTTGCGCGACGCCCGGATCGAGAACGCCGGAGAGACGACTTCCGCCGGACCGCTGTTGACCGTCGGGCGCCTGCTCGACGCCGAAACGCGCACGCTGCCCGTCGCCTTCGCGCTCGACAATCGCGCGCGGAAGTTCGCGATCCGGCAGGCGGTCACGCTGGTTCTTCCCACCGCGAAGACCGCCCCTTCCACCGCCGTCCTCGAATCGGCGCTGGTCGACGAGGGCGCGATGAAGGTGGTCTACGTGCGCCGCGACGGCGAACATTTCGAGCGCCGTCCCGTCAAAGTGGGCATCCGGAGCGGCGGGTTCGTTCAGATTCTCGAAGGCCTGGCGAAGGGCGACCGTGTGGCGGTGAAAGGCGCGTATCTGCTGCGGCTGGCCGCGGCGGGCGGCGGCGTTCCAAACGAAGGGCACGTGCACTAGATGCTCGACCGGTTGATTCGCGTCTCGCTCGATTACCGCGGCGTCGTCGTGGCACTCGCCGTCGCTTTCGTCGCTTGGGGCCTTTCCGTCGTGCCGGACGTTCCGCTCGACGTGCTGCCCGACATCACCGCCACCACCGTCACCGTGATGGTCGAAGGGCAGGGCATGGCGCCGCTCGAATTGGAAAGCTTGGTGACTTTTCCCATCGAGGCCGCGGTGAACGGCGCGCCGGGCGTGCGGCGTGTGCGCTCCTACACCGGCGCGGGATTCGCCATCGTCCACGTCGATTTCGATTGGGGCGAAGACGTATTCCGCGCGCGGCAAACGGTCACCGAAAAGCTCGCCTTGATCTCCGGCGGTTTGCCGCCGCAGATCTCGCGGCCTTTGCTCGCGCCCGTGTCCTCGATCATGGGCGAGATTCAGTTCGTCGCGCTGCGTGCGGAAGGCGCCTCGATCGAGACCGCTCCCGAACAAGCGATGGAGTTGCGCTCCTTCGCCGATAACGTCGTGCGGCGGCGGTTGCTGTCCGTCGCCGGAGTGTCGCAAGTAGTGGTGATGGGCGGCGAGCGCAAGCAGTACGAAGTGCGCATCGATCCCGCGAGGCTGGCGCGCTTCGGTTTGACGCTCGACGAGGTGGAGACGGCGCTCGCCGGGGCAAGCCGCAACGCCTCGCCGGGGTTCCGTCTTTCGGGAGCCACCGAGTATCCGATTCAAGCCTGGGGCCGCGCCTCGAACGTCGAGGAGATCGGCTCGATTCCCTTGCGCGCTTTGGGCACGCAACCGGTCCGCGTGCGCGATGTCGCCGAAGTGGCGGTGGGCGCGGCCTTGAAGCGCGGCGACGCGTCGTGGAACGCACGCCCGGCCGTGATGCTCGCGATTCTCAAACAACCCGGCGCGAACACGCTGCGGCTGACCGATGCGGTGGCCGCCGAACTCGACGACATCGAGCGCACGATGCCGAAAGGCTTCAAGACCGACCGGCTCGTATTCCGGCAAGCGGACTTCATCGAACGTTCGCTCGAAAACCTGCGCCGGGCGCTGCGGGACGGAGCGTTGCTGGTGGTGCTGGTCGTACTCGCCTTCCTGATGAACGGGCGCGCCGTGGGGATCACGCTGGTCGCCTTGCCGGTTTCGGCGCTGGCGGCGGTGCTGGCGCTGCGGTTCACCGGACAATCGATTAACTCGATGAGCCTCGGCGGACTCGCGATCGCCATCGGAGAGTTGGTGGACGACGCCATCATCGACGTCGAGAACGTCGTACGGCGATTGCGCGAAAACGCCGCGCGGCCCGAAGGGGAACGCTTGCCGTCGCTCGAAGTGGTGTACCGCGCCTCGAGCGAGATTCGCGGATCGGTGGTGTTCGCCACGATGATCGTGGGCGTCGTATTTCTGCCGCTCTTCGCGCTCGATAGCGTCGAAGGCCGCTTGCTGCGCCCGCTGGCGTTCGCCTATCTGGCGGCGCTCGCCATGTCGCTGGTGGTGGCGTTGACGGTCACGCCCGCGCTGTGTTCGCTGCTGTTGCCGAAGGCGCGCTCGATTTTCGCGGGTCGCGAGCCGTGGCTGGTGCGGCGGCTAAAGCGCCTTTACGAGGGGCCGCTGGCGTGGTCGCTCGACCATCCGCGTACCCTCGCCGCCCTCGCCTTCGCCGCCGTCGCGGCCGCGTCGGTCTCCACGCTCTCGATGGGCCGCGCGTTTCTACCCGAGTTCAACGAGGGCGCGCTCACGGTGAGCGCCGTCACGCTGCCCGGAACCGGCCTCGACGAAAGTAATCGCCTCGGCGCGGCGGCGGAGCGGTTGATGCTCGCCGTTCCCGAGGTTGTGTCGACGGGCCGCCGCACCGGTCGCGCGGAACTCGACGAGCACGGCGCGGGCGTCGAGACGTTCGAGATCGATGTCCGGTTGACGATGAAGGATCGCTCGAAAGACGAGGTGATGGCCGAACTTCGCGAGCGACTGCGGCTGATTCCCGGTACGAATTTCGACATCGGGCAACCGATCTCGCACCGCATCGACCATATGCTGTCGGGCCAACGGTCGAACATCGCGGTGAAAGTGTTCGGCGACGACCTGAACGAACTGCGCGGCTTGGCGCAGCGCGTCGAAGCCGTCATGCGATCGGTGGCGGGCGTTGTCGATTTGGGGGTCGAGCGGCAGGTGGAAGTCCCGACGTTGCGCATCCGCGCCAACGACGCCGTCGCCGCGCGCTACGGACTCTCGCCCGGTGCGCTGGCCGCGAAAATCGAGACGGCGGTTATGGGGCGCGAGGTAGGCCGCATTTACGAAGGCCAAGTGAGCTATCCGCTGGTGTTGCGCTTCATCGGAGGGGCGGCGGGTCAAGCGGGGGCGAGCCTTCCCGACACCCCGTTGGACACCCCGGTGGGCGCGCGGGTGCGGTTGTCGGCGCTCGCCGCCGTTACCGAAACGGCCGCGCCGAACTTCGTGTCCCGCGAGGGCGTGCAGCGCAAAATCGTCGTCCACGCGAACGTCGCCGGACGCGACATGCGATCCACCGTCGACGAGATTCGAGACCGGGTCTCGACCGCGGTGACGCTTCCGCCCGGTTATCGCATCGAGTTCGGCGGCCAATTCGAGGGCGAAGAGCGCGCCTCGCGCCGGTTGGCACTGCTCGGCATTGGCGCGGTCGCGGCCATTCTCCTGCTGCTCGCCACCGCGTTCGGTTCCTACCGCGAAGCGCTGCTGATCATGATCAACCTGCCGCTGGCGCTCGCCGGGGGAGCGATCGGCGTCTTCGTTTCGGGCGGCGTGCTGTCGCTCGCTTCGATCGTCGGCTTCATTACGCTGCTGGGAATCGCGACGCGCAACGGCATCATGCTGATCGCCCACGTAAAGCATCTCCGCGAAAAGGAAGGCGTCTCCGATCTACGCGAAGCCGTGACGCGCGGCGCGATGGAGCGCGTGTCGCCGATTCTGATGACCGCGCTCGCCGCCGGGCTCGCGCTAGTGCCGATCGCGCTAGGGGCGGGGCGGCCCGGCAGCGAGATTCAAGCGCCGATGGCGACCGTGATTCTGTTCGGCCTCGCCAGCTCGACTCTCCTCAACATGGTGGTGGTCCCGGCGCTGTATTACGCCACCGAAAAGCGCCGGCTGAACGCTTAAAACGACAGCTTGAGCGCGAGTTGTAGCACCCGCCAGCTTTCGCCGTTCTGGTTCGTTGTCGCGCTCGACGCCGTCGAGAGCGTCACGCAGCAAGCCTGCCCGAACACCGTCGAGTTGATCGCCGGCGAACCCACCGAGGCGTCGCGTGGGTTGCGGAAATTCGGATGATTCAGCGCGTTGAACGCCTCCGCTCGGAACACCAGTTTCACCCGCTCGGTGATCTGGAAGCCCTTGGCGACGCTCGCGTCCAGGTTCCAATACACCGGGCCCTGGAACATATTGCGTCCCATGCCGAGCCCGCCCGGAGCGGGAATGGCGAAGGCGTCGGCGTTCTGGAAAAACACCGGCCCCACCACTCCTTGCTTATCCTGCAACTGCGATTTCGGAAGCTCCACGCCGGACCGCAGATCGGCGCGCGATTGGGACGAGAAGTTGTGGGTCAGAAAACCGGAACGGACCGTGAACGGTTCGCCGCTCTGGAACGTGTAGATTCCGTTCACGCTCCAACCACCGACGATCGTGTTGACGGCGCGGCCGACATTACCGAAAATCCGTTTGCCTTGGCCGAACGGCAGTTCGTAAATTCCGGTGATGTTGACGACGTGACGCTGGTCGAAATCGGATCGCGCCCGCTCGTTATCGTAGTTGCGAGAGTCGGCCGGGGTACGCGAGGCGGTCGCGGTCAACCCGCCGCCCGCCGTCGCCGCGATCGGATCGAGCGAAAGATTGTCGATCGACTTAGAAAGCGTGTACGCGCCGTTCAGCAGCAGCCCCGCCGAATCGAACCGCTTGCGGAAGCTCAACTGGAGCGAGTGATACACGGAGTCCGCGCCGTTGTCGTAGTAAAGAATCTGCGCGAACTGCTGGTTTGGACGCAGGCGCGCCGCGAGAAAGCTCTGCTCCAGGCGTCCGGCGAAATTGCCCGCCGCGTTTTGATTTAGATCCGTCGTTGTCAGCGCCGAGTTCACGAACGCCTGGGTCGCGACTCCTTGTTGAAGAACCGGAACGCCGGAAGCCCCCGGGCAGGGCGTGCCGTTGGCGAGCGTCCCGTCGGCGCGACAGCCGCTAAGGCCGATGTTGCGCTGCATGGCGAGGAACGACGGTAAGATCGGTTCCGCGTTCACCTGATTCATGTCCCAGGTGCGATAGAGCCGCGTGCCGCGCCGGCCTACGTAGCCGAGCGACGCCACGTAACCGCCCGGCAACTCGCGCTGGATCGTGAGATTCCACATGTGGACCGTCGGCAACTTCAAACCTTGATCGAACACCCGGGCCACCGGAGCGTTGGCTAGCACTTGCGCCGGCGGCGTCAGGAAACTCGAAGGCTTGGCCGTCGGAGCGTTCAACTCCGTGGGAAAGTTATCCGCCAACCGGACATCGGGCGCGGCTTGGCATCCTTGCGTCGTCGCGCCGCCCAACGTCGATTGGCAGGTGTAAGTCTGCCCTGGCACCGCTGTCGCGATCGAAGTCACTTGGAACGTCGAGATCGGATCGAAAGCGACGCCATACCCCGCGCGGATCACCATCTTGTTCGAACTACCCGGCGCCCAAGTCAACCCCAGCCGCGGCGCGATGGCTCCGAAATTCCAGTTCTGATACCACCGGTTCGACTTGACGAACGTCACCGGACCTTGGCTGCCGTCGATAATCCGGTCCGGCACATAGGAACGCCCGCCCGCTTCCGTCGGCGGAGCGTTGATCTCGTACCGGAAGCCGTAACTGAGCGTCATGTTGCGGCGCATCTTCCACTCGTCTTGCGCGAAGAAGTTGTACTGCTTCGTGCGTTGCCCCTGCGCCCAGAGCGTCGTCGATTTGTCGCCCGAGCGGAACGGCAGAAACGTATCGTTGTTCAAGTCGCCCATAAAGATCTGGGTGAAGCGCGACGGAATGCCTAGTAAGTCCTTGATCTGGTTTTGCAGATTCGTGAGATCGACGGCCGAGATACCCGGCGCCGTCGTCGACGCGATCGAGGGCAGCGTGAAGCCTTGCGGCGCGCGCAGGTTGCTCGCGAGCGAAATCGAGGGAGTCAGCGAGGTGCCGCCGACGTCCCCGCGCTGGTCGTTGTGCTGGTACATGCGCACATTGACGCCGAACTTATAGACGTGGCCACCGGTGATGTAGGTGGTGTTGTTGATGAACTGGTAAGTGTTCACCGCGCGGAACGTGCGGGCGTTGCCCGTGTAATCCACCGTCGAACGGTTAAACGTAAACCGCGGCACGTTCGGAAAATTCGGATTCGCCTCGCCCTGCGTGAAAAGGAAGTTGAAGCGAGAGAAACCCACCGTGAACTCGTTCACGAGACGCGGCGAGATCACGCTGCGCAGACTCGCCACCGCGTTGTGCGCGGGCCGGAACACTTCCCCGCGCGGAGGATAGCCGGGCAGAACGACGGGCCGCGAATTCAGCGGATCGCCGCCGAGCGTGTTCTGCTCCGCTCCCAAATAGCGAACGAAAATGTTGTTGCGGTCGTTGATCGTGTGATCGACGCGAGCCATATACTGCGGTCCGCGAATCTGGAACGGCGAAGTCCACACGTATTGGCCGAGGTTGACGGCGTCGCCCGAAGCGAAGGAGTTCGGCGCGGGGTAGCCGCCGAGAACGCCGCGAACCGCCGAATCGAGTCCGCGCCGCGCCGGATCGTTCGCGAAAATGTTGTAGCTCTGGATACAGTTCGAATCCGTCGGAGAGGCGCAATCGCGCACGCCCGGCGCGTAGGCTCCCGTGCGGTTATCCACCAGAATCGGCGAGTTCTGCGTCACCCGCTGGCCGTTGATCGAGAGCGGATTCTGGTTGTTCACCACCCAATATTTGTAAATCCCGTTCAGCGAACTGGGCGTGTAGAGACTGACGTTACCGAACACTTTATCGATAGGATCGGCGAAATTCACCTGTTGCCCCTGCCAGCTTCCGAAGAAGAACGTCTTGTTCTTCTTGATCGGCCCGCCCAGTTCGAGGCCGTACTGATTGAGCTGAATTTTCGGTTTCGGCGAGCCTTGCGCGTTGCCGTAAAACTCCTGCGCGTTCAGTTCGGTATTGCGGAAGAACTCGAACATCGTGCCGTGAATCTCGTTTGTGCCCGACCGCGTCGCGATGTTGACGTTCGCGCCGGAATTCCGTCCTTCCTCGGGCGACGGGTTCGACGTCGTGACCTTGAACTCCTGAACGTTGTCCGGATTCAGCCGAAAGATGTTGTTCACCGGATTCGGATTCGTCGATTCGTTCGCCTCGATACCGTCGATGGTGACGTTCACCGCCATCGAACGCGCGCCGTTCACGTTGACGCCCGAGCCCGAGCGTTGCACGACGCCCGGCTCGTAGATCAGCAGGTTGAGCGGATTCCGCCCGTTCAGCGGCAGATCGACGATCGCTTTCTGCTCGACGACGTTGCCGATAACGGCGTTCGAGGTCTGGATCGCTTCGGCGGCCGAAGTCACCTGTACCGTTTCCGCCGCCGCTCCGACTTCGAGCGTTACATCGACCGTCGCCGGCGTGCCGACCTGCACCGTATTGCCGGTGCGAGCGAACGTCTTAAAGCCGGTCGCTTCGACGCGGAGGGTGTAAGTACCCACGGGAATCGAGGGGAAGGCGTAGACGCCCGCTTCGGTGGTCGACTGCTTTTGCGTGATTCCCGTGGCTTCGTTCACCAGGGTGACGGCGGCGCCCGGTACCACCGCCGCCGAGGAATCCCGCACGGTTCCGGAAATTTGTGAAGTTGAGGTTTGGGCGGCCAGGCTCGCGACGAGGAGGCAGAGCAACCCCAAGGCTGTGGCGAAACGATCGAATTTCATTTCGGCTCCCCTAGCGTTGAGATTTTTGAAGTATAGCGCGGTCGATGGGATGTCGGTGTTTTGGGCTGTAATCGGGCCGAATCGATATGGTACCGTTCCCCATATGGACGAGCTTCCACTCGCGCTTGGCGAACGCTGCGCTCCCGCTGCGAATTCGCCTCGCGTGGATCGGCTTACCGAAGAGGAGAAGCGCCGGATATTGCAAGTCCTCGAAGAGCTATCGCGAATACCGCCGGAACGCAGCCGGGCGGAAGTCGATGCGGAACTGGCCGAAATTCGCGAGTCCCGGCGAACGTTTTTCCGCTCGTGATCGACACGGCGGCCCCACTCGTACCGGGGCTACGCCTGCTCGACTAGCCCGACAATTCGCGCAAATCGTCGATCCAATAATCCGGCGGGAAGCGCTCCAAATCCTCGCGCGGCGAATAGCCGTAAGTCACCGCGCACGTCGCGACACCGGCGCGTTGGCCAGCCTCCATATCCGCCGCCGAATCGCCGACAAGCAGGGCATCCGAGGGTGACGCGCCCAAGGCGTCGAGAGCCCGGAAAATCAAGTCCGGGGCGGGTTTGGGCCGGAAAACCGTCCGTCCCCTGCACATGGTCGAAAAAGGGGAACAGCCCGAACTTGTCGAGCACGATGCGCGTGGTCGGCGTGCCTTTGGTGGTTACTGTCGACTTCCGCCCGCCCAGCGCCGAAATTCCTTCGAGCACTCCGGGATACAGCGCCGTTCGGTTATGCCCCCGCGCGGCGTAGACTTGCCGGTATTCGGCGATCATCGCGTCCATCCTCGCGGCGTCGATGCCGGGAAACAGATCCTCGAAGAGATCGATCAGATGGCGTCCGATGTAGCGGGTTAGAAACTCGTCCGAAATCGTACGGCCATGTAAATGGGGCGCGATCACGGTCTGGATCGCGCCGCAAATATCGGGCGCCGAATTCGTCAGCGTCCCGTCGACATCGAACAGATAAACCGCGTAACGCGGAATCAAGCCGGTTGCGGACCGGGCAGGCCGAGACCGCCCGGAGCGGGTTGAGCCTTGGTGTCGTCGCCCGAAGGCCGCGGCGTCCGCGCGGGAACCCGCATCGGGGGCAGCGTGCCGCCCTCGATGAGGACCTTCACTTCGGCGGCGTCGAGCACTTCGCGCTCGATCAACGCCTCGGCGATGCGCACGACGGCGTCCGAACGCTCTTCCATAATCCGTTCCGCCGTCGCGTAGCCCGTCTCGACGATCTTCTTGACTTCCTCGTCGATGCGAATGGCGGTGGCCTCGGAAAAGTCGCGATGCTGGGCGATTTCGCGGCCGAGGAAAATCTGCTCTTCCTTCTTGCCGAAGCTCAACGGACCCAGATCGCTCATGCCGAACTCGCAAACCATGCGGCGGGCGAGATCGGTGGCGCGCTCGATGTCCGACTTCGCGCCGACGGTCTTGATCTTCAGGAACTTTTCGTCGGCGACGCGGCCGCCCATCATCATCGCGATCATGGCCTGGATCTCGTCCTTAGTCATATCCAGGCGGTCTTCCTTGTCGGGTTGCGTATAGGTCAGCCCGAGCGCCTGCCCGCGCGGAACGATCGTGACCTTGTGCAGCGGTACGGCGTCGGGCAAAAGCGAAGCGAGAATCGCGTGACCCGCTTCGTGATACGCCGTCCGGCGTTGCTCTCGCGCGCTCACGATGCGGCTGCGGCGTTCCGTGCCCATGCGGACCTTGTCCTTGGCCTCTTCGAAATCTTGCATGGTGACCACTTTGCGATTCTGGCGCGCGGCCAGCAGCGCCGCCTCGTTCACCAGATTCGCCAGCTCCGCGCCCGCGAAGCCCGGCGTTCCGCGCGCGATGATTCCCAAATCGACGTCTTCGGCCAACGGAATCTTTTTCGTATGGACCCGCAGAATCTGCTCGCGCCCATGGCTTAGCGGATTGTCGACGGTCACTCGACGGTCGAAGCGGCCGGGGCGCAGCAACGCCGGGTCTAGCACGTCGGGACGATTGGTGGCCGCGACGATGATGACGCCCTCGTTCGATTCGAAGCCGTCCATCTCGACCAGAAGCTGGTTCAGCGTCTGCTCGCGCTCGTCGTGCCCGCCGCCCAACCCCGCGCCGCGATGACGGCCAACAGCGTCGATCTCGTCGATGAAGATGATACACGGCGCGTTCTTCTTGCCTTGCTCGAACAGGTCGCGCACGCGCGAGGCGCCCACGCCGACGAACATCTCGACGAAGTCCGAGCCCGAAATCGAGAAGAACGGAACGTTGGCCTCGCCCGCGATGGCGCGCGCGAGCAGCGTTTTCCCGGTGCCGGGAGGGCCGATCAGCAGCACGCCTTTCGGAATGCGCCCGCCCAATTTCTGGAACTTCTGCGGTTCGCGCAGAAACTCGATGATTTCCGCGAGTTCTTCCTTGGCTTCCTCGACGCCCGCGACGTCCTTAAATGTCACTTTCTTCTGTTGCGACGAATGCAGGCGCGCGCGGCTCTTGCCGAAACTCAGCGCTTTGTTGCCGCCGGATTGCATCTGGCGAACCATGAAAATCCAAAACGCCAGCAGCAGCACGAACGGGATGGCGTTAATGACGATCGCTACCCAGTTGGACGAACCGGCGTCCTTAATCTCGACGTTGACCTTCTTCTCCCGAAGCGTCTTGTAAATGTCGGGGAAATTCGTCGGGATCAGCGTGCGCAGCGCGGAGTTCTCCTCGCGCAACTGTCCGTGGACTTCGTTGCCGGCGATGGTCACCGATTTCACGCGGTCCTTCTCGACCATGTCCATGAACTCGGTGAAGCTGACGGCCTGCTCGCGCGGACCCTTGCCTTGGCGTAGCACCGCCCAGAACAGGACCACGACGCAAATCAGCACCACCCAAAAAATCGCCGTCTTAACGTTGGAATTCATTTCTCTCCAGTCATTCACCTAGACGTCCAGTTGGGCCCATCCGATTCCACCAAATTTTCCCGCCCAAACGATTAGGCCGTCCCGCTCGATTACCGGCCAACCGCGCCGCTCCCATAAAGGCACCCGTCGTTCTTGGAATAGCTGTTTTACCTTTGTCGCCTCGCGGCCTTCGAGCGAAATCGTATCGCCGGGCCGCCAGTTTCGCAAAATCAACGACTTGCCCCAGTCTTCCTCAGTATATCCCCGAATGACGACGCGGTCTCCGGCGGGCGTCGAATAAACGCCGGGCCCGTCGATGGCGATGTGCCAGTCACGGGACTCATCGGCTGGCTGCGGGCCAAGATAGGGCGAAAATCGCAACCACTCGAAACTGCGCATGACGTCCACCCCCGGCAAAATCGTTCGCCCGTGACCGTTCGCGGATTCCGCCAGATTCAGGACCGCCGAGACATGCTCGAAATCGATCCGCCGCAAGTCGCCTTTCGCTTGAGCGATCGCGCGCCGGATCGCCCGGCGCCGCAGCGCCATTGGAAGTGCGTGCAATTCCCGGACTTCGAAAATCGACGGACCCGCGACCACCGACGCCCATCGCCGGTCGAGTTCGCTCTCGAAAAACTCCTCGTCCTCGGCGGCGAGCCGCGCCGTGTGCGCCAGCGCCGAGCGGAGTTCCGAATTCCACCCCCGCTCGAGTTCGGGCAGAAGTTCGTGTCGAATCCGATTCCGGTCGAACCCCGTGTCGAAATTGGTCCGGTCGACCACGAACCGCAATCCGCGCCGTGCCACCCACTCGTCGACCGCCGCCCCCCGCGCCTCGATCATGGGCCGGACCACGGTTCCGTTCACCGGCAGAATGCCGCGCAAACCCGCCGCGCCCGAGCCTCGCAGCAGCCGGTACAACACCGTCTCCGCCTGATCGTCGAGCGTGTGGCCCGTCGCCACCACCGGAAATCGCGCGAAAAACCGCCGACGCGCCTCCCGCGCTTCTTGCTCGATGTTGCCCTCGCCGATGGCCGCCCGTTCCACCACACAATCGAGTCCGCGTTCCGCCGCCAGCGCCTCGACGAACTCCTGATCGGCGTCCGCCTCGGCCCGCAATCCATGATTCACATGCAAGACCCGGCACCGGTAGCCGAGTTCGAGCAGCACGTCGAGCAGCGCCACCGAATCCCGCCCGCCCGAAACGGCGGCGCCGACCACCGCCTCTTGTGAGAACATACGGTGTTTGCGAATGGTCTCCGCGACGAGCCGGCCGAGCGTCATCTCCTCCATCGTAGGCTTTCCCCTCGCGGCGTTCGCGCATTGGGAGAGAACATGAATTACGGACTCCAAATCCCCCCCTCGGGCGGGCTCGACCTTCTGTCGCTCGGCGCGCTCGTGCATCGCGTCGATCCCGGCGTCATCCCCTTCCGCAAGGCTACCGACTGCGCCATCCACGTCTCGGGCGGCGAGTTCAACGTCGCCGCCAACCTGTCCGACTGTTTCGGCATGACCACCGCCGTCGCCACCGCCATGTCCCGCTATCCCATCGGCGACCTGATCGCCGAGCGCGTCAAGGCCATGGGCGTCCGGCCCTTCTACAAATACTTCGATCACGACGGCGTCACCGGCCCCAACATGGCCGCCGTTTATAGCGACCGCGGCCAGGGCGTGCGCGGACCGGTGGTCTTCTACAACCGCTCGAACGAAGCGGCGGCGCGCTTGAAGCCGGGCGATTTCGATTGGAAGTCGATCTTCGCGAGTGGCGTCCGCTGGGTACACTCGGGCGGCATTTTCGCCGCGCTCTCCCCGACCACCGCCGAGGTCGCCATCGACGGCATGAAAGCCGCCAAAGCCGCGGGCGCCGTCGTCTCGTTCGACCTGAACTTCCGCGAGAAGCTCTGGAAAGTGTTCGGCGGCGGAGATCGCGCGGTGGAAGTCGTCGCGCGGATTTTGGAACACGTCGACGTTCTCGTCGGCAACGAAGAGGACTTGCAAAAAGGCCTCGGCATTCCCGGACCCGAAGTCGCCGCGACATCGAAGCTCGACCCCTCGACGTTTTTCGGCATGATCGACAAGGTCGTCGCCAAGCATCCCAACGTGAAAGTCGTCGCCACCACGCTCCGCGAGGTGCACTCCACCAACCGGCACAGTTGGGGCGCGGTGGCTTGGATGGACGGCAAGACCTACGTTTCGCCCACCGCCGAACTCGACGTGCTCGACCGCGTGGGCGGCGGCGACGGCTTCGCGGCCGGACTGTTCTACGGCATGCTCACCGGCGAATCGCCCGACGAATGCGTCAAGCTCGGCTGGGCGCACGGCGCGCTACTCACGACCTTCCCCGGCGACACCACGATGGCTACGCTCGATCAGGTGCGCGCGTTCGCGCAAGGCGGCTCGGCGCGCATTCAACGATAACGTTCATGAACCATTCCCCCGAACTACTCGCGAAAGCCGCGCGCGTGCGCATGCTGCTGATGGACGTGGACGGCGTCCTTACCGACGGTACTTTGTGGAACGTGCCCGCGCCCGACGGCTCCATCTTCGAAACGAAGGGCTTCGATAGCCAGGACGGTATCGCGCTTCAGTGGCTCTCGCTGCCCGGCATCGAGATCGTCAAGGGCGTGATCTCGGGCCGCGTGTCTCCCGCCACCACGGAGCGCGCCAAGCAAACCAAGATGCGCTTCATCTTCCAAGGACACACCGAGAAGATTCCGCTGCTCGAACAATGCTTCTCGGAGAGCGGTATTCCGGGCGTGGACACCTGCTATGTCGGCGACGATCTCACGGACATCGTCTGCTTCCGCCGCGTCGGTTTCGCCGTCGCCACGGCGAACGCCCGCGAAGAAGTCAAGCGCGCCGCCCACTACACGACGGAAGCCCGCGGCGGCGCGGGCGCGATCCGCGAGACGGTCGAGTTAATCCTTCAAGCGCAGGGAAAGTGGAGCGAGATTCTGACGAAGTACGAAGCCGTGTGAGGCCGTCGAGTTAGCCCTTCAACAGGCGTTCGTATTCGTCGTGGTCGCCGATCCAGAACCATGTAAAGGTTCTTCCTTCGCGAATCGCCAACGCCCGATAGCCGTCGGTCACTCGCGCCGACCAAAACGCTCCGGTGCGCTTCAGGCGCAGGGAAGGGTGCCACGCATTGGCGAGGAGAAGATCGAACTGCGCGTCCGCTCGATCGCGAACGTCTTGAGGCAGTCGCCGATAGCGGTCCCAAAACGACGAGGCCGCTTTGTGGACGAAGGTCACGCGTTCGGTGGCTTGGTCGCCTTACGAGCCTCGATCCATCCCTCCGCGAACGGCGTGGCGGATTTCGAGGCGTCCCTTCGGATCCGTTCTACCAGTTCCATGCCACGCCCGCCCGGCGAAAAATCGGCGGCCATCCGCGCGTCCCAATCGTCGTCGCCGAACCCGTCGAGCCAACGCCGAAGAGAACCTCGTTCGTCCGGCGGTAAGTCCTGGATCGCGGCCATGATCGCTTCGACGGTCATAGCTTCAAGATAACTCCCCTCGAAGTCCCTTGCCGTACGCCCGCGCTACTGTCGCGTATCCTCAAGTCTGTGCTCCTCCGCGCGGTCCTGGTTCTCTCGCTCCCGCTCGCCGCGCAAACCCTCGATCTTGACCGCGACGGCCTCGACGACGCGCTCGAACAAGCGCTGATCGGCCAATTCGCACCGACCTTGCTGCTTAGCGCCAAGGAGTGCGACTCGCAACCCGCCGAGTTTCGCCCGGGCGCGGCGCGTCCCCAAGTCGCGGCTCGCAACGGAACGATCTACGCGCGGGTCGCGCCCCATGGTCCCCGCTCCGTCGAAGTGCAGTACTTCCACCTGTGGGCTCGCGACTGCGGGCGCTTCGGCCACGATCTCGATGTCGAGCATGTCTCGGCTCTCTTGATCCAGCGCGACGGCCGGTGGCTCGCGGAAGCCTGGTATACCGCCGCGCACGAGGGCACGATGTGCGATGCGAGCGCGATCGCCCGTGCGTCGGCGCTCGACGCCCGCGACCGCGGTCCTAGCGTCTGGGTGTCCCGCGGCAAGCACGCATCGTTCCTGACCCAAGGCGCGTGCAAATGGGGATGCGGCGGCGACGTGTGCGATTCCGGCCGAACCCTTCGCCCCTCGAAGCTCGTCAACTTGGGCGAGCCCGGCGCGCCTCTGAACGGAACCATCTGGGCCGCTTCCCCCCAGTGGCCGTTGCTCGCCAAGTTCCGTCCGGACTTTACGCCCGATCGGCTGGCGCTTCTCGCCAACTCGCCCGGCCCGGTGGCCGTCAACGCCCACCTTCGGCCTACCCAATCCATCGTTCTCGCCGGAGATACCACCGCCGACGCCCTCGAAATCGGAGGCAGCCACACCAACGCCGCCCTCGAAACGGCGTCCCGAGAAACGGATTCGGCCTTGGCGACCGCCGCCGACAAAACCGGACGGGCCCTCGATAAGGCGGCGTCCGCGACGGGTAAGTCTCTTCGCCAGGCCTGGAAGGGGACGGTCGGCTTCCTGCGCGGCGCACGTACGCCTTAAGTGCTATGGCCCTTGGCGTGCAAATGATTTACGACGAAGGCGCATTGCGCTTACTCTGGTAGCTATGACCACTCTCGCGATCGGACTCTCCGTGGCGGCCCTGCTGGCGCAGGACTCCACTCCGGTTTTCAAAACCCAAGTCACGGCCCGCACCGCCCGCGCGGTCAATTACCGCGTGCGCTCGGGATCCACCAATATCGATTTCAAGGGCACGCCTCTCGCCGCCGCCGCCAAGGGCACCGGGCGCGTGGACCAGAAGGCCGGAAACTATTCGATTTCCGCCAACTTCGAGAAAGTCCCCGCCCCGACGACGTTCGGGGTCGAATACCTGACCTACGTTCTTTGGGCGATTACGCCCGAAGGCCGCCCCTCCAACCTGGGCGAGGTCGTACTCAACGGCGATAAGGCCAAGATCGAAACCGCCACCGAGCTACAGGCGTTCGGTATGATCGTCACCGCCGAGCCGTATTTCTCGGTCCGCGCGCCGAGCGACGTGGTGGTGCTCGAAAACTTCCTCCGCGACGATACTTTCGGTACCAACAAGCCGATCGACTTGAAATTCGAGGCGATCGAGAAGGATCAGTACAAAGGCGCCGGTCTAAAGCCGCAATTGCAGGCGGGTAAGCGCCGCATTCCGGTCGACCTGTTCCAGGCGCGAAACGCCGTACAGATCGCCAAATGGCAGGGCGCCGGAACGTGGGCCGCCGACACGCTAAAGAAGGCCGAAACCGAGTTGCAAAACGCCGAGGCTATGCAGAGCGCTCCCCGCGGCTACGACGCGAAGAAGGTGATCGCCAACGCGCGCGAGGCGGCGCAGACCGCCGAGGACGCCCGGCAGCTCTCCGTCCAGCGCGCCGAGGACGCGCGCATCGCCAAAGAGAAGGCCGACTCCGCCGACCGCGAAGCCGCCGCTAAGAAGCGCGCCGCCGAGGAACTCGCCGCCCGCCAACAGGCCGACGCCAATCGTCAGGCCGCCGAATTACAGTCGGCGCGCGACGCCGCCGCTCGCGAGAAAGCCGAAGCCGATCGCCTCGCCGCGAAGATGAAAGAAGATCAGGCCCGCGCCGCGCAGATGCAGGCGCAACAGCAAGCGGCGGCTTCGGCGAAATTGGCCGAAGAAGCCCGTATGGCTCGCGAGAAGGCCGAAGCGGACCAGCGCGCTCTGCGGGCCACGCTACTCGCGCGGTTCAACAGCATCCTCGAAACCAAGGACACCGAGCGCGGTCTGGTGGTCAACATGGGCGACGTGCTATTCGATACCGGAAAGTTCAACCTGCGGCCCGCCGCTCGCGAGGCGCTGGCGAAGCTCTCGGGCATCGTGCTCGCCTACCCGTCCTTGCGGCTCGACATCGAAGGCCACACCGATTCGACCGGCGGCGACGAATTGAATCAAAAGCTCTCGGAGAACCGCGCCGGGGAGGTGCAAAAGTACCTGCTCGAGCAAAGATTACCGGCCGAGAACATCGCCGCCAAGGGCTTCGGCAAAACCATGCCCGTAGCCGACAACGCCACCGCGAAAGGCCGCCAGCAGAATCGGCGCGTCGAGATTATCGTCTCGGGCGAAGTGATCGGTACGGCGGTCGGAACGCGATAGTAGCCCGCGCCGCTATCCTGTCTGAATGGCCGAAAAATTGGGCCTCGTCGTCCAAACGGACCCGGGGCCCGGCATCATGCATCAGATGACGGGCGTCATCGCGAGCCTCGACGGTAACATTACGTCGATCGCGATCATGGAGCGTCAAGCCGACGAAGAGCGCATCTACTTCGAAATCGAATTGCCGGGCGACCCGCAGGCGTTGGTGCGCGGCCTGCGCGGGCTGCCCGTCGTTCGCCGCGTCGAGATGGTGAACTCCTTACAGCGGATTTTCGGGAAGCGCATCATCATCATGGGCGGCGGCGCGCAAGTGGGCCAAGTGGCCATCGGCGCGATCAGCGAGGCGGACCGCCACAACATTCGCGGCGAACACATCTCCGTGGACACGATTCCGCTGGTGGGCGAGCAGCCGCTCGCCGACGCCGTGCGCGCGGTGGCGCGTTTGCCGCGGGCGAAGGCGTTGGTGCTCGCCGGGGCGCTAATGGGCGGCGATATCGAAACGGCGGTCCGCGAAGTCCGCGCCCAGGGTCTGCTCGTGATCAGTCTCAACATGGCGGGCAGCGTCCCCGCCGCCGCCGACTTAGTGGTCTCCGATCCCGTGCAAGCGGGCGTCATGGCCGTGATGGCCGTCGCCGAGACGGCGAAATTTTCGGTCGCCCGTCTCAACCGCCGCGAGTTTTGAGAAATGGTGTGGTCAAGCCTCCGACGCCATTGCTCCCAATCTAGCGTCGAACGAGTAAACCCGTTTCCCGTAACAACTCGCCGGTCGAGGACTTGATCCGCACCCAATACTGGCCGGGTGCGAGCTTACCCGCGTCGATCACGGCGCGGCCGCCCTCGATCTTGGCCGGGGTGTCCATCCGCGAACTGCCCCCCCGGGCGTCGGCGATCTCGATCGAAACCCAGGGTTCGGTGGAGACGCCGGTGAGATCGACGCGCAGTTTCAGCGAATGCCCCGCCGGAGCCGTATAGCTCTCGACGCCGCGCATCGCCGCCATCTCGATCGTCGACGAAGGGCCGGACTGGAACGCGGGAATCGCGACGACCGCCGCCACCGCGAACGCACCCGTTACGGCCATCGCCGGAAGCCAGGCGCGCGAGCGCGACTTCTCCGGGGCGGCGTTCACCCGCCGCAGGGCCGTCCGCATGGTGCGGTGGTAGGAGTCCGCCCGGTCCAGGCGGGCGCGGCACTCGTCGCATACCAACAAGTGCTCTTCCACCGTCTCGATTTCTTCGTCGCTCGACCGCTGTAGGGAATACCGCTCCAGGGCCTCGTCCGCGATGTGCGATGCGGACATAGGGAGAGTATGAATCATGACACGCCTCCGCTGCCTTTTTTCGTTGGCTCGCAGTGCACCTCGGTAGGGGCGGCGTCTGGCCGACTGGCCCAGAAGCACTCCGGTCGCACGCTCATCCAGTTAGTGGCCGCCATGGACTCTTTTTCTCAGTCCCGTTCGATCGAGGAAATCGCCGATCGGATTGCGGTCCACACGGCGTTTGCCCAGCTCGCCGAACCGCGCCTTGGCCCGCGACTTGAGCAGGCGGAATTGCGTTTCGGTCAGTCCCATTTCCTCGCAAATCCGGTCCTGCGGCTGTTCGAGCAGATAGAATCGCGTCAAAATTTCGCGATCGCGCCGCGAAACTCCGGCCAGGACGTCCTTCATGATTTCCGTACTTTGCGTTTCCATGGCCCGGGTTTCGGGACTGATCGCCTCGTCGGGGACGTGCGCGCCCGCTTCGAGGTCGAGCATGTCGCGCCGGGTCTGCACCACCGTCCCGATATAGGCCGCGATCTGGCGGCGCACGATCGTCCGTACGAAGCCCATCAACCGCTCCGGTTCGCGCAATTCGTCGCGCTGGATCGCCTGGACGACGATCAGGAACGTGTCGTGAACCTTGTCGTCGAGCTCTTGCGGCCCCAATTGCCGGCAGAGATAGTACCGGATGCCTTTCGAAAAGACGTCGTATAGCTCCGCGAGGGCGGCGTCTTCGTTCCGGTGAATCCGCTCGACCAGCAAAGTCCAGCGGCCCGGCGTGGGTTCGGCGGACTCTAAAGGGGCGATGGTTCGGGCGGGCTGGGCGGCGCCGCTCATTTCCTGGGGGTCCTGTTCATCTTGCGGGGTTCATCCTCGAGACAAAACGAAAAACGCCGCCCAATAGCGCGGTTCGCGCCGCCAATCGGGCATGGCCATCATCTCCAGTTGCGCCGAGCGCAGGGCGCGCGCCGCGGCGTAAGGTTGTCGTTTCGCGATCTCTCGCGAGTAGTGGCGATGGAACCGGGAGAGCATGTCGCCTTGATCGTCGGGCGTCGGCCAATACGCGGCGGCCACGGCGCTCGCGCCCGCCGTCAGCCAGCCTCGCGTCAATCCCATCAGCCCCGCGCCGGGAATCGCCTCGCCCGAACCGGACCGGCATCCCGACAGAACCACGAGACTTCCGGGCAGCTTGAGCGTGCGAATCTGCTCCGCGCCGAAGAGCGCCGGAGCGGACGCGCTCGTGTCCCGCGACAGGGCGATGAACGTGCGCACCGGACGCTCCGAAGGGGAAACGAAGTGCGTGGCGAAGTGGATGATTCCCGGCGAATTTCCCATCGCCTCCCGAAGCCGTTCCGGGGAAGCGTCGACCCCGCTCAGCAGCACCGCCGGCCGGCCGGAAGCGGTGGCGCAACGGTCGATCTCCGCCCCACTGCCGACCAGGCGTGGAAGTTCGAGAGTCGAAGGCGGCGCGCCCTTTAGCCGGGGGTCTCCCGAGTTGTAGGCCGGGTCCCCGATCCCTACAAATCCTCCCGCCGGAGTGGCGGTCGTCGATCCCAGTCCGAACGCGGCCGGGAGCAGCCGGACCGTATGCCGTTGAACCAGCAAGCCCTCGCCCCCAGGGTCGGGAGCGGCGGCCAGGGGAAGCTCGAAAAGACGGTCGTCCAGTACGATACTCCACTCTTGTTTCGTGGCTACCGCCGGGGATAGTTCTCCGAATATTTGGGGATAGTCTACGGTGGTAAGGTTGTCGGCGCGGATCGCCAAGAGTTGACGTAAAAGATGCGTTTTTCCAGGTAATCGTTTGACGGTAAGCGTATTTACGGTTGCATCCCAGCGGTAGGAATACGGTTCGCCCAGATGAAAGCTGATCGCCGCCTCGTCGGGTCCTAGCCTCGCCAGAGCCTTACGCAGCGCCGGGACCGGATCGGCCACCGCGATCGAGAACTCCGCTTGCAGACCCGCTTGGGCTTCGATATCGGTCAACTCGATTTCCGCTCGCAGGAGTTGGGAGGCGGCTTGCGGTTGACCCGCTACGGCGGCGGCCTGGGCTTGGCGAAGCCCCGCCAACTTCTCCCAGTAGCTCGCCGGAAGCGCGGGACGGAAATCGGTGGCCGCGCGGAAACTGGCGCGACGGCTTTCCTCGGCGGCGGCCAGCGCTTCGAGCGTCAGCGTGCGGTCGCCGGTGCGGATCGCCTTTTCGGCGGCGAGCGCGATGAACGACGAGCGTAGGTCGTGCATCACCTGTTCGTAGGTCGCTTGCATCCCGCTGGCCGGGACGACCTCCAACCGCTGATCGCGCGTCATCTTCAAGGCGGCGCGGTAATCGGCGAGGGCGCCGTCGATGTCGCCTAACGCCGTGCGAGCCTGGGCGCGCTCCGCGTGAATGCGATAGAGGGGGAAGCGGCGCGGATCGCCCCGGTGCGCGTCGATCGAACGGTTGAACCACATCAGCGCCTCGGCGGGTCGGCCCTGCTTCACTCGCAAACGGCCGATCTTGGGTTCCGAAAGGTAAGCGTCCTGAGCGGCCAGCAGTTTTCGGAGCCGGAACGCCTCTTCAAGATGAGCCTCGGCCTCCGCCGTTCGACCGCCTTCGAGCAGCCAGTACCCCAGATGGTCCAGCGCATGAGCCGTTTGGATGGAATCGGCGGCGCGATCCGCCTCGGCGGCCGCGGCGCGGTATTGGGGAATCGCCTGATCGAGTCGGCCCGTTCGCGCCAAACAATCGGCGAGTACCTGCCGGATCGCCGCTCGAAAGGGTCCCTGGGCGTCCGCGTCGGCCAGAGCCTGGGTGGCGATCTCGATCGACTGCTCCCACTGCCCCATTTGGGCGTAAAGGAGCGCGATATTGGCGTTTAAAGGGGGCAAAATGTCCCTTATTTGCGCCAATTCGGCCATGTTTCGCGCTTCGAGATACGCGGTCATCGCCCCGGGGAAGTCGAACAACTGCATCCTCGACCCCGCTAAGTTATTGAGAAAACGAATCGCCGCACCCGGCTGGCCCTCGGCTTGCGCGAGCCGAAATCCCGCCTCGAAGTCCCCCGCCGCCAGTCTAAATCTATGATTCTTATAGTGATCAAGCGCCGATTGGCGCAATTTCGTCAGTTCGGGGCTTTCCTGGAGGAGGGGACGGGCGAGGTCTTGCGGCCGCGGCGACTTGCCTACGGAGTGCAGGGTTAAGCAGAGAAACAACGCGACGAATATCAGACGCAAGCGATCTCTCGAGGCGGTCTAATGCGGTCGCGGCGGCGGGCGTCCGGCGATACCACTAGTCCTAGTAGTACCGCCGGAAGTATAACACGAAAATCGAGGAATTCGATCTTCCCGGAGGCGGGTATCGAACCGCGCCGGATCGGGATAGCCCTGAAGGGCATTTTAGGGTGTCAGCGCCCCTGTGCGGCGCAGTCGTCTTCGCTCATCGTCGCCAACGGACGTCGCCTGCGCGCGCGACGGGCCGAGGGCTCCGAGCGGAACCGTTTAGAACAGGAACGGGATGATGATCGGTACAACGTCGATCGGCACCAGGTCTCCTCTTCGCGATCGTTTCGACCGCGGACAGAGCGTAGATCGGGCGAAGATTCGACGAACATTAGGGCAAGGTCCGTAGTCCTGGTTTTAAAGGAGATATAGATTTGGGCGGCCTGTGACGGCGAACCGGTGGAGCGCGTCGATTGCTAAAGTGGAGGAAAGATGCGGCGTTTCGGCCCGTGGCTCGGCATGCTGGCGCTAGCGGCGATCGCGGGCGTCGGTGTGGCCTATCGGGCGGCGCTCGATCGCCAACAACGGGAGAGTCCCGCGCCGCCCAAAGCGCTGGAACAAGGGCTGACGGCGAAGGCGACCGAGTGGGCGTGGTCCCAAACGGTGGGCGGCAAAACACTCGTCGAAGTACGGGCCAAGGATTTCCGCCAGATTCGCGAACCGGCGGTAACCGAACTTAAGGGTGTCGAACTCAAAATCTTCGATCCCGACGGCAAGCATTTCGATCGGGTCACCAGCGCCAGCGCCGAATTTTCGGTGGCCGACGGCAAGCTTTACTCGGACGGCGAGGTGGAAATCACGCTCGGGGAGGCGGTGGAGGGTCAGGCGCAGGGGCGTCTGCTGGGGATTCGCACATCGGGCGTGACGTTCGAGAACAAGACGGGCAAGGCGGACACGGACCGGCGCGCGACGTTTTCGCTCGACGTGGGCGAGGGCGAAGGGACCGGCGCCACCTACGACCCGCAAAGCAAGGAACTGCGCCTGAAGAAGGACGTGAAGCTGACGTGGCGGGGCCGCAATCCGAAGTCGCCGCCGATGCTGATCGAAGCGGGCGAACTGATTTACAAAGAAGCGGAGCATAAGGTTTGGCTGCTCGCTTGGTCGAAGTTCGCGCGCGGCGGGTTGAAGATGGACGCGGGGCCGGCGGAGGTGACCATCGAGGAGGGGGCCATCCGTCTGGTCAGCACGGTGGAGGCGAAGGGCGTGCAAACCCAACCGGAGCGTACCGTCGAGTTCGCGGCGGACCAACTCCAGATGATCTTGCGCGAAGGCGGGTTGATGGAGAAGATCACCGGTCAAACGAACGCTAAGCTCCGTACGGTCGCCAAGACCGGACGCACGGAAACGGCGAGCGACCGGTTGGACTTGAGCTTTGTCGATCGGGAGGGCGAGGCGGTGCTGAAGCAGGCGGTGGCGAACGGGCGCGCCGAAGTGAAGTCGATTCCGGCGGGCGTGCCCGCGCCCGATACCCGGGTGCTTAAGGCGGACGCGGTGGAACTGCGGATGCGCGACGGGGGCGACGAAATCGAGACCGTCGATACGCATTCGCCCGGCACGATCGAGTTTCTGCCGAACCGGCCGGGGCCGCGCTACCGGAAGCTCGACGGGGAACGGATGAACATTCGGTACGGCAAGAACAACCGGATCGAGTATTTCCGGGCGGTGAAGGCCGCGACGCGCACCGATCCCGACCCGAAGGCGAAGGGCGCGGCCCCGCAACTGACGTGGTCCAACGACTTGGAGGCGTACTTCGACGCCGCGTCCGGCGATCTGTCGAAGATCGAGCAATGGGGCGACTTCCGGTACCGCCAAGGCGAACGACAGGCGCGGGCGGAGCGGGCGTCGATGATCGAGCCGTCGAAAGTTATGACCCTCACCGGCGGCGCTCGCGTGTGGGACGCGGCGGGATCGACGGAAGCGGACCGGATCGCGATGAATCAAGCGACCGACGACGTGGAGGCTACCGGGCGCGTGAAGACGGTTCGCGAACCGAGCCGGGCCAGCGCGGACCGGATGATTACCAAAGAGCGCAACGCGAAAATCCGGTACGAAGGCCGGGCGACGGTTTGGCAGGGGCAGAACCGTCTGGACGGCGAGACGATCGATATCGACCGGACGGCGGGCACGGTAGCGGCCAGAGGCAAGGTGGTGAACCTGCTGCAGGACCGGGCGCAACCGGTGGCGACGGTGGTGCGTTCGCAGAGTATGCGTTATTTGGATCGGGACCGGGTGGCGTTCTACGAGGGCGACGTTCACCTGACGCGCCCGAAACTGGACGTCCGGTCGAAGAAATTGCGGGCGTATCTTAGTCCCGAAGAGAACGCCGAGACGAACGCGACACTCCCCGATTCGGGTCTCGACAAAGCGTTCGCCGAGGGCGATGTCGTCATCGTGCAAACGGACGGCGCGCGCACACGAACGGGAACGGGAAGCGAGGCGGATTACTCGGTGGGAGACGGCAAGGTCGTGTTGATGGGCGGAAATCCCAAATTGGTGGAGACGATTCCGGGAGCGAAGCCGAACGTAACCGGCGGCATCCGGCTGACGTGGTTCGGCAACAGCGATAAGCTTCTGGTAGAGGGCGCAGAGCGGCAACCGGCTTCGAGTACGCTTCGCCGCAAAAAGCCCGCCTCGCCGTCGGATCGATGACGAAGACGCTCCGAACCTCCGAAATCTCGAAGGCGTATCGCGGCCGCCGCGTGGTGGACGGGGTGTCGGTGGAGGTGCGGCAAGGCGAGGTGGTGGGGCTGCTGGGCCCGAACGGCGCGGGAAAAACGACTTCGTTCTATATCGTCGTGGGGTTGGTGAGTCCGGATTCGGGACAAGTTCTGCTCGACGGCGAGGACCTGACCGGACAGCCGATGTTCCAGCGCGCGCGTCGAGGTATCAGCTACCTGCCGCAGGAGCCGAGCGTGTTCCGCAAGCTGACGGTCGAGGAAAACCTGCTCGCGATTCTCGAAACGCTGCGGCTGAATTCGCGCGAACGGCGGGAGCGAATGAACCGCCTGATCGAGCAACTGGGCCTGGAGCAAGTGCGCCAGAACAAGGGCTACATGCTGTCGGGCGGAGAGCGGCGGAGGGTGGAGATCGCGCGCAGTTTGGTGATCGAGCCGAGCTTCCTTTTGCTCGACGAACCGTTTTCCGGGATCGATCCCATTCAGGTGATCGAGTTGCAGAAGATCATCGGGTCGTTGAAGCGCGAAGGGATCGGGATTTTGGTGACGGATCACAACGTGCGCGAGACGCTGGCCGTAACGGACCGGGCGTACATCATCAACAACGGGAAGATTTTCCGGTCGGGCTCGCCGGAGTCGCTGCACCGCGATCCGGAGGTGCGGCGAGTGTATCTGGGCGACGGGTTCCAGATGAGTTTCGAGAGCTTGTAGACGCTCGCGCGCGCCGGAGAACGCCGTTGATCGCGAATTTCCGGATGGCCGACGGGGCTGCCCGTAGGCACAGCACCCCCTACGCCGCGGCAATTTCCAGAGTGCCGGCCAAACTTGCGGGTGATGGAACGGCCAAGCCTTCGGCCCGCAGTCCTTCAATGTGAAACTCCACCGCTTCGCGGATCAGAGACTCCACTTCGTCTCGTGAATCGCCCGCGGCGATGACGCCCGGCAGGTCGGGGACATAAGCCCCCCAGGTTGACTTGCCCTTCTCGTAAATCACCGTGTATTTCACCGCCGCCAATCTCCTTCCAGTGCCGCCGCCTTCAGAATAGCCCGAAGTGTGCCGATTGGAACGTCTTTCCCGGGATGCCCGGCGACGGTGACGACCGAAGGGTTGTGGGGATGCTTGAACTGACGGTGGCTACCTCTCGTCGTCCGGAGGACCCACCCCGCGGATTCCAACTTCCGAATCAGGTCCCGAACCTTCACGACCGGAGCGTATCGCAACGGATAAGGAAACGACTAGTTGCGCGCGGTGTGGAAGTCGCCGGATTCACCGCGCGCGATTCTTGCCGATGGGCGAGAGTTGCCGGGAAGAGCGGCCGTGGTGGTCGCGACGCTGGAACTCGCGGCCGACGCCTGAGGCTTCGGCTTACGTTAGCCGCGAGGCGCTCGAAGCGAAGTTCTTTCATTCGTGACCGACGCCGCTTTCCGCGCGGGACGAAATACACTTTTCCGAGTACACTTTCCCTATGCTCGGTACCAGCGATCTTGTGGCCTTCGTTTTGACCGCCGACGCGGCGCGGGCGAAGGCGTTCTACGGCGAAACTCTCGGGCTCCGCTTCGTCCAGCAGGACGAGACGGGCGTTTGGACGGCCCCGGGCGGCGATTGCAAGGTGGCTTGGTTCAAGGATCCCGACGGAAACACGCTGAGCCTGACGCAATCCTGAACGGTCCGACGGCGGGCGCGCGGTATCCTGAAGGCGACTCATGAGTCCGCTTGCGCCGCGTCTCAGTTTGCGGGTCGCTCAGAAGCAGATTCTGACGCCCAGCTTGGTGCAGATGGTCACCATGCTCCAGTCCACGCGGCTGGAGTTGAAGGACATGATTCTGGCCGAGCTGGCGGCGAATCCGGTTCTCGAGGAATCTCCCGAGGCGGGCGAGGACCTCACTCCCGAAGAAATCCAAATCCTGCTTGAAGCGGAACGCGCGCCGGAACCGGCGGACGCGGGCGTCATGGAAATGACGAAAAGCCAGACGCCGGACCCGGATTCCGAACCCGCGCCGGAAATCGATAGCGGGGGCGGGGCGACGGAACCCGCGCCCGAGGCGGCGGCCGCGGATCCTTTCGACGAAATCGATTACGGCAGCTTCTTCGACGACTACCTCGACCCGGGCTACAAGTCGCCGGCGGGCGAAAATCCGGAGCGGCCGGGCTTCGAGACGTTCGCCGCCGCGCCGGTGACGCTCGCCGATCATTTGGAGCGGCAACTGTCCCTGGTGGTGCTGACGCCCGAAATTCGCGAGGCCGCCGACGCGATCATCGGAAACCTCGACTTGAACGGCTACCTGACGATCGGTCTCGAAGAGGTGGCGTCGCTCTCGGGGCAGACGTTCGAAACGGCGGAAAAGGCGCTCGAAGAGGTGCAGTCGCTCGACCCGGCGGGGATCGGGGCGCGCGATATGCGGGAGTGTCTGCTGCTGCAACTGGAATCCCGGAGGTCGGTGGGCGGCGTGGCGTGGCGGATGGTGGACGAACATTTGCCGCTGGTCGAGAGCCGGGATTGGAAGACGCTCGCCAAGGCGATGGGGCGTCCGGTGGAGCATATCGAGATCGCGTTCGAGGCGATCCGCAAACTGGATCCGCGGCCCGGCGAAAAGTATTCGACGCCCGGGGCGAGACACATCGAGCCCGACGTTTACTTTATTAAGGAAGGGGCCGATTACTTCGTCCAGTTGAACGACGAGGAGATTCCGCAGGTCCGGCTGAATCCGCAGTACCGGCGGATGATCGACAAAGACAAGGAGCCGGACAAGACGGTCCGCAATTACATTCGCGAGAGGATGACGTCGGCGTATCAATTGATCAAGAACATCGAGCAGCGGCGGCAGACGATTTTAAAGGTGTGCCAGACGATCGTCGAGCGGCAGACGGAGATGTTGGATCGAGGAATGGATTACTTGCGGCCCATGATGATCAAGGACGTCGCGGCGGAGATCGGCGTGCATCCTTCGACCGTCAGCCGCGCGGTGGCGAACAAATACGCGCACACGACGCAGGGCGTCATCGAGCTTCGGCTGTTTTTCTCGGAAGCGGTGCAGGGACCGTCGGGCGGCGAAATGCCGTTGGCCACCCTGAAGCGTAAGGTCAAGAAGATGATCGAGGACGAGGATCGCGCCAAGCCGCTCACCGACGAACACATCGTCGAGCGGCTCAAGGCCGATGGAATCGCCGTGACGCGGCGTACGGTGGCGAAGTATCGCGAGGACATGAACATTCCCTCGACGCACCAAAGGAGGGTGAAAAGCTAGTGCAGATTCTATACACGGGGAAACCGCACTCCTTTTCGAAAGAACAGATCAAGTTACTCGACCGGAAGTTCGAGAAAATCTCCCGGCTGGTGGACGGCCGGGGCGAGAAGGAGCTGCATCTGTTCTTTTCGGCCGAGCGCCGGATGATGAAGGCCGAGGCGACGCTGAACTACTACGGACACTCGGCGGTGGGCGAGGCGACGGAGGCGGACGCGTTTCAAGCGCTGGCCGACGCGCTCGAAAAGCTGGAACGGCAGGTGCTAAAGGTTCGCGAGAAGTGGCGCGAAGCGAAACGCGCGCCCGCGAAAACGAGCCCGCCGGAGACGCCCGAACCGCTCGCCGGACCGCGCATCGCGCGCCGTAATGGAGCGAAACGCAAGCCGATCACGGTGGACGAAGCGCTGCTGTTGATCAAACCCAAAGACGCCTATTTCGCCTTTCGCGACGCCGAAACCGAGGCGTTGTCCGTGCTGATCCGCCGGCCCGATGGCAACTTCGACCTCATCGAGAGCTAAGCGGGCGAGCGCGGCGGAGCTGGTGATCATCACCGGCTTGAGCGGCTCGGGCAAAGGCACGTTTTTGCGCGCGCTCGAGGACATCGGCTTCTACACGGTGGACAATCTGCCGGTGGATTTATTGCCGACCTTCGCCGAACTGACGCAGCACGCGACGGACATTCGGCGGGCGGCGATCGTGATCGACGTCCGAGAGGGCAAGGCGCTGGCGCGGTTTCCCGATTTGTTTCGCGAACTGCGCGCGCGGGTGCGAATGACGCTCGTGTTTCTGGAGGCGGACGAGGCGGCGATTTCGCGGCGATTTTCCGAGACGCGGCGGCCGCATCCGCTGGGCAAAGGGCGGTCGCTGGGGCGAAGCATCGCCGCGGAGCGCGAGCGATTGGCTCCGATCCGCGCGCTGGCCGAACCGGTGATCAACACCACGCATCTCACCGCGAACCAACTTCGCAAGCTGATCGTCGAGAAGTTTTCGAGCGCGCGCACCGGCCCTCCGATCGCCGTGTCGGTGGTGAGTTTCGGATTCAAGAATGGGTTGCCCTCGGACGCCGATCTCGTGTTCGACGTGCGATTTCTGCCGAATCCCAACTACGTACCGGAGCTTCGCAAGAAGACGGGTAAGGACGCCGAAGTGGCGCGGTTTCTACACGCGCAACCGCAGACCGAGGAGTTCGTCGGAAAGATCGCCGAACTGTTGCTGTATCTGGTGCCGCTGTACATCAAGGAAGGCAAGAGCTATCTGACGATCGCCTTCGGATGCACGGGCGGACATCATCGCTCGGTTATGATCGCCGACGAGGTGCGCGCGCGCCTAGCCAAGGCCGGCTACCGGGCGCGCGGCTCGCACCGGGACATCAAGAAGGAATATTGAGGGCGGTTAGCCCATCGAGTAGAAGAATTCTTCCTTGACGATCTTGCCGTCCGCGACGGTGTAGAGTCCCATCTCGTCGAGTTGCATGCGACGTCCGCTGGGCTTGTGGGTGACGTCGTATTTGAAACGAACGATGAAGCGGTCGCCGTGCGGGAAGGGTCCTTCGCACATCGCGTCGTGAACTTCGTGGTTGTCCATCCACCACTTGTTCTTGCCGGTAATGGCTTCCAGGCCGGCCATTTCGGCGGGCATCTCGGGCGAACTCATCGCCTCGACACTGACGACGCCGGGCGCGTATAGGGTTTCGATGGCTTCGAGGTTTTTGCCCTCGCGGCAAAGCGCGACGAGCTGGTTTCCGATTTCTTGTGCGGTCATGGCACCTCCAGAGGCAGGCTATCACGCGATCGTGTCGTGGCGATGACAATCGATAGTGCGCTATCATTAGCGATATGATTGCGATCGCATTGGTCTTGGCGTTGACGCCGCTTTCGAACGAAGGGAGCGTCCAGGGCCGCGTGGTGGATCCTTCGGGCGCGGTAGTGGCCGGAGCGTCGGTGAGGATCGAGAACTTGCTGACCGGCTTCGAGAGGACGGCGACCACGGACGGCGCGGGGGAGTTCCGGATCGGCGGCGTGCCGAACAACAACTACCATCTGACGGCGACGCGCGACGGGTTCGCGATGTACGAGGACGACATCGCGGTGCGGAACGCGGTTCCGGTTCGGGTGGAGGCGAAGTTGGCGCTGGCCGGAGACCGGACGGCGGTTCGAGTGGAGGCGTTCGGGGCGGACGTTCTGGAAAACGTTCCCTACGCGCACTACGACGCGGACCGGGCGCAGTTTTCGAAGCTGCCGGGCACGGCTCCGGCGTCCGGGTTGAGCGACGCGATCACGTTTTCGGCGCCGGGTATCGTCGCCGATTCGAACGGATTTTTCCATCCCCTGGGCGATCACGCGCAGGCGGGATTCCTGATCGACGGACAGCCGGTGACCGACCAGCAATCGAAGCAGTTTTCGACGCAGATGCCGCTGAACGCGCTGCAATCGATGGAACTGATCACGGGCGGGGCGAGCGCGGAGTACGGCGACAAGACGAGCTTGGTGATCGACGCGCAAACGCGCAGCGGGATCGAGGCGGACCGTCCGTTCGGCAGTTTTCTGGCGCGCTACGGGAGTTTCGGGACGGTGGCGGAGGAGTCGGCGTTCGGGTTCGGCGGTAAAAAGTTCGGCAATTTTCTGGTGGCGAACGGCGAGCGCAGCGGTCGGTTTCTGGACACGCCGGAGTTCCGGCCGACTCACGCGATCGGCAACGCGATGACGATCTTCGACCGCGTGGACGCGCGGCTCGACGAGAGCACGTCGTTCCGGCTGGGTATTTTCGGCGCGCGGAACTGGTTTCAGGTTCCCAACGATCGCGATCAACTGCGGCAGGATCAGAGGCAGCGCGTGACGACGTTCAGCGTCGCGCCGGGATTGACGGGAGTCTGGAGTCCGCGGACGGTGTGGAACGTGAACACGTTCTTCCGGCAGGATCGTGTGGATTATTATCCGAGCCGCGATCCGGAGGACGACGAGCCGGCGACAGTGGCGCTCGACCGTCACTTGACCAACGCCGGATTTCGCGGGGCGATCTCGTATGTCAACGGGCGGAACTCGCTGAAGGTGGGCGGGCAGGCGATGCAGACGCGGCTGCGCGAGAATTTTTTCTTGAAAGCGCACGAGGACGACGATAGCGCCGCGCCGATGCGGCGGCTGCGGTTCGCGGCTCCGTTGCGGCGGGGCTTGCGTCCGCTGGGCGGACCGGGCGGGGAGGACGAGGAAATCGAGGACGTCGATTTCAGCGGGCGCGGCAACGTGAAGCAGTACGCGTTCTTCGTTCACGATTCTCTGTCGTTGGGCAACCTGACGTTGAACGGCGGGCTGCGGGTCGACCGGTACGACGGATTCTCGCAGGACACGATGGCGCAGCCGCGCGTGGGCGCGTCGTATCTGTTCAAGAAAACGGGGACGATCTTCCGCTACGCCTACTCGCGGACGATGGAGACGCCGTACAACGAGATGCTGGCGTTCTCGACGTTCGAGGAGGGGCCGACGCCGCTCGGCCGGCGGAATCAGCACAACGCGGGAGTCCAGCAGGCGCTGGGGCGGTGGGCGCAGATCGACGCCGACTACTTCTGGAAGGACACGGAGAACGCTTACGATTTCGAGACGCTGTTCAACACGCCGATCGTGTTTCCGGCGGCGCTCGACCGGTCGAAGATCGACGGATTCGCGGTGCGGATCGCGTCGCGCACATGGCGCGGATTTCAGGCGTACACGCTGCTGGGCGGCGCGCGGGCACGGTACTTCGAGGACGGCGAGGCGTTCCGCATCGATCACGATCAGAGGTTCCAGCAGACGACGTTCGCGCGGTATCAGTATAAGAACGGTCCGTGGCTCTCGTTCACGTGGCGCTACGACAGCGGCATGGTGGCGGGCGACGTGGACGACGCGCCGGACGACGTCGCGCCGCTGTTGCGGATCCCGAACGAGATTACGCCCGATCATTCGCCCGCGCGCGTCGCTCCGCGGCACCTGTTCAATGTGGCGGCGGGGACGGATAATCTCTTGCGCGCGGAACGCTATCGCACGTCGCTGCGGTTTAGCGTCGTCAATCTGACGAATAAGGTGGCGCTCTACAACTACCGCAGCGTGTTCGCGGGAACGCACTACGTGACGCCGCGCGCTTACACGGTGGAACTCGGGTTCAACTTCTAAGACGCTATCTTGGCGGTATCGCACGAGAGTCGATAGCAAGCGTAGCGCTCGGGCTCGGCGGAATGCTCGCCGGGGCGATGGCGCAAACACCGGTCTCCACCACGCGACCGGACCGGGTAGCGCTGAAAGACTGGAAGCCCGCCTCGACGCTAGTCGCACCGGCGACCAAGGTCGAGAAGGCGCGGTGGCCGGCCATCGACTTTCATACGCACTCGCTGATTTCGGGCAAGTCGAAAGAGGAAGTCGCGGCGGGTGAAGGTATCGGCGCTGGGGGGCTTGAACGGGGAGCCGCAGTGGGAGAAGGCGATCGACGACTTGATGGACGCCGTCGACAAGTACATTCCGCAGCCGGAGCGGGCGA